>Ga0210385_10000820_pt1 | contig 20125 bp, 22 predicted proteins | sample IncBWH26OmetaG_FD_160107 | JGI IMG/M metagenome (GOLD analysis project Ga0210385, IMG submission 160107) | Forest soil microbial communities from Barre Woods Harvard Forest LTER site, Petersham, Massachusetts, United States - Inc-BW-H-26-O ...
GAGCCGCTGAACTACTACTACGTGGTGCTGGAGGTCGCGCCGCCGTTCTACCAGGGGCCGGACGGACTCAAGTCCCTGTATCTGCCGTCCGCGGATGGCGGCGCCATTCCGCTATCGGCGGTCGCCACCGGTTATCCGACGACGACGGCACTGGCGGTCAACCACACCGGTCTTTTCCCCTCCGTCACGGCCTCGTTCAACCTCGCGCCCAACTATTCCCTGAGTCAGGCCACGGCGAGCATCGCCAGGATGCAGGCGGCGATGGGTGCGCCGACCACCATCCGCGGGTTCTTTGCCGGCACCCTGCAGGCCTATCAGCAGTCGTTGAGTACGGAGCCTGTTCTGGTGCTCACCGCGCTGCTGTCGGTGTTCATCGTGTTGGGCGTGCTCTACGAGAGCCTGGTGCATCCCCTGACGATCATCTCGAGTCTGCCGCCGGCGAGCGTCGGGGCGATGCTGGCGCTGATCCTGTTTCACCAGGACCTGAATGTGATTTCGATCATCGGCGTCGTGCTGCTGATCGGCCTCGTCAAGAAGAACGCGATCATGATGATCGATTTCGCGCTGCAGGCCGAACGCGGCGACGGCAAGAAGACCTACGATGCGATTTTCGAGGCGTGCATGCTGCGCTTTCGGCCGATTCTCATGACGACCATGGCCGCGCTGTTCGGGGCCATTCCGCTGGCCTTCGGCACGGGCACCGGCTCGGAACTGCGCCGGCCGCTGGGCATCGCCATCATCGGCGGCCTGATCGTGAGTCAGATGCTCACCCTGTACACGACGCCGGTCGTGTATCTCTACATGGACCGCTTCAGTCACTGGTGGGCGTCCCGACATCGCGCGCCTCGCGCACAGGTACAACTCACGTGAAGCAGATCAGAACTCAGATCGTGCGACTGGCGGTGCTGACGGTGCTCGGCGGCTGTACCGTGGGTCCCGCCTACCATCGGCCCGCGACCGATGCCCCGCAGGCCTACAAGGAGCTGACCCAGGCCCAATTCAAGGATACCGACGGCTGGAAGGTGGCGGTGCCGCAGGATGACCGGATCCGCGGCAAATGGTGGGAGCTGTTCGGCGATGCGCAGCTCAGTGCGCTCGAAGAGCGGGTGAATGGCGCCAACCAGACCGTCGCCGGTGCCTATGCCAGCTTCATGCAGGCCCGTGCCCTGGTCAAGGAGGCGCAGGCGCAGTATTGGCCAACGTTGACGGTCGGTGCGGGCGTTACGCGCAGCCGCTCCCCCGCGATCAACGGGTTGCCGGGGTCCACGGGCAATGATTTCTCGCTGCCCTTTGATGCGTCCTGGACCCCGGACCTGTGGGGCAAGGTCCGTAATCTGGTCAAGGGCAATATTGCGGCCGCCCAGTCGAGCGCCGCGGATCTCGCCAATGCCCAACTCACCGCGCAGGCGGAACTGGCGGTCGACTACTTCGAGCTGCGCAGCCAGGACGCGCTCATTGCACTGACCAACGCCACCGTCACCGCCTATACCGAGTCGCTGGAGGTGACCCGTGCCCAGTACGAGACCGGCATCGGATCCGACGAGGCTGTGATTCAGGCGCAGGTGCAATTGCAGACGACCCAGGTGCAGGCTACCAACCTCGCCATCGCGCGGGCGCAGTACCAGCATGCCATGGCCGTGCTGGTGGGACAGTCGGCCTCCACCTTCACGGTACCGGTCGTGCAGACCACGGTGCAGCCGCCGGCCGTGCCCTTCGGCGTCCCCTCGCAGCTTCTGGAAAGGCGGCCGGATGTGGCCGCCGACGAGCGGCTCATGGCGCAGGCCAATGCGCAGATCGGCGTCGCCGATGCGGCCTATTTCCCGACCCTCACCTTGAGTGCCACGGCGGGCTTCGAGAGCGCATCGAGCGCGACCTGGCTCACCTGGCCCTCACGCTTCTGGTCCGTCGGACCCTCGCTGTCGGAGACCATCTTCGATGGCGGTCTGCGCAGTGCGACCGTGGCGCAGTACCGGGCGGCCTATGATCAGTCCGTGGCGACCTATCGCCAGACCGTGCTGACGGCCTTCCAGCAGGTCGAGGACAATCTGGCCTCGTTGCGTATTCTCTCGCAGGAGATCGCGCAGCAGGACCTGGCGGTCACGCTCTCGCAGCGCTACGTGACGATCGCCACCGATCGCTACAAGCTGGGACTCGATCCGTATCTGGACGTCATCACCGCGCAGACCTCGCTGTTCTCCAATCAGCAGGCCGCCGTCACCCTGCGGTTACAGCAGCTGACCGCGAGCGTGCAGCTGATCGAGGCCGTAGGCGGCGGCTGGGACAGCTCACAGCTGCCGACCTCCGGGGATATCCGCGCCGGCAGGGCGCAGCACTGAACTCTTCTAAAGGTTGGCCAATAGGGCCGCCAAGACATCGGGCTGGTCGAGCATGACGTCATGGCCGCAATTCACTTCGTGGGTGAACCAGCCCCGCGACTTGGCCTTCTGATAGAAGGGATAAAACGGGGACTGGGCACCCGCCCAACCGGCCGCATAGAGATATCCGATGCGCTTCAGCTGCGATAGGCCGCCCGTCAGTTCCACGGGCTGACGGAAGCAGGCGATGGACTGCAGCGTGCACTGCCGATCGACCCAGGCGCGGTCGGCCTCATTGACGCCAAACGTCTCGGCGCTGATCGGGATGCATTTCCAATCCTCAACCAGTTGCGCCGCCGTGATGGGCGCGAACTGCACCAGGCTCTCACCATTCTCGGGAACGAACGCGTCCAGATACACCAGGGTGCGGATTCGCCGCGGTATTTTATCGGCGACGCCGGTCACCACCATGCCCCCGTACGAATGGCCGCAGAGCACGATGTCGTCCAGTTCCTCCCACTGGATCAGATTCAGCACATCCAGGGTGTGGGTGCGAAGATCGATGGACGGCGCCAGCAGGTGCGCGCGCTCGCCGATCCCCGTGAGGGTCGGCGTAAACACCTCATGTCCCTGCCGCTGCAGCAGGCTGCGCACCCGCTTCCAGCACCAGCTGCCGTGCCAGGCGCCATGGACCAGTACGAATGTCGTCATCGCAAACCGAGGCTAGAGCAATCGCCTTGAGGAAACAACTCATCCGCCTGTGCCAGAATAGCCTCCCATGAGCGCTGACCCACACGTCCGGTACGCCGAGTTGAACTACCTCGCCGCCATGGACGAGCGACCGCAGTTTCATGCCAATGACAAGTCGCTCGACCGGGTGGCGCTTGATTCGCGCACGGTGCCCATCGGCGATGCGCGCGCCGCGCGCGAGCGGCCGACCTTGGCGCGCGAAGGCCTCGAGCTCTTTGCCTGCCCGACGCAGGTGAGCGAATTTCGCGACGCCGAGGAGGTCGCTCGAGTCTACCCGCCGGAGATCCGCCGGTTCATGCTCGAACTGACCGGCGCCGATGCGGTCGTGGTCACCGGGCCGCCGATCCTGCGCTTCGGGGAGCGATCCCCTGAGGCCGGCACGCGCGATAACTCCCACGCGGCTCGGCTGGTGCATATCGATGTCAGCGAGCGGGCCGCAGCAGACTTCGCCGGCAGCGCCGCTCCCGCGGTCGACCGCACCCTTCGGCGCACGGCCCAGCACAATATCTGGCGCACGTTTTCACCTCCGCCGCAGGACGTGCCGCTCGCGGTCTGTGATGCGCGAACGGTCGCGCCAGCGGACCTGGTGGTCGCAGATGCCAACTTTGATCGAGGCGGGACGGTCGTCCGCTCCTTCGAAGCATTGCTGTTGCGGTATAACCCGGCCCATCGATGGCTGTTCTTTTCCGACATGCTGCGAAGCGAAATACTGGTCTTCAAGCGACATGACACGGATCCGGGGCAACCTCACCACGTTGCGCACAGCGCGTTCAGCGACCATCGTGTGTCGGCGGAGCAAATTCCCCGCGCGAGTGTTGAAATGCGCACCATTGCCTATTGGTACGCCTGAGCGGGGGTCACTTGTGCGTGAGCACAAATGACGCAACGCGATCGGCCGCGCGTTGCGAGTATGCTTTTGCACCAGCGGACACAAGGTGTGTTCCGCACGGGGAAAGCAAACATGAAGAAACTACTCATCGGCGCCACCGGCGCCTTGTTGCTCGCGTTCGTGTGCAACGCAGCCGTCGCGGCGGGACTGTCGCGGGTCATCATCATCCAGACCACCAATCTCACCGCCTACCTGCATGAGATCGACACCTTGCGAACGCAGTACAAGGGTGCGGGACTTCCGATCACGATACGGGTCTCACGCGCAGTCTTTGCGGGGTCGGAGGCCGGTTCGGTGGCGGTGGTCGTCGATATGCCGGACTACGCGACGCTCTCGAAGCTCAACGACCTGCAGAAGTCGAATGCGGGGATTGCGGCAACCATGGACCGGATCGGAAAAATACGCAAAATCACCTCGGACAGTCTCTACGAGGTGCTCTCGCCGTAGCGCCGGCGCTGCGGCCGGTGTACAAACCGGCCGCAGCGTATTTGCGAGTTCAGGACGTGTGATAATCTGGTCGACGGTATGCCGACCATGAGCGCGTTGCGCGCCTTCAACCAGGACCCCGCTGCGCTCGCGCGTGGCATCAAGCCGGGCACGCTGCGGCGGACGCTGGCGATCGCCGCTCCCTACGGCAGCTGGCTGTTGCTGCTGGCGGTCGTGGTGGTTGCCGATGCCAGCATCAGTATTGCCAACCCGTTCATCTATCGTCGCATCATCAACGACGGCATCCTGCGCGCCGACACCGGACTGATCGTGCAGATGGCGCTGCTGATTGCGGGCCTGGGCGTACTGGATGCGGCATTGGGACTCGCCCAGACCTATCTCGGTACCCGCATCGGTACCCAGGTCGTACTGGCGCTGCGCACGCGACTGTTTGAGCATATCCAGAGCATGCCGCTGGCGTTCTTCGCCCGCACGCAAACTGGCGCGCTGGTCAGCCGGCTGTTTTCGGACACCATGGGCGCGCGCAGTGCCTTTACCGACATACTGTCGACCGTTGCCGGCAACATCGTGACGGTGGTGCTCATCATTGGCGCCATGTTCGCGCTGTCCTGGCGCATCACCGTCGTGGTGTTGGTGCTGCTGCCGCTGTTCGTGCTGCCGGCCCGCTACTGGACCCGGCGCATCCAGGCCAACACGCGCGAGATCATGAATTCCGGCTCGGCCGTGAGCAGCATGATGGTGGAGCGCTTCAATGTGGCCGGCGCGGTACTGGCCAAACTCTTCGGCCGCCCGGATGCGGACGGCGCCGCCTTCGAAGCCAAGGCGCGGGAGCTCTCGGGGCTGTCGATTCGCGCTGCCCTGTATGGACGGATGCTGGCGACGGCACTGCTGTTGATGGCCAGCCTGGCCACGGCACTCGCCTACGGTTGGGGCGGGGTGATGGCCGCCCGCCATTCGCTGGACGTGGGCACCGTGGTCGCCTTGACGGCGCTACTGGTGCGGCTGTACGCCCCCGTCATGGGTCTCTCCAACCTGCAGGTCACGGTGATGACCGCGCTGGTGTCCTTCGAACGGGTCTTCGAGGTGCTCGACCTTGAGCCGATGGTGCGCGAAAAGCCCGACGCGGTGGACGTGCCCGCCGGCCCGGTGCGCGTACAGTTCGAACACGTCTCGTTCCGCTACCCGGCGGCGGCCGAGGTGTCCCTGGCCTCGCTGGAGTCGATCGCGGTGCCCGAACGGCGTCCTCCCCAGACCGTACTCCACGACATCGACCTCGCGATCGAGCCCGGGACGATGGTGGCGCTGGTGGGACCCTCGGGGTCCGGCAAGACGACCATCACGCAGCTCATCCCGCGCCTGTACGATGTCATCGGCGGTGCGGTGCGCATCAACGGGGTTGACGTACGTGACGCGCGGCTGAGCTCGCTGCAGCAGCGTATCGGGGTGGTCACCCAGGACGCGCACCTGTTCCATGACACCTTGCGGGCGAATCTGCTGTACGCCCGGCCGCAGGCGAGCGAGGAACAGATCCGCGACGCACTGCGTGATGCCCAGATCCTGGATGTGGTCGAAGAACTGTCCGAGGGCCTGGACACCGTGGTGGGAGAGCGCGGCTATCGCTTCTCGGGTGGTGAGAAGCAGCGCCTCGCCATTGCGCGGCTGCTGCTGAAGGCCCCGGACCTCGTGGTGCTGGATGAGGCGACCGCGCATCTGGATTCGCGCTCGGAGGCGGCGGTGCGCAGGGCCTTGGAGCGCGTCCTCATCGGGCGCACGGCGATTGTCATCGCGCATCGGCTGTCCACCGTACTCAAGGCGGATCAGATCCTGGTGGTGCAGGAGGGCCGCATCGTCCAGCGTGGCACGCACGCCCAGCTGGCGGCGATGCCCGGACTGTATGCGCAGCTGTATCGCACGCAATTCGCCGATCAGGCAGAGCAGGCAGAGGCAGCCGCCTCCGGCTCGTGAGGCATCAGGGTGTCGCGGCGAGTTTGGTCTTCTCCGCCTCGGCCTCCGCGCAGTTGGTCAACTGAATCTGGCGCGCCGCCTCCATCAAGGCGCGGGCTGCCACCACGTCCCCGGCCAGGGCCGGTTCGACCTGCGGCGCGAGCTTCTCCAGCGTGTCGGACAGGATGTCCATCAGACGGATGAGCTTGCCGCCTTCGCGCAGCAGTTCCACGACCGATCCCAGGGTATTTTCCTTGATGAAGGTGGCAAACGATTCAGCGTCGCGATCGGCGCCCGCCAGGGCGAACCGTCCGATCCTCTCCAGGACGTCCTGTGCTCGTCGCAAGGTGTCATTGTATGGCTGATGCTCGAGACTGACGGCCGCCGCCTTGGCGGCGCAGGCGGCGGCCAGTGCCAGGGTGACTGCACCCGCAACGCCTGCGCCTGCCGCCAGGCCCTTCTCGCCGATCGTCCCGATCAACTCCTCGACTCGCAGTTGCGCGATGGGCGAGGAGCGCGGCACGACCAAATCGGTCATGGGTCAGGCCGCCTGGATGCTGCCGCCGGACGGATTGAGCTGCTGCATTTGCGAGACGACCGCTTGGTTGGTCACCTCGTCGGTCCAGACCCGAAAGAGCTCCAGATTGGCGGGTCCAAACGCGGTGCTGATGGCCACATCCGCTGCATCCCGGCCGCGCGCGATCATCAGACGACCGATGCGGCGGGCGTTATTGCGCGGATCGAAGACATGCCAGCCGCCCTCCAGGAAGACCTCCATGCAGCTGGCGAAGTCCATGGGGGAATCCACCGGCGGCACGCCGATGTCACCCAGGTAGCTGGTCGCATAGCGGGTCGGGATGCTCATGGCGCGGCAGAAGGCGATGGCCAGGTGCGCCAGGTCACGACAGACGCCCTGACGTTCCCGATACGTGTCCAATGCAGTTTTGGTGTGGCGCGCGAACTGGTAGCCGAAGGTCACATGCTGGTTGACGAAGTCGCAGATGGCCTGGACCCGTGACCATCCTGGAACCAAATGCCCGAACAGGCGCAGCGCTTCGGGGGCCAACAAATCAGACTCGCAGTAGCGGCTCGGAAGCATGTACATCAGCGCCTCGGGGGGCAGGGCGCCAATCGGGACCTCGCGCGCGCTCCACACGGCAGCCTCGGGGATACCGGGATCCTCCAGCAAACCGTCGGCGCTGATGCGAAACGGACCCGGCGGGGCCTCGAGTCGGGTACACAGGTTGCCGAACGCGTCCTGATAGCTGCTCAAGGGGACGGCCGGGTCTGAGCGCATGGCATCGTGCACCAGCAGTCGCTGCTCCGGCCGGGGGCTGGCACTCAGCATCAGGACCATCGGAGTCCGTTGCGGATTGCTGTAGAGGATCTCGTACCCAAATCGGATTTTCACATCACCCCTCAGGTGGTGGGCTTCATTCCAAGGACTACTGTAGCGTGAGCAGCGGCACCGCCGGATGCGCAGGCCGCGCAATGGTCCGTAGGACTGCGTGAGGGTTCCCCGGCCTGTCGGCCGAGTCTGGCACGTTGTCAGGTGCTCCGCGACTGCCCGGCATGAGAGGACTGCGCTATCAACGGCTGCGATCGCCGCGACATCTTGGCCAGCGCATGGAGACAGCATGAAATCAGAAACCAGCTCGCAGCCCTTCCTCAGCGATATCAAGACGCTACGCGAGCGGGCACGCAAGAACCTTGCTACCGGCAACGTCACTTATACCTATGAGGGCGATGTCAAGAAGACCATCGATATCCTGCAAACCGTGCTGGCGACCGAAATCGTGTGCGTCCTGCGCTATACGATGCACGCCGTGGCGGCGGCGGGAATATCCAGCGAAGGGGTCAAGGCGGAGTTCCAGGAACACGCCGATGAGGAACGTGCCCACATGGTCGCCGTTGCCGAGCGCATCAATCAGCTGGGTGGAACGCCGAACTTCGACCCGAAGGGGCTGGAGTCACGGTCCGCTTCGGAGTATGGCTCCGCGCAGACGCTGGTGGAGATGATCAAGGAAAACCTGATTGCCGAGCGCATCGCCGTGGACCACTACCGGGAACTGATCCGGTATTTCGGCGATAAGGATCCCACCACCAAGAAGATGCTCGAAGGGATCCTGGCGGTGGAAGAGGAACATGCCAACGACATGCATGACCTGCTGGTCGCGCATCAAGGCAAGCCCATGCTCGAGGACTGAACGAGTTCGCTTCACACCACGGGCGTATCCAGGCGGTTCGGCCTGGCCTTCGCCCACAGGAAACCCATCAGGAAACAAGCGCCGGCGACGATCAGCAGCGTGCTGCGCCGATCCAGCCTGAATGCCGGCATCTTGTTCTGTAACGCGTCCGCGGAGTCCAGGAGCGCGTCGTGCAATACCCCGGCGGCGGCCCCATGGACCGAATCGGCGTGGAAGTCCCTCATGCCGGGGCTCTCACGGACGATCCGGCAGGGGCTTGCGGGGTGGGACCTTCGGCGAAACCTTCGACCTGTCCTCAGCGTCGGGCTCATAACTCTCGGCAATCACATCTTCCAGCGAATCGGCGTCCGAGAGGTCCTTGGAGCCCTGCAGCGGGGCCGTGTCCTCGGTCGCATCGGGGATGCGCAGCGGCGGATCATCGCCCAGCGTCGGGTTCTGATGGTCCTGAAAGTCCTTCGACTTATCGAGCGTGGGGGACCAGGGTTGTTTCTCGTTCATGGCAGTACTCCTTAAGCCCGATCAGGTGATCAGTTCCTCGAAGCCAACACTGAGCTTGCGATACAAGGCCTTTGCCAAGGGGTCGTAACCGAAAAAGGAGACGGCCGCGTCCATCCAGGTCAGCGGCCGCGCGCGGGCGATCTCGCGGGCCCCGCGTAGCAGCTGCGAGGGCATGGTGGAGGGAGCGGGATCGAACACTTCGGCTTCATAGGTGTCATTTTCCGCGGCATAGATCGTCCGATTCACTTTTGAAAACACATGCTTTCCAGCGCGCGTCTGGTACACCCGATACTCCTGCCAGTGTCCGTCCTTCGCACGATCCGGCGCGGCGGAGGCCAGCAGGGTCCCGGTGAATCGGAAGTCCGCTTTGCCATCGCGGGTGACGATGTGATCCTTCTCCACCCCCACATCGGCATCATCCGCGAGTGCGGGCAGATGAGTCTGCATCCTCATCCTCTCCTGCGACACTTCCTGGGTTCGAGGTCGGGTCTGCCCGTCCTGCTGGGTTTCCTCCTGCTGAGGTTCGCGAGGGGGCTGCGCGCTTTTGGGCACCGTCTCACAGTGCACCGAGATGACAGCATTGGGGGTAGCGGCTGCGGGTGCCCCGGAATGATCCTCTGTGTGCTCAGAACCCATCGCAGTAACCTCGGCCGCAGCAAATTGGACTCTGAGCCTGCGCCGCAGGCTGGCACTCAGCAGCCGGAGATCAGCAGGGGCACGCGTCAGCGTTCGCTCACACGCGAGTCGGGGCGAGATTGAGGGTCCTGCAAAGCCGCGATGCAGGCTGCGCTTCTCGCACTCAGGCGAGGCGCAGCACGGCGGCCCCGAGCGCGATCGTGCCCGCGGCGATGAATCGTCCGACGCTGATCCGTTCCTTGAGCACCAGGCCCGAGATCAGGGTGCCAAACAGAATGGAGGTTTCCCTCAAGGCGGCGACTACCGCGATCGGTGCGAGGGTCATCGCCCAAAGCGCCAGTCCATAGGAGGCGACCGTGCCGATTCCGCCGATCAGGCCGAAATGCCAATGGTTGCGGACGGAGTCGGCGATGGAGCGGCGGCGCGTGCGGATCGCCCAGATGGCCAGCGGGACACTGGCGATCAGGAATATCCATAATGTATAGGCCGCCGGCGCCCCGGAGCGGCGCACGCCCATGCCGTCGGTCAATGTGTAGGCGGCAATGACGACGGCGTTGAGGAGGGCCGAGATAATTCCCCTGCGGTCTTTGTGCCGTCCGCCCCAGGCCATGCTGAGGATGCCAAGGCAAATGACGGTGACCCCGACCCACATGAGCGGCGAGAGGTTCGCCTTCAATCCCACGACACTGACGAGCGTCACCAGGAGTGGCGCCGTGCCCCGCATCAGGGGGTAGGCCTCGCTCATGTCCGCGATGTGATACGTCCGGGCCACCAATACGAAATAGATGACCTGAAGGATCGACGAGGTCAGGAGAAAGGGCCAGCTTGCCGTTGCCGGTTGCTGCAGCCAGGGAAGGGTCACAACGGCGATGAGGGCCGCCGCGGCGGTCACGAGCACCATCATGAGAAGCTTGTCGGGCGATCCCTTGACGATGGCGTTCCAGCTCGCATGCAGGGCGGCGGCGAACAGCACGATGGCAAAGACGAGGATTGGCATTCTTTTTCGCGATCATACGAATCGAAGTTACGGGATGCAGCGTAAGCCAAAAGCACAAAGGGGGCCCGAAAATAGCTAAGTGGCTCACATTCCTACGGTTTCGTTTGGGTGGCAGTTAATGTCGAATAGCCCGATGCAGCGTGAAACGCCTCTCATAATCGCGTTTTCCTACGCGCTTTCGGGCGAAAATCGATAGGACGAATCGCGTGGCCGCGCTAAGAATTCGTCCCTATGACATTTCGCACCACAGCGGCGGTCGAACCTGCAGCCCTTACGGCGGCGGAATCCGCGCAAATGGCGGTCGAAGCGGGACTGCTCTACGTCTCCTGCCAGGAACCGGGCATCCGGCGCGTGCGCGCCGGCAAGGGGTTCTATTACCTGACGCCGTCGAATCAGCGCTTGAGTTGCGCCAACGAACTGAGTCGAATCGAAAGTCTCGCGGTGCCACCCGCATACCAGGACGTTTGGATATGCGTCAGTCCGCGGGGCCACCTCCAGGCCACCGGCCATGACGCCCGCGGCCGCAAGCAGTATCGCTACCATCCGCAGTGGCGCCAGGTGCGTGACAGCGCGAAGTTCGGCCGAATGGTCGCCTTCGGCGAAGCACTCCCGAAGTTGCGCCGCAGGCTCGCCCGGGACCTGAAGCTTGAAGGTCTGCCGCGCGAGAAGGTGCTCGCCGCGGTGGTCATGCTGCTGGATACGACCCGCGCTCGCATCGGCAATGTGGAATATGCGCGTGAAAACAAAAGTTTCGGCTTGACCACGTTGCGTAATCGCCACGTCACTTTCGAGAGCGACCAGAGCGCGACCCTGCATTTTCGTGGCAAGAGCGGTGTGCAGCATGAACTGCCGATCGACGACGATCGCATCGTGCGCATCCTGCGAAGCTGCCAGGAGTTGCCGGGCCAGCACCTGTTCCAGTATCTCGCGGGCAGCGGCAGGCGCTGTCCGGTCGACTCGGGCCAGGTCAACGATTATCTTCGCGAAGCGATGGGTGATGATTTCACCGCCAAGGACTTCCGCACCTGGGGCGCGACTCTGCATGCGCTGATGCTGCTGGGGCGAACTCCCCGCGAACACTTCGGTAGCGAAACCGCCGTCAATCGCGCAATCACGGATGTCGTCAAGAACGTGGCTTCGGAGCTGCGCAACACCCCCGCAGTGTGCCGCAAGTCGTACATCAATCCGCGGGTATTCGAACAATGGCGCTCGGGTGACTTGGGCAGGACGGTCGGCGAGAGTCGGCGTCTCTCGACGCGCAAAGCCGAGACGCTGGTGCTCGACCTTCTGCGGTAATTGGACCACCTGAAATTTCCCCAATTGGATCTTCTGGTCAGGCCGGTGCGCCATCAGGCTAGGCCGATTGAAGTTGCCGGAGATTTCCATGCGGGGTTTACGGGTGGCGCGCGCGGTCCTGGTCGGGGTTCTTGCAGGTGCGTCCATGACTGCCGGTGCCGCGACCGTGCGGGATGGCTCGCACGACTTCGATTTTTCGAAAGGCGTCTGGCACACCCACATTACCCGCACGCTCGATCCGTTCGATGGGGGCACCCATCACATCACCCTGGACGGCACGAAGACGGCGCGAGCGGTTTGGGGCGGACGTGCCTGGCTCGAGGAGATCGAAGCCGACGGTCCGGACGGACACTGGGAAGGTGCGACGCTGTTCCTTTACGATGTCAAGGCGGGGCAGTGGAGCCAGTCCTACATCGACAGTGAGACGGCCGTGATCAGCTCGCCCACCGTCGGCAGCTTCAAGGCCGGTCGTGCCGAGTTCTTCGCCACTGAAGCGTACCAGGGCCGCAACGTGCTGGTACGGGGGGTGTGGTCCGATATCACCCCCACCTCACATCGATATGAGATCTCGTACTCGCAGGACGGCGGCCGCACCTGGGTCACGGGATTCAGCGCCTATTTGACCCGAGTCAAAGAGTAGTTCGCCAGCGTCTCAAGCCGTCATACCCCAGCGGCCATCCGCGCCCGGCGTGGGAGGGTTATAATCGCGTCCCTTCCGCCGCAATGCTGTGGGACGCACGTGACGGAACCGGTGTTCGAGATCGAGATCGCAAAGCCCGCGAGAGGCACGCGCGATGCGGCGTCCCTGCTGCATCAGCAGCTCAAGACGGCGATATTGGACGGGCGCCTGTGTGCGGGGGCTCAGTTGCCGCCGTCGCGGCGAGCGTCGCGCATCTTTGGGGTCTCACGGAACACGGCAATCGCCGTCTACGAGCGTTTGTGGCACGAAGGCCATGTCGTCATGCGCCGCGGATCGGGCACTTACGTCGCAAAAGGCGCCGCGCGTCCACGCCCCGCGTCCGCCGGCGCACCCCTGCGGACTCCCTATCCGCATCTGAACGACTTCTGGTTGCAGCCTCAGGTCCGAGAAGCCCTGGGGTTCTGGCGCATGGCCGGTGAGGATGGGGCCACAAGGCGCGGCGAGGTCGATCTTCGGCCCGCGGTGGTGGACCTGCGGCTCTTTCCCCACGAAGCATTCCGCCGGGCGATGGCGCGGCAGCTGCTGCGGCTCGAGCGCACACCGGCACGCCTCCTCAGTCCGGAAGGCGATCAGGGCAGTCATCGGCTGCGCGCGGCGATCACCCGCCACATCGCGGTCACGCGCGCGATCGTCACGCGACCGGAGGAGATCCTCGTGACCGCCGGTGCGCAGCAGGCCTTCGACCTGCTGGCGCGCACGCTCGTCGGTGGCCATGGCGCTGTCGTGGCGGTCGAGGATCCGGGCTACCCCCCGATGCGGGTGGCGTTCGCGGCGGCCGGTGCCCGGCTCGTCTCGGTCCCGGTCGACGCCGAGGGGCTGATCGTGGAGGCGCTTCCGGCCGAGACGAACGTGATCTGCCTGTGTCCTTCGCACCAGTTCCCGCTCGGGGCCGCCCTCTCGGCCGAGCGGCGCCAGGGCCTGATCCGTTTCGCGCGTCGGCACCAGGCGGTGATCGTGGAGGACGATTACGACGGAGAATTTCGTTACGAGGAAGGTCCGCTCGCGGCGCTCAAGGCGCAGGATTCGGAAATCGTTTTTCACGTCGGCACATTCTCCAAGAGCATGCTGCCGAGTCTGCGCGTCGGGTTCATCGTGACGCCGCTGTGGGCCAGAGCCGCTTTAGTCGCGGCCAAGAACTGCACGGACTGGCACGTATCAGCGCCGCTGCAGGCCGGGGTCGCGTCCTTCATTCATGATGGCCATCTCACGCGGCACGTTCGCAAGATGCGGCAGGTATACAGCCGTCGGCGGGCGCACCTGATGAAGCGCCTGCGCGAGGACTTCCCGGGCCTTCTCGCGCCGATGCCTTCGACCTACGGTATGCACGTGACCGCCGAGTTGAACGGTGGCGCGGACCCCGAGGCGTTAGCGGATATGCTGATGCGCCACAACGTCAGGATTCACTCTCTCGGTCGCTACGCTTTTGAGCGACCGGCGACCGCCGGCCTTGTGTTCGGTTACGGGGTGACCGACGAGGCGGGGCTCGATCGCGCCTTGAATCTACTGCGCAAGGCTCTTGACCGCTGAACGCGGATCGCTCGAAGCGCTGGACCAGGACCTTTTTCCCGATGCGGCCCTTCATGTCGGGCCCTGGATCAATCATAAAGTTCCCCGATGATTCGCGGAGATGAATGAGCCATGAAGTCGAAGGGCCGGCCATGGAAGTGGGCAGTTCTCACCGGTGTCTGGTGTCTTTGGGTCGCGCCGGGTCTCGCGTTGCCCCGCGCGACCGGTTCGGACAGCCTTCGAGATGGGGCGCACGATTTCGACTTCCTCTGCGGAGTCTGGACTGCCCACCTGCGGCATGTCGTGGATCCGTTCAACGGCGGCAAACACGTCGTGGAAATGAGCGGCACCATTGCGGTCGATAAGGTCTGGAATGGCCGCGCCTGGCTCGAGCAGATCGACGTCGAAGGGCAGGGGAGTCACTGGGGAGGACTGGCGCTCTTCCTCTACAACCCCAAGACTCGCCAGTGGAGTCAGTCCTTCGTCAACAGTCACTCCGGCGCCTGGGCTGCCCCGCTGGTGGGGAACTTCCACGAGGGTCGCGGCGAGCTCTACTCGCAGGACAACTACGCCGGGCGCACGATCCTCGTGCGGGGCACCTGGTCAGACATCGGGCCGAACTCGCATGACTACACCGAGTCCCTGTCGGACGACGGCGGCGCTACCTGGCGCCTGGGGCTGCTCGTGCGCTGGACCCGGCACTGGTCTGGGTGATCCCGCTGCGGGCGGCGTCAAAAGCCGCTTTGGACTTCCACACCGGTTGACTCCAGTCGTTGCCGATGCGTGCGAACAGCTGCTGCGCCGTGGCGGCATCGCCACTGTGAACGGCGAGGTAAGCCATGACGTTGCGTTCATGATTCGTCGATCGGTACAGCGATTCGAGCGCTGCGAAGCCTCGCTGCACGCGCGGCCAGGACAGCACCGGGGCCTGCGTTCGGTTGCAACAGTTGATGGTGGCGGCGATCTGAAAATACACCGCGTCGCCTTCGTCGCCGCCGATCCGGTCGGCGACTTCGGCGGCGTAGCGCTCGGTATCGCCGGGCTTGCCGTACCACTTCGGCAACAGGTAATTCGATTCTGATGTCGCGAAGTAGTAATACCCGGGCTCGTGGGCGAGTGCGCGCTCGGCGAGTGCGTCGAATGCGGCGCGATCCCATTGCTGGTCGAGGGCAACGCCCTGCATCTGCAAGTACCAGTGGGGCGAATTTTGCGCGAGCGCAGCCGATTGCTCGAGGGTCGAGCGCGCCAGCTGTACGCGACTCTGAAACAGCGCCCAGGCCTCCGGCGTCACGGTGTCGGCAAATCCGTGGCCGCGGGCTTTCCAGGCAAAGCGCAAGTAGGTTTGGGCCAGCGCGATACGCGGAGTCGGGGAGGCAGGGCTGCTGCGCATCCATTTTTCGAGTTTTACAATCTGCGCATTCCAGGCGGCGTCGGTCGCTGTTTCCGCACCCGGGGTGCTCAGCGTCCCGAAGAAAACATGGAGGCGCCAGGCGCCGCCCCTGAAGCGGCTGCGCTGCTGCTGCAGCTGCTGGGCCAGGGCGTCCAGGTCGGCGTAACGGCCGGTGTTGAACAGTCCGAGCAGGCTGACACGAAAATCGCGCTGGTCGGTGTCGGACAGATCCGGACTGTCCGGCGCGGCTGCGGGGGCAGCGAGTTCATCGGCCGCCAGCACGCGCGGGAGCATCCAAAGCAGTGCCGCGGCAACTACCGCACTCGTGGACCAGCAACGAATGAGTTTCATGATGCCTCGCATCCCTGCGTGTCGGTCGCCGCAGCATAGTCGCTGCCGGCGAATTCATCATCTTCCGGGCCCTTGGTGCGATGCGGCAACGCGGCAACCGTGCTGACCACGCTGCGCACCCTCGGTGCGTTGCTGGTCTACCGGGCGATCGTCGCCGCGCTGTTTTCAGTGCCGGCGCTGAGGTCCCGCGGGTATATGATCGGCGGGGAACTTCAAGTCAAAATGCATCCGATGGCATTGGGGGGAACGTATGCGACCAGCGATCAAGGCGATTCTGGGACTCGCGGCAGCGGTTTGGGTCACCTGGGTTTATGCGGACGTCACGGTGCTGGCGGTTCGGCTCGGCGCAAAGGATGTGGCGGGCCTCGCGAAGTTCTATGAGACGGCATTCGGCCTGAAGGAGATCGACCACGTCGGGCAGCCGCCGACCGAGATCATCATGCGCTACGGGGCCACGGTCGCCGCGGCCAAGGCCGGTTCATCACCCGAATTCCTCCTCGCGCGGCGCGACCCCGGTGCCGCCTCCGACCCGATTACGCACGCGATCTTCCGGGTCTCGGATATCGCCGCCGCAGTCGCGGCCGCGAAAGCTGCAGGCGCCACCATCAAGTCCGACGTGTCCTCGGTTGCCATCGGCGGCATGTCGCTGAAGACCGCAACGATGTTCGATCCCGACGGCAACGCCATTGAGCTCATGGAGCTGCCGAAGGGCGTCACCCACCTGCGACATCCGTAAGCGGGTGGCGCTCAACGCAACGATTTACAGTTTCGAGATCAACGTAAGCGACCTGGATCGCAACGTCCAGGAGGTCCTTGCATTTCGGGTTGCCAGACACCCCTCCGAGACCGAGACGTACCTGCTGACGCGCACTCTGGCCTACTGTCTCGAATATCGTGAGGGACTGAGCTTCTCCAAGGGAGGGCTATCGGATCCCGATGCGCCCGCGCTTGCGGTACATGACCTGACTGGCGCGTTGCTACGCTGGATCGAGGTTGGACTACCGGAACCGGCTCGACTGCATCGTGCGAGCAAGGCGTCTCCCGAAGTGGTCGTGTATTCACACAAGGATGCCAGCTCGCTGCTGGCGCGCCTGGGGTCAGAAAAGATCCATCGGGCCGATGACATTCGAATCAACACCTTCGACCCAGAGTTCCTCGCTTCCCTCTCCACGCGTCTGGGTCGACGAATGATCTTTGGTCTGGTCATCACCGAAGGACAGATCTATCTGTCGCTGGGTGAGGAGACCCTCACGGGCAGCCTGACGCGGCATCACATCACGAAGTGACCAGGCCCTCGCCGCGTTGCCTCTCGGGCGCATCGAGCGTCCACGTCACCGTCCTCGAGTGAATGACCCCGACGCGGGCACGACCGCGCAAATGGGGTACCCGCCAGAAGATTTGACTGCCGCGTCGAACGAGGTGGCCGCGCACGTGGTGAAGTCGTGAAGCGCGGCGGAGGCTGCCGGCCGAGTTGCCGTTGGACGGCGGGTACTCGGATAGTAGCGGCGAGAAGACTTCGATCTGCTCGAGAAGTCGCGGTTTGCCTGACTTGGAGCGTGCCCGATTGAGCCGCTCCAGCATCAGCGGACGTCGCGGCAGATTCGGGCGCGTGGCAAGAAGCAGGAAAAACGCCAGCACCACGGGGATGTCGATGGCGATGCTGCCGAGCGCATGCCGAGAGACGGCGGCGGCTTGTTCGGCCGACAGCTTGCCCCCATCGTAGTAGTCCTGCCAGGAGCGCTCGAACCGAAATCGAAAGCAGCGTCGCAGCATATCGGCCTTGCCGGCGGCATTGTCGGATACGCCATATGAAGGGCGGGTCTGCCGGTCAAACGTGGCCGGATCCTCGCCTTCCTGTGTATCGAAATCGAAGTATGCCTCCATGCTGCTGGAACGCACCTCCAATTCGGACTCGCCACTGGTCCAGAAGGTTCGCATGAGACCCTGGCGTCCCGCGCGATTGGACTGAATGAAGATGCCCCGCCGGCCCGAACAGACGGCCGAGGCATGCTTGAAGCCGTAACAGGCAAGTTCATTGCGCCAGGGAGCTTCTGTCCACTCGATCCATACCCGCTCGGCGGGCACGTGCAGTAGGTCGGTGCAGGCGAGGGTGCGCGCTCCCTTCGAATAGGCGAGTGCCGTACACAGGCGGGTCAACTCATCGCTCAAGACATACCGCGTCGCGCATCCCTCGATGTCTTTGGCGAACGCGGCCGCGTTGTTCAAATGCGTGATCGATCCGTCCTTCGCGCTTTGGACGACGAAAGGCGTGCGGCATTGTGCAATTCGATCAGCCAGTCTCATCCGTCGAAAATAGCCGTTCCGCAAATAAGCGAAACAACTTTGGGACGAACCCGTCTGACGTCGTGACTAACCCCCTCTTTCTTGAGACCGATTCCGCGCCGGATTACGCGACGGTGCCGCGGTAGCGTTTTGACAACGCCGGTAGCGGAATAATGCGCAAAATCGAGTCGCGGTAGGCCGCACTCGAATGCAGGCAAATGCCGGAGCTCAGCGTCAAGGCAAATGTTCCATGGCGCGCCACTTCGGCATATGCAACCGCAGTGGCGTTCACCAGCAGTGACCGCTCGATGCGGATAAAGCCCAACTCCGCGAGCTGCACCGCCAGGCGCTTGATCGAATCCCGGCTGAGGTACTCCTCCTTGCCGACGCGCAACGTGACGTAGTTGCCGTCCGCCTCGATGTAGTCGATTGACCGCGGATCGAGCGGATACAATCGGCGCAGCCGCTCACCGACCAAAAACCGAGGTGGCTTCGGTGAAGAGGATGCGCTATCGAGTCTATGCCGGGCACGCGTCATTGCCCGGTCGAATCGCTCCGCGGCAACCGGCATCACGAGGTAGTCAAACGCGCCCTCTTCAAAGGCCCGCGTGGCGTGACCGGCGCAGTTCGAGGCCATGATGCCCAGAGGGCGTACGTCCGCCGTTACGGCCCGCAGGAGATCGAAGCCGGACATGTCCGGCAGTTCCACGCCCAGGAGCACGATGTCCGGTCGAAGGGGGCCCGCGGCGTCAATCGCCGCGGTGCCGCAGGCTGCCTCGCCCACCACCTGCACGTCATCACTGTGCCCGCACAGCCGAATCAGGCTGTTGCGCGTCTCGGCGTGGTTATCGACGATGAATACTTTCACGAGTGTTCCCGAGCGTCCTTAGCGTTGGGATATCGCGCCCTTAGCCCCGGCTGGCGCTGACCGCAGAGGGAAAGCTGGACTCCTCACCAAAGAAGCACTCGATCGCGGCGACCTTGCCATCCCTCAGCCGCAAATACTCCACGTTGCGCAGCGTCTTTGCGTTGGTCGTATGACAGACGTACATCACCATTGCCTCGTCGCCGCATCCGAACACGTGCTGCAACTCAAAGCGCTTGATGAAATTCTTCTGCGTCTCCCAGCATTGCGCCTGGAAGGCGCTCTTGTTGATGTGGTCGTCGCCCGCCGCGCTTGAAAAGGTGAAGTCCTCCGTGAGGAGAACGTCTACCGGATGCCAGTCCTTTTGCTCCCATGCCGCGTACCAGCCGCGGATGATTTCCTCGCTCTTCGGGTTCAGTCCGGCCTCCGCGTGTGCGCTCGTCATCTGCGAGATGCCCGCGGCACCGGCCACGGCGGGCGGGCCTGCCTTGAGTACCGTCCGTCGCGATACCGTTTTCGTGCCCATGATGTATGGCGTTGCCTCAGCTACAACAACAGCGCTTGAGTGTACGGCGCAGACCCGAGGGCGTGTATCGCTTTGCGACATGGCGGACTGGAAGTGCGACAAAGCGGCTGATGAAGCCGTCAAAATGCCGTAGTTCGATCTCAGACGTTCGCACCGACCAGTCGTTCGACCGATGCACGGTAGTGTCTCGTCAGTTTAAGTTCCGTGCCGTCGTGGAGCACAACCGTGTATTCGCCCTTGTCCTGGGGGCGAAGTTCCTTGACCCGTTCGACATTCACCAGCGTAGAGCGGTGAATCCTCACAAATCCGGATAGCGCCAATCGAAGTTCCAGGGCGGCGATCGTTTCGCGCATCAACCAGGTCTTGCTCCCCACATGCACTGATACATAGTCTCGGTCCGCCTCGATCCAGTCTATGTCAGCCAACCGAATAACGACTATTCGCCCGTTTGCCTTGATTGGAAGGCGATCCACAGCCGACCCCATCGATGGTGAAGTGGCTACCTGCAGATCCGCGGTCGCCTGT
>Ga0210385_10000821_pt1 | contig 20118 bp, 16 predicted proteins | sample IncBWH26OmetaG_FD_160107 | JGI IMG/M metagenome (GOLD analysis project Ga0210385, IMG submission 160107) | Forest soil microbial communities from Barre Woods Harvard Forest LTER site, Petersham, Massachusetts, United States - Inc-BW-H-26-O ...
CGCAACGGCAAGGAATTTAAGATCTCCGGCGACGAGAGCACTGTGAAGGCCGGCACCGAGATACAGGTCAAGACAGAAAGACCGGAAGTCACTCTCAGCCTGGCTGAAATGCACAAGGGCTCATGGGTCATCTTTGAGTTCCCGGGCTTCGCCAAAGCAGCCTCCGGAACGGAGCAGTCCAGCTTGAACGCATTGCGCCAGGCGGATGAGACTTCCTGGTTCAGGGACGGTGATGCCCTCTGGGTCAAACTGGTAGCCGGACCTCCGGTCATGCAGATTATTCGTCCAACGGATCTGCAAGCCAGCATAACGGTCAGCCGATAAGAAACGGGTCGGTGAAAGTAAGAAGCCCCGGCACTTTCGCACCGGGGCTTCTCGCATCGAGCAATGGTCGGGCAGGCTCCTGGATTACGTTGCTGATGTGCCCGAGGTGTTCCGCGAAGCGCGGCAAACCCCCATCGCGCCGTGCGCACGCTCATCACCACACCGGACACTGCCGCAGCTAAGCCAGCGCTGGATCTCGGCCACGAGAACCTGCGCGGACCGGATTATTTCCAGTAAAAGGCAGAAGCGCCAAAGTAAAAGTGACCCACCCTCAAGTGCCCGGCTCAATTCATACAGATTGCGTGACTGCGGCATGACGAGGCGGCAGTTAGATTAACCCCGGAAGGGAGTTCGTCCAAGGATTGAAGACATCGATCCGCGCGACGTCGTACTCCTTGGTGTCGCGTGAAACGATCGTAAGACCGTGGTGCTGCGCGGTGGCCGCGATGATAAGGTCAGGTTGCGAGAAAGTATGGCCTGCCTTGCGGCCCGCCTCGACCAGGAGGCGCCACTTGAACATGATGTCCTCGGATACTGCCAATACGCGCTGCTCGAACATCGGCCGCACTTTATGGACAAGCCAATTGTTCAGTTCGGAACGGCGCGAAGCATCCGGCAGCAGTTCGATGCCGAAGCGTATTTCGGCGAGAGTGATGACGCTGATGTAAAGCGCTTCGAGGGGTTGACCCCGGACGAACGCGACGACCTTGGGTTCAGGCTTCGGGCGGCGAAGCTCAGAAATGACGTTGGTATCGAGTAGCCACGCAGTCACAGCGATACGTTGCGGACGGGTAGCGACATGCGTCCAGGTTCAATGTCGGCATCACGGTAGGGCGACGACTGGATCGCGTCGATCAGCGATTGTCCGGTGCGGCTGCCCTTGAGCCGGCGGAATTCTTCGGCGGCAATGACAACCACCTCGTCGCGGCCATGCACCGTTACATGCTGCGGCCCTTCGCTACGAACCTTGCGCACGAGCTCGCTGAAGCGAGCCTTGGCGTCCTGCAATAGCCAATGCCCGGACCGCGGCTTTGTCTGAGAAGGCTTCGCCGGCTTTGACGCCAGCCGCCTGGATTTTATCGATCTAGTCATACTGACCAGAATACAGCGAGTCGATGTTCGAATTCAACGGAAAACTGGAGTGCCGAATTAATTTAACCCATTGAAATTACGTGGAAAATGTCAAACGCTCGAGCTGCGTACGTACATGCTGACGATCAGCGCCTCGCTTTTCTGATCCTGATGCCAACTGGTTCTCAGACCGAATGCACGGTTGAGCACCGCAGCCAGCCGGAGGCCCGCTATCCGCTGCATGCGTGGGCAACTCGCCTTAACCCACACCCTGTAGTTGTCGGCGATGAACATTCCAAGGCTTATACCGTCCGTTCCGCCGAGACCGTGCAACGGATGCCGCCCGTCGGTGGCTGGGGCGGATTGACCCGGCCACTGCGGCTACTGACTCGGTACGGAGGCGGACCGTCCTTGCATCCTATCGGTGATCGAAGCCGAAACGTGGGTCGGAACGTACTCCGCCTCCACAATGAGCCTGCCATTCGATTTCTTTTTGCCGGTGACGACCCGACTCATCGGCCCTGAAAGCTCCACCCGGACAGCCCGTGGCCGGCTGTCTGACTCAGCGCTGTGAGCCATGTATTGGATGGTGTAGCGAACTCGCAAATTAGCGAATAGATCGTCATAGACTCCAGTTAAGTCCAATGAGGACTCGGGAGAATATATTCCCCCTCCGGAGGCGTGCGCCAATTCTTCCAACTCAACCCGCGCCCGTTTCCAATTCAATTCATTGTAGGGGCCGCCCGTGACGGAAGAGTCCAGAAACAGCGCGGAACGCAGCGTGGGTCCAAGGTTCACAACGTAGATGGGAACGCCCGCTTTGCGCGCTTCGGCTAGAGCGTCCGCAAAACTGGCCTTACTGAACGTGTCGACGCCCGAGGAGATTAGCACCAGCACCTTGCGTCCAGGCATCGACTGCATTTTCGGCAGCGTCTGGATGACAGCGTCGTATAAATTGAGTTCAGAAAGGGAAGGAGGAGGAGAGCTGAACTGAGTCCTTGCGCCGCTATCCGCGGATGAAGCCCAGTCCGAGACGAGTTCGACAGTGTCGGCATATTTCCACAGAGCCACTTTGTCGTCCGGACCAATCTCCTGCAGAAGGTCCTTCGCAGCGGCCCAGGCCTTCTCGCCACGAATCTCATTCAGCGTATGGTAACGGCCACCATACTCGAGAAGAATCCCAATCGACATTGGCGCGTGCTCCACTGTCACGGCCACATTTTGTTGTCGAACGCCATTCTCGTAGACGACGAAATCATCAGGATGGGCGCTCGTGAGCCAAGGGAATGCGGATTTATCAAGAAAGGTCTTGACGGAAACCAACCCGCTATCCGGCGCGAAGTCGACCTGCGCCGAGGGTGTGAGCGGCGATGCCTCCGGGGCCTGTGCGGAAGGGGCAGCAATCCCCGGTGAAGCGGCTAGAAATGTCAACGCAAGTAAGAATGATATCCGGGACGGGGAGCGAGCCAGGGGTAATGCCGGGGTATGGATGCGAGGCGCGTTCATCGTACTGTCCTCCACAATTCGATGAGATAAAGGATGAGGCGATCCCCGATTTTCCGGAGTGCCGGTCCGGCCAGCTAAGGTCGAAGATGGCCCTTTTCAAGAGGTGCCGCCGCTTTATTTTGACCCCCTGGTTGATGAAAAGTCCGGGCGTGTGCTGCAAGCCGCCCAGCCGCCGCAGAAATCCAGCCCCAGCGCCGGTGGGCGCTGGGGCTGCGCTATGACGTGACGGTCTCATGGCCCGGCAACAAGGCTTTGCCGGTCACCGCGGATGGCTATCAAGCCGCGCGAATCAGCCTGTAATTTCGATTTTGCGTGGCCGCAGCTCTGCGCGCTTCGGGATCCGCACGGTAAGCTCGCCATCCTTCAGTGCCGCCTCGATTTTCTGTGTTTCAAGCTCGTTACTGAGCGTAAAGCTCCTGCGATAGACGGTTGAACGCACGTCGGCGTGCAGGGCCGTCATCTGCTCCTGGGGAGCCACTCCAATGGTGCCTTCAATGAGGAGGCTGTTGCCTTCGATGCGAAGGTTGAGCCGATCTTTGGCGACTCCGGGCATGTCGGCGTGCAGCGTAATGCCCTCCCCCGTTTCAAAAATGTCGACAGGCGGCCGGAGCACCGACTCACTGGCGGCGGCGTGCCGCTGGGAGTCGGCCGAAGTGCTTGCGTGGCGTGAGGTTTTCGCGACCTCAGTGCTGTTTGACATGATGTTGTCCTCCATAAACATCAGTGAATCTCGATCTGCCGCGGCTTGGTGGATTCGCGCCGCCGGACGGTGATCTGGACGATACCGTCACGGTAGCTCGCCGCAACTTTGTCCGGATCGACGTCCTCGGGGAGTGCGATCACCCGTCGGAATTCGCCCCCGAAGCGCTCCTGGCGATAGTACGTGCCGTTCTTGTCCACGGACACCTCGCGCTTGCCACTCACGGAGAGAACGTTCTGCTGCAGTGAAATATCGAGTTGCTTGGGGTTGATACCGGGCGCGAAAACGTAGACGGTGACACTGTCACCGGTGGTTCCGACGTTGACCGCAGGAAAGGTGCCGGGGGGCAGGGAACGGATGCCTCCGTTCCAGGGTGTGGATGTGCCGAACAATTCATCCAGCTCCTCCTCCAGGCGCCGGAATTCGGCGAACAGGGGGACTTGCGAATACGGGACTCTGGTAAACATATCCGTGCCTCCTTGTGGACCGGGTTGATAGGGCGCAAAAAACTTAGGGACGCTGCGAAAAATTTCAAGGGCTCAAGGCATACGTTTTGCGGGAGTGCCGTTATGGTGCAGCTTAAGATTGCGGCCCCCAGCCGGGTGGCGAATAGAGACGCCGCGCCGCCTTTACCCCGCTACTCTGCGCTGGCGAGCATCGAGGGCCTATTGGCATACTCGAGAACAGGTGCGTTGCCAGACTGACAGCCCAATCGACGAATGGCGTGAATGGGCCGCGGGTGCCTGCAACGCCACGGCGCTGGCCTCATCCGACATCAAGGATGGGCGAGCGCAGAACAGACACGATCGGCCATCCCGCGAGGCGCTCCTGCCACTGCTCAGATTGCAGCATTGCGACGCCGAGCGCTGCGGGTCTTATTCCGCATAGTTCAAGCAAGGCAATGCCCGCCAGCATGGAGACCCCGCTGCTGATGACGTCATCGACCAGTGCGACGCGCCGATCCCTGAGCAGCGGCAACATGCGCGGGTCGATGAACAACCGTTTCGGTTGGTCAGGAGACGTGATCGAATGGAGCGGCACGGATAGCTGCTCCCGGTACCAGAATTTTGCCGACAGACCGAGCGGGATGTAACGTGTATGGCCCAACTTCTGGGCGACGGCGCTAGCCAAGGTAAGTCCTAGAGTGGGAAGCCCGACAATGACATCTGCGCCGAACACCGACAGCTTCTGCGCAAGGTCGGCCGCCAGCGCATCAACCACTGGGAAGCTCGCCTGGTTGATGATTAGGGACGCCAGAGCATGCTTGCCGTCGGGCAAGGGGCGAATCGGCAGCAATAGGATGCGGCCGTCGTCGAATCGAGCCGCATAACCGCCCTCGGCGGCGCCATCGGGAGGCAAAACCTCCTGCCAGAACAATTCAGAGTTCACGACAACATCGCCATCGCTGCACAATAGATTCTAATGTGGATGCGCATCCACGTCATTTAACACACCGTGGGGATCGCGGTTACGAATAGATCCGCTCGTCCCTCGTTGTCCCACCACCGCTTAATCTGGCACAAATATTGCTGCCCGTGATTAGGCCTTCCAGAGAGAAGTCAATGACCGATCGAGAACAGGCGACTCGCCTGGAGATTCGTACGATTCAGCAAATCGCCGTTGACGGGCGTCACGGCACGGCGCGCGACCTGTTCACGGTGTGGTTCGGTACCAATCTGAATTTGTTGGCGATCGTCACGGGCGCCCTGGCGGTGACGGCGTTCCACCTGGGATTTGGATGGTCGATCGTCGGACTCACTATCGGCAACCTGATGGGTACGATCTTCATGGCGCTGCACGCTGCCCAGGGCCCTCGCCTCGGCGTGCCGCAAATGGTGCAGACGCGCGGGCAGTTTGGATCCTACGGATCATTGCTCGTGGTAGGCATTGTTATCGTCATGTACCTCGGATTTCTCGCATCGAATCTGGTGATAGGCGGACAGGCGCTCGCAAGTCTCACGCTGGGGATGAATGAGACGAGCGGAATTGTGTTGCTTGGCGTAATCGGCGTGATCGCAACGATCTATGGGCACGATCTGATTCACGCCTACACCCGTGCCATGACATATGTCGTGGGCCTCATGCTGCTTCTCACCTTCATCTGGATCGTTCGGGTTCACGGTGTCCCAACCGCCTTCCTGAGCCGCAACTCGCTCAACTTCCCCGGCCTTCTCGGCACCATTTCAGTTGCGGCCCTCTGGGATATCTCGTACGCCCCCTACGTATCCGACTACTCGCGCTACATGCCGCGCGACAGCGGCGCAAGGCCCGCGTTTTGGGCCACCTATTGGGGCTGTGCGCTTGGTTCACTGCTGCCGATGATTCTCGGCGCACTGGTCGCCGTCGCGGCCCCGAGCGGTAATCTGGTGCACGGGCTTGCGTTGCTTACGCGCGGGATAGCCCCGCTGGTGTTGATTGCGTTCTCACTCGGCATTGCGGCGAGCAATGCGATGAATCTCTATTGCGGCTCGCTGTCGACGCTGACTTTCGGCCAGACCCTGATTCCCTCGTGGTCACCCGGTCCTCGCGCCCGGACGGTCATCACGCTGATTCTCTTTGCCCTGTCGATCTCCTTAGCCGTTCTGAGCAAAAACTCATTCCTTTCCAAGTATGAGGACTTCATTCTCTTGCTGCTCTACGTGCTCGTCCCTTGGACCGCGATCAATCTCGTTGATTACTACCTGCTGCGGCGAGGCGAGTATGACGTGGCCGCCTTCTTCCGGCGGGACGGCGGCATCTATGGACTGATCAACGGGCCGGCCGTGATCTGCTACTTTCTAGGGATCCTGATTCAGGTGCCGTTTGTAGCGGCGGCGCTGTATACCGGTCCAATCGCGCGCGCCTTAGGTGGGATTGATCTTTCATGGATCGTCGGGTTGCTGGTGACTGCGCCGGCATATTACTGGATGGCAAGAGCCTCGCGCGCCGACCCTGCGACATAGACGGGGCACCTCATCATGCCCGGATCGAGGGTTCGATTCCCTCCCTTATCCACCAATCACTTCCGGTATTTGTGGCCGCCGTTCCATCCTCATGCCGCCGAGTTTGGGAGCGTGGCGGAATGCCGGGTCGCAGGTCTCTTGGGACAGGTAGTAGGCAGAGCCGCTACTGGGCGACTGCAATGTAGATCACGTCGTCCTGCACGTGCTCGGCAAGTCCTTTGGTCTTCAGCACGATGTCAAGCACCTGGTCCCAGGGGACATCATTCAAGCGCAAGGTGATGCTCCCCTTGACTGAGTCGGCAACCACGATGTTGCGGTGTGAGACCTCAGCTATCAGACGCAACAGTGCGCGGACATCAAGGTCTTGAAAGTTGACCGTTATGTGCTCACCGGTATATCGCGGAGTGAGCGCTGCGATGGGTACCGCATCTGCAGCGCTAGAAGTAGCAGATGCGGAAGGCTCCGTTGTCGCCGCTACCAGTCGCAGCGGCATGACGCCGACCGCAGCGACAATGGTCAGTAGCGCAATGGATCTGCCTCCGGGCAGAAACCTGGTGTTGTCAAGCATGGCGAGTCTCCGGCTAAGCGCGTGAAAGGTTCGCGAGCCAACGGCAAATCCCGAATCGGAGCGAGGACAGGTCCCGAGCCGCAGCAATAGGCGTCCATAGTCATGGCGAGAATGACGGTCCAATTCCACCACGGCCGCATCGCAAGCCGCTTCGCGGGCGATGCCGTACTCACGCACTGCGAAGTGGGCGAATGGATGGAAAAAGAAAAGGTGGCGCACCAGCGCCGGCACCCAACCCCACCACAGGTCACCTCGCCGCAGGTGTGCCAGTTCATGGGCGAAGATCATGCCGAGCTCTTCGCTCTCGAACCCCGTGCCCGCGGGCAGCAGCAGCATTGGATTGCAGTGGCCGAGCACCAGCGGTGAGTCAATATCTTGTGAACAGCGCAGGTGAGGCACGCGCCGCAACCCCTGCGCCTCGCAGGTACGCATCAGCGATTGCAGCAGCTGCGCGTCGATGCAGGGCGCGGAGTTTCCCAGCAAATCACGCACGCGCCGCCAGTTTCGCACGGTCAGCCATGTCGTGACCGCGAGGCCACTCATCCACAGCAGGAACAACCCCCGCAGCCACGGCAACACGTCAATCGCGCCAGCGGATCGCAACATCACACCGTCCAAAGGAAACGTGCCCCATGACGTGGAAGCCACGCCTGGGAATGCCCCGGGTGCCTGAGATAGCCAGGGCAGCTGAACGGGCTTGGCAAGGAGTCCGACGAGAGCCTGTAACGCCACGAGCCACCACAGCCAGCACTGCGTCGCGGGTGAAAGGCGCGGCACATAGCGACAAAGAGCCCACACCGCCGCAATGAGCACAACGGTCTGTGCGCTGGTGGCAAGGAGCCGCACCAGTACGGCGCTGATGAAGGCGTCCAGGCCTCAGACTCCCTTCCGCGTGGACTGCAGTTTCTCGACCAACGCTTCGAGTGCGGCGAGTTCCTCGTCGCTGACCTTGCCACGCTTTGACATCCAGGCGACGAAGGGGCTGACCGATCCCTGTAGGGTCCGTTCAACAAACGAGCCGACGGCGCCCTGGATCACGTCTTCCCCGCCGGTTGTCGAGTAGCGGTAAACGCCAGCAACTTGACGCCGCTTGAGATACTGCTTGGCGCGCAGGCGTTCCATCATGGTTAGCACGGTGGAACGTGCGAGGCCACGCGCCTGACCAAATTGTGCCGCCACTTCCCCTACCGAGATTTCACCCCGCTGCCCCAAGTACTGGAGCAGGGCTAGTTCCTGGTCACCGATGGTCTTTCGCCGCATGTCGCCACCCAGGTCAACGTGACTACAGATGTAGCTATACTAGTTTTGACTACACCTGTAGTCAAGGTGACCCGAACATGCCGACTTGTGGCGTTTCCGGCGTTGCATGTCCGCCGAAGGAGAAGGGGAGGGCCGTGATGTTGTCTTCTGGGCGGCAATTGGCTCCCGGCGAGGCAATTCGATCTTTGTCCGTGCCTCCGCGCAGGAGGAGTCATCGAGCAGACCCAGATTCGCCGAACTTGACGTACCAGGAGCAATTTAACCCATTGAAATTCCGAGTAAAATATCAACATCCGTTCAATCGCGTCTGCAGCGTAGCGTCCGCGCACCAAAAGCTGGAGCCGCCGCGGTGAAGTGCCGTGTAGGCGCGGCCGCGGCCTACGTAGCTACGCCTAAGCCGATCACGGGCGAATACTGTGTTTAAGTCCAGTACGCCACCTGGGCTTGCGGCTCGGAACAGGGTCAAAATCGCATCCTTGCGAACTAAAAGTGTTGTGAATTCAATAAGCCGGATGTCTGCTTCCCATGTCCTTACAATCGGACCTTGGAAGAGATGGCGGGGCTGGGGTTGCCGATGGGGGCGTCCCCGCCGGACCCGCTATAGTCGTCTGACGATGCTTCCTCAGTCAGCGTTGCTAGGCAGGAATGTTATGCGGTTAATGACTCAGCTAAAGCCCGCTGCCCGTGGCATGGCCATCCTCGCGGGGGTCATCATGTTCACACAAGCCGCCGTTGCCCATGACGGGAGTGTGGACAGCGAAGCGCTGATCGGCAAGTACTGCTCGGGCTGTCACAACTCGAACGACTATGCTGGCGGGGTCGATTTGGAATTCGCCAGTGCCGCCAGCATCGCCGAAAGGCCGCAGGTCGGTGAGAAGATGATCAAACGCCTGCGCGCCGGCATGATGCCGCCGGCGGGTAAGGAGCGCCCCGACTACGATACGGTGCAGCTGCTGGCGCAGAGTGTGGAAGAGAACATCGACAAGATTGCCGCCACCAAGCCTCCCCACCCGCTAGCGCCGGGCCTGCATCGCCTCAACCGCACCGAATACACCAACGCGATCCGCGATCTGTTGACGCTCGACATCGACGCCGCCAAGTTCCTGCCGTCCGACGACTCCAGTCACGGCTTCGACAACATGGCCGGCACGCTGACCACGTCGCCGGCGTTGATGGAGGCGTACCTGTCGGCGGCTGGCAACATCAGTCGTCTGGCCATCGGCACCGAAACTGCGCCGACGCTGGCTGTGTTCGACGCGCCGCACGACACCAGCCAGAACGAATACGTCGAAGGCCTGCCCTTCGGCACCCGTGGCGGCATGCTGATCGAACACGAATTCCCCGCCGACGGCGAGTACACGCTCACTGTAAAGGGCATGACCGGCTACTTCACCGCGGTACTCGGCAACGTCCGAGGCGAACAGTTGGAAGTCACCGTCGATGGCAAACGCGTGTACCTGTACGACTGGGACAAGGAAATCGCCACCAAACGCAGTGATGGCGGCAAGACGCCCGCCCTGCCGATCAAGGCCGGCTTTCACCGCATCGGCGTGGCGTTCCTCGCCACCAGCGATCTGCCCGACACCGCAATCAACAGGTCCTTCCAGCGCACCATGAACTCGCCCGGCTCGATCTCCGGTTACACGTTCTACCCGCACGTGGGGCAGGTATTCATCGAAGGCCCGTTCAACGGCACGGCGGCCACCGACACGCAAAGCCGGCGCGCGATTTTCGAGTGTTACCCGAAGAAGGTCAGCGAGGAAGCCAACTGCGCCCACAGGATCATCACTACTTTGACGACCAAGGCCTTCCGCCGTCCGGCCAGCGAGGCCGACCTCAAGATCATGACCGCGTTCTACCGCAGCGGACGTGAACAGGGCGGCAAATTCGACAGCGGCATCGAAGCGGTGATCCAGCGCGTCCTGACCGATCCGGACTTCATTTACCGCGCCGAGATCGAGCCGGCCAAAGTAGCGGCCGGCACTGCCTACCAGATCAGCGATCTCGAACTGGCGTCGCGCCTGTCGTTCTTCCTGTGGAGCAGTATTCCTGACAAGGAGCTGATCAATCTCGCCTCCGCCAACAAGCTGCATGAGCCGAAAATACTCAAACAGCAGGTCGATCGCATGATCGCCGATCCGCGATCGCAGGCGCTGGTGCAGAATTTCACCGGCCAGTGGCTGAATATCCGCGGCATCGCTGCCAGCGAGCCGGCGGTGAACCTGTTTCCCGATTTCGACAGCACGCTGCGCGATGCGTTCAAGACCGAGGTCGAACTGTTCTTCGCCAGCATCATCCAGGAAGATCGCAGCGTGGGTGATTTGCTGACGGCGGATTACACCTTCGTCAACGAGCGTCTCGCCAGACACTACGGCATCTCCGGCGTCTACGGCCCGCAGTTTCGTCGAATCCAACTGGGGCCCGATCAGGACATGCGCAGAGGACTCTTGGGCAAGGGTGCGCTGATGACCATTACGTCCGAGGCGGCGCGTACCTCGCCGGTGAAGCGTGGCAAATGGTTCCTGCAGACCTTCCTCGGCGTAAGTCCGCCGGACCCGCCGCCTGGCGTGGTGATCAAATTGGACCAGAAAACCGGTGAAACCCCGAAGACCATGCGTGCGCGCCTGCAAATCCACAGCACCAACCCGACCTGCGCGACCTGTCACAAGATGTTCGAGCCGCTGGGTCTGGCGATGGAGAACTTCGACCCCGTGGGTGAGTGGCGCACCATTGAAGTGGGCACCCCGATCGACTCGGTCGGCATCGTCACCGACGGCACCCGCATCGAGGGTATCAAGGGTCTGCGCGACCTCGCGGTACGCAAGCGCGAGATGTTCGTGGAAGTGGTGACCGAAAATCTGCTGACCTATGCCATCGGGCGTGGCCTCGATTACAACGACATGCCGCTGGTCCGTTCGCTGGTGCACAACGCGGCGAAGGACAACTACAAGTTTTCGTCGCTGATCATGGGTGTGGTCCAGAGCCCGGCCTTCACCATGAACATCAAATCAGCCCCGGTTTCACTGTCCGCCGCAAATTCGATGAAGGGGGAATAAACCCATGTTCATTACCAAAAAGCACATCAGCCGTCGCGCCGTGTTGCGCGGAGTCGGCACCGCGCTTGCCCTTCCCTTGCTGGATGCAATGATCCCGGCGATGACGGCACAGGCAAAGACTGCGGCGAACACGCCGCCCCGTTTCTTCGGCGGCTTCGTGCCACACGGCGCGGCGCCGGGCTACTGGATTCCCGAAAAAGTCGGTGCATTGCCGGATGAACTGCCGTTCATCTGGAAACCGATGGAGCCGTTCCGCAAACACCTGAATATTCTGACCGGGCTGCATTCGCGCTCGTCTGAGCCGCCTCCGGGTGAGACCGGTGCCGACCACTGGGTCGCCGCCGCGTTCCTGTGTGCGCAGAAACCGCGCAAAACTTCCGGCGCCGACGTTTACGCCGGGCAGACCATCGACCAGGTCATCGCCGCCAAGTACGGGCAGGAGACGCTGCTGCCGTCGGTTGAAATTTCGGTGGAAGACCCCGGCTCGGGTTCGAGCAACTGCGGCGAAGGTTACAGCTGCGTCTATACCAACACGATCGCGTGGGCATCGCCCACCACGCCGTTGCCGATGGAACTGAACCCCCAGGTTTTATTTGAGCGCATGTTCGGCAGCGGCAGCACCGCCGAGCAACGCGTAGCGCGCCGCGAGCGCAACCAGAGCATCCTCGATTCGGTCAACGACAAGATCAAGGGCATGCGCACCGAAATCAGTGTTCCGGACCGTGCACGGCTGGATGCCTTTACCGACAATGTACGTGAAATCGAGCGCCGTATGCAGATCGCCGCCAAAGCGACCACTGCCACGCCGGAAAATTTTGCGGTGCCCCCGGGCATTCCGCAGTCGTTCGATCAGCACATCAAGATCATGTTTGACCTGCTGACGGTCGGCTTCCAGGCCGACATCACCCGCGTCAGCACCATGCTGTTCGCGCGCGATCTCACCGGCCGTGTCTATCCGGAATGCGAGTCGCCGACGCTGGGATTCCATGGCGGCTCGCACCACGGTGAAGATCCGAATCTGATCAAGCAACTGTCGAAGATCAACCAGTATCACGTGAAGATGCTGGCCTACTTCGTCGAGAAACTGGCCAACACCAACGATGGCGACGGCTCGCTGCTCGATCATTCGCTGCTGTTGTACGGCAGCAATATGGGCAACCCGAACCAGCACGTGCACTACGACGTGCCGCACATCCTGGTGGGCGGCAACTACGGCAAACTGCAGGGCGGCCGCCATCTGGCGTTTCCGACCAAGCAGGTACCGACCGGCAACCTGCTGCTGAGCATTCTCGACCAGTTCGACATCCACCGCGACAGTTTCGGCGATAGCACCGGACCTCTGCCCGGGCTGGTGTGACGGGGTCGGGTGAGAAACAGCATGCATAGTTTTGCGTTGAAAGCCCTCATTGCCGTGCTGCTCTCGGCGATGGCAAGCGCCGCCTTCGCGCAAGCTGAGCTTGCCGAGGCCGCCAGTCACGGCGACCAAGCGCAAGTCGAGCGTCTGCTGAAACGCGGTGCCGACGTCAATGCACAACAGGCCGACGGTGCCACCGCGCTGCAATGGGCCGCCTATCGCGGCGACGCAAAACTGGCCGAACTGCTGCTGAAGGCCGGCGCCAAACCGGACTTGGCCAATCACGACGGCGCCACACCGCTGTGGCTGGCGGCGGCGCGCGGGGATGCTGCCGTCATTCAAGCATTGCTCAAGGGCGGCGCCGATGCCAACGAACAGCTGCCGCTTGGCCGCCGTCCGCTGATGCTGGCCGCACGCTCGGGTAATGTCGATGCCGTGCATGCATTGCTCGAACACGGCGCCGACGTGAATGCCAGTGAAACCGAGCGGGGCACCAGCGCGTTGATGCAGGCCGCCGACCAGGGCCATGCCGAGGTGTTGAAGGAGCTGATCCAGCACGGCGCCAACGTGGCGGCCGTGTCCAAACCGGTGATGCGCGATGGGCGCACGGCAGCGTTGGGTAACTCCGAAGATCCCCGACGCGCCGTACGTCAGCAGGCCATCGCGGTGCTGTGCGAGGCGAAGACACCGGATCTGCAGCAGGTGCGAATCCAGCGCGAAATGCTGTTTGGCGCCAGCGCGAAAAGTACTCCCGACGCCGATTTGTGCAAAGGGATACAGCGCAGAGGTTTGGGCTTCGTTACCGTGGCCGGCGCCGGCGGCAACCATGGGGCGGGTGTGGGTGGGGAAGTGACCGAGGACGCAGATGGCGCTGCGGTGAGCGATGCGAGTGGCAATCCGGTTCCCGTAAGCGCCGCTCGTGGCCGCCGTCCCCCCGCGCGTGAACCCGATGGTGGTGCGTTCACCGCGTTGGTCTATGCCGCCCGCAGCGGCAGCATCGATGCCGCGCGCGCGCTGCTCGAGGGTGGCGCCGATGTGAACCAGACGACTCGCTACGGCTGGAGTCCGCTGCTGGCTGCCACGCACAACTCGAACTATCAGATGGCGAAGTTCCTGATCGAGCACGGCGCCAATGTGAACCTGGCCAACAAGGGGGGTTGGACGCCGCTGTACCTGGCCGTCGACAACCGCAATATCGAAGGCGGCGACTACCCGGTGCGCACGGCCGACATGGACAGCCTCGCCTACATCACCTACCTGCTCGACAAGGGCGCCAACGTCAATTGGCGTATCACCGAGAGTACCGAGACGCGCACGGTGTTCACCAATCAATGGTTGAACGAAGACGGCGCCACTGCGTTCCTGCGTGCAGCACAGTCAGGCGATCTTGAATTGCTGAAGCTGCTGGTCGCGCACGGTGCTGATCCGAAGATCAACACCAAACTGGGAGTAACGCCGCTGGCGGCGGCTGCCGGAATCGGCTGGGTGGAAGGCGTTACCCAGGAGCGCTCCCCCGAGGAGACGGTGGAGGCCGTGAAGTATCTGCTGTCGCTCGGCATCAATCCCAACTTCCAGGCCGACACCGGCCGCGTCGCACTGCACGGCGCCGCGCACAAGGGGGCGACTGAGGTGGTGAAGGTGCTGGTGGCAGCGGGCGCCAGGATGGATGTGCGCGATTTCGGCAATACCGACAACCGCGGCAGCCCGACCCTGTCGATCCACACCTGGTTGCCGATCGACTATGCCGACGGTCTGGTGCGTGTTGGCGTGCAGTCGGCGATCCCGCATCCGGAGACTTCCAGGGTGCTGCGTGCGTTGATGCTGAAAGCCGGCCTCAAGGTGCCGCCCGAAGGCCGTACGCTCGAATCGCTGTGCATCGTCGATGTCTGCCAACCGGGATACGATCCGATCAACATCAACAACTGATCCGCTCGGGCGATGGCTTAGATTCCTGCATACCATTCATACCCTTGATCTTCCCAGTACCCGCCATTGCCTCCGCCCATTCCCTTGAAGTCAGCGACCAGCTCGATTCTCATGATGTATTTCGCCATTTTGTATCCCAGTTGGCGCTCAATGCGTACCCGGATGGGTGCGCCGTTCTTGATCGGTAGCGCCGCGCCGTTCAGCTCATAGGCGAGAATCGTCTGTGGATGGTGAGCATCCTCCAAGCCGATGCTTTCGTAGTAGCGCGTGCCGTCGGCGTCCATGGGATCAGCACAGTGAAACACCACGTAGCGCGCGGCGGGTGTCGGCTGTGCCAAGGCCAATACCTCGCTCAAGGGAACACCGGTCCACTTTCCAATTGCGCTCCAGCCCTCGACGCAGTCATGGCGGGTGATCTGGGTCCTGGCCTTCATCATGCGAAGCTGTGCGAGCGAGAACTGCTTGGGTGTCTGCACCAGACCGTCAACTGCCAGCATCCAGTCCCGAAATTGATTCTTCGCTAAACTCTGATAGGTCAGATCATCCGGATCCGACGTGCCATTGCTGCGAAAGTCCGGCGACAAATCGGCTTCGGAAAATTCCTGCGCGAGCGCGCCCTTGCCGCTGAGGGCCCGTTGCGCGCCGCGATTCGCCCCTTCCCCGGCGCGCAGCACTTTCGAACCCCACTGGCTGTTGGTGATTGCATCGCAACCCGCCAATGCCACGGCGGAGAGTCCCGCCAGAAAACGGATCACGAAATTGCGGCGGCCTGCGCTCATGTTTCCTCCACCTCGTATCGCCCCGTGATCATCGAGCGCACATTGTTCCAAAGGCCGCTGATGATCACTTCGAACACATGGATGAAGACGAAAAGCACCATCAGGCTGGCCGCCAGAAAATGCAACGTGCGGGCCGACTGCCGGCCGCCGACCAGATCGACCCACCCCGGGAGCAATGTGTCCAAGCGCGGCGACATCGCAAGACCCATCAGGATCAGAAATGGGAGCAGACCGAATATCACGGCAACGTAGGTAAGCTTTTGCAGCACGTTGTAGTGCTTCGATGCCGCGCCTCGCGGGTGCCTGAAGCGCAGATGATCGAGAACCGAGCGCCCGATGGATTGCCAATCCCGGCGCGTCGGGGCGAGGTCTCGGGAGAAGTGAGGGCTCGCGATGGAATAAATGACGTATAGCAGGCCGTTGACGACCAACAGCCACGCAAAAAGGAAATGCCAGCGGCGGCCCATCGCCAAGTACTGGTTACTGGGAATCGTGAGCCAGGACGGAAATCCGCGCTCGGAGAGCATGCCGCTGTCATCCTTGGATGCACCGAGGAACCCTGTTGTGCGCAGTGGTGTTCCGAAGACCTCGGTAACACCCGTTATCTTGCCGGTCGGGCTTTGCACCGCATACATCTGCAGTAAGGGCGAACGTCCATTGTAGGAGGACTTGCCCCAATTGAGGGCCGGATGGGCGTTGAAGATTTGCAGTCCGCTCATGAGCAAGATCGTGAGTGCCACCACGTTAATCCAGTGCATGAGCCGCACCGGCCACGTGTGCCGCAGGTATCGGTAGCGGCGCCCGGGCTGCTTTGCCTGGTCCTGGTCGGTAGGTATCACAGTCGGTTCACACGTAAGTGTGAGGTCACATTCTCACTGTCATGGGGCCGATCAGCTGCGGGCGTCATGATGAGGATCAATTCTGCGCTCGCAAGCGCCCCCCCGCCAGCCGGAGCGATGAAGGCCTTGAGCCGTGAGCCAGTCCCCAACGGTCGTTGGTTATGCAGAAATACAGCGCTCCGTGTCCGCTCGTGGGCCCAATTGGGCACACATTTTTGTGGCCCGGGTTCCCTTGAGAGTGTTTCGATTCAGCTTCCGGTGCGCGCGCGGGAGGCAGCTCGTCCCGGCGCGCATGCGCCCAAACGCGGGGCGGCGTAGTATTGCACCGGATTCACGGTCCGAGAGACGAATGATGGCTCACATCACCCGACGCGAGTTCGTGGGCGGCGCGGTGGCCCTTTCCGGGCTGACGCTGAGCCTCGAATTGCCGGCCCAAGAGACCGCCCGACAGGCGGCGCCTGGCGCAGCGCGTCCGCCCAGAACGCCGTCAGCCTTTCTGCAGATCGGCGAAGACGACGCCATCACCATCATCACCCCGGCGGTGGAGATGGGACAGGGCGGGCATACCTCCCTGCCGATGATCATCATGGAGGAGCTGGGCGGCAACTGGGGGCGATTGCGAGTGGCCGACGCTCCGGCGGCCGCGATCTACGACAACCCGCTGTTCGGCCTGCAGGCGACGGTCGGAAGTTTCTCAGTCCGCGGCTGGTACCTGGAGCTGCGGCGCATTGGCGCGGCCGCGAGAATCATGCTGCTGCAGGCGGCTGCGCAGAACTGGAAAGTGGCCCCCATGCACTGTGTGGCCGATGGCAGCGAGGTCATTCACGAGCCCAGCGGGCGCAGGTGCTCATTCGGCAGCGTGGCCCGACTCGCGGCCAACCTGCCGGTGCCGCAGGATCCGCCGCTCAAGACGGTGGCTCAATACACGGTCATCGGCAGCTCCCCACCCCGTGTCGATGTTCCCGACAAGGTCGACGGCAGCGCCCGATACGGGATCGACGTGACGCTTCCTGACCTGTTGTACGCCGCGGTCAGGACCTGCCCCACCTTCGGGGGCAAGCTCAAATCCTTCGACGACAGCGCGTGCAGAAGCATGCCCGCGTATCGTGGCACCGTGCCGCTCGAAGATGGTGTGGTGGTGGTCGCGCGGTCCTACTGGCAGGCGCGCAAGGCCCTCGAGCGCGTCACCGTAGAGTACGACCTGGGCCGTCTTGCCGGACTCGACAGTGAGGAAGTATCCAAACAGCTGCACGCCGGCTTCGACGAGCCGGGCATCGTGGCTCGCCACGACGGGAATGTTGAGGCGGCGCTGGCAAGCGCCGCGAAACGCGTGGAGGCGAGCTACGAGGTTCCGTACCTGGCGCATGCCTGCATGGAGCCCATGAACTGTACGGCGCGGGTCACGGATGCGGGCTGCGAGGTTTGGTGTGGCACTCAGAATCCGCAGGCCGCGCAGACGGCCGCTGCCGTCGCGCTCGGCATTGCACCGGCTCGCGTGAAGGTGCATGTGCAGTATCTGGGCGGGGGCTTCGGCCGACGCGGCGAAGCGGACTTCGTGACGCAGGCGGTGAAGGCCGCGAAAGCCACCAATGGCAAACCCGTGAAGCTGATCTGGAGCCGCGAGGAAGACCTTCAGCATGACTTCTACCGGCCGGCCGCGGCGATCAGATTTCGCGGCGGCCTGGATGCGGCCGGCAGGCTCGTGGCACTCGAAGCCAAGGTGATCAGCGCATCGGCGCCTGGCATCGGCCGTCCGGGCGCCCCGCCGTTCTTCGTCGAGGCGGTGGCGGACGCGCACTATCAGATTCCCAATTTTTACGTCACGGGCCTGAACAAGGACCTGGGCGTGCGCTTCGGATTCTGGCGCTCGGTCAACCACTCGCACAATCCGTTCATGATGGAGGGCTTCATCGATGAACTCGCGCGCGCCGCCGGCAAGGATCCGTACCAGTTCCGGCGCGCGATGCTGCAGCACGACGACGAAGGCGCCCGACGCCAGCTGGCGGTTCTGGATCTCATGGCCGAAAAGGCCGATTGGCCGCATCCGCCCGCCGGGCATTCTTTCGGCATCTCGGCGTTCGAGGCCTTCGGGAGCTTCATCGGAACCATCGTTGAGGTAGAGGTCAAGGACCGCTTCGTCACCGTACATCGAGTGGTGCAGGCCATCGATTGTGGCGTGGCCGTGCACCCGGACAACATCAGGGCGCAGCTCGAAGGGGGTATGGCGTTCGGCCTGACGGCGGCGGTGCGCGGCGAGATCACGCTCAAGAACGGCGCCGTCATGCAGTCGAACTTCAACGACTATCCGGCGCTGGCACTACCCGAAATGCCTACGGTCGAGACCTACATCGTGCCGAGCACGGCTGCCCCCGGCGGTGTCGGCGAGCCGGGCACCGGACCCATTGCTCCCTCACTGGGCAATGCCATTTACGCCGCGACGGGGCAGCGTTTGCGATCGCTGCCGCTGTCCAAGCATCAACTTTCACTCAAGGTCGCAAGGACCTGAACATGGTTACTCTCAACGTCAACGGCACGGATCACAGCGTCGATATCGAGGCCGATACCCCGCTGCTGTGGGTATTGCGCGATGAAATTGCGCTGACCGGGACGAAGTTCGGTTGCGGCCTGGGACTGTGTGGCGCCTGCACGGTACTGTTGAACGGGCGGCCCACACGCAGCTGCGTCGTACCGGTCAGCGCGGTGAGCGGTCAATCCATTGTCACCATAGAAGGGCTGTCGAAGGACAAGAGTCATCCCGTCCAGCGTGCCTGGATCGAGGAGAACGTGCCTCAGTGCGGCTACTGCCAGTCAGGCATGATTCTCGCGACCGTGGCGCTGCTGAAAAATAAGCCGAACCCCACCGACCACGACATCGATACAGCCGTGACCAACATCTGCCGCTGCGGCACTTACAATCGCGTTCGCAAGGCGATCCACCGCGCCGCGCGGATGCAGGAAAAAGAGATCGCAGGCAGCAGCTCCACGGCATGACCGGCAAGCGCATCGGAATCATCGCCGGCAGCATCGTGCTCGCTGGTCTCGCGGTGTTGGCCTGGGCTGCCGTACGGCCCGGTCCGATGGCCTTCGCCGGTGGCAAGCACGTCATGCTCGCCGAGTACCGCGGCGCCCCGACGGGCGTACCGGCGGACTTTGCGCAAACCGATGCGCTGGCGCGGGCCAGGTACCTGACCGAAGCAGCCGACTGCGAGGCCTGCCACACCGCAGAAGGTGGCAAGCCGTTTGCCGGCGGCGTTGCGTTCCAGACCGAGTTTGGAACGATCTACTCGCCCAACATCACACCCGATCTGAAGACCGGTATCGGAACCTGGACTGACGCGGACTTTCTCAAAGCCATGCACCAGGGCGTCAGCAAGGACAGGGGTTGGCTCTATCCGGCCTTTCCCTATGCCGCGTATACCTATTTGACAGATGCCGACGTGCTGGCAATCAAGGCCTACCTGTTCGGTCTGCCGCCGCAGAGCAATGTTCCCCCGCCGACGAAACTGCGGTTTCCTTACAACCAACGCTGGCTGATGGCAATCTGGTCGCGGCTGTATGACCCGAACTCGCGTTTCCAGCCCGTTGCGGACCGTCCGCTGTCCTGGAACCGCGGAGCCTATCTGGTTGAAGCGCTGGGACATTGCGGCGACTGCCATACGCCGCGCACGGCGCTGCAGTCCCTCGACAACCGCCACAAGTTTGCCGGCGGCCTGTCCGAAGGCTGGCGGGCGTACAACCTTACGAGCGACGCTGATTCGGGGATCGGTGGCTGGAGCCGGCCGGACCTCGAGGG
>Ga0210385_10000823_pt1 | contig 20111 bp, 12 predicted proteins | sample IncBWH26OmetaG_FD_160107 | JGI IMG/M metagenome (GOLD analysis project Ga0210385, IMG submission 160107) | Forest soil microbial communities from Barre Woods Harvard Forest LTER site, Petersham, Massachusetts, United States - Inc-BW-H-26-O ...
ATGCTCATGGGCATACAGGGCGGTGCGCTCGAAACGCATGTCGAAGCACATGGTGCACCGGACTCCGCGTTCCGGCTCATGCTCCATGCCCTTGGCGCGCGCAAACCAATTCTCGGTGTCGTAGTCCGCATCCACGAATGGGATGCCGCACCGCTGCGCGAACCGGATGTTCTCGTTCTTGCGCAGCTCGTATTCCTGCTGCGGATGGATGTTCGGGTTGTAGAAGAAAATCGTAAGGTCGATGCCGCTCGCGAGCATGGCTTCCATGACCTCGCCCGAACACGGGGCGCAGCAGGAATGCAGCAGCACCTTGCTTTGCCCCATCGGCAGGGGTAGCGATACTCGCTCTGCACTATTTGACATCTCGTCTTCCAACACCCGGGCAACGGCTCCGCCAGGCGTTATAGCGCAAACGAGCGCCAAAATCACACCTCCGGCGCCGGCCGCCAATGCCACCCCCTCTAAAAAGGGCCGCCTCGCGGCGGCCCAGTAAAGGACGGGAAGGACTAACGGAGGCGCACGGCTAGAAGCCGTGCGGGGGCTGGAAGTCGAAGAAATCGAACAGGTCATCCAGTGCCGGGCTGTTCTCGGGCGCATAGGAGCCCGGCCGCTGCACCGGGTTCGGGAAGTTGTCCCGGCTGCGGCGCGTTACGGTCGGCAGTCCCCAGTTACGCTCGATGAACTTCAGGATGGAGACGTGATCCGCATACTGGTGGGAGATGTACCCGGCAGCGCGCAGCGGCAGGTACTGCGGATTTGCGACGACGATCAACGGGATGCGCGTGCCGTCGCCAAAGAAGTCGACGGGCTGCACGTAGCCGCAGTCATAGTAGCCGCCGCCCTCATCTTCAGTGATCAGAATGACGGTGTTCCTGGCGTACGGTGAGGCCTCGACCTGGTCGACGATCTTCTTGACGAACCCCTCGAACAGATCCAGCTTGGAGGAGTTCGGATGGCCGTCCACGTAGCCACTGGGCTTGACGATGGAGACCGCCGGCAGTGTCCCGAGGCTGATATCCGTATACAGGTTCACGGAATCCTGAATGTGAGCCGCGACCTGCGCCTTGTTCGACATGATCGAGGTGTCGTACTGGAACGGGTTGCAGATGTTGCAGTACTCATCCGCATCCGGGCCATTGGTTCCATAGTTCAGCTGGTAGGGATCCAGAACGTAGTTGTTCCACTGATCCCCGTAGTATTTCCAGGAGACCCTGGCGTCATTCAGATCATCGCCGATGCTCGGGGTCGAGGAAGGCGGGACCGTGAACGGCGTGTTGGACGGGCTCGGGTCGGTATAGGCGTTCTTGCCATTGCCGAACCACCCCGGGTTGTAATTGTTCAGCAGGTAGTAGTGTCCGGGTTCGCAGCGCGGATCGATATGCAGCCTGGCGAGGTAGGAGACGATCGGTCCCACGCCCGGTTCGCCGGCGTCAGCACACTTGCTGTAGGAGCCGCCGCCGTAAATGATCGGCAACCCATTGCCCTGGGTCGTGTCCCAATCACTCATGCCATAACCGGCGTTGTAGTCTTCGCCGTAGCCGTCCTGCGAGTACCAGTTGTTGGTGCCCGCCGCGGGATTCGGATTCTCGATCTCATCGATCGTCCCCGGTCCGGCAAACTGGGCGGGACTGACGTTCGCGGCAACGTTATGCGGTGGTTTCTGGGGATTACCGTTTGCGTCACTGAACCAGATTGCGTCACCGTGACCGAACATGATGTGGTTCGCGCCGGTGCCGCCGTTGACTGACTGGTGGAAGTTGTCACTCATGGCGTAGGTGTCCGCCAGGCTCTTGAAGTAGGGTGCATCGCCCTGCTGCACATTGTAGAAGCCCAGTGCGGCGGAGCCTTCACCCGTGGTCGTCGGCACCGAGTCGTACAAGGCGTAGTTCTTGGCGGTCCACTGCGAGGCCGTCGGCGGGCTCGCCGCCGAATATCCGGTCGGGTACAGGAAGAACTCGTTGAACGACGGGCCGTAATAGCCCTGGGCGTACAGGGCCTGGCTCAGACCGTTGGTGCCGGCGCCGACGGTGGCCTCCACCCAGGAGAAGAGCTTGCCGTTGCAGCCGGACGGATTATCCAAGGTGGCGTGGTCGAGACCGCAATTGAGCTGCTGCCACATCTGGTAGAAGCGGTGGACCGGACTTGCGGCGTAGTCCGTATACGTGAGGCTGTAGCCCGAAGTGGCCGCATTCGTGCCATTGGTCAGCTGGAACGGTCCGGCCGGCAGCGCGTCAAAATTGACGATGCGCAGATCCGGCGTGTAGTGATACTGACCGGTGCCGCCCGACACCAGCGACTGGTAGTAGGTCAGGCCGTTGGCATCCGCGGCGTCCGGCAGACCCGTCTCGGTATTCTGTGCCAGAGTCAGCGCATTCGCGGCGCAGGTGGTCGCCGCGGCGCCGGTCGCGTATTTGCAATCCGAGGTCGTGAAATAACCCTGCGCGAACTGCGGGCCACCGACCTCTGGGGCCGGCAGCTGATTGTTCGGGAACTCCCGTTTTGGCGGACTCAGCAGGAAACTGTCCTGACTGCCCACATCGAGAGCCGAGAGCTGTTGGGCTTTGTCGAAGTGCGGTCCCGGAATCGCGTTGTTATTGGGATCGAGCTGGATGATGCCTTCGCTCAGCAGGTTGTGAACGGTCTGCCCGCCCTTGGGCTTATAGGTGGCGAACACGTGGTCGAAGCTGCGATTCTCACCGATGATGACAATGACATGCTTGATCGGCGTCGCGGTCAACCCGCTGCGGTCGGCACCCGCACTCCAGGTACCCCCGAATGCGGGTGACGTAGCTGCAGGCGCTGGGGCCGCTGCGGCCGCGGCCAGAACCGGACCTACCGACATCTGGAGAACGGCGAGCGATGCGGTCGCCACGCGCAACCCATTCAGGGCCTGCGACACATATTTATTGACGTTCATGCAGCCTCCCAAGGAAAAAGTGCACAAAGTGCGCTGGTGAGGCTAGAGGGGGCACATTTCAGTCAGTTGATCGTTATATGAAAACGATGCTGCCGTCAGCCGGGCCTGAACGGTGCCTAGCGCGTACGGGCGCCGCGCACGTCGTCTCGATGCCGCTCCGAGACTTCGCGTTCATCGGCTGGCGAAGCAGTGGAATCGTCTGTGACCAAAGCGCGGTCGTCGTTCGGGGCTGACACGGGCCTGGCAGTGGGACCTGAGCCCACGGTGTGCATTGGCATCGGATCGGCGACCGTTTGCGGCAGCGCGAGGTTGGGCCGCGGCGTCGGTTGCACCGCGACCCCCGCGGGTGCCCCTGACTGCTGCCAGAATCCGCCGTGCCACGCGCAAAGCATGAGCGTGACAAGGAAGCCAGCGGTACCAACGATGACGGGGACAGATCTCGAGGACATTGGACCAGAGAGTAGCGGCCGTTTATGACGGTTTTGTCGATGTCAGTTGGGGAAATTCATCGCCCGCGTCGATCTGACGTAGCCGGCACTCACACATACGGCGGCGGCGTTTTGTCGCCATATGGAAGAATGGTGAAACCCAACACGACGGACGTTGACTCCCCGGGTGTGATTTCATTTGAGCGCTCACAATTTGCTCATAATTGGCATTTCGGGCGACACTGTACGCCCTGGAGAAATCGCAAGTTTGTATGCCATCAACACTGCCTGCCGCTGTCGCTGACATCATTGCCGTCGGTCGGCGCCTGGACAGCCGTAGTTTGGCCCTCGCGACGACCGGTAACTACTCCGTCCGGCTCGAAGACGGCCGGATTGCCGTCACCGTATCGGGCCGGCACAAGGGACGCTTGACCGCGGAGGATGTGACGCAGATCGACCTGCAGGGGCGGGCGCTTGATGCGCGACGTCCGTCGGCGGAAGCCATCCTGCACGCGAGCGTGTACCGGCTGTACCCGACGATCCACGCCGTGCTGCACGTGCATTCGGTGGCGTCGATCACCCTGACGCGTGTGCTGCCACCCGACGCCGATGTGGTACTTGAGGGCTATGAGACACTCAAGATCTTCCCTGGAATTCATACCCATGAGAGCCGGGTGGTGATACCGGTCCTGAACAATTCCCAGGATATGCCCAAATTGGCACTCGAACTGGAGTCGCGGCTCGCGCGAGTGCAACCTGCGCCCAGCGCTTTTCTGCTGCGCGGACATGGGATCTACGCGTGGGGCCCAACCGTCGATGAGGCCGAGCACGTGGTCGAGGCACTCGAGCAGCTTCTGTCCTGCGAGCTCGAAGCGCTGCGAGTCGCGCGCGGGGCATAGGAAAATTACAGGAGCATCGCCATGAGCCGTTTGACGATCTACCGGGATGATTCCCCCCTGATGGCCGAACTCGATACCACCGAGGAATTGCGCATCCAGGAGGCTCTGTCCCGCATCAACGTCCGATTCGAGCGCTGGGCGGCGCAGCGCCCGCTGGCGTCCACCGATCAGGACCAGGATATCCTGGCGGCCTATCGAGCCGAGATCAAGCGCCTCGAGCAGGCTCAGGCGTTCCAGTCGGTCGATGTCCTGCGTTGTCTGCCGGATCATCCGCAGAAAGGGCAGTTGCGGGCCAAATTCCTCGCGGAGCATACGCATGACGACGACGAGGTCCGCTTCTTCGTCGAAGGGGCCGCGATGTTCTACCTGCACGCCGCGGAGCGCGTACACATGGTTTTGTGTGAGCGCAACGACCTGATCAGCGTTCCGGCCGGCATGCGGCATTGGTTCGACATGGGACCCGACCCGCACTTCACGGTAATCCGCCTCTTCACCACGCCTGACGGGTGGGTGGCACGCTTCACGGGAGATTCGATCGCCACGCGCTTTCCGGCCTTCGCACGCCAGGCCGCATGAGCCGTGAGGCGCGCACACGCGCCGTCATCCTCGACATCGAGGGCACGACGAGCAGCTTGAGTTTCGTCAAGAACGAGCTGTTTCCGTATGCGCGTGCCCGGCTACCGGCATTCATCAGGGAACACGCGCCCAGACTTGCAACGCTGTTCGATGACGTGGCGCGTATCGAGGGCAGGACAAAACTCGATACTGATGATCTCATCACCACGCTGCAGCGCTGGATCGACGAGGACCGCAAGCTCACGCCGCTCAAATCACTTCAGGGCCTCATCTGGCAGGACGGTTTTGAGCGTGGCGAACTTCAAGGCCACATTTACGCGGATGCCGTGACGGCGCTGCGCACCTGGCATGACCAGGGGCTGAAGCTCTATATCTACTCCTCCGGTTCGATACTCGCCCAGAAGCTCATTTTCTCGCATACCGAGTACGGAGACCTGACCTCATTCCTTTCCGGTTACTTCGATACCACGGTGGGCGGCAAGCTCGAACCCGAATCCTACACCGCCATCGCGGCACAGATCGGACTGCCCCCCGCCTCGTTGCTGTTCCTCTCCGACCATCCGGATGAAATCAGCGCCGCGGCGAGCGCCGGCCTGCAGGTCGTGCTGGTGTGTCGGGAGGCCGCGATCGAGGCTGGACGCGATCACACCCGAATCTCGAGTTTTGCGCAACTCGGCGCGCCGCTCGGCTATCGAACGCTCACTGCCGCCACGGTCCTGGAGTACGTTTCGGTGCACGCCCCGCTGGTGGCGCGCCTGGGCGGCCAGCGCGATGCCTGGCGCACTCGCGAAGTCGGCGACGGCAATCTCAATCTGATATTCATCGTCGAGGGCCCGGCGGGCTCACTCGTCATCAAACAGGCGCTACCTTACGTGCGATTGGTCGGCCGTGGCTGGCCGCTGCCACTGTCGCGCTCGCATTTTGAACACCTGGCACTGGCTGAACAGGCACGCTGGGCGCCCGAGTTCGTGCCGGCGCTCTACCACGTCGATTCCACGATGGCAGTCATCGTGATGGAGCATTTGAGCGAGCATGTGGTGCTGCGCAAGGGGCTGGTTCGCGGCGAGCGCTTTCCCCAGGTCGCGCGGCACCTGGGCACATTTCTGGCGAACACCTTGTTTCATACGTCGGATATCTATCTGAGCGCGGCCGCGAAGAAGGAACGCATTGGCGGCTTCCTCGGCAATACCGCCCTGTGCAAGATCAGCGAAGACCTCATCTTCGATGAGCCCTACTTCGATGCACCCCTGAACCGCCACACGCGACCCCAGCTGGATGAGCTGGCGGAGTCGGTGCGGCGCGATACGCTGCTGAAGCTCGCGGTGCAGGAGCTCAAGGGCAGCTTTCTGTGTGATGCGGAAGCGCTGCTGCATGGAGACCTCCATACCGGCTCGGTGATGGTGACCTCCCAGGACACGCGCGTGATCGACCCGGAGTTCGCATTCTACGGGCCGATGGGTTTCGACGTCGGCGCCATCATCGGCAACTTGCTGCTGGCCTATGTCGCGCAGCGCGGCCACGAACGCACTGTCGGCGAACGCGATACGCAACGCAGCTATCTGCTCGGCCAGGTTGTCGAGCTCTGGGCCACCTTTGCACGCGTCTTCAGTACCTTGTGGTGCGAGCGGGCCCAAGGGGATCTCTATTCGGCGCGTCTGCTCGCCGACGCGCCGGGCCTGCGCGATCGGGCGATCGCCCGCAGGCTGCAGAAGATCTGGGATCAATCGGTCGGGTTTGGGGCTTGCAAGATGATCCGCCGCATCCTCGGGTTAGCCCATGTGGAGGACTTCGAGTCCATCGCTGCGGCGGACTTGCGGGCCGATTGCGAGCGGCGGGCAGTAGCACTCGCGCGCACGATGCTCATCAGCCGCGATGCCTATCCGACGGTTGAGGCGCTGATTCAGACGGCGCGGGAGCATGCGTGATGGTGCGGTATTCGCCGGGCCGCTCGATCGTTCTCGAGGAGAACGGCTGGTCGGTGCGGGTTCTGGACCAGCGTGCCCTGCCCTGGCGCGTCACATGGGCTGAGCTTACGACCGTGACCCTAGCGGCTGAGGCGATTTCGGAAATGTGGGTGCGCGGAGCGCCGCTGATTGGCGCGACCGCCGCCTACGGTCTTTGCCTGGCACTACGTGAGGATCCTTCCGACGCCTCGCTCGAGCGCAGTGTCGCCCTGTTGCTCAGGACGCGTCCGACGGCGGTCAATCTGCGTTGGGCCCTCGAGCGCGTTCGAGCCGCCGTGCAGCCGAGCCGGGGAACCGAGCGGGTTGCCGCGGCATACCGGTGCGCAGCGGCGATCTGTGACGAGGATGTGACCAACAATCGTGCGATCGGTGAATACGGTCTCGAGCTGCTACGCGCCGCGGCCACTCCCGGCCGGACCATCAACGTCCTGACTCACTGCAATGCCGGTGCGCTCGCGACCGTCGACTACGGCACCGCGCTTGCGCCCATCTATCGGGCCAAGGAGCTCGGTCTGCCGGTACACGTGTGGGTGGATGAGACTCGCCCGCGCAACCAGGGCGCACTCCTGACGGCCTACGAGCTCGGGCGCGCGCAGGTCGCGCACACGGTAATTGCGGACAATGCCGGTGGCCTGCTCATGCAGCGTGGCGAAGTGGATCTGTGCATCGTGGGCGCCGATCGTGTCTCGAGGAACGGCGATGTCTGCAACAAGATCGGGACCTACCTGAAGGCGCTGGCGGCCTATGACAATAACGTCCCGTTTTACGTCGCGGTGCCGCTCTCGACATTCGACGGCTCGCTCGCCAGCGGCAGTGACATTCCGATCGAGCAGCGCGACCCCGACGAGGTGATCTCGATCAGCGGCCAGAATTCCGCCGGCAACATCGAGAAGGTCAAGCTCACGCACTCCCCCGCCGCAAACCCCGCCTTTGACATCACGCCGGCGCGTCTCGTCACCGCCTACATCACCGAGCGCGGCATTTTCCGTCACAGCGCGGAATGGGATCAGCACGCGCGTACTCAGGGCGGCGTCCTACATACGACGGGCGTCTGATCTTTCATTGTCCCCCTCGGAGGGACCCCACAAGTGAATGAGCTGACCCCATCGTCCCCTGCGAGCGACGATACTGTCGAATTTCAGCTGAGCAACGACGACATGCAGCGCCTTGCTCAGGCTGCAGAGGCGGCACAATCGCAGAGCGCCGTTCCCTTGTCGGCCCTCGTGCCGCCGAAACCGAAGGGGAGGATCTGGAGCGACGTTCCGCCATCGGGACAGCAGCGGCGGAAAACCATTGTCGGATGGGCGGGAGCCGTCGCCGTCTACGCCGCCTTCATGGTGTTCGCGTGGTGGGGAGTAGCTGCGATTCCGGATCAGCAGACTCCTGCAGTGACCGCTGCGAAGGCGCCGAAAGCGCCAGTTCATCAAATTGTAACGCCGCCACCCGCGCCCGCGATGGTGCAAGTCAGAAACCCATTCGACGCCACGGAAGTCTTCGAATTTCCGGCCGGCACCAGCGCAGATGAGAGCCGCGAAAAAGTTGCAGCGCTGCTTTTGAAGCGAGCGAGCGAGCGACGCGCTCAATGGACGCACCTTAAGCCCAAGTCGAACCTTCGCATGGCGAAGAATTAGAAACACTTCGAAGCAAAGACTCATGATCGCGATCGCTTGCTTCTTTCATGGAGCTTGCGCAGCGATATTTGACGCATCGTCACCACGCCTCACTCTTGAAAGTGAACATCGCGCCGATCTAGATTAGCGCCGTTCGCACGGAAGACTGCGACATCTGCTGGCGTAACAAGCAGACCACACAGCGGAGAGAAGCGAGATGCAGGCAGCTGCAATCGCTACGACGATCTTTGCAGTCAATGTGAACCTATCAATTTAAGCGAGGTACCCACCGCAAACCGGATGCAGCTTCCGCTCGCGTAACAATCGTCTTTCGAACCAATCCGTCAAGAGGGGTGTTTCAATGGTCTCGACGCGACATTCCACGACCTGCGAATTGCGAACCGTGCTGTTCATCGCCGCGGCAGCGATGAGCTGGTGCCTGCCGATACGCGCACAGCAGTCTCCACAGACGACTCCCGATCAGACCGCCTCGCAGCCACAATCGGTCGAAGAGGTGACAGTCACCGGTTCGCGCATCAAGCGCACCACCGATTTCAATACCCCGACTCCGACGACGGTAATCGATGAAGCCGCGATGCAGAGCATGGGCCTGGTCAATGTCGGTCAGGCGGCGACGTTGGCACCATCGAACGTATCGACGTTCACGCCCGCCAACACCGGCAATTCAAATTTTTTCACCGGCTCCTACATCGCGGATCTGCGCGGTCTGAATCCTTACTTCGGCAGCCGCACGCTGGTACTGCTCAACGGTGAACGGGTCGTCAACAGCAACCAGGGTGACAGCTTCGATCTGAATCTGGTGCCACAGATTCTGGTCTCGCGCATCGATACGGTGACCGGCGGTGCCTCGGCGGCATATGGCTCCGGCGCCATTGCCGGTGTCGAGAACGTCATCCTCGATACCAAGCTCGAAGGTGGAAAAATCGAGGCCGACGGGTACGAAACCAGCCACAGCGATGCTCGCGACCGGCACGTCGGCGCCGCCTACGGGCACAGCCTGTTCGATAACCGATTTCACATCGAGATCGGCGGCGAATACGAAAACCAGGACGCGTTGGGGTGCGAGGATGTCCGCAGCTGGTGCGGTCAGAACCAGGGTGAGTATCAGCTCGGTACGACGCCTCCGGCCAGCGGCAGTGCGGGCATCCTGGGTTATGGCACCAACCTGCGGTCCAACTTCAGCAGCAGCAGCGGCGTGCTGTACGGGTTGGGCAACTTCGGCGGCTACCAGGGCGGCCCGCCGCCCGTAAACATCACGGCCGATGGACTCGGGGTTCAGCCCTACACGTTTGGCACGCCGCAGGTGTCGTTTGCGGACGTAGTGCAGGGTGGTTCGGGCGTACCGATTTACCAGTACGCAAACCTTCAGGCACCCGTGAACCGCGGGACCGGAATGCTCTCGATTACCGGCGAGATCACCGACTCCATCAACTTCAAGACCGATCTGCTGCTGGCGCGCGAGGTTACGACCAACTTCAACGGCGGCCCGCAAAGCCTTGCCGAATATCTGAGCCCGCAGAACGCATACGGCTGCCCGGGGACCGCGAACGGCAGCGTAATCGGTGCCACCTGCGTGAATGCCGGGTCGCCGGCGATCGCCACAGCGCTGAATCAGGTCGAAGTTCCAGGACTCTATGACGGCGCCTACCTCAACAAGGACTGGACGGACCAGACCGATTCGCTGACCCGATTTACCACCAACGTCACGCGCTTTACGTTTGGCTTTGACGGCAAGTTCGGCGGCTCCTCCTGGTCCTGGGATGCGAACTACGAGTACGGAGTGACCCATCATGATCAGCTGGTGCAGGAAAACCTGAGCCTCTATCGCGTGCTGATGGCCCTGGATACGGTCAACACACCGAATGGGCCCGAATGCCGTGTCACCGCCGATGGCTTCGCCGGCGCGGTCGCCGCGAATCCATTCGGCGGATACGGTACCGCCAATCCGCTGCTCGCGAACGGCTGTGTGCCGCTCGATCCCTTCGGCAGTCAGCCGTTATCCCAGGCGGCCGTCAATTACGCTTTCGGCAATCTGGATGAACAGCTGCGCAATGTGCAGACGGATGTGAGCCTCAACGCCTCCGGCAACTACTTCGATGGCGTCGGCGCGGGCCCCTTCTCGTTGGCCGTGGGCTATGAATGGCGTCAGGAGCGAGGCGACAACATCGATCAGGGCGGCCAGCCGGCGTATCTGGCCGATGACTTTGAAACCCAGTACGGCTCCTCCTTCGGCGGCATCATGACCGTGAACGAGGAGTACCTGGAGACCAATTTTCCACTGCTCAAGGACCTGCCCTTCGCGCATCGGTTGGAGTTTGATATTGCCGGCCGCGAGTCCCAGTACGACAACAGCGCGCTTTACGGCGTTGATGTTTGTATCCCGGGCTCGACGGGTTGCCCGGTCAATGCGGCGACTCCGGGCGAGGAATTCAAGCACAACCTTCTCACCTGGAAGGCCTCTGGGATCTACGAACCAGTGGACGGCGTGCGCTTCCGGGCCAGTCAGTCGCGCGATGAGCGCGCGCCGAACTTCCGGGAACTGTATTACAACCAGGTCATCGGCGCCGGCGGACTGTTCGGCCAGTGCGGGCCGTTCGGCACGACCGTCGATCCGTGTACCTGGAATCTGCTCGGCAATCCGGATCTGAAGCCGGAGAGCTCCGACACCACGACCCTCGGAATCGTCCTGACTCCGACGAACTTCCTTTCCGGACTCCAGTTCTCCGCGGACTGGTTTCATATCCGGGTCAACAATGCGATCGAGCAGGCCAATCCAACTCTGCTTGAGACCAATTGCAGGTTGTATGCGCAGTGCAGCGGGGTGACCTTCAACAGTACGCCGGTGACCGCGGGTGGCGCCGCCTGCGGCGGTGGCCTGGAGGGCCAGGCGGCTTATGCGGCCGGCTGCTACAACCTTGCGGAGATTGCGCCGACGTCCTACAACGGCGCGTTTTACGAGGTCCGCGGCGTCGACTTCTCGCTCAACGATGTCGTCAGTCTCGGTGCGTTCGGATCGATCAATACGCGGCTGCTGACGACGTGGATGGACCAGCAGGACTTCCAGTCCTATCCGGGCGGCCCGGTGTTGAGCATTCTCGGACAAACCGGCACCGGCAACGGCTTCCTGAATGACTACACTCCTGCGGCGAGGTGGCGCGGCAATCTGATGATTACCTGGAGCCAGGGACCCGTCAGCATCACGCCGAACATGAGCTTCGTCGGCCATGGTGTCATGGACTATCTGGGTGTGACGCCGGCTGATGGAGCGCTATACACCGAAACGCTGGCCGGTACACTGCCGGCATCGCTGGCGGCCTACGGCTTCCATCCCATGCCGACCAACTACGTGCCGAGCTACTTCCTTTTCGGCCTGAACGCGACCTACACATTCGCGCAGACAAACCTGAATGGATTGCAGCTGTTCGTCCAGATCAACAACCTGCTCAACAAGACCCCGCCGTTTACCGGTGGTGAAAATGAGTTTGGACCGGCAAATGCCTACGGCGGCACCAACCCGATCTTCTTCGACACGTTGGGTTTGGCTTACCGGGTGGGCTTCAGAATGAAATTCTGAAGCCTGAATGCGAGGCCGCACCCCGCGCGGGGTGCGGCCTCAGGTGCAGGGGCTGATCGGCTTGAGTTCAACCCGGCGATCGAGCATGTCGGTCGCATCATCGCGGCCGGTGCCGATCAGATTTTCGCGCGAGCCCATGCCTGCGGCGACCATGCGCGGCTTGAGCAGCGGCTTATCGTCCTCGAGGCGGGACTGGATATATTCCGCACGCAGCAGCGAGAGGCTGTCGTTCATGGCCGCCGGTCCCACGGGACTGGTGTGGCCCGTGATCTGCAGGCAACTTTGGCTCGACAGGGTCTGCGCCGCGATCTGGCGCAACCATTGCGCATAGCTGCCGCTGAAGGCGCCATCCGTCGCGAATCTCACCGAACCGGGCCGAAACAGGAACTTCACGGTGAGTTGTTTCTTGCGAAACCCATAGTCGACCAGATCCCGAAACGCCTGCGTCGCCTCATCGGCGCGTCCGAGCTTGAACAGGGTGAGATACAACCCGTTGTAAACCCGCAGCTGGTCGCCCGAGGGGCTCTTGCGAGCCGTCTTATACAGGTCGAGTGCTTCCGTATAGCGACCTTCATCGTAGGCATCGCCCGCTTCGCTGATCAGCGCGGCGGCGAGCAGGCCGTCGAAATATTCCGGATCGATCGGATCGCCGACCTTACTGCCGATGCAGTTTGCGACATAGGCGCGAAGACTCGAATCGGGCGTCCAGGCCGGGCTGTCGCCGAATACCGCCGTCGGGGTCGCATCGGCATCATCGAGCCGGACCCGCACCACCGATCGAGCAATGATCTTGCCGCTCTTCAGATCGAGCATTACCAGACAGAACCAGTAGGAGTCCCGGGCCCCGACACTCTTCAGCTGTGAATTCACGGGGGTGAACGTGCCCACCAGCACGCGCGGCTGCTGGCGCAGACTTTCCGGGGTGATCCGCGTCACGCGGTACTTGGGAAAGTCGCGCTTCACGATCGCGGTCACCCGTGCTTCGATGCTTTGCGTCGCCCTGGACTGATAGCCGGTGACGCCATCGATGAGCGGATCGACGACGACCGCAGTGACGCCCGCATCCGCGCCGGGTGCGCTCGCGAACACGGCATGCGTGATGCGATCGACGGCCTCATCGAAACTTACCGCGGCCGGGACCGGTGTCGCCGTCGGGGGCGCGGGCAGGGCTGGTGCGGGTGTGGGCGTGGGTGCGCGGGATTCGACAGGGGCCGGCGCCGCTACGGCGGGAACCTTGGCACCGGTCACACAGCCGGTGGCGAGCGCGCCCACGGCAGCGCCGAGGAAGGCGGCGCGCAGCCGGCTATTTGCAGTGATCCTTGAGATAGCCGCTGTCGTCTTCATTGAGGGGGTCTCCGAGTTGCACTCGTTCCAGGATGGCCTCGCACCGCTTGCCCGGCTGCGGCTTTGGCGCCGTAGCGGGCTCACTGGCCGGCACCGCTTGCACGACCTTCAGGCGATTCGCCGCCAGCACCGCGAAATCACCGCGCGGATATTTCTTGAGATAGGCACGAAAATCCTCCGGGTTGCGACTGTTTCTGATCGACTCCCAGTAGGCGAGCTCGATCTGCCTGGGATCCGAGTCGGCCGTGACGGGCAGGGAGCCGGGCACGGCTGCCCTGAAGTAGAAATCACCTTGTATCGAGGCCTCTGACCAGGGTTGCTGATGACCACCGGTGTCGGCTCTCACCGCGGCGATGACTTTCTTGAACATCTGCTCCAGCGGCAAACCGGGCTCGGCCATGGCCTTGATGAGCTCGCCGGTGAAGACGCCGTTCGTGCCCACCACGCCATCCTGGGCGGCGTGGCCGGGCGCGGCAGCGTAGGCGATGAAGGTCCCGCTCGGTGCGTCCATGCGCGCAAGGCCGCGCTCGATGCCACGCGTGCGGGGTAGCGGATTGTCGCGGCAGGCATCAAGAATCACGATGTTCATTTCATTCTGCGCCGCCTGCATCCCACGCAATACCCGCGAGACGTCATACGCATTGGCTTCGAGATCGGCGACCGACTCGACGCTCGCGTCGATTGGAATGAGGTAGTTCGTACCATCGACCTGTACGCCGTGGCCCGCGTAGTAGAACAGGCCGACCGCGTGCGGATCGCGGCCGAGCTTCGCGGCGAACTCATCCACCGCCCGATACAGATCGATCCGCTTGGCATTGAGTCTGACGATCGTCTCGAAGCCCGCCTGCTGCAAAGCGCGACGCATGGCGTCGGCGTCGTGGGTCGGGTTCGCGAGTTTCAGGGACGGGTTCGCGTAGTCACCGTTGCCGATGATCAGTGCGATGCGTGGCTCGGCGGCCACCGAACCGGTCGCCAGGAGCGCCAGCATTGTCAGCAACAGACGCACCCGGTGTCTCATCACGGCCGCTCTTCAATGGTCAGGAGGGCCGCACCGAAAATGTTCGAGCACGTCTGTGCCTGGCCGGGTCCGGCCTGCGTGCAGTCGCCCTTGCGGGCCGCCGCCGAGATCGTTGCCAGATTGGCGATGGCGGCCGCCGACTGCGGCGTGGACTGCAGCTTCTGAAACGGTCCATCGCGGCTGACGTATTCGGCCGGCAGGGACAGCGCCGAGAAATCCCGGGGTGTCTGGGTGACCAATGCCAGCAGCGTGTCGTTTCCGGCCGGACCCAGCGCCGTGATGGCCCACGTCGGTCGCGGCAGGGACACCGGTTGTCCCGCCGTCACGTGATTGTCCCGATCGAGCGCGTTCGGGAACAACAGATACAGGCTGCCGGCGTTGGTGCCGCGGTAGAAGAGGTACAGATACCCGTCCTTCTGAGAGGTGAGATCAAAACGCAGCGCGCTGCCGATGCTCACGGTTGATGTGGCGCTCGCCAGCTGCACCTGCCAACGATCGTCGCGTTCACCGTAGATGTCACGCAGGGTTGCCAGTGCATCGGTGGTGCCGCTGCCGACGCCGGCAAAGCCCGGCACCAGGGCGCCATTGCCGCCGAGGGTCGGATGCTGGCGGATATCCGCGGCCTGAGTCTTATCGAGCCGGCCCTGCACGCAGGTCGTGAGTTCGCGCATCGACAGCGAACCGCTGTGGTCGGTATCTGCCGCCGGGTCGGCCAGGCAATGCCGGAAGTTGTAGGTCAGCGCCCCGCCCTCATCCGCGTCCCAGGCGGCCTCGTCCTTGCGTGCTGCCGCGATCACCACCAGATTCTGATCGGTCGTGGCGACATCCAGTCCGCGCGTCTCGGAGATCTGACCGAGGTTTACCTGCGCCGCACACATCGCACTGGAGGCGGAGGAACTGAACTTGGGGCGCAGGTGCTTGTCACCGAGCGCGCGGCTCGCGGCCGACTCGGCGAGCCCGCCCGAATAACACGAATCCAGCATCACGATCGTCTTGTCTGACTTCCGGGTCAGCGGCCTGAGCCATTCGAGGAGCTCGTGCTTGGGGATCACGCGGATATTCTGAGCGACGATCCCCTCCTCGCACTGGTTGGTCGCATGGCTGAAGTATCGGGCTCCGTGCCCCGAGTAGTAGACGAACAGGCGATCCCCGGGCTTCATCTGCGCATCGAGCGCGATCAGCGCCTGATGCACCCCTTCGTAGGTGACGTCCTGTTCGGCGAGCTGGACGATGTTGGAGGGCGGAACGCCAAAGCCCTGGGCAATTTCCACCGCCATGCGCCGGTCATCGACCACCCCGGGCAGCGGGCTGCGCGGGTATTCGGAGACCGTGATGATCAGTGCGTGATTGGTCGGCAGGTGCGGTCCGCGAACTCCCGTGGCGAGGATCTGATCATTACCCGCCGCGGCGCGCCCGTTTGCCATCAACGCCAGCGGTGAAACCGGCGCGCCGGCCGCCTTTGGCGCGGGCGCCTGTTGCGATTCGGCCGCGCCGGCGAGCAGCAGCGTGGTCACCGGCAGAATCCAGAATATCTTCGAGAACGTCATTTGGGTTGCTCCTGAGCAGCCGCGCGGACGATGGCCTGAGCAAGCGGGAACGTCCCGCCATCCGGCAGATCCTGCCATCGAAGCACATAGGGCGGTGTGGGTGACTCCGATTCCTCGCCCCTGCGTCGCAGGCGCCACAGCACCCAGCCCTGGCCGCCCCAGGTCGCACCGAGTCCGAATCGCGGCGGCAGCCAGAGCTTGAAATCACAGCCCGGTTGCCGCATCCAGCTGCGAATGGTCGCGGCCGAACAGTCGCGCGGCAGGCAGGCGACCTGAAGGCGTGCCTCGGACAGCTCGCTGGGGAACGGCGCAAACACGCCCGCGCCGCTCACGAAGTCACGGTGTGTCTGCTCGAAGACCGCAGCGAAGCCGATATAGGCCAATACCAGGGCCGCCGGGACACTCAGATCGATCAACAGATCACTGGCGCTCACCGAAATCATGGAGATGGCCAGCAGTGTGACCGGGATGACGACCGCACCATACTTCGCAAAGTACATCGACCGATCGGTGCGCACAAAGATGAGCAGCGCCAGCACCAGCAATCCGATGGCAATGACCCAGATCCACAAATGTGACAGTACGGTGATGAAGCGGCCGTTCTTGGTGTTGTCGACCGCCGTCGCGAGGACGGCCAGCCCCGGATGAAGACGATTGATGGGCGTCGACTTCAGATCGTTGAGGCCGGGCGCCGTGGGGCCGATCAGCACGATCTTGTGAGCAAAGCGATCGAAGTACTGCGAATCGGCACCCTGTTGTGCGGCGGCCCAGGCATCGGAGAAACTGATTCGCTCGTAGGGCACCACGCCGCGCGGCCAGTTCATCAAGGTCCGGTGCGCCGCGGGTACCGGCCAGTGCAGCACCTGTCCCATCCGGTATGGGAGCGATGGCACCCGGTAGCCGCCGAGACTCTCGTAGCTCTGATACCAGCGCAACACGTCATCCGAATCCGGATAGACGTTGATCATCCCGGTGCGCGTCGAGTCATAGATCGCCTTGAACCGTGGTGGAATGAGCGCGATGGTCCGTGGCCCAGCAGCACCGGCGCGCGGACCCGACTCGGGGGTCGCGAAATGCAGCTGATCCACCGTGACTGCGCTCGACCGGTCATTGCGCGGATTGAGCCTGACGGCGGCGAAGAAGGTGACCTTGCTGCGCGCCACGTAGTCATCGAACGCCAGATCGGCGTTTGGATTGATGATGTCGGGGTCGGCCAGCAGTATGTCGAACACCACTGCCTCGGCTCCGGCGTTCTCGATGCGCTCCGACATTTTTGCCAGCACATCCCGCGGCCATGGCCAGCGGCCGAAGGAATCGGCCTGGGCCGCGAGGCTGCGCTCATCGATGTCGAGCAATACGATCTGGGGATCGGGGCGATAGTTCTGAATGCGATGACTCATCAGCCAGTCGAAGCTCGCCGTTTTGAGTTCTGGATAAATGGGTCGCACGAACTGATCCCAGGCGCCGATCAGGACGAAGAGCACGGCGAGCCCCCAGTAGAATCGCGACCCGATCAGCAGCAGACCGCGACCGACGGGCCAGCGCCACTGAGGCCGGATCACGAACAGCGCCCGCAGGGGCGCTAGCCACCATTCAACCATGTCTCGCCCCTGGCAGTACGTCCGGGCCGCCGCCGCTGATTACTTCGCGCAGCTGCTTCGGCCCTGACCCGGATACGTATGGACGGCGATGCGCTGCAGACTCAAATCGCCGTGGTACTGCGCGAGGCCATTGGCAAGCAGTCGGGCCCGCGCACTGTCGAAGGCAAAGGGCGTGGCCCCCACCAGATCGATGAGGCTGCCGGGAGGACGGGCGAAGGCGAGCACGAGCACCTCATCCGTGCCAAAAGGCGGAGTCGCCTGGATGCGGTCCGACGGGTTCGCGCTCGGAATCGGACGTGCGGCGCCGGCTGCCAGCAATTCTCGCTCGGAGCTTTTCACGGGATACAGCACTGTCAGCACCCCGTGCGGATCCAGGTCGACCACCAGCAGGTATCCCGGCTTGCGCAATCGCACGTCAAAGACGAACGTCTCGCACTCGACAAAGGTGTTGCCGCGGCTGCTGGGACTGGTTTCGGCCTGCAAACCCAATTTGTCGGTGGGCGCCGGCAGCATCGTATTGAGCCACGCCTGCGCGGCGATCCGCCGCGGCCAGGCCGGATCCGCCACAGTGGTCGTCAGCACCGGATCGGCCGCCGCGCCTCGCAGTTCCAGTCGGTCCCCCTCCTGGTGCACGACCAACTCCCCGTCCTGCCCTACCACGACGTTCGGCAGTGCGGACAGGCGGCTGCGAACCGCCTCGGATGTCCCCTCGAGACTTACCTTCAGGGCAGGCCGCGCGCCGGGCGGCGCGGGCGTGATGACGGGCGGCGGTTGCACCGTCGCGACGGTCACGGCGGCAGCGCTGCCGCTGACACCGAGGAAAACCGCGCTGTCCATGTTCAATGGATCCTCGGCGATGCCGGGAAGCAGTTGCGGGTGCTGTGCCAGATGCTCCGCGTCGATGAAACCCGACACCGCTTCGCGAGCCTGGGTGTACGTGAACTGTCCGGGGGCGAGGTTGGTGCCGTCGAGCGGGAGCTGGCCGGTCATCAGCCGCAGCAGCGCATCGGTGAACGCGCCGTGGAACTGCCCATCGATGGTGGGATGATGCTGCAGTGCGATGGCGGTGCCGATATCCGCTCCACTTTCGCTGTCACTCGCCGCTGATATCAGCACCACGTGCTGATAGGGATACGGCGGCGGGTCCATCCTGGCGGTGGGCGCCGGCATCGGTGGTGCCGGGTTCTTGACGGCGCTCACGCCAAGGTCGCGCATCGGCAGGTAGCGGGAGGTCACGCCCGGCTGACCGAGGCTGCGGACCACCTGGCCGGAGAAGCAGCTGTCGGAGAGCACCAGCACCATTCGACCGGACTGATCAAGGTCCTTGAACAGCGGCACCAGGTCGCGCCGCCCGATGATCAGGGTGTTCTTCTGCTTGTCGGTCGAACTCTCGTCGAAATCGTAGGGCACCCAGGCGCCGGTCGAGTACGGCAGATCGTAGAGGTTGCTTTCGTCATTGGCGCTGGTGCCATGTCCGGAGTAGTACACCAGAACGTGATCGCCGACGGCGGTTTGCCCCTTGAGCGCCCGAATTGCGGCCAGAATGTTGGCGTGGGTCGCCTGGTCATCGCGCAGCACCCGCACGTCCGGGTCTGCAAAGTGCCAGCGCTCAACCAATACCTTCTTCATCGCCAGCAGGTCCGGGCCGGTACCCAGGAGCCGGCTTCCCCGGTCCAGCTCGGGATCGGAGAAGCGTCCGACGCCGATCAGCAACGCCACATCGCGTGCCTGCGCCGGACCACCTGGAAATATAAACAGCGCCAGCATCCCGAAAGCGAGTGCCGGCACCAGTGTGTGACGCCACAGGTGCGGTGGGCGTGCGCTTGATATTTTTGTCGAGGCGCGCATCGAATTCGTTATCTGAACGGCCGCTCAAGCCCCTCTTCCGACTATGACACGCGCCCCCCGGGGTCGCAACGGACGCGCCGCTGGTGAAGATCTGTTCTGGCGTCCGGGGCACGCCTCGGGCACAGTACCGTACTGAAGCCATCACGCAACTTGAGCTCCTGGATGCGCTCCCTTTTCAATAAGAATATTGGCTGTGGACTTCTATTGCTTGGGATGGGAGTTGCCCACGCACAAACTGCCGCTCTCGTGCGTGACTATCAGGGTTTCGAGACCGCGCGTGCAGCGCACCAAGTCGGCGACGCGCGTCGTTATGTTGACAATGCTCTGGCTCTGCCGGATGCCGACGGCATTGACGCCAGCCAGCGCGCTCAGTTGTGCGAGGCGCTGGCGGACCTGGCACGCACGCAGGGCCAGAACGATGTGGCAGTCGCCTACCTTGAACGCGACGAGCAACTGCGGGTGGCCCAGCTCGGGGACCGCAACCCGGATCTGATCCCCAGCCTGCTGAAGCTGGCCGACGGCTATTCGGCCGCGCATCGTGACGACGCCGCGCGCGATACGTTGCTGCGAGCGCTGGCGATCGCCCGCGACGCGCACGGGGAGAACCACGAGAGCGTCCAGGATCTGCTGCTGCGGCTGCGCGGTGTGTACCTGCGGCTCAATGATCAGGGCGCCGTCGCCCGCACCGACCAGGAGCTGGACGATATCGGCAGCCGTTCACGCAAACTGGCCGGCGTCAACAAAGCGGTAGTGGTCACATCCCG
>Ga0210385_10000824_pt1 | contig 20070 bp, 37 predicted proteins | sample IncBWH26OmetaG_FD_160107 | JGI IMG/M metagenome (GOLD analysis project Ga0210385, IMG submission 160107) | Forest soil microbial communities from Barre Woods Harvard Forest LTER site, Petersham, Massachusetts, United States - Inc-BW-H-26-O ...
CTGGTCGTCGACGCGGCAGCCGCGGAAGGCACCCATCACCGCACCGAAACCCACGCTGTGCAGGGTCTTGGCCACCACGCCGGCGGGCACGCGCGCCTGCAGCTCGGTTGCAATCGCGCGATTGAAGCAGCAGAAAAGGGCCTTCTGGCCCGCGGGCGCGCGGCGGAAGCCCTCGACCAGGGTGGTGGTCTTGCCAGAGCCGGCGACGGCCTCGACCACGGCGTTGCCGCGACCAGTGGCAAACCAGGCGAAGATCGCCTCCTGGAAGGGAGAGAAGAAACGGGGGGCGGGGGAGTTGTGCATACAGGTCCTCTCGGGGACGGGGTGGTGATCCGGCTCATGGCCGGCGTTGAGAGTAATGTACTCCTCGGGGATGCCGGTCAAGTGCCCGCTGACGTTGCAACTGATGCACCTCCTATATCCTTCGTTGTAGGCAGCGCCAGCGCCGCGCGCTCCTGGGTGATGCGCGCCAGCAGCTTGGCGATGTTCCCTGCTAGGCGCATAAAATTATCCTCCTGCAGGAGGCGCTCCGCGTCCGCCAGGAAGCGATCGAACGCCACCCGGACATCCGGTGTGGCCAGCAGCTCGTCGCGCTCCTTGGCGATGACGCGCAGCTCGGCGATGGTCTGGAGGTGCTGCGCGATCTCGGTCTCATGCGCCGCCACCTCGGCCTCCAGCTCGGCGATGCGCGCGGGGGCCACCACCGCCAGATCGATGTCCTGAGGCACATCGATCTCGAGGTCCTTGATGGCATGGCCGAGGTGGCCCATGCGGGTGATCGCCTCGGACAGCTGCCGCAGAGCGTTGGCATGGTTGGACAGCAACGCATTGCGCACCATGACCACCTGGGCGCGCAGTTTGCCGGCGGGGGTGGCCGCCGTCGCTCGGGCCGCGTCCCGCTCAGCGCGCTCCTGCTCGCGCTCGGCCTGTTTGCGCTCTCGCTCGGCATGCGCCACGGCGCGCTTGGTATCCAGCGTGTCGCGGAGGGACGCGAGCAGCACCGCGGGCAGCTCGCAGTCCTGCGGTCCTCGGACCCGTAGCAATGCAGATTCCACGTTGTTCTCATCATCCATGACCGCCGTCAGCGCAGCTCGGTAGCTGATCTGGAACTCGGACTCCAACTTATTCAACACCGATCGGACCTCACGCGCGGACACCGCGACTACTCCCCGATCACGCTTCCGAAGCATCTCCGCTGACATTGCTAGCGCTTTGGTGAAATCCTCAGGATTATCAATGTACTGCTGCACCAGCACGCGCAGGTACTCCAAGGGCTCCCGGTCTGTCTCAACGCCCCCTTCTGCGAGCATAGTGAGTGCGCTGACAAGGATCGGCTCCCAGGAATGGAAGGCCGTGCGTACCATGCTCCGCAGATCTGATGCCTGGTTCATCGACCAGCGCCAGTCGCTGCTGGTCTTCGGTACGCTACTCACCACGCGCAGGCGTGGGTGGTGAAATGGCACTGAATGCGCGGACTCTGGTCGTTGTTCGAATCCATGGTCATCGAACCAGCGGACCCAGTCCTTCAAGTCCCAGGCGCGAGCGTTTCCTGGCGATGGGAGATCTTCGAATGGGAAGATCTGGAGGACCTCTGAGACGATGGCATGCCGTCGACTATCCGATGGGGATCTCAAGCTCTCGAGCATGGCGTCTCTGAGCTGGGCGTGGGTGGGGTCAGTCATGGGATTCTCCTGAGGTTGGCGGTCATCGAAGGATAACTTTATGGCGTTCACGTGTGAGGGATTCGTACTGCGACAGGCGGGATAGGAGATGTGCGATATAAGGGGCCAGCTGCGCCAGGGCTGCCAAAACTTCTTCCCGAAGGATCTGCTCATGCGCGACAGTCAACGCGCCGTCCTGACCGACAATGATGAGCTCACGCGATAGCCGCCGTACGATGAGCGCTGCAGGTGTCGGGGCCCCCATCAGTAGTGTCTCGTCCGGAAGAAATTTGATAACCGGGGATGTATCGGAGAGATCGATACCGATGCCCGCTATGCGAGCGCGCCGGAGGGGCATCAGGGCCCCCTCGGCGACTTGAGCCGCGCTGGTATCTCGCCGCTGGTCGTGTGCGTCGGGTAGTCGTAGCGGATCTTCGGGTTGATGGTCATCCGCTGCGAGGTGATTGGTGTCAGGCTGCACGAGAGCCGCAGGAACGTGCGGTAGGGGGTGTCCTCCGTGGCGATCACGCCAGTGTGCGGCATGTAGGCATGGATCAGGTAGAGGCCATAGGAGCTCAGTGCGAAGGTGTCCTGCCGCCGCTCGGTGCCGTCGATCCGATCGTCCATAGCCTTGAAGATGTTGTCCTCCGAGGGATTGAGGTCGGTCACGTCGATCCCGCCGCTCAGGAACCGCGGCGGCAAGCCGTCGCACCAGACGAAGGCAATGTCGGGCGCGACCTTGTCCGGCACCTCGTCACCCTGCATGCCATCCAGGTGCCAACCAGGCACCCGCTGCGCCTCGCCCATGGGCACGGGCTTGGTGTCGATGGTCAGGTAGAGGTAGCGCCCTATGTAGAGGTCCGCGCAGCCGCGCTGCAGAAGATGGTTGAGGCTGCGTTCGACGAACCGGATGACGCCGCCACCAAACGGATTTATGTGCGCAAAGACATCTGTCGCGTTGTTGTTCGCGGTCTTGAGCATCCAGTGATTGACGCGGATGCCGCGGTCCACCGGGAAGTCCCACTGGCTCAGGTAGCGGGGTGTGTCGCCGGTCTTGAGCTCGGCGAGGTTGAAGGGTGCGCGCAGGCTGCTCCGGATCACAGCCGCCCCGTTTTCATATCGCTCCGGACATAGAGCGGATGCCGCGGAAAGCCGCCCTTCGTGGTACCCAGGCAGAAGATCTCATAGCCCGCCTGCTCGAGCAGGACGCGCACCGCAGCGTCGCGGCCGTAGAGCTCGCCATGGGTCCCCCAAGCAGCGACGATCATGCCCCCTGGCTTCGTCTCGGCAGCGGCGCGGAGGATGTGGTCATCGTTCTCCGGACCAACTGGGCTCGGATGCGTGAGCAGCTCCTTCGGGTCGGTGGCGCGCAGCGCGAAGAGGTTGACCACGATCAGTTCCGTACAGCACCAGGATTTGGCGAAGCCGATGCAGCGACGGATCGTGGGATCATCGACCTCCGCCGTGGCCTTCGATGGATTGAGCATGCAGAACATTACCGGCTTGATCCACCGCAGGACGCACGGGATGCGCCGGGTCAAGCGGTAGCGGTAGACCCCATCGGGGCTGATGATGGCGGTGCCAGTCATGACGTCCTAGCGTGGGATCTCGATGGGGGTGGAGTTCTCGACGACGAACGCCTGCCCATCCTTGAATAACGGCGTCAGGCTGAACGGGCGCAGCACGTCGTGCATCCACGTTGTGATGACGCGCCGCTCGACCGACGAGCGCGTGCGCCGCACCGCGCGGGCAGCGAGGATGAGCTCCTTCGCCACCGGGGCGATGTCGGGCCGCGGCTGCGGCTCGGCCGTGTATCCCTGGTAGTTGCGCGCCAGAAGGAGCGCGAACCGCAGGTGCTCGAGGTGGATGGGTTGGTTGGGGGTAGGCATCAGGGTCCCCACCGGCACAAGAAGCGAACGAGTGCAACAGCCCGACGCTCCGTGAGACCATGCTTCCATAGCCCGATGATCAGGCTCTGCAGCTGAAAGCGGACGTAGAGGCGGAGACCGACCATGGTTGGGCGGAACCGCACATCACCAGCCCAGCGAGGTTTCACAGGATGTCTCCCGGTTTGAGGCGTGCACGGTTACGAGCGTACTGCGCCTGGATCTCCCGGGCGCGCTGGCGCTCGCACCGGCACCAGGCGAGCGTCCGCAGCGAGGTGTGGCGCTCCATGGTACGCACGAAGCGGTGGGTGGCGGCGCGCTCGGCGGCCTGATCGCGGTTGGCATCGATCCACCCGAAGAAGGCGATGCCTAAGGTCCACCAGATCGGCGTAAAACTGCCGATCAGGATGCAGATGGCAGCGGCGAGGAGGAGGTCGATCACAGCTCACGATCCAAGCGCCGTTGCCACTCGGCGAACACCGGGAGGTCGTTGACGGTAACGTCCCGCGAGGAGCAGGGAATGCGGGTATCCAGGCGAATGGCATCCGTGAGCTCGAGGGTCTGCGCCCGATACTTCCGATCGCTGCGTATCATGGTCAGGCATCCGATGTTTGACGGCGGCGACCACGACTCACGACGGGAAGCCATACGAAACAATGCCCCGGCAACATGGCAGGATGGGTGTGACCACGCAGCGTGGATCTCACTCGGGTGCTGCGTCAGGTAGGCGACCGCAACCGCGTACCGGTCCTCAGCCTCCGGCAGCAGCTGCCACACCGGAGCCTCCGGCAGCTTCGGCACCAGGCGCCGCAGCATCCGGGGACGCGCCGCGACCACGAAGTAGGCACCAAGCATCAGGAGGGGAAGGAAGGGGAGCATGCTGAGCATAGTTATCATCCTTTCGACACTGGGAGACCGAACACTGCGGCATTGTCGGCGCGACTCATGGCCTCCTCACCCCCACCGTCGGGTAGTCATGCGGACGCCACTCGTGCCCGCACCCCTTCCCGGGGCGTTCCACACCGTCAGGGCCCAGTTCCGGTCCGTCGACGCAGCGATGCGTCCGGTGCGACCGGGTGGCCCAGTGTCCCTCGTCGATGTGCCGGTGACCGCACTCAGGGCACCACAGCGCGTAGGGCGTATTGGCAGGGATCGTGGCCTTGGCGCGGGTGCCGTCGGGAAAGTACAGGGTGATGCGACCAGGCGGGTCGGTGATGCTCATACCCCCACCGTCGGCAGGAGGGGAAGGACGGGGAGCAGGCTGAGCACGGCTATCATCCTTTCGGCGCCGGCAGTCCGAGCACTTTGACGTTCTCGAGGGTGGTGAGGATCTTGTCCTGGCTGAGGAGATCGCTGAGGGCGGAGCTCAGCCTCCGCATGCCTTGAACGATCGTCTCGATCTTGGCGCGGTTCTCCGGGGTATCGTCGATGGTCGCATCGTCGCGGTTGAGGCCATCACCCGAGTGGATGTGGCGGCTGAAGTCACGGTGCCCAGGCACCTCGCCGTCACGGTGGACTTTCATCCCCGACATGGTCGTACCGATCTCCATCGGCTCCCAGGTGAACTCGACCTGGACGCAGTCTCCGCGGCTACGCGCGAAACGGCTGTCTAGGTCACCTACGACACACCGGATCACCTTCCGCCACTCGATCAGGCACTTCTCGTCCAGCGCCGAGATGGTGTCGAGCCGCACCTTCTCTGCCTCGAGCCCCGTGATGGTGATCTGCGGCTCATCGATCTCGACGAGGTATGCAAGCTGGCCGTTCTCGTTCGTGATGAGCCGCAGCTCGACCTCGATGTTGTGGCCGTTCCGGCGATACCAGAACGTCGTGATGACCTTGCCCTTCTTCCGGCGCGTCCTCATGTGTACCTCAATACCTTCAGGATGATTTGCTCCCGGCGCTCGTAGCCCGGGTCGCGGTGGGTCTGGGTATCGTTGCGGCGCAGCCACTCGAGGAAGCTGTCGCGGGTGAGCATGGCCGCATCCACCTCGATGGTCTCACCTCCCGCTCGAGCGAACAGGATGAGGCAGCCCGTCTTCGGGAGGCCGGGCCCTGCTAGCATGCGGTACGGGTCGATCTCGTAGTTGTGAACACCCGGGCGCGCAGGGTGCGGGTGGTAGGCTGCCCCGAGCGCGGGCTGCTTAGCGACGCGGCGCTTCTTGGTCGTCATGAGATCACCTGCGCTTCCCGAAGGGCAATGATGATCATCTCGCGGATGTCGCACAGCTCCGGAGTACCGCCCTGGCGAGCGAGCCTCCTCCGCATCACCTCTTCGAGATGTCCCGCAGTAACCTTCGGCCGCGACAGCAGCTCCTGCTGGTGCTCCCGCACCTGCTTCACCCGCTCGACCACGTCCTCCCAGGTGTAAGCCCCGACCTTCTTCGGGAAGCCCAGGATGTCAGCGATGTTCTGCAGGTGCCGACCGAGCTTGTACACCACCCCCATGGAATCGTCAGCCTTGAGCGCGTCGCGCTCTGCGGTGACTCCGATAAGCGTATTCTTGTGCACATCAAGCTCACCGCGCACGCTGATGAGGTCCAACCGCAGCTGATCGCGCTCGTTGACCACCTGCTGGACCAGCACGCCCAGCTGATCCTGGTGCGTCGGCTCCGGGGGTTTGAGCGCATCGCGCACCTTCTGCAGGGCATCGAGCAGATACTGCTCAGAACGGCTTAGCGTCTTCTTGAACTGCTCGAGCTGCTTCTCGAGTTCAGCGATATGGACCCTCTGCGCCTGATCCATGGTGTGGTGCACCTGCGTGCGCACGGACTTGGCATACTCGACCAGCTGTTCCGGCGGGGGTTCGACCAGGCAGCCAAAGGCCCGGAAGGCATCAGTGATGTGCTTCTGGAGTGCGGTGCTCTTGGCTTGGAGCTCATCGAACTGGCTGAGCAGCGCCTTGTGGTTCATCGTCAGCGTGTCACGTTCATGCTTCAGCTGGTCGCGCTGCCCGGTCATGTGCTCGAGCTCGCGCCGCACCGATGCCAGCGTGCCTTCGGCGCGGTCGCGCTGGGCCTTCAGGCCGTCGCGGTCGGCCGCCAGATGGTCCTTGTACTCAAGGATATTTTTCGCCTTGGCGACGATGCCCTCGGTCGTGTTCGGCACCATCGGGCTCAAACCGCACGCCTGCGCAATCTGCAACAGCGCCGCGTTCAGCTGCGACTCATGGATCGTGGCGACGCGGAGCCGCTCCCAGACATCGGTGCCCGCCGGCATCGAGCTGCCGCGCAGCCGTTGAATCTCCTGCACTATGTCGCGGAGGGCGGCATCGAAGGACGGCGACGATTCTGAGCTGAGACGATATCCCGTCCTGGTATCAATGACGACCACAGGCCGGCCGTCGATGAGCTCGATGGCGTAGTTGCCCGCATGGATAGTTGCTGAACTCATGGTGTGCCCTTCGGTTGCCGCTTCGCCCAGGCCGCCGCCTTCTTGGCGGCGCGCTCGGCGCGTAGGCGGTCGCGCGCGGTGGTGTCGTCGACCCAGCGGAGCTTCGGCTCCGCGTCGAGGTTGGTCTGCTGGGTAGGGTCGGGCTCCCAGTGGCCAGGGACGAGCCCCATCATAGCCGCCATGATGGCGAGGTGATGCATCCGGCTCATGCCGTCACCCGCGCGCGGATGGTGACCTTCTGGATCTTCAGCAGCCGCCAGCCACTCCTCTTATACCGGCGGCGAAACACCTCCTGAGCATACTCTCGATCGTGCAGAATCTCTGGGGTGTAGAGGTAGTTCTGAACAGCGTTCGTGCCCTCGTGGCCGAGCACCAGGATGTAGCGGGTGGCGATGACGACGGTCATGCCGGATTCGCTTCTACGTAGCTGGGCGCCTCGACCGGGCCGTGGCGCTTGCACCACGCCGCCAGGAACTGGTCGCTCGACACCGCGGTCACACCTGTGGCGAACCGGACTAGCTGATAGCCGCCGTGCAGGATGGTCCCTCCAGCGGAGCAGTCGACCGGTACGCCGCAGGCCTCGCAGCGGTGCACCGTACCGCAGATGTCGCACGACGGGGTCATGACTTCAGCACCATCGCCTGCGCGTACCACGTCTCCCGCACCAGCACCGTACGGGTCCTGGTTCCCCTGGAATCCGAGGTCACTCGCGTTATGGGGGTCATGGCGTACTCGACCACCAGGCTGCCGGCGAGCACGTAGCCCTCACGCATCTTCGCATCGACCTCGGCCTGCAGCTTGAGCAGGTGATCGCAGCGGACGATCACATAGAGGGGCTTCGACGGGCTCATAGATCCTTCATCAGGTAGCAGATGGCAGCGATGCTCGCCAGGCCGAGCACGATGAGCAGGGCAACGGTCACAGTCGCAGCGACACCACGGTGCAGCTGACCGACACCGCGCCCTTGCGCGGCGCCTTGGTCTGACCCTTGATGCGGTCGATCGCCTCCTGCGCTGTGGTCTTGGCGGCGTCGATGGCGGCGCCGTGCAGCGCGACGACGTCCTCACCCGTCTCCTTGCGCGCCAGCAGCGCCTCAGCCTGATCGACCAGCTGGTCGATCGCCACGCCGGGCAGGCGGTCGAGCGCGAGCACCAGCAGCGTCCAGGGGTCGACCTTGTTGGCCTGGATCGCCTCGGTGTCGGCCGCCACCGTGATCTCGCCGGTGACGCGCAGCATCGCATCGAACGTGTAGATGCCGGCCTGCACCTTCTCGCGCACGTGCTCGGGGGCCTTCAGGCCGCTGAGCGCCAGGGCGACGATCGGATCGATCGTGCCCAGCGGCGCTGAGGGCTTCTTCGGCCGCGAGGACTTTGGAGAGGAGGAACGGGACCTGGAAGGGGCCGCGGTGGGCATGGGAGGCTCCGTGGGTGGGAGGTTGAGAGAGTAGAGTGTTCAGCGATGGATAGTCAAGCGAGGACACGAGCCCACACCCGCCCCAGAGGACCGATGCACCACGATCGTGGTGCGGGTGTGAGCTCAGAGGGTGTTCAGTTCTCCGAACCCGCGGTCAGGCCCAGGACCGGGAAGGCCTCGGCGAGGGTGCGGTGGATTCGGAGGAAGTCGCGCTGCTCCTTGACCGGAGAGACGATCTCACGGTCATGGCTGAGGTATTGCGTGAAAGCATTGAACAGGGTCCAGGCGGTGTGCCGGCCCTCGCTGAGGAACTCCGCGTGGCGCGGCTTGACGAACTCGCGCTTGATGGCCAGGATGCCGTTCCCGGGGATGGCGAAGTGCTCAGCGGCGTTGACCGCCAGCAGCGCCGCCTGGTCCGCGGTCACGTCGACCGTCTTCCAGTGATCGAAGGTCTTGCGCTGGTCGATCGCCGCGGTCATGAAGCGGTCGACCGCCTTGCCGACCAGGATGGGCAGGTCGCGGATGATATAGCGGGTGTGCTTGCGCTCGAGGGCGATCTCGCCACAGAACGAGCCGTTGTCGCAGGCGATCACCCGCGCGCCGCTCACCAGGCCCGCCACCATCGACTTGTCGGTCGAGTTGCGGAAGCCGAGCATGAGGTTGAAGTCCGGCGAGACGTGCTCGGTGCCGCCGAGGATGTAGCTGCCGACAAACTGGGTGCCGCTGCGCGAGAGGCGGTAGCGGCGCTCGAGGATCTCGATGCCGCGCTGGGCGCAGGCCGCCTCGATCTGCTCGATCAGGTTGTCGTGGCTGATGGGGAAATAGGTCTTGGTGGCCGCGGGCACCGGGACGGTGCGGATGAGGTCACGGGTGACGGTGTGGGCATCGAAGGCGACGTGCTCGAGGGTAGGCATGGGAAGCTCCGTGGGTGGGAGGTGGTGTGGGTGGGACAGGAGTACATTACTTTATCATCGATGGATTGTCAAGCGTCAGGTGCGCGCTGATGGCTCTTGCGCCACTCCTCAGGCGTCAGCTTCCAGTCGACGATGCGCTCCTCCAGAGAGGCGGTCGACGGCAGGGGGATCATCTCCCCGTGCACCGTCAGCTGGCCCTGGGTGGCCGCGTCCGCCGCCTCTTGGGCGATCGGCATGGCGCGCTGCTCGCGGGCGCGCTGCAGGAGGGGCTGGCGCTCCAGCACCGTGGCGATGCCGAGCTCGATCGCCACGACGATCCGCGGCCGGCTCCAGCACTCCCGCACCAGGGCCATGACGGCGAGGTCAAGGTCGTTGTCCAGGTGCAGCAGATGGTGGGCGTCCGCCGGCATCTGGCCGGTGGCGCCGTGCAGCGCGCGGGTCGCCGCGGCCGCGCAGAGGGTCAGCGAAGCGTAGTCGGTGATGGTGTAGATCATGGCGTCACCGTCTGGAGTCCTTCGCGGTAGGACCAGGCTTTCAGGACGGACTCGCGGATCTTCTCGACCTGCTCCTTGGTCAGGCCGGTGGGCTTGAATGCAACAAGGCCGCCGCCGCCACCCATCGGCGGTATAAACCAATGCGTGGCTACCTTCAGCCTCGACTCAGCATTTCCGGCCACGCCAGGCGCCGTCTGGATCCAGAAGAGCGCGGAGTCGGGCGCCGTCTCTCCGCTGTAATACACCGACTCGATAGGCGTCACCCTCCGGATGTCCGCCGTGTTGATAGCGCCCACGCGGGGTATGTCGATGATCATCGGTGGTATCCTTGGCAGCGCGCGCACCAGTCGTAGCCCTGCTCGTGCAGGTGGGCCCGGACGGCGTTGCGCTCGGTGAACGTGGTGGTGTTGACGATGACGAACTGCTGGGAGGGGTGCTCCGGCACGGCGCGGCCCGGGGAGGGGCCGACGCGCGGGAGGATCAGGTGCTCGAGGTTGGTGGGGGAAGGGGAGATCATGAGATGACCGGCGTCGCCGACATGCGCTTCGCTTCCTCGAGGCGCAGCCGCTTGCGGACCAAGGCGACGGCGGCCTCGAGGACCTCGAGGGTCTGCTCATCGGTCCAGTCGATGTGCTCAGTGGCGGCATCCTCACACCGGTCCTGGACCCGACCAATGAGGTCAACCGCCAGGACTCTGGCGGCGCCAGCCTTGTCGGCCTCCCAGAGCTTCTGCGCGGTGTCCTTCTCCGCCTGCTGCTCCGGGGTCAGCTCGCCGCGGGCCATCGGGCGCGGCAGGTGCGGGAAGTAGGCGCACCAATCGTCGCGGCGCTCGGGGGTGAGCAGGCCTTGCCGACCGCACTTGGCAAAATCGTCGATCTCCTCCTTCGCGCGCGTCAAGGTCTTGTGCCAACCCTGCTCGCGGCGGCCGTGCTGGACATGCGGGAGCTTCGCCGGGTGCGTGGTCTGCCAGCCCTGCTGGGTTCTGCACATCCGTCCTGACTGCCCGGACCGGTAGCTGGGGGTAATGGTGAAGCCGAGGTACTCGACCGACTTGGCAACCGTGTTCACCGTGCCATGGAAGGACTGACCCTGGAAGGTCCAGTTTCCCGCGTGGTCGCGCTCATAGGCGGCTGTGGTGCCGGTTTCCCACTCCCGCTGGGTGTAGGCTGAGCCTGCAGGATCATCCGCCACGCACAGCTGGACTAGGATGACCTCGCGCCGGGTGAGGCCGATGACGTGGGTGGGGGTGAAGGGCTTCATGACCGGGGCCCCTGCACCGAAGTGATCAGTGCGTCGGCGAGCCGCTCCGCGCGCTGGTCGCCGCCGGCACCCTTGGCGGCCAGCTTCGTGACCAGCTTGGTGAAGCCCGCGCGGCTGCGCTGCTCGCGCCACTGGATCGCGGCGAGGGAGAGATCGGATTCGCGGTAGGACTTGCGACGCATGGGGGGCTCCGTGGGTGGGAGGGTGGTGTAGTTATGTGATCAACGATGGATAGTCAAGAGTCAGGTGGACGACGATGCGGCGTCGAGCGCGCGGCCGCTGCCGTGGCATGCGGGGCAGAGCGACGATCTGTCGGCCCAGGTGGACCACGTGCTCTTCCCCTGCTTGTCGATGGCACCGGTGCCATCGCAGCGCTCGCACTTCTGCGGCACCGGCACGCAGCCGATCGTGGCGAGCAGCTGCGCCGGGTTGGCCAACTCGAACCGAAGACAGGCGTTGCCCTTGGTCGACTGGTAGAGGTGCGCCTTCGCGCCGAGCACCTGCGCCAGGGTCGCTATGATCGTGCGGCCAGCCTTGCTGGTGCGCGATCCGGTCCACATGATGATGCGCGTCCCATCCTCGGCGACCTGGAACTCGAGCTTGCCGGTGCGCTTGTCGCGGTTGCGGCGCTCGATCGCGCGCGGCGTCTTCGCCTGGCGCCGGCGCTCCTGACGGTAGGCCTGCTCGCGGTCGAGGCGGGCGGCATCATCAAAGGGGTCGATTCTCAGCATAGGAGGCTCCGGGTGGGAGGTAGTGGGGTGTTCAGAATTCAGCGGATCATCGGTGAGAAATCACTACCCTCAGGGAGGCTCTCCGAGCTTGCGTGCGCGCCACAGGTGGGGCAGCGCTCGATGACGGGGAGCGCTGCGATCTCGGAGGCGTTGCTGGGGCACACGTTGTGCAGCCAGGTAGGGCCCAGGCGGTTCCGGACCAGCATGAGGTCATGAGCTGCCTCAGCCTTCATCCACTTGGCGCTCAGCTTCGCTTTCCAGCGGCGCCCATTCATGAGGGCATACTGGGCGAGAGCGCTCCGCTGATTGTGGGTGAGCAGGGGGAGGGGGATGTTCGCAGGGGTCTTCATGGTCGGCGTCCTGGGCAGGGGTTGAGCGGTTCGTCTGGGAGTACATTACTCTATCCGGCGTTCCCTGTCAACGCCCACCTGCCTGCTCACCAGGCATCTACTACCCCCATATAGACGTCACAGCCCTGCTATTACCTGGCTCGCTGCTGCCTGGTCGACAGCTAGGTGGTGCTTGACGCGGTTTCCCGACGAGTACATTACTCTCAGACCAGCAAGGAAACCACCATGGCCACCACCACCATCTTCTCCCTGATCCCCCTCGACCTCATCCGCGCCTTCGAGGCCCAGGTCACCGCGGCCTACCTCGAGCGCGCTCGCGACATGCTGCCGCAGCTGGAGCGCGCGGTCAGCCTGGCGCTGGTGGCGGCCCGCAGCAACTACGACGTCGAGGACACGGTCGATGAGCTGGTCCGGCGCGTCGCGCTTTGCGGCTGGTTCGACCTCCGCTTCCCGCTCGCCTTGTGCGTCGGCCGCCAAGCCCGGTATCGGGCGCGCGTCCGCAGTACCCTGGAGGGGGGCTTCATCATGAACGAGGCCAAGGTCGTCGCGGATGCGGTCGCCAAGGTCGAGGAGGCCGTCGACTTCTTCAACGCCCGCGTGTCCGAGAAGATCTGCCTGGTCACCACCTCGCTCGAGGGCGCCTCGATCCGCCTCCGGATCGCGCATGAAGTTATCCAGGGCACCGTCACCATCGGCGACCACAGCTGGAACGTCAGCCTCAAGACCAACTACCGCTACGGCCCGAACGCCGCCAACGGCGTGATCACCGTCTACTGGCAGGTGCCCTGCCTCTACCGCGGCAACGATGCCGGCATCGCCGCGCTGCGCGCCGCGGAGCTGGTGCAGCGCCAGGCCGCCGACGCGGTCAAGGAGCAGCGCCAGGCGCTCAAGGCCCAGAAGGCCGCGCTCGACACCAAGCTCTACCGGCTCGCCGACGTCCGGATGGCCTACGAGTCCCTGGACCACTGCCTAAAGAACATGGCCGAGCGCGAGCGCCGCACCGGCCACCCCTACGTGTCCGAGAACCTCCCCCGCTACCAGGCGGACGTCGCCAAGGCCTGCGCCAAAGCCGGCATCACCGACCCGGGCAGCCTCAAGGCGGTCAAGGCGCTCGGCCGCGCCACCAAGGATGAGATCCTCGCCATCCGCGCCCAGGAGCAGGCGCTCAAGGCCCAGGCGGTGGTCGCATGAAAGCCCACACCCCCAAGCCCTGGCGGGTCGAAACCCGCTACCGGGTCGTCATCGAGTACGAAGCCCCGGAGCAAGAGGGGATCATCCGGCGCATCTGCCGCCACGCCGACCAGCCGGCATACCGCGCACTTCAGATCGGCTCAGGTATCGGTGGACCGGCCCATAGCCCCTGCTGGTCCATCGAAGGAACCAACCGCACCGCGGTCGAACGCTTCGCCGCGTTCGTCTGCAAGACCGTCGTCGAGGGCAACGGTACCATCTGTCGACCGCCGCCGGAAACCTTCTAACCCCTGGAACCACCGTAGGCCCACCAACACCGCCTTTACCAGGAAGTACACCGTGATCCATCGCACCCAGATGACCTACACCAACAAGGCCGGCGACGTCGTCGACGTCGAGGCCACCTTCGACCCCGACAAGGTGCCGGCGCAGCTGGCCGCCCGCGCCCTGCGCAGCCCCTTCAGGAAGGCCACCGCGTGCCACGGCGCTGTGGTGGTCACGATCCTGCGCACCACCGCGGGCAAGGCGACGTCGTGATCCATCGCATCACCACCCTCGACCAACTGATCGCCGCCCTGACGCTCGTGCGCCGCAGCGTCCCCGGCGAGACGCAGGTGACCATACATGCCGACGGCGGCGTGCAGGTCGAGGAGCTCAAAACTCTGCAGGCTGGCATGGTCGTCGACCATTCGTCAGGCGCGCCGGTCTACTTCGTCACCCTGAACCCGTCGCCCGGAGGCTGAGCCATGATCGTCGGCTGCTACACCATCGACCTCTACTGCGACACGCCCGGCTGCCAGTTCTCCGTCGAGCAGCGCACCGGCGACAAGGTCGCCCAGTACACCGGCGAGACCTACCAGGAATGCGCCCGCAAGGCCCGCAAGAACGGCTGGCAGCTGTCCGCGGATCGCCAGGTCGCCACCTGCCCCGCGTGCTGCAACCAGCGGCACCGCGACATGAGCAAGGCCCTCGAGGATGCGGGACAGGATTGGTAGCCATGCCCACCTACGTCGGCGAGTTCAACCAGCTCGCACCTCCGCCCATCACCGCGCGCCGACGGTGCTACCGTCGCCAGAACATCCGGGCCGGGCGGTCGCGCAGCTATCGAAACCACGTGCTCCGCGCGAAGTACCCCCGCGCCGAGCGCCTGCAGCCCGGCGCCTTCTTCTACGTCGGCAAGCGCTATCGCATCCATGCCGAACGAATCCTCCCCTAGGAACCCACCATGCCAAAGTTCATCGTCACCTTCTCGAAAGAGTGGGTCGAATCCGGCACCGCCGAAGTCGAAGCCAAAGATGCTCAGGAAGCACGCCGCATCGCTGAGGAGATGGCACTGGATGGCAGCGACGCTATCACCTGGGATGGCTCGAACATGGACCCAGGACGCACCGAGATTGAGATGGTCAAACCACAGAGCAAATTACGACAACCCCCTCTCTAAGTGCTTATCAATACTGAGCCGCATTGAGACATAGCTCCTACTATCGGACATGTTGCTTTCGTTTCGACCAATCCCCGCCGCTCCCACGCCATCTCGAAGTGCAGGCGCCCCTGCGCCGCCAGCCAGGTCTGCAGCGCCAGGTCCTGCTCAGTGAGGTCCGCGGCGCCGGCATAGGCGCGAGCGTCTGCATAGAACGACGAGGCCATGGCCTGTAGCCGGATCGTGCCAGCGTCGCCCTGGTTCCAGGGGAGCGAGAGGTCGACGTAGCAGATCTGCCTCAGGGAGCCACCAAGCACATCCACATTGACCATGGCCAAAGCAGCGTGTTCCGGGCCCAGAGCCCCAGCAGCCCGAGCGTGACCAGCACCGACATCGTGCGCGGTGACGGCACGGGGGCACCAGGCGGCAGGTAGTCCTTGAGCTCCTTCAGCACCGCGCGGATCTCCAAGACATTCCGCACCGTGCGATAGGTCGACCAGACCAGGCCGACGATCAGGTAGGCGATGATGAGCGCTTCCCAGAGGTTCATGGTTCCACCTTCGTCACCCGGCCATAGATCTTCCCGGTCCAGCCGTTGATCCGTCCGTGGTTGTTGCCGATCAGGTAGCAGTCGCCCCGCTGCGCCTTGACCAGATGCACCATGATGCGGCCGCGGATGGCGCAGACGACCACGTCCCCGACGATCGGCGCCGTGCACGGCTCCACCGTGATGAGCTGGCCACTCTCGATGCGGCCGGACATCGACTGCCCGTGCGGACGGAACTGCACCGTCTCGCCGCGCACGAGCGCATCGACGTAGGACTGCAGCGGGGCGGTCATGGCTGCCTCCAGCTGTACCGACCCAGGCTGAAGATGTGCGTCGGCTGGTACCACGTCATCCGTAGGCCGGTGTCCTCATCGTGGTAGTGGATCCGCGCATCGTAGCCGATCGGCCAGTCCGTGAGCGTGTGGCGCAGCAGGATCCACGGCAGCAGCGGCCAGAACCACCAGACGACGGGGTCATCGACGCGCCAGCGCCACCGGAGCTCCGAGAGCATCTCCGTGGCGTGCAGGTGCGCGTTCCACCACAGCGCCTTGATGAGGAACGGCAACGCGACCCCGATCAGCAGGTAGCCGATCACCATCATGCAGAGGTTGAGCACGTGGAGGATCACCGGGAGTCTATCCAGGAACCGTGATCGCCGCTGCACTCTACAAGCCGCCGCAGCTTCCCGAGCTGATCAGCATGGACCAGAGCGTCGGCGCTGTACCGGGCATAGAGCTGCTGCGCCAGGTCCTCGCCGAGGAAGCGCAGCCGATCGAGCAGACCGCAGGTGCAGATCCGCGCGTGCGCGTCGTAGAAACTGCAGTCCCCGGCGTGGTGCTGAGGCTTCGGGAGGGCCTGGGCGAGAGAGGCCTTGGAGGGAGATTGGTTCATGGCCCGATCTCCTCATCCCCTGCGTACTGCGCCGCCAGCATCGCTGCGATCTCCGCCGCCGAGGGCGACAGGGGCGCGGGGGAGGTGGGGGAGAGCTCGGCGTTGACCGCGACCAGGGACGCCGCGAGGGTCTTCTGGACCCGCCGTAGACGCTTCGCCGTCGCGGCCCGCATGGTGGTGCGCAGCGCCGCCTGCACCTCCGGGCTGCTCGCCGAGAGCTCGAGCGGTTCCTCCGACGGGGAGGGCGGCGAGGGCGGCATAGCACCCGGCGGATGGTGCGGCTTGGGCATCGCTTGGGGAGGGACGACGACGCCGTGCCGCTCCAGGTCACGCAGCAGCACCGTGCGGGCATGCGCAGCGATCGTGCAGCGCTCTTGCTTGGCTAGGGTCTTGAGCGCACGGTAGGCGGCGCGCGGGAGCACCACGCTGAGTTGGCGCTGATTGTCGGCGAAGGGCATCCAGAGTAATCTACTCCGGAGGCGCAGACGCTCAATGGTGTTCGTATAGAGCGCTTACCGACGCTGCAATTCCTTGTGGCTCACGGTCCCCACTGTGGGGATATTCTGTCATAAGTGCTTGGAGACAGGTTCGATAGGAGTCGGCATATATCCCCACACATTTCTATCCTAAAGTTATATGGGGAAGAAGTGGGTTCAGTGATATATCAAAATGACATATATGTGATGAAGAGCGTTTTCCCTGGGGACTTTAATAGGGGCTCCGCATGTGGGGAAGCCGAACGGACCCCGCCGTATCAACCCAAGCGTCAGGCGCCCTTGGGCTTGTATCCCCACACGCTATTGAACAAAACGGCGTGTGGGGATATGTGGTGATCGGGACAGGTACCCCTCATCCCCACACGGCAGGACAGCGCATCAGGTGGGGTGTTTGCCCCACTTGCGGAGCTCGCCGGCTCCCTCTTGCAGCCTGCACGCCGGTCGCTATCTCCAGTCTCCTGCGCGGCCGTTGCGTGCTGCGCATGTCGGAACCGGCTGGTTCATCATCTGCCCCACCGCTCACCTCCAGAGCGTGCCGCAACCACCTTGGGTGGGGCAGATGATCAACCAGCCTGCGCCGGCGGATGCACAGGAGGGATCGGATGCCCGGCGTAGATGGAGTCAGCGTCGACCTCAGCAATGGTCGGCGAGCAGGATTGCAGCCCAGTCCGACATCCCGCGAGCGCCTCTTCATCCGCATCTCATCAAACGCCGCAGCGGTTCCAGGCTCGCCCGGCAGCACTGAATACACCAACGGCGCCTGGAACCCCTACTCGCCGGTGGCCCGCTCCCGGCTCGAGCAGGACGCCGGCCTGGCGGTCGGTGAGGCCTCCACGCTCCAGCAGGCTTATGATGCCTGGATCGCGTCCCAGCGTGCCCAGCAGGCGGCCCAGGTGGCCGCGCAGCCGGCAGCAGCAGCAGCTGCCACGGGCCCGACGCTGGATGTCGTCCAGCGCCTCCTGCACCAGCCGGTCGCCCAGGGCACCTTCATCCCGGGATTAACGGCCTCGTCGGTCATTGCGCTCATGAGCCGGCCCGGCATGTCTCCCGATACGGTCATCGAGTGGACTGCTGCGCAAGGAGACATTGCCTGTGTGCTGGACGTCGATTTCCATGACGCGGCTGCGCCGAAGCCGCGGACGCAGGACCTGGACCAGCTGGGGGACGAGCTCAACCCCGCGCCGGCGATGTGGTGGATCTCGCACGGGGGAGGCCTCAAGGCCCTCTACCTGGCCATTCCGCGCAGCTGTTTCACCGCGCGCGAACTCGCCGCCGGCGCCGCGGCGCAGGTGAGCTGCGATCCGACCGTGGTGGCCTCCCGCGGCACGGTCGAGCTGCTCACCCACACCCGCCATCCGACGTCCCTCCGCAAGGGGAAGGCCTGCGGCCGCATCCACACCCCTGGGCAGACCGAGCACTTCGCCTGTCTGCACCGCTTCAGCCACGCGGACGCCACCGAGCGGGACATCGAGGAAGCCTGCGAGGAATTGAATTACACGATCGGTGACCGCCTGACGCATGATCAGTGCCTGATCGACCCGGGCCACGTCTCGCAGTCGCCAAATCCGGTGCTGGTGACGGAGACCGGACTCTATTGCTTCAGCTGCGCGGGCCGCGGTGATCCCGGCAAGGGCTTCCGCTCGTGGGGCGCGGTGCGCCGGATGAACGGGCTGCCGGCGTCCCAGGATGCTGGTGGCCTGCCGATCATGCTGGCGGCGCAGCACTTCGTGCACGCGGAGCACGCGAGCCTGCTGCTGGGCGCCCTGGCGCCGGAGATCCCGACCGCCTATCGGCGCCCGCTCTACTCGGCGCTGCTCAAGACCGTGCACGGTATGGATCCACGGGTGCCTCTGGCGTTCACCTCGTTCGGGTTCGTCCGCGGAGAGGACAGCTGGTTGCATACGCAGACGCTGAAGACGTCTCAACCGCTCTCGAAAGAGAGCGTCAGCGTGCTCCCCAGCGTCCGGGTGCTGAACACCGAACCCGATGCGGATCCCACCATGGTTTCGACCGCTTTGACAACCCTGCACATCAACAATGGACGCCTTCCGGGCTGGATGCCGATCACCCCGAATCGGTTTGTGCCGATCTTCTCCATCCACAACGAGCTGCCGAGCTCCTCGATGCGCGCCATCTGCACGCCGGATCTGGTGGTCGATGGCCGGCCGCATGTGGTGTACTGCCCGGCGAACCGCCGCCTGTCGAAAGCCGAGGCGATCCAGCGCATCACCACCTACTTTCCTGGCGTCTCGGTGCCCTATCTGACCGCCATCATCGTGGCCATGGGCTGCGCGGAATCGAGCGAGGGTATGCCGCCGATGCTCTGGGCGAGCGGCAAGACGGGCGCGGCGAAGACCATGACCACCCGCATCATCACCGAGATGTTCGGGGAGAACTACGAAAACATCTCAACCGCCCGGGAGGACCGCCTCGGGCAGATGTTCGGTGAGGCGCTCGAGGATTCCCGGGTCATCCTCTTCGATGACGTCGCCAAGAATCCGAAAGAGTATCCGATGTGGCATACCTTCTTCCTGAAGATCAATCGGCGGCATTCGTTCCACAAGCTCTACATCGGCAAGACCAACGTCCTGGTGTCCTCGGCGATCATCATCACGGACCGCGAGACGCCGAGCTGGTTCCGGAATTCACCGCAGTTCGGCCGCCGCTGCCACCATGTCCGCCTGGAAGCGCTCCCGCGGCGATGGGACCAGGACCTCGGGCACATGGTGGAGCGCTGGTGGCAGCGCACGCCGGAGCTGACCGAGGCCGCGGAGAGCTTCTACAGCTGGGTCGTCGACGAGTACTTTCCGGCCGGTGACGGCGAAGGGTTCGGTGCCAAGATGAAGCGCCTGGGGATTCCGCTCTTCCTCGAGGAGCGCAGCGGTGAGACCGATGATGCCAACACCGCGCTCAGCGAGGTGGTGGCGCGCCTGGTGATCGGCATCTGCGAGGCAGGGCCGCTCTCGGACAACGACGAACGGCGCTTCGGCCGCGGCTATCGGGAGGTGGTGTTCGGTGGCCAGAGCGTGATCGGCAAGGCGGCGACGGAGCTGATCGAGGACCAGGGCCCCGTGATGCAGGACAAGGAGCACCTCGAGGTTGCGCTCGACCAGTTCCAGGCGGACCTGAAGCAGCGCCTCGGGCTCATCGAGCCGGCGCGTCTCGAGGTGCGGGAGTGCGGGCGCAAGACCTATATCCGCCTGATCCAGGACGGCATCGCCATCCACAACCGCATGAAGTTGGTGAACCGCGAGCTCTTCCCAGTCTGGCCGCCGGACCAGTCCCGCTTCCGGCACGGGCCGTTGGACGGCGCGCAGGTGAATGGTCATCACCATCCATCGATGAATGGTCACGCCCTTGCGCCGCCGGTGATGGCTGCTAGCGTCGCCGAGATCATGGCCGGCACCGCTCCGCCTGTCTCC
>Ga0210385_10000825_pt1 | contig 20053 bp, 19 predicted proteins | sample IncBWH26OmetaG_FD_160107 | JGI IMG/M metagenome (GOLD analysis project Ga0210385, IMG submission 160107) | Forest soil microbial communities from Barre Woods Harvard Forest LTER site, Petersham, Massachusetts, United States - Inc-BW-H-26-O ...
ACTTGCATGTGGTACTGGCCGTCGGGCCGGAAAGCTCAGCCCCGGAGTGCTCAGCTGCGATCAACTCGGCGCTGGTAGCCGCGGGTCTGGCCGTCTTTCGGCTGGAGCCTGTGCGCCAGAGCCTGGAGCAGCGCTTCCTGGAGGTCACGTCGAGACTCAGCGACACTCCGGCCGAAGAGGTAACGGTATGAACGCCACGATTGCAGCCCAGATGACGGGCGCGGACATTCTCAAGCTGCGCAAGAAACGCGGGATCTTGATTTGGTCGCTGGTGTTGGCGCTCGCGCCGATATTGATCTACTTCATCGCGGCGGTGATCGAGCACGCCTCCAACCCGGGCAGATACGGGCCGGCAGGCGGTTTGCGTAATTTCTCAGATGGAATGCGAGTGATCGCGCTGCTCTTCGGTCCGCTCGCGGCGCTGCTGATAGGCGTCGAGGCGGGGACCGGAGACTCCGCGGCAGGCGTCTTTCGAGACCTGGTCGTCACCGGTCGCTCGCGCCTGGCGCTGTTTGCCTCGCGCGTGCCGGCCGCCCTCGCTGTGACCTTTGCGATGATGCTCGGCGCCTACGCGATCCTGTTGATCGGGACCTTCGCCTTCGCCTCGGGCTTGCCCACGCCGAGTGGATCTCTGATCCTCGACGGCCTGGGCTTCTTCCTACTCTCGACGGGCATGATGTGTGTGGTCGCGGTCGGCTTCGCCGCGCTCACAACCTCCAAGCCCGGCGCGATCATCGCCCTGATTGCGTGGTTGGTGGTGGCAAGCCCCGTTCTGGCGAATATCGAAGGTCTGGGCAGCACCCGCGACGGCCTACTAAGTCAGGCGGTAGCGCACTTCAGCCCGGTCGACACAAGCGGTGGGGGTCACGGCGCCACCGTCACGATGGCAGGCGGGACGGCCTTCGTCGTACTGCTCGCCTGGATCGTCGTGTTTCTGGCACTCGGTGCCTGGCGTACGCGCACGATGGACACCTGAGATCGTCGTACTGCCCGGCGGGCCCATCTGCCGGCATTGGCTGTGACTTGTATGGCTGTTCCGGCCGGCGCATGCGCCGGCCGGCGGGGCCGCACATGTGCGGCCCCGTGACGCGCCACATGTGGCGCGTCTGCCGTTGGCACATGTGCCAACGGCCGGGACGTGCATGCACGTCCCGGCTACATCTACACCTTGCGGTGCTCGGGAACCCACGCGCCGTCGTCTGAGCGCGTGAAGTCCTGAAACAGTCCGGGCGCCTCGGCTTGCATGATGCGCGCGATCGTGTCGAACACGAGTCGCAGCTCCTCCTCGGCCCCCTCGGCCGTGCGCATCTCGATCACGTGGCGCAGGGTACGGGCGTTGGCGGTCCACAGGATGTCGGTCGAGAGGCCGATCGGCGCGAGGCGGCGCAGCGCCGAGGTGACCTCCTTCTTGACGTGAAAAGGCACGCCGTCCTCCTCGATGCCGAGCTGCTCGGCCGCGCTCACCTGGAACTCCTCGAGCTGCTCGACGATGCTCAACACCTGCTCGCGCACGGGCTCCAAGGCAGGCGGCACGCGGAATCCGATGTCGGTCAGGCGCACGTAGCGCAGGCTCTCCTGGCTGAAGGCCGAGCCGGCGCGATGTCTTACGAGCTCGTGAGTGAAAACTCGGCTCACATTGCGCAGTGCGAACGACCAGTTGGCATGCTCCAACACGCTGCCGTGGGCACTGCGCAGGATGTTGGCGAAGTATTCGCGCTGGTCGGTGCGCACACGGGTCACGTTCGGGTTGAGCCCGGGCTCCCAGCTGCGGTAACAGGCCCTGCCGCCGAACTCCACGATCAGTTCGCCATGATTGAGGTTCCCGCCCGCCGCTCCGTCCGACTCCTCCAGACGGCGATCGAGCCATGACTCGCCGCCGACGTCGCTCAGGTAGCTGCGCATTCCCTCGACCTCGATCGAGGGTCGTGCGATCAGGAATACCTTGGGCGTCGTCTCGTGCACGGGTCGGCGATGCTACCGTCCGCCACGGATGTGCCCGTCAATCTCAGCCGCGAGCGACCCCGAGCTCGAGCAGACAGCCTGGAATCTCGAACCGCTCGTCGATGGTCAGGGCCAGGACGGCGCGCGCGCACAGCTGGCCGAGGCGCTCGATCGCTCGCAGGTATTCGCCGCGCGCTATGTGGGCAAGCTGGCCGAGCTCGACAGCACTGGCCTCGAGCAGGCGATGCGCGAGCTCGGCGAGGTCCAGGAGCTGGTCGGCCGTGCCGGTACCTACGCCGGGCTGCGCTTCTCCGTAGACACGGCCGATCCCGCGGCGGGCGCGCTTATGCAGGAGGTACAGGAGCGCGGCACAGAGATCGAGACGACCTTGCTGTTCTTCGAGCTGGAATGGGCGGCGCTAGAGGATGAGCAGGTGGAGGAGCTGCTCGATGACAGGCGGTTGTCGTTCTGCGCTCATCATCTGCGCAACGTGCGTCGTTACCGCGAGCACCTGCTCTCAGAACCGGAGGAGAAGATCCTCGCCGAGAAGGCGGTCACCGGAGCGAGTGCTTGGTCGCGCCTGTTCGACGAGCTGACCTCGGCGATCGAGGTGTGCCTGCCGGGTGACCTAAACGACGTCGCAACCACGAGCCGGGGACAGGGGGGTGTTGGTGAACAGGGAGCTGTTGAGGAACAGGGGGGTGTTGGTGAACAACACGGGGGAGGTGCTGCGCCGGAGAGGGTCGCGCTCGACGTCGCCCTCAGCCGGCTCGTGCTTGCCGATCGTGAGCTGCGGCGCTCGACGGCCGAGGCGGTGACGGAGGCGCTGGCGCCAGGCCTACGTACACGCGCCTTCCTGTTCAACACACTCCTGGCCGACAAGGCCACCGACGATCGCTTGCGCCACTACCCCAACTGGCTGGCTGCCCGCAATTTGTCAAACGAGGCAAGCGACGAGTCCGTTGCCGCGCTGATCGAGGCGGTTCGCGCACGCTATGAGCTGCCACGGCGCTGGTACCGGCTGAAGGCGAAGCTGCTCGGCATCGAGCGGCTGGCCGACTACGACCGCATGGCGGCCGTCACCGAGGATGAAGTCAGCTATTCGTATGCCGACGCGCGCGAGCTAGTGCTCGACTGTTACTCCTCGTTCTCCCCGAAGCTCGGCGAGGTCGCCAGGGGCTTCTTCGACGGACACTACATAGACGCGCCTGTGCGGCCGGCCAAGCGGGGCGGAGCCTTCTGTGCCTCGGCGGTGCCCTCGGTGCATCCGTATGTGATGCTCAACTACACCTCGCGCCGTCGCGACGTCCTGACGTTGGCCCACGAGCTGGGCCACGGCGTGCACTTCGCGCTTGCGGCGAAGCAGGGCGTCTTTCACCAGGGCACGCCGCTGACGCTTGCCGAGACCGCGTCGGTGTTCGGCGAGACGATCGTCTTCGGGCGGCTGCTCGAGGACGACTCCTCGCCGTCCTCGCGTCTGGCCCTGCTGGCCGAGAACATCGAGGGCGCGCTCGCCACCGGCTTCCGCCAGGTGGCGATGAACCGCTTCGAGGAGCTGGTCCACACGGCCCGCCGCGAGCAGGGCGAGTTGTCGGTCGAGCGCTTCGGCGAGCTGTGGTTCGAGAGCCAGGAGGAGATGTTCGGCGACTCGGTCGAGATCACCGAGGGCTATCGCAGCTGGTGGTCCTACATCCCGCACTTCATCGGCTCGCCGGGCTATGTCTATGCGTATGCCTACGGACAGTTGCTCGCGTTGTCGGTCTACCAGCGCTATGAGCAGCAGGGCGATGAGCTTGTGCCGCGCTACCTGGAGTTGTTGGCTGCCGGAGGCTCGCGCTCGCCACAGGAGCTAGGCCAGATCGTGGGCATAGATCTGGCCGATCCGGGCTTCTGGGATGCGGGCCTGGATCTGGTCGAGCGCCAGCTGCAGGCCGCCGAAGAGGCCGCTCGCGGCGCAGGTCGAGCTTAGGCCCGGTCGGCCGCCGGGCGGTTTCCTCTCGATCGTCGAGGTCGCTCGTTTATCGCCGCAGCCAGGGCGCGATCAAGGCGTCCTCGACACCCGTGCAAGGACGAAAGGAGCGGGCCTTGCGTGTGGGACGGAACGAGCGCACCTGAGTACCCAGGGGGCGTGCGTCGTTTCGGAATGTCGTGCCGATCACCGCGCGCCGCGCCATCGCACGCGCGACGATCGCCTCAGCCACGGCCTCAGCATCGACCGCATACTGCGAATCGCGTACGAGCTCTCCGATTAGTTGGATTTGTCGGTGCATCGAGGTCACCGAGGCATGTATCGGCAACGGACGCCCCACGTTCAGCCCTCACGGCGTGATCCGACAAGTGTTCGAGTAGCGTGAAAATGCTCAGAGCAATCCCAGCGCGCTGCCGACCCCGTGCACGAGGTTGAACAGCGGCTGCGGGACGATCCCGAAGAAGATCGTCGCGGCGCCGGCGAGGACTGCCACGAAGGCGACCTCGGGCTGCAGGCTCGGTACGCCTATGGCGATGGGGGGAGCGGCGCTAGCTGCTCCCACTAGCGAGGGTGCGCCGATGCCGGGGTCAGCGCTACTCGTCTCGTCGTCCAGCTCTGAGGAGCCGCCGGCGATCGCCGGAATCGCGCTTGTCGGAGGCGCAGCAGCCGCGGCTGGGGAGGGGCTCATCCACATCGTGGCGATCACCGGCAGGTAGTAGCCCAATGAAATCATCGAGCCGATCACGATCACGACGCCGAGCCAGGTGTAGCCACCGGCCACAGCCGCATCGATCAAATAGAACTTGCCGATGAACCCGGCCGTCGCGGGGATGCCGGCGAGTGCCAGCATCGAGATCGTCATTGGCCACGCCAGCAGGGGCCGCTCGCGGCCGAGACCGGCCAGTGTCTGAATGGAGTCGCCGACCCAGCCGTCCGGATCCTCATCCTCGGTTGGCCACTCCTCAGGATTGCGGGCTTGGGCCAGCGCCCGTGTTTCGCGCTCGCGGGCGACGATCACGGCGAAGGCGGCCATGTTCATCGGCAGGTACACCGCCAAGTAGAAGACCAGGGCCTGGGCGCCGAGCTGGGTGGAGACGACCACGCCGGCGAGGATGTAGCCGGCCTGCGCGACGGAGGAGTAGGCGAGCATGCGCTTCAACGAGGACTGCCCAAGCGCCCCGACGTTACCGACGAGGATCGTGATCGTCGCGAGCGCCGCCAGCGCCGGCCCCCAGCTGCCGTGGGCTTCGATCAGCGCGACGTCGAACAGGCGCAGCAGCACGCCGAGCGCCGCCACCTTGGTCGCGACCGCCATGAAGGCGGTGATCGGCGTGGGGGCACCCTCGTAGACGTCGGGCGTCCACTGGTGGAAGGGCGCTACGGAGGCCTTGAAGGCCAACCCTGCCACGCAAAGCGCGATACCCGTCAGCAGCATCGCGTTGTTCGCCAAACCGCTGCTGGAGATCGCGCTTGCGATGCCGCCGAAGTCTGTCGCTCCTGTTGCCCCGTAGAGCAGCGCGATCCCGTACAACAATGTCGCGCTGCCGACCGAGCCGACGATCAGATACTTCAACCCAGCCTCGAGCGAGTGCTCGTTGCGCATTTCGGTCGCGCAAAGCACATAGAGCGGGATCGACAGAAGCTCGAGCCCAAGGAACAAGGCAACGGTGTTCTGGGCGGCGCCGAGCAGCGCCATACCGCCGATCGTCGTGAGCAGCATCGCGTGCAGCTCGCCGTGCGCAGCTTCACGCGAGGCGCGCGAGCGCCAGGCAAGCAGCACTGTGGCCATGCCGCCGACGGCCAGGATCAGATTCAAAGTAAGCGACAGACGGTCGACTCGCAGCGCGCCGGAGACGATCGACTCCGGCGAGTTCCAACGCCAGATCGTCAAGCCGAGCGAGGCTCCAAGTGCGACGATCGCCAGGGCTGGCACGACCTGCTCGCGGATCCAGCGTGAACCGAGCAGCCCGACGAGCAGGACAACGATCGCCCCACCGACCAGGGCGATCAGCGGCGAGAGCGCCGCGAAGTCGACGTGCGGGCCTTTGAGTGTCGCGAGCACGATCATGGTTCAGTCGAGGCCAAGGCTGAAGGGCCGGCGGTAAGCGCGTTGTGGGCAGCGGCGACCGATGTGCTCGCCGAATTTTCAGAGCGCTTCAGCGCGCCTTGGGGATAGAGCGCGAGGAACACGATCACGGCGAGCAGGGGGACGAGCACGAGCGCGTCGGTGCGCGTCAGGTCGCGCGATTCAACGTCCTTGCCGACACGATTGTGCATCGCGCGGATGAACACCCGCAGGGCATAGACACTGGCCATCACAACACCGCTGAACGCGATCACGGCGATCGCGAGCTTGGCCTTGAAGACGCCCAGCAGGATCAAGAACTCGCCGACGAAGTTGGCCGAGCCGGGCATCGCCAGCGTGGCGAGTGCGACCACCAGGAAGATCGTGGCCAGTACCGGAGCGCGGAAGGCGATTCCGCCCATCTGGCGGATGTCCTGCGAGCCGCCGGCCCGCTGCGCCAGTAGCGCGATGATGAAGAAGATCGGCGCGACCACGAGCCCGTGGTTGACCATCTGCAGGAGCGCACCCTGAGCCCCTTGGGGATTCAACGCGAAGATGCCGAGCGTGATGAAGCCGAGCTGCGCCACCGAGGAATAACCGGCGATCAGGCGTGCGTCGGTTTGTGTGAAGGCGACTGCCGAGCCGTAGACGATCGAGCAGAGCGCGATGATCAGCATCAGCGTCTGGAAGTGGGCGGCGCCCTGAGGGAACAGCGGCAACACGATTGCCAGGAAGCCGTAGGCGCCAACCTTGGAGAGCACGCCGCTGAAGACCATCAGCACCTCGATCGGCATGGCTCGGTAGCCGTCGGGCATCCAGCCGTGCAGAGGGAAGGCGGGCATCTTCACGAGGAAGGCGGCGGCGAAGAACAGGAAGATCCACTCCTGTGAGCCCTTGCTCAGCGGCAGCCCTTGCAGTTGGGAGAGCACGAACGTGATGTGCCCGCCGTTCTGCTCGCCCGCGAGCACTCCGGTGGCGATCGCGGCGGCCAGCATCAGCAGCGAGCCGACGAGCGTATAGATCACGAGCTTGATCGTCGCTTTCACGCGATCGGGCCCCTCGCCCCAGGCGCCGATGAGGAAATAGAAGGGGATCAGCATCAGGTCGAAGAAGGCGACGAACAGGGCAAGGTCCTGGGCAAGGAAGGCGCCGAGCACAGCCGACTCGGCGAGCATGAACTGGAAATAGAAGAGCCTTGGGCGGTCCCATGAGCGCAGATTGGAGGCCAGCACGGCGGCGAAGAACAGCAGCGCTGTGAGCCCGACGAGCAACACGTTCAGTCCGCTGACGCCGAGCTTGTAGTGGATTCCGAGTTCTGAGATCCAAACGACGTCTGTCACGTCCTTCAGCCCGTGCGAGCCGGGTCCGTACTGGGCGATGTAGCCGATCGCCAGGCCGAGTGCTGCGAGTGTTCCGGCGAGCGCGAGCAGGCCCGGTAGGCCCCACTTGCGCTGCGCGGAGTCTGCGTCCGAATCGGCGATGCGCCCGGCGAGCGCGGGGGACCCGCCGGTTGGGATGAGCGCCCCGATCAGTCCACAGGCGGCGGGAAGCCAGATCAATATCGATAGAGGCGGCATCAGCTCATGCCTGCAGCAGGAAGTAGAGGCCGAGTGCCGCGATGCCGAGCACGACAAGCGCTGCGTAGTAGCGCAAGAGGCCTGTCTGCACAGCCCGCACCGATGCGGAGCCGGCCTTGACGAGGCCCGTGGCGCCGCCGACGATCGCCCCGTCGACGAACACGCGCTCGAATGTGGTGCTGGCAAAGCGCCCGGCCGCGGCGGCCGGCTTCACGATCAGCGCATCGATCAACTCGTCGAAGTACCACTTGTTGACGAACAGCGTGTACAGGGGCTTGAAGCGGGTGCGAGCGGCTACGGCGATCGAGGGCTGCTTGACCCAGATGCGATAGGCGATCGCGATGCCGCTCAGCCCAAGCACGGTGCCGAGGGCCAAGCCGAGCCACAGCAGGCCGTCGCGCGTGTGCACCGTATACAACGACGACCCGTAAAAGCTCGGTTCGAGGAATTTGTCGATCACGTAGTCGACGTTGGGGATCTGCACGAGCCCGGCGCCGACCGCGCCGATCGCAAGGATCACCATTGCCACGCGCATCGGCAGCTCCCGCTCGGCGATCGCGTGCGTAGGGCCGGGGAAGCCCACATCGGTGTCCTCGACCTCGCCGTTGGCCGGGTTTGTGGGCTCGGGCGCGTGGTAGAGGTGGCCGCCTTCGAGCTCCTTGGCCTGCTCCACCGGATCGCCGTAGAAGGCCCTGAAGATCATCCGGAACGTGTAGATCGCGGTCATGAATGCACCGATGTAGCCGAACACGTACAGCGCCCAGTGCCAACCACCGCGCTCACCCGTCACCAGCAGGATCTCGTCCTTGGAGAAAAAGCCGGAGAAGGGGGGTATGCCGGACAGGGCAAGGCCGCCGATGACGAAGCAGGCGAAGGTGAACGGCATCGCCTTCTTGAAGCCTTTCATCTTCTCGAGCGACTGCTCGCCGCCCATCGCGCCGATGATCGAGCCGGCGCTCATGAACAAGAGCGCCTTGAAGAAGGCGTGGGTCATCAGGTGGAACATGCCAGCGGCATAGGCGCCGACGGACACGCCCATGATCATGTAGCCGATCTGGGACATGGTCGAGTAGGCGATCACGCGCTTGATGTCGGTCTGGGTCAGCGCGATCGTGGCGGCGATCACGAGCGTCGCGCAACCGACGATCGCACCCACGTCCTGCGCGGCCGGCGCCAGTTCGAAGAAGGGGTGCATACGCGCGATCAGGTAGACGCCGGCGGTCACCATCGTCGCGGCGTGGATCAGGGCGGACACGGGCGTGGGTCCCTCCATCGCGTCGGGAAGCCATGTGTGCAGCGGGATCTGGGCCGACTTGGCGAATGCCCCCACGAGCAGCAGCAGGCAGCCGGCGGTGACATCGCCTTCGCCGCTCGTGAATACGTTTGGCGCGGCCTTGAACGCCTTCAGGAAATCGAGCGTGCCGGTGTGCTTGAAGAGGAAGTACGTGCCGAGCACGAGCCCAACGTCGCCGACGACGTTGATCACGAACGCCTTGATGCCGGCTTTGGTGGCGGTCGAGCGCCGGTACCAGAAGGAGATCAGCAGGTAGGACGCAGCACCGACGAAGGCCCAGCCCACGATCAAGAGCAGGAAATTGCCGGCCAAGACCAGCAGCAGCATCGAGAAGACGAAGAAGTTGAGGTAGGCGAAGTAGCGCGCGAAGCCTTTGTCCGCGTCCATGTAAGACACCGAGTACAGGTGGATCGTGGTCGACACGCCGGTGACGATCAAGATCATGAACACCGACAGCGGGTCGACCAGAATCGACATCTGCGCGTCGATGCCGACGGTGCTCGCGTAGTTCCACAGCGAGGAGACGAACTGGCGGTCGTGGGGCGCGTGACTCTGCAGCGAGATCAGCGTCGCGAGTGCCGCCAGGAAGGCCAGGAAGATCGCGGCCGTGCCGATCCAGCCGGCGGTGCGCCCGGGCAGCCTTTTGAAGTTCGCTCCGATGATCAGCGTGCCCAGCAGCGGGAACGCCAGCACCAGCCAGCCGTAGGTGGTGATGCTCATCCCTGAAGCTCCCTTAGCTCATCCACATCGATCGGCAGGCGCCGGCGATGAATCGCGACGATCATGCCGAGCCCGATGCAGACCTCGCAGGCCGCGACGGTCATCACGATCAGCGCGAGGATCTGCCCGTCGCCGTTGCCCCACATGCGCGAGAAGGCGATCAGCGAGAGGTTGGCGCCGTTGAGCATCAGCTCGAGGCAGAGCAGCACGACGAGCGGATTGCGACGCGTCATCACGCCGAACGCACCCGTGCAGAAGACGATCGCCGAGACGGCGAGGTACCAGCCGATGCTCACCAACCGCCTCCGTCTGGGTCCGGATGCTCATCGTCGAGATCGCCTGCCCCACGGGCGTGCGCCAGCGCGAGCCCTTCGACGCCCTCGACCATCGTGCCGGTGCCGCGGGGACGCAGGATGTCAAGCGGGGTGAGCCGGTTGCGCTCGTCGTCATCTTCAAGGCCACCGCGTCTACGCGCAAGCACCACGCCGCCGACTGCTGCGATCAGCAGCAGCAGCGAAGAGGCCTCGAACACAAGCAAGAAGCGCGTCAGCAACAGGTTGCCGATGTAGGCGGGTGTGCCGAACGTGCGCGGCCCGGGAGCGTAGGGCGCGCCGTCGCCGGACACGGCCTTCAGCCCGCTGCCGAGCAGCGCGATCAACAGCTCGACGAGCAAGACACCGGCGAACAGGGCTCCGGTGAGCTTGCGCCCGTCGGCCCCGCGCGAGCGCGGCCGACGCGAGAGCACGCCGTCCAGCGACTGCTCCTCGTCGCCGACGTAGGCGACCACGAATACATAGAGCACCATCACTGCGCCGGCATACACGACGACCTGTGCTGCGGCGACGAATTCAGCGCGCAGCAGCAGGAACAGCACGGCGAGCGAGAGCAGATGCCCGACGAGCGCGAGCACGCTGTAGAAAGGATTGCTGAACGTGACGACGCCTATTGCACCGGCGATCACGCCGATCGCCGCGATGAAGAAGAGGATTGCGCTCACTCGCCCTCCCGGCGTAGCGGCGTGCGCTCGAGCGGCTCCGCGAGCAGCATCTCCTTGGTGAAGATCAGGTCGCTGCGCGTGTAGTCGGACATCTCGTAGTCATGCCCCATCGTGATCGCGTCGAAGGGACAGGCGACCTCGCAGTAGCCGCAGAAGATGCAGCGGGAAAGATTGATCTCATAGACCTCCGCATAGCGCTCGCCGGCGGAGACGCGGTGCTCGGGCGTGTTCTCCGCCGCGACGACGCGAATACAGTCGGAGGGGCAGGCGGCAGCGCAAAGCGAGCAGCCCACACACTTCTCGAGCCCGGTGTCCTCGAACTTGTGCAGCTTGTGCCTGCCCCTGAAGCGCGGATAGACGGGTGTCTTCTCCTCGGGATACTCGAGCGTCACGGGTTTTTCGAGCATCCGCCCGAAGGTGGTCTTCATGCCCCGCAGGGTTTCGCCAAACGCGCGATACGTGCCGCGCGCCGCGCCCGGCGCCGGCGTGCGCATGACCTGGATCACGTCGTCTCCTGGACTCCAAGTCATGGCCGCCTCCGGAGGAGGCGGAGGGTTGGGTGTGGCATCGGTGTCACCCGTGCGTCACCACCACGAGCACGGCGGTCACAAGCGCGTTGAGCGTGGCCAGCGGCAGCAGGATCTTCCAGCCGAAGCTCATCAACTGGTCGTAGCGCAGGCGCGGCAGAGTAGCGCGCACCCAGATGAACAGGAACGTCATCAGCCCCATCTTGAACAGCACCACGAAGGGATCGACCCAGCCGGGCGGATGGATTCCGAAGGGCAGCAGCCAGCCGCCGAGGAAGACGGTCGTGACGATGCCGGAGACGACAAGCACGTTGAGGTACTCGGCGAAGTAGTAGGAGGCGAAGCGCCCGCCGCCGTACTCGGTGTTGTAGCCGCCGACGAGCTCGGCGTCGGCCTCGGTGAGGTCGAAGGGAGCGCGGTTGGTCTCGGCAAAGCCGGCCACAAGAAAGACAAGGAAGCCGAAGAACTGCGGCACGACATACCACATGCCCTGCTGGGCTTCGACGATCCCGGTCAGCGACAGTGTGCCGGCGGTGAAGATCACGCCGACGAGCGCAAGTCCTTGGGAGACCTCGTAGGAGATCAGCTGTGCCGCCCCGCGCATCGCGCCGAGGAACGAGTACTTCGAGCCCGAGGACCAGCCGCCGAGCATGATCCCGTAGAAGGCCACAGCGCCGAAGGCAAACAGGTACAGCGGTCCGATCGAGACGTCCACGCCATACAGCCCAACGGGCGTGCCGAAGATGTGCTGGACGTTGCCGAAGGGAATGATCGCGAAGGCGGCGACGGCGGTCACGATCGAGATGCAGGGAGCCAGCGCGAACAGGAAACCGGTCGAGGTGCTCGGCCGGAACTGCTCCTTGGTCAGGAGCTTCACGATGTCGGCCAGCGGCTGCAGGGCCCCGAAGGGGCCGACGCGGTTGGGGCCGTAGCGGGCCTGCATGCGACCGAGCAGCTTGCGCTCGGCCAGCAGCACGATCGGCACGAGCTGTAGTCCGACGGCGAAGATCACGATCGCCTTGAGGATCTGGATCCACCATTCTTCGTAGAAGCCGACGATGGCGAGCGTCATGAGGCCACCGCCAGAGCGATGCGATTTATCAAATCGTCCAGCACCTGCCGCTCTTCGCGTGTCTCGCCGAGATGGCGCACGGCGCGGCGCACACGCTGGACGCGGCCGTCTGGATGCGTGACAGCGCCTTCCTTCTCCGGATATGCCTCGGCTGGCAGCACGACGTCCGCCTGTTCACGCAGCGCATCGGTAAGGAACGCCGCGTGGGCGATGATTGTTCCGGCGCCATTTGCGGGTGGCTCTACGCCGAGCAGGTAGAGACAGCCAAGCTCACCTCGCTCGAACGCCTCGACGATCCCCTGCGCGTCAAGCCCGCTTGCGCCCCCGAGGGTGTCCTCGTCGATCTCGCTAAGGCCCGGTCCGGCGTTGGGAAGCACGCCCGCCTCGCGCAGGCCGCGGCCGTTGGCGTGGGCGGGAACTTCGAGCAATCCCGCGCCGTCGATCTCGGCAAGGCCCAGCGTCGCGGTCAGGTCGAGCAGGGCGCGCACCGCCATCTGGCCGTCGGGACCGCCTGCCAGGCGCTCGTGCCAAAGCACAACCACCTCCTCGCCGGCGGCGCGCAGCGTGTCGAGCAGCTCTCCGCGCTTGGTCTCGGCGAGCAGTTGTTCGCGCCCTGCGCGCACGAGCTTCATGCCGTGGCGGCGCACCCCCTTGCGCAGGCGCAGGTCGAGGATCGGCGCATCGGCGATCGGCTCGCAGTCGAGCACCAGCACGGCGTGGGCGAACTCCAGGTCGGACACCTTTGCCTGCAGGTTGGGCTCGGCCAGCGCACGGTGCAACTCCAATGGCAGCATTCCCGCGACTCGCGAGTCCAGATGCGGGGAACCCAGTGCATCACGCATCAGGCGGTTCAGCAGCAGGCCCTCCTCGTTGGTCGCGCCGCCGCCGGCGATTGCGCCGGTGGCGGCACCCGCGCGCCGTAGGTGGGTGGCGGCCTCATCCAGCGCGCGCTCCCAGGACACGGCACGCAGCTCGCCACCGTCGCGGATCATCGGCTGGGTGATGCGGCCTTCGCCCAGCTTCGGATAGGCAAAGCGCCCGCGGTCGCATAGCCAGCCGTCGTCCACCTCGGGATTATCGCGAGCCATGACACGCATCACGCGCTCATCGCGTACGGTCAGTTTCACGTTGCACTGCGAAGGGCATAGTGTGCAAATCGAGCCCGCGTCCTCGACGTCCCAAGGTCGCGCCCTGAAACGGTAGTCGCGCGAAGTCAACGCGCCAACCGGGCACAACTCGACGATATTGCCGCTGAACGGGGCCTCGTATGGGTTCCCGTCGAACGTCGAGACGTAGGAGTGTGCTCCGCGCTCGAGTAGCACGAGCTGGTAGTCCTCAGAGATCTCTTGGCTGTAGCGCACGCAGCGGTAGCAGAGGATGCAGCGCTCGCGGTCGATCGCGATCTTCTCCGACAGGGCAAGCGGCTTGACGAAGTGGCGCTTTTCCTCGACGAAGCGTGTCTTGCCCGGCCCCCAGCCGAAGGTGATGTCCTGCAGCGGGCACTCGCCACCCTTGTCGCAGACGGGGCAGTCCAGCGGATGGTTGACGAGCAGGAACTCGACGACCGATTCCTGGGCAATTTTCACGCGCTCGGATTGGGTATTCACGACCATCCCGTCCTTGACCGGCGTCGAGCAGCCGGTCTGCAGCTTGGGAATGCCCTCGATCTCAACCAGGCACATGCGGCAGGCGCCGACGGGATTGCCGAGCTTCGGCTCGTAACAGAAGACGGGTATCTCGACGTCGCCGAGCTTGGCGGCGTCGACCAGCATTATGTTTTCCGGCGCCTGCACCTCGCGTCCGTCGATCGTGAAGGTAATCGTCTTGGCTTCGGGTCTGGGCATCAGCCGTTCGCTCCCGCCGCAAGCGCCGGCTCGGGTGCATCATCGCTGCCGCCGGCTCCGAGGCCGTTGCGGATACGCGCGGCCTCGATGTGCTCTTCGAACTCCTCGCGGAACTTGGCGATCAGCGAGCCGATCGGCATCGCCATCGCGTCGCCGAGCACGCACAGACAGTTGCCGATGATGTGCTCCTGGACGGAGGCCATGATCTCGATGTCCATCGGCGTCGCGGTCCCTGCGTCGATGCGTTCGAGCATCTTCACGGTCCAGTTGGTGCCCTCGCGGCAGGGCGTGCACTTGCCGCAGGACTCGTGCCTGTAGAACTTCGCGACCTTCAGTGCGACGTCGAGGATCGGCGTCGAGTCGTCCACGACGATGATCGCCCCGGAGCCGAGCATCGAGCCTGCCTTGGCCATCGCTTCGAAGTCATAGGGAAGGTCGAGGTCCTCCTTCTTCAGCACCGGCGAGGAGGAGCCGCCCGGGAACCAGCACTTGACCTCGCGCCCCTCGGGAGGGCCGCCGGCGAGCCCGTAGATGATCTCGCGCGAGGGGGTGCCAAGCTCGATCTCGTAGTTGCCGGGCCTCTGCACATGCCCCGAGACGGACACGAGCTTCGTGCCTTTGGAGGTCTCGGTGCCGAGCTTGGCGTAATCCTCGCCGCCCATCCTGATGATGGCGGGCACGGTGGCAAGCGTCTCGACATTGTTGATCAGCGTCGGCCCCTGGTAGAGCCCTTGGTTGGCTGGGAAGGGAGGCTTCAGCCGCGGGTTGCCGCGCTTGCCTTCCAGCGAGTCGAGCAGTCCGGTCTCCTCGCCGCAGATGTAGGCACCGGCGCCGCGGTGCACGACAAGGGACAGCGAATGTCCAGAGCCAAGAATGTCCTCGCCGATGTATCCGGCAGCCGTCGCTTCGGCGAGCGCCGCGTCGAGTACGTCTGCTTGGTGCACGTACTCGCCGCGTATGTAGATGAACGAGCGACTCGCGCCGGCCGCGTAGGAGGCGATGATCAGCCCCTCGATAAGCATGTGCGGCGACTTCTGCATCAGTTCGCGGTCCTTGAACGTGCCGGGCTCGGACTCATCCGCGTTGCAAACGAGGTACTTGTCGATCGTGCCTTTGGGTAGGAAGGACACCTTCTTGCCCATCGCAAAGCCGGCCCCGCCGCGTCCGCGCAGGCCGGAGGCTTCGAGCTGTGCGAGCACGTCCTCGGGCGTGGTCGCAAGCGCCTTGCGCAACGACTCGTAGCCGCCGCGCTTGGCGTAAACGTCAAGCGTCGCGAGACCGGGCTCGTCGATGTCCTTGAAGAGCAGCGCTTCGGTCATTGCGTGCCTCCCTCGGCCGCGTGGGCCGGGAACTCGCGCGAGTTGGCGTTCGGGTCGGCCACCAGGCGCGTCGAGAGCTGCTTCTCAGGCAACACGGGGCGTCCTGCGCGCGTATCGTCCAGCAGTTGGGGAATGTCCTCGAGTGTGAGCGGTCCCACGAACACACCGTCCACAGATGCCATCGGTGCGATGTCGCAGGCGCCGAGGCACTCGAACGAGCGCACGTTGAACTCCGGATCGTCTCCAGCTGCCTCGCTGACAGCCGCATGCAGAGCGTCGGCGCCGCGCAGCGAGCAAGAGATGTTCGTGCAAACGTAAATGCTGTGCTTGCCTACGGGCTCGGTCTCCAACATGTCGTAGAACGTCGCCACAGCTGCCAGGTAAGCCGGCGTTACGCCCATCACCTCGGCGACTTCCTCGATTGCCTCAGGTGAGCACCAGCCATGCACTCGCTGAGCAGCCTCCAATGCTGGGAGTGCAGCTGAGCGGCTGTCGGGATAGAGGGCCATGTGTGCCTCGATGTCGGCGCGCAGCTCGGCGTTCATCGGTCGATGCCCCCCAAGATCGGGTCGAGCATCGCCAAAGTGGCGATCATGTCGGCGATGTAGGAGCCCTCGGCCATGTGCGACAAAGCCTGTAGATTCACGAACGAGGGGTCACGCATGTGCACGCGTGCGGGCTTGGAGGAGCCGTCGGAGCGCACGAAGCAGGCCAGCTCCCCCCGCGGTGACTCGATCGGATAGTAGATCTCGCCAGGCGGCACTCGGAAGCCCTCGGTGACCAGCTTGAAATGATGGATCAGCGCCTCCATCGAGGTCGCAAGCTCGTGGCGCGGGGGCAGGGCGATCTTGCGGTCGGTCGTGATGTGCGGTCCTTCGGGCAGCCCGTCGAGCGCCTGGTCGATGATCTTCACCGACTCGTAGATCTCGGCGACGCGCACGGCAAAGCGGTCGTAGTTGTCCCCAACCGTGCCGACCGGAATCTTGAAGTCGAAGTCGTCGTAGGAGCTGTAGGGAGCGGCCTTGCGTAGGTCCCAGGGGTTACCGGCGGCCCTTAGCAGCGGGCCGGTGACGCCGAGGCTCAAGAGCGTCTCAGCGTCGAGCGGACAGGTGCCGCGCAGGCGCTGCAAGACGATCTGGTTTGCATTCAGAATCGCCCCGTACTGATCGGCGCGCGCCGGCATCACCTTCGTGAACTCGCGCGTCTTCTCGACGAAGCCGACCGGAATGTCCTCCATCACGCCGCCGACCTGGAAATAGCGGGTGTGCATGCGTGCCCCGGAGGACATCTCGAACAGGTCGAGGATCAGCTCGCGCTCGCGCAGGCAGTAGAGGAAGATCGAGACCGCGCCGAGATCCAGGGCGCTCGTGCCGAGCCAGATCAGGTGTGAGGCGATGCGGTTGAGCTCCAGGTGGATCACGCGCAGGTATTGGGCGCGCTTGGGAACCTCGACCTCCAGCAGCGTCTCCACCGCGCCGACGTAGGCCATCGAGTTGAAGTAATAGGACAGGTAGTCCATCCGCTCGACGACTGGGATCGCCTTCCAGTAGGCCTTGTCCTCGGCGGTCTTTTCGATGCCCGTGTGCACGTAGCCGATGACCGGCTTGATCGAGCGCACGACCTCGCCCTGGAGCGTCACGAGCAGGCGCAGCACGCCGTGGGTGGCGGGATGATGTGGCCCGAAGTTGAGCGTCAGCAGCTCTTCGTGGGTGTCCTCGCCGGACTGCTCCACCTGGGAGAGCGTGATGCTCTGCTCGCGGCGGCGATACTCGGACAGTTGCTGGTCTGCGACGGTCATTGCGACGCCTCGCCGAAGCTCGGGGTCGCTTGTGCCGGCCTGCTCTTCACGGTCGCCGGCCTCATCGCGTGACTCCGGAGGACTCGTGTTCGTTGTACGTAAAGATCACCGGTTCGCCGCCGACGGGGAAGTCGCGCCGCTGCGGATGGCCCTCGTAGTCCTCGGGCATCAGGATGCGTCGCATGTCGGGGTGGCCGTGGAAGGCGACCCCGAACATGTCGTAGATCTCGCGCTCCTGATGGTCGGCGGTGGGCCAACCCTTGCCGTCCTCGCCATCGGGTGTGACCGAATCGAGATCGGGTGCATCGGTCGAGACGCGCACGACGACGGTGACACGATCGACCTTGTCCATGTCGAGCAACTCGTAGTGCACGCCGAGGCGCGGCTCGTGCGGGTAGTAGTCGACGCCGTGCACGCTCATCAGCGAGCGGTAGCCGCGCTCGCGCAGCCGGCCGAGCACCGCACGAATGCGCTGCGGCTGCGCTTCGAGTGTCGCGTGACCGCGGAAGTACAGCGTGCCGAGGATCGCCTCTGCGCCCATGCCCTCGCTCTCTTGCAGCTCCTTGGCGAGCAGCTCCAGCCCAGTGGCGTCAGGCACCGGGGAGAATCTCCTCGGTGCCCTGTGCCCCGTAGCGCTCACGCCAGCCGGCGTCGGGGTCGTCCTGCACCATCTTGCGCAGCTTGAGGATGCCGTGCATCAGGCTCTCGGGGCGCGGCGGGCAGCCAGGCACGTGCACGTCGATCGGCATGAACTTGTCGGCCGGAACCAGCGCGTAGTTGTTGAAGACGCCCATCGAGCTGCAGCAGGCGCCCATCGAGATCGCCCACTTGGGCTCGAGCATCTGGTCGTACAGGCGGCGGATGATCGGCGCCATCTTGATCGACACGCGCCCCGCCAGGATGATCAGGTCGGCTTGGCGAGGGGAAGCACGGAAGGCCTCGAAGCCGAAGCGCGCGATGTCCATGCGTGGGCCGGCGGTCTGGAACTGCTCCATCGCACAGCAGGCCAAGCCGAAAGCAAGCGGAAAGAACGAGTTCGAGCGTCCCCAGGAGACGGCCTTCTCGAGGGTCGTGGTGAGCACGCGTTCGTGGACGTAGCGTTCGAGCTCCTCGCCGTCCATGCTCGCGGGCGCGGTCGGGCCGAGCAGCTCCGCACCGCGCAGCAGTTCCTTGGAGTCGTGCGTGTTGACGCGCAAGCCGCTCGAGTCGATCTCCACCTCCCCCTGGCCTTGGCCGGTGGGCCGCGCGCCGCGAGGTACAGGCTCGCGCTTTATCTCCACTCGAGTGCTCCCCTGCGCCACACGTATACGAAGGCCACGGTGAGCAGCACGATGAAGGTCACCGTCTCGGCCAGCGCGAAGCCGCCGTATGCCTTCAGTTGCACGGCGATCGGATAGAGGAAGACGACCTCGATGTCGAACAGGATGAACAGCATCGCGATCAGGTAGAAGCTGATCCCGAAGCGCATGCCGCGCTTGACCTCGGAGGGCAGCCCACACTCATAGGGATCCTGCTTGTGCTCCGTGCGTCGGCGCGGGCCGACCATCGTGTTCAGCACCGTGAAGATCCCGCCGACGGCGCCACCGAGGGCGAGGAATACGATCGCGGGAAGATAGCTGCGCAGCACGGGGGGCTGTTATATCACCGCTTGTGACAGACTGTTACATAGTGACGATTGCCTCGATGAGGTCAGCTCATCGGCAGACGCGAGTCGAGGGCGACTAGATGACCACAGCGGTCGTGTGGGGGGCGATCGTCCTGGCCGTGCTGAACGCGTTGCCCGGGTTGTTGGGCGCTTTGCGCTGGTATCGCCATGAAGGCAGCCGCAGCTTCTGGGTGCTGCTGCGAGTCGCACAGGTGGCAGCGATCGTCTACGCGGTCGCGGTCGGTGTGCTCGCCGCGGCAGGACGCTCCTCGAGCGAAAGTCTCTTCTACCTGTATTCGCTGTTGCCGCTTGCGATCGCTTTCGTCGCCGAGCAGTTGCGTGTCGCTTCCGCGCAGACGATCCTCGACCAGCGTGAGATCCCAAGCGCCCAGGCCGTCGGCGAGCTGCCTGAGGATGAGCAGCAGCAGATCGTGGCGCTGATCGTGCGCCGCGAGATGGGCGTGATGTGCCTCTCGGCGCTCGTCGTTGTGTTTCTGGCGCTGCGAGCCGCCGAAACAGCACACGGGTTCTAGGGTGGGTGTCTGGGTGGGCGCTTCGGTGTTGAGATCGAATTTGGGCGGTCCCAGCCTCCAGATGCTTGTGCCTTAGGCACGCCAATTCTGGAAGGTCGGGTCGCATCTCGATTTTGTCGGGCCCTGTTGCCGCAGCCGGCGCGGAGCGCAACCGATATATTCCGGCGCGCATGAGGCCACCGAAGAAGATGCTCGCCCTCGCAACGACTTTGCTCGTCGCTGCCCTAGGTGTGTCCGCCTGCGGCTCGCAGGGTATCTCCGTGGCCAAGACCAGCCCCTACTACAGGGGCGCTGTGCTGTTCCGCGACCACTGCTCCGGCTGCCACACGCTTGCCGTCGTCGGCGCGCAGGGCTCGGCGACATCGATCAAGGACCGCGTCAAGACAAACGGGCCGAACTTCAACATCCGCAAGGAGAATGTCGAACAGGTTCTCTACGCGATCCGCAACGGCGGCTTCTCCGGCGCGATCATGCCCGAGAACCTCGTTGTCGGCGACGACGCCCAGGAAATCGCAAAATTCCTGGCGCAGTATTCCGGGCTGCAGGCACAGAAGGTGCCCACCGTGAACATCACTCTGTCGACCAAATAGCGCTCCACCGTGACGCACTCTCGGTGGCGCCTGCACAGCTGAACCATGGGCGCGGCGGCCGGCGGATAGGCTCCCAGGAGTGCTCGACCTCAAGCTGATCCGAGAAGACCCCGAGCGCGTGCGGGAGGCGCTTGCTCGACGCGGAAGGGACGCGGCTGCTGG
>Ga0210385_10000826_pt1 | contig 20052 bp, 20 predicted proteins | sample IncBWH26OmetaG_FD_160107 | JGI IMG/M metagenome (GOLD analysis project Ga0210385, IMG submission 160107) | Forest soil microbial communities from Barre Woods Harvard Forest LTER site, Petersham, Massachusetts, United States - Inc-BW-H-26-O ...
GGATCGTCGTCGGGCCCGTCGTAGTCTGGGCTGAGGAAGCGCCCCATCGTAGAGCCGTAATACCTGGCGCCGAAGTAGTCGTTACCCGATTCGGAGTCTCGTTCCTTGCCGGTGTAGTGGAGTGGCGTCGCGTCGTCGGCTGAGGCCGGTGCATACTGATCTGGGAAGCTGTTCAGTAGATCGCCGAAGGGCAGGCTTTGGATATCGGTCTCCGGCTGACCTACCGCACTGGTTTGCATACGACGTGTGCCCAGCGGGTCAGTCAAGTGAAAGTGCAGCGCGGGTACTTCAGTGGGAGTCAAATTGGTTGGATCGGGAATCATGTCATAAGTGGCCATCAATTGGCCCGCGCCGTAGACATTTGTGCGCTGCCATGCGCCGCTGCCGTCGAGCATGGTCAACTCTTCGCCACTCTGGCCCAGCAGGTAGCTCTCGGTTAGCTGGAATCCATTGGAGCCTGGATTGCAGCTCATTGAATTAATGGTGCCTTTGGCAACGCGGTTGCCTTCCGCATCGTAAAGATACCCGATCATTGTGTAAGTCCCGGGAACAGGCTCGCTCTTCACAGCGCACACACGGCCATCTCCATCGTAGGTATAACTGTTCACGCCATCGCTGGCGACGTCGCCCGCCTGATCGTACCCGTTCGACTGACTCGGATTTTGGCTTGTAGTATCCATCCGATTCGTGTTGCTGACATTGTACGTCGCCCAGCTCATTAGGGGTGGGTTGTTGCTGCAGGCCGTTGTCGACAGCGCCTCGGACGTGCGATTCCCAAAGGGATCGTAGCTCCAGCACGCATACTGTCCGTTGAAATCCCCCGCCGTGACAGTTCCCGTCACAAGCCGGTTGAGAGTGTCGTAACCAAAAGTCCAGGTGCCCATGATGGAATCCTGGAACGAGGTGATATTTCCGTCCCCATCGAACCCGCCGGATGGGACGGTGTAGCTGTACACCGTTGCCGGAGTAAGAGTCTGTGATTCGACAGTGAGGCTCAGTACTGCCTGATCCGACTTCTGAGGCGAGCTGCTGTCGGTTACTCGGAAGGTGAGATCCATGGGACCTGCGGCCCCGGTGGGGGTCCCGGAGATCGCTCCTGTTGAGGCGTTCAGCGACATCCCGCCGGGCAACGAGCCGCTAATGATCGACCATGTATACGCCGTAGTTCCGCCCGAAGCCATTAATGGCGCGCTATAGGACTGGCCGGCTGTTCCATCCGGCAGGGCGGACGTCGTGATTTGCAACTGGTTGTTCGGCGGGGACGCCGGGCAGGATCCCGAGTAGGTACCTGGAGTCACGATAAACGGCAAGCCATTGACGCTCGTCCTTCCCTCCGCGGTGACCTTTACCAGCCCCGAAACTGCACCAGAGGGTACAGTCAGGAAGAGCATGGTTGGCGACCACATCGTCACAGTTGCCAGCACCGTGGTGCCGGGATCCACTGCGCCGTTCTTGTACCCGATGAACTGCACGGTTCCACTCGCGCCCAGATCCGAGCCGGTCAATACCAGCGGAGTGCCCACGGGACCGTAAGCGACCGCCCCCGGTCCATAAGTTCCTCCCGCGATATACACTGTGCTCTGGGCGGAGGGATAGGGCGCCTCGAGATTGCCGAGTACCGGCATTTGCGCAGGCAGTGAACCCGCTGTCAGCGCTCCAGCGATGGATGCAAGCACCATGTTGCGTACGTTCATCCCTTCCCTCCCGGTGTACGGTTACTGGATTCAGCTGCCTTGCGACAGGGCTTCTTCGCACAATGGACGAACGATCAGTGCTATGGAATCTGACCGGTTGCGACAATACTGTTCATCCAGAGACGCTTTGTGTAGCCCTGCGTTACCGTCAGATTCGGCCCCTGCATCCAATTCTGCAATTGCCCTGCCGCTGTGTAGCCATTTGTTCCAATCGTGAACAAGCTGGTCGGAAACGCGGTCCAGTTACTAACTACCGAGTTCTGGTGCGCAGCCCCGTCGTACCCGTACGTCAAGCCGAGCGAGTTGCCCTGAGCTCCATAAGGGTTCGTTATGCCTGTTACATCTCCCGCCAAGTCGTAACCAAAGGTGACGGTCGGACCAGATAACGACGCGCAGCTGCCTGAACCGCATTGCTGTACGCTTGTCTCGCGCCCCATCGCGTCATAGGCAAGAGCCGAACGAACAGTGAGGACACCTGACGACGGGGGAGCCGAAGCGCAGGCCGTCCCCCCCGGTTGTGTCCATTCATTTGTGAGTCGCCCAATCAGGTTCGCACCGGTTCCCGCAAGAGAGGAGATGTCGTATTGGTAGCAACTCCATGGCGATTGACTTGGATCGTTTGTGTAAGTCTTAGAAGTCATGCGATTCAGTGCATCGTATCCGTACTGAACCGTCACTCCGCGAGCATCTGTCTTGGAAAGCAGGTTCTTGTTTGGATCGTAGGTGTATGTATTGCTCCACACTCCCGAAGTGCCGCATGTCGATCCGGCCAAAACCGTCTCGGGGTTACATGCGTTCACGAGGCCGCCCTGCGAGTCGTACCCAAAGATCCTCACGCGATCCCCACTGCTGCCTTTGGGGCCGCCCCACTGGTCGACACGAGTCAGGTCGCTGTTGCCGTCGTATGCGTAATCCGTCTCGTAGTCCAGGTTCAGGGGGTCTTCGAATACTGACGTCACCCTTCCAAGTCCGTCCCAACATGACTTGCGCGCGGTATTGTTCGGATTAGTAATGGTGCTGCAGTTTCCAGCGTAGACTGTCGTCGAGCTGGAGCTATCGGGGTACGTGACCGATGTGGTTCTTCCAAGGGCGTCATAAACATACGTCGTAATACCATACGTTGGATCGGATGTGGTTCGATACGGATTGTAGACCTGATACGGTTTTCCCAAGCCGTCCAGTGTCGTCACTTGATTGTCCGTTCCATAGGGATCGGTCGTGAGTTCTGTCTTGTAGGGCGCATACAAACCATTCATTACAGTTTCGGTAATCATCTGTTGAGAACTGCTCATTTGGGTTGTAGTTGTTATCATCGGGGTCGGACCCCCATCGCTATACGAATAGCCTGTTGATCCCCCATCCGGATTGCTTATTGTCTTCAGACGCACAAATGGATCATTGTAGCTGTAGTTTGTCGTATTGAGATTCTCGTCTGTCGCAGACAACAGCAACCCTGAAACGTAGTCGTAGCAGTAGCTGACAATGTGGCTCACGCCATTGACACTTGGATAGGTAACCTTGGTAAGATATGCGTCGCTCGGCGATTGGGGGGGTCCAGAACCGCCGCAGGAGGAATAGCTATCGACGTACGATAGCTGTGTGGGAGTGTTTCCGTTGGGATCTGCGGTGCTGGTCACCTGGCCGTTGGTGTCGTACATGTAGGTGGTGGTCGAATTACCCTGAGAACATGCCTGCCCTCCGGTAACTGCGAAACAGTCCACAGTCTTCGTTTTCAAATTACCGACACTGTCATACAAAGGGTAGTCGGTTTCAGCGACGCGATTTCCGCTTCCGTCATAAGTAATCACCAATGAGGGCAAATCCACAATGTGGCCACTGAAGGTCGCATATCCGGTAGTTGTCTTTCTAAGAAGAGCCCCTGACGTGGTTCCGGACGGCGGGCTGGCACATGGGCCGCTGGGTGATCCTGCGCCGAGGTCATATTCGTCTGTTTCAGTCGTCTGCTCCCAATTGTTGTAGCAATATACTTTGAGAGAGGACTGGCCGCCGACTGAAGTCTGGACCGTCTGAAGAAGGCGTATGTTTTCCCAACTCTCCGTGACAGTCTGCAGGACCGATCCGCTGTAATCGTTGTAGGTTATTGTGTTCTCAACAGGAACTTGCTCAGTCAGGAAGCAGCCGACGCAATTTGGTACGTACGCCGTTGGCAGGGAGGAATAGACATAATTCGTCGAATAGCTGGCATTGCGTACGTTGTCAGTCGTGGTTATCGTCGTAGTCTTCTGAGTCCAATCAAGTGAATTGCCCGACCACTGTGTCGCATAGCTAAAATGCTGATGTAGCGCTTCCGTTGTTCCGTCGTAGCTAACATAGCGATCGGTGATGGCGGGAAAATCGTATCGACAAGCCCACGACTCGTCGGCGCTGACATTCCACGGAAAAAGACCAGCTTCTGCCTGTGAATTGAGGCCCCACACGTAGCGTACATACCCGCCGCCAGGATAGGTGAGCTTCGTCAACATGCCATAAGTCGGATCGTACAACATCTTGAACGTCTGACCGTCGGGCAGGTCTATCTGCGAAATGACAGTCGAGCTGGCTGCCATCGACGTAGGGCAATTCGGATCGACCCCCGGTTCGAGATTCACCATGTTATCTGTGAACTGAGCTGACGCTGAAGTCCAATACACCTGATATGAGCCCGAACCGGACGGACTGATTGTGTCCGGATTGCCTCCAAGTCCGGAGACGGTGAGCGCAATTCTGCCGATGGTATCGCTATAGGTGACTTGATCCGTCGCGTCAGAACCACCGCTTTGAGGCACAATCGAAATGGTATTGCCATTGCGGTCTGTGACACTTCGCGCCAGGTAGATTCCGGGTGCACCTCCAGGAATGTAATAGCCAGTACCGTCCGCGTCTGTCACGTAGACTGCCGGGAAACTGCCTGTATTGCCCCCGGGGATCGACGTTGTGGCAAGAATGGAGCCTTCGCCGCCCGTCGCAAATTCCCCGTCACCCGTCGCGCCTTCATTACAATTATCGTATCCATCTGGGCTGGCGACATTTGGGGATACTGACAAGGCAAGGTTGTGGCGTCCGCCGGTTGCGTCTTGATAGACGTAATTGTATGAGCCATGGCAGGTTATTAAGTTGTCATTGCTGCCTGGGATTGTCCACGTAGTACCCTCGAAGCTTATAAGCGGATAGCTGTAGCTCCAGCCCCCCTGAGTGCCGAGCGACAGAGGACCGCTGGTATAAGATGGGCCACTTCCCTGCGCCTTCATGTAGAATGCGCCATTTGAATCGTATGCAATCGAGAATGGCAGCGTAAGTTGACGTCCTGGCGCGATTCGAAGCGGGATTCGAATGCTTACAGACCCGTTGGCGGGATTCACAGTTTCAACGGGAGAGCGGAGATAATCATGCCCTCCGGGAGCCGGGGTTGCCGTTATGTTTGTCGCGTTTGGGAGCTGCGCGAAGCACGGCGAGACGCCGAGTAGTGCGAGAAGGACACTTGGCAGCCGCCTAAAACGTTGCATAATGTGCTCCATTCAATCTAGCTGTGACTGGGTCAGACGAGTTGAATCCCCATAGCTGACCTTGTTTCCGCTGCGCTAATGCCAACATTCAGATGACATTCATGTCGGTGGCCTGGAAATGTTGTGGCCGACTCCGTCCCAAATCGCGCTGAGCATCATGTTCCTCATTGCAAAGTGACAAGGACCTCGATCACACCATTCCCTGATTCGAGACTTCCCAGTGCCTTGCCGATCACGGCACCCAGCATTCTGCTGCGGTCCGTGCCCTTCATGGCATAACCGAGCGTTGAAGACGTGACGAGAAGATCCCCCGGTCGGATGGCACCGTTTTCTGCAGTTACTTTGGCCGGTACGATGCCGACCATGGCCATCGGAACCTCGTCAGAACTTGTGCCAGTCTCCTGCCGTCGTCCCAACACTCCCGGTCGCGTCGAAAAGACACCGGTTACTGATGTCGAATAGGGCTCAGCGGACTTGAGGAACTTCCCCGGCGTTTCTGCATCGATTACCAGCACGTCACCGGGCCCATACTTGGTCCTGTCGCCGGTCACATCGACCGATTCAGCGTAGTCGCCGCCACAGAGCACGCCAGTCCACGCGGTCGTCTGCGGCGTAGTACTTCCAGGAAAAATAATGCCGCCGCTCGATGCCTGAAGTGTCCCATCGATCTTCGTGTTGCCATTGACTTCAAGGGTTGCGCCTGGGGTCGTCGTGCCGATGCCCACGTTCCCGGCTCCGTCGAGGTACATCCTCCACAGACCAGCGGTAAAGTCTCCGAATCCCAATCCTCCGGAATTGAACCCGGTGTACGTGCCCCAACTGGCGATACCCCACTGATGACCACCAGTGGCGGTTGATTGAATTTGCAACTGCTCTGGATTATTAGGCCCCACTACACTAAGTGGACTTCCCGGACTTGTCGTCCCGACTCCGACGTAGCCAGTCCCGGGCTGAATGCTCAAAGCAGTGATATCGACAGAATTACCAAACGCGTGGAAATCTATGCCACTATTGTTGTTGTCCGACCAAGTTCCGATGACATATGAGGGATGGCCCAAACCGTTCGCAAGATTGAGTGAGTTTCCAGCCCCGATCCCGGCATTGCCGCTGGTTGGGAATGAATTAGTTTGTGCCGTAGCCGCCAAGGCTAATGCCAGGAAAAATAATAACCCGCAACTGGTCATTTTCATCTCTACACCTTCTACCCTTCTTCAGTCACCTTGTTTGATAGTGATGATGCCAGGAGCAATGTTCTGTGTCGAACATTTAACGCGTTGCTGTCGTGCCGATCCCCACATTTCCGGTGGCCGGGAAAGTGTTTTGCGCCCAAGCCGCCATACCCGCCAGCAGGACTCCCAGACAGATCACGGTCATCGTTGCTTTTCGCATGTTCGCCGTCTCCGAGCGGCCATCATCCAAATTCATTGCAGTGTGACTCCAACCTCAATTACGCCGCTGCCCGATTCGAGCCGTCCCAAGGCCTTGCCGATGACAGCGCCGGTCAGGCGGTTTCGATCGGTGCCTTTCATTGCATAACCCGGTGTCGAGGAACTGACGAGAACATCCCCGGGACGAATCGGTCCATTCTCCGTGCTGACTTTGGTTGGAACGATGCCAATCATGGCCATGGGCACTTCGTTCAAGTTTCTTGGCGTCGTTTGCCGTCTGCCCAGAGCCCCCGGTTTTGTCGAGTACACTCCGAGCACGGCTGTGGAGTATGGTTCAGCGGATTTCCGGAATTTGCCAGGATAGTTGGGATCGGCGATCATCACATCACCTGGCTCATATTCGCTTTTCCTGCCAGTCACATCGACCGATTCGGCAAAGTCTCCGCCGCATAAGACGCCGGTATAGGCAGTACTTTGGGTGGTACCATCAGCGAAGGTGATGGATGCGCCGCTATTGGCGGTCAGCTTGACGTTCCCGTTCACTTCGAGACTCGCGCCAGGGGATGTCGTCCCGATGCCCACGTTGCCACCCGGCTTCACATAGATTACAGAGCCAGATACACCTTCTTGAATAAGGCTGAAGTCTCCGGGCGTCGTCCAGCCGTTTGACCAACTCCAAACGGTCGGCATTCCTTGTCCAATCCTTACCCGCGTATCGTTTGTTCCATCGATTTGTATTCCGCCGCCGCCGGTGATGGATCCCTTGTTGACATCAAGCACGTTTGCCGGGCTCGTCGTGCCGATCCCGACGCTACCTGTCGCAGGAAATGTGTTTGTCGCTTGAGCCGCAGCGATATGGACAGCCACCGCCCCAAATACCAGCAGCACGCTCATTGTCTTCAGCGTCATTTGAGCCCATCCTCGTGTTCTTGCAACGTTACTAAGACCTCTTTGACTCCGGTTCTCGACCTGAGAGAACGGGTCACCTTGCCGACGAGGGCAGCCGAAGTGCGGCCAGGGACGATTCATCACCGCACGACTCGATAGCATGGAAGAATGGTCTCTGACGTTAAGGCCGGAGGCAATTGAGGCATGAACACGAGCTTCTCATCGATGGCTGATGTCGGGTCCCCGGGGGAGGCCCGAAGAGGCAGAACCTTGGCGAACTCAATGTCACAGGTGCTGTCTCTGCTGAGACGGAGGCGGGCGCCATCTGGTGCGGTGAGGATCGCCGGTGACAGCGGCTCACGATAATCGGGAAATTGGTCTACGAGGAGCGCAGGTAATGCCTCGTGCTTCCCCACGGCGGCCTCGACCAGGTAGACGTCCTCGCTTTCAGCCCATTTACTGTGAAAGCTTGTGCTGGTCGCAAGAAAGTGGACATCTGCTTTCAAGCTGTGCGCGTGACGTTGCCCGGCTGCGCCGGAGGCGGCCAACAGAGCGAGCAGAACTGTTTCGCGTGAAATTAAGACGCCGTTCCAAACCATGGCAGAATTCCCCAGACGCTGTAGCGGGCATGCTGTCCACGGGCGTAGCTATAGCCATGCGACGGGATCAGTGTCCGCAAAACAGGTGGAATGTGCAGTGCAGGTTCGGAGAAGAAAACACAACAGCGAAATAAGCGTATAGACCACCTTAATAATTAAGTCACATGGTCTACTTATGTGTTGGTGTTGCTGTTTTATGCGAATACCGAAGCCAAATCAAGTAAACGTTAGTAACTTATCGACTTCTTCCTCCTTGCTGATCCGCGATTTGCGGTGACCGAGGTCATGACTATGGCCTGTCGTAATCAGAGCCGGTCATGCCTAGCAAGGTGACGCAGGTCGCCTGCGCAAGACTCCATACGGTTGTGATCGCGATTGCTCAGTGGTGGAAATAAGAAAACGAAAGGGTCAGATCGCTCCGGTCGGTTGACGAAGATCATAGTCAACGTCGCGACCGAGGCGGCAAAAAGGGGAATAGGGATGTGAGATGGCTGAAACCGGGCGCAAATGGAAGCTGAACGTAAATTCCGAGGATGGTCAGGTCTTGGAGGAATCGAGACTCTCGTTGGGATGGTCGGTTTGGGATGACATTGTGCCAGGGCGTCATAGCGCACTGTTTGCGCTCTCTATTTTTTTGGCGAATTCACGGCAGACAATCTAAATCCATTCCGGCTCAGGCAAGAGATTGAAGCGCTCGAAAGCGGCGAGGCCATTGGCCTTGCGCGCAATTGACCTTCGTCTCAACGGGAGAAAGTCGCTTGTGCGCCATCTTCAGCGCCTCTGCGACGGGCGTCGATTCGTCGTCCACCATAAAGGCGTGGGAATCCGTCGAAGTCATCGTTCCGGAAGTACCAGCCGGGCGGATCATGATCCCAGAAAAACCTCCCTCCGTTCATGTCGAGGGTCACCCCGCCCTTTGTGCCTTACTCGCATATCGCTACGTCGATGCTTTTCGCTGCGGTCACGGCACTCCGAGTCAGACAGGCGTCATAGCCGCGCCGGTCAGGGTCAGCTATTGCTGGTTCTGCAAGACACCATGCGAATAAACGGCAAACTCCACGCTTCCGGAGTCGGGCTTCACGTGATCAGGAGGGTTATGCCGACCTGTGGCCACAAACATCTGCAAATCCGCCAAAGTGTTGTTGCGAACGAAATCAGGCACCGCTTCAATGTCTACAATTTTCCCATCCTTCAGCGCTGAAACAAAAATGTGAGAATGGGCACATTCACCCGTTGGGGCACATTCATTGTTGCCTTCGTCTTCGAGAACCAGACCGTGTTCTTTGATCTGATCTTCGGTCAATTGCAGGCTGTCCAGACGCTGCACGAGGGTTCGCTCTAATGCAATCGCATCGGAGTAGGAAGAGGTCTTGATAAAGCAGGCATATTTGTACAGCGCTCCTTTTGGGAAAGGTGCCTGCAAAACTGTACAAGAAGCGTGCCCACCCACATCGTCGGGAATGATCGTCGCATCATATAGCGTCTGCTGTGCTTGCGATTTCAACTCCTCGCCGCGATACCTGGCGAAGTCCGTCTGCGGCGGACTGATCTCCACCAGCCGGCTCACCAGCGACGAAAAGGACACCTGTTCGATTTGAGTGCGCGGCTGCAAATCTGCCCACACATCACACACGATTCTCAGGCTTTCGGTTTCCTTCATGTGAAATTTGATCGCGGTTGGAAGGTCGTCGCACGTAGATGTTAGATCGACAGCACTCATGTTTGTGGTTTTTCCGTGCGTGTCGGTTTCCGTCCATCCCGTTGAAGGGTCGAATACCTCCTTACTCCCATCCGGGTTGACGAAGGCCCGTCTTGCTTGCGCAAAGCAGCCGGACGAGAACAGGGCGGCGCAGATGAACGCGAACATGACTCTGTCGATCATTTAAGTGCCATCTCCGGGAGCGTTTGACATCGCTCTAGCGCCACCAGTCTAAGAGCCTGCGATTGATTTTCAAATGCCACGCTGGTGGAGTTGCGGATACCACATCAATGTGACTCATAGGCTGTGGCCTCAGAGAGTGCAAGTCCAGACCATGAGGCAGTGGCGATCCAAATTCAGGTACGGTTTGGGCGGGCAATCCGACGGGTCCGGGAGGAACTTGGGATTAGCCAAGAGGAAGCAGCAGAGCGCTGCGGTCTGCACAGAACCTACTATTCTGGTGTCGAACGGGGGATTCGGAACGTGTCGCTAGTCAACATCGAACGGATTGCGCGCGGGCTTAAGACTACGCTTCCCGACCTGTTTCGCCGGGTCTGACTTCACTCTGTACCAAGAGCGTATTTGGTACGCCTCAAAGACTCATCGCTGCCGCCACAGCCTTAGACGCGGCGGAATCATCCACCCGCAAATATGCGCCGGTAGATGCGATGCTGCGGTGACCCAAATACTGGCGGACGTTCTCGATCACGGCTTTATGGATTGAGAGCATCGCGCATGTGTGCTTGAGACCGTGAGCGCGCGCCTTGTGAGCAGCGATCGCAGCGGGTTCAGCACGGACGGACGCTCAGCGCCTTCCGAAAACGCTGGCACTCAGAAGCGCCATTCCCATGCAAAAACAAATGAGTCTGGCGAGATCATGGCCCACTTGGGCAGTTCGCCAGGGGTTATGGATGAGGCTCAGCTTCCAAAACAATGAAAGCAAGATGAGGAGAATGCCGGTCACTGAATACAGAAGAGAAGAGCGGCTCCGATGTGTACGCCGCGCAGACCTTTCGAATATGCTGACGGGCCAGGACGAAAGCCGCTTTTCCATGTCGTTTCTCCTTCTATGCGACGTACCTAGTCTGAGAACCACCCTGCCCGAACTCTTCAAGCGCGTTTCACAGTCTGCCCTTAAAAACGCTCCTGGCCCCGGTGTATGAACAGTTGGTAGTGTTAGATCAGCTTTCAGTCGTGATCGAACCAGAGACTCAAGAGATACGTCCCATCCCTTCGCGCATAGCTCAAGCGAAGACGAACAGCCAGATCATCGTCGTCCGTGTTCCTGAGGGTCGTCTGTCTTTCCTGACCGCCCTGGAGATTTCGTACAGACCAATTCTTGAGGCACCCTTTCAGGGCAGATGAAACCTGATCGAACGGCCCGATCAAATCCTCCATCGTGCTGGTTCTTCCCAACACGCATACTACCGAATCACCCAGGCTTCGGTCCCTGTAATGCCACACCGTGCATTCGTGCGCCCCTGGAACAAGGATAGGCGCATCGAAAGACTCGCCATTTCCAGATGAACTCGTCGATATGCTACGAAAGCGCGACTTTCCCCCTGCGACAACATTCGTGACAGCAGTGCAGAACGGGTCAGCCTGATTGTTCTTCCAGTTCAAATCCGGCGTGGATTCGATTCTCCTTTCGAGGTCAGCAAGCTGCGCGGTGATACCTCCTCTGAATGTCTCATAAGATTGTCCCTGCGCTTCAACATCGGCGCGGAACTCAGGCAACGCATCTTCCATCGCGCTAAACAGTTGTCTCACCCGCTGAATTGGCGCGGGATGTCCGCTGTCGGGTGACATGAAGGGGCTCATATAGAAGTCGAATAAGATTGGTGACACTCCTCCAAGCGGAGAAAGATGTGCTTTAACCATTTGGCGGACTGCCCATTGATCGGCCTCCATCTCTCGCCGTTGCGCTCCCTCGATGTCAGAGGACGGCAAAGGGTGATCATAGTGCCCAAGCACATGATGGCCAACCTCATGGGCTAGTATAAACGCAGTACTATTCGCCACTATCATGTTTCGCTGCAAGCTAAAATCCTTGTCTTGATCAAGGGCATCGATATCTGCGGGCGACATTCCGATGAATGCATATGGTGCAGAAATGAACGTGGCCTTATTCCGTAACTGTACCGACACATAACTTATATACTGAGGAAGGAACTCCTTTCCGAGTCGCTGTTCAAGGAGAAGAGAATCTGCTATCATCTGGATGCTCCGGATGTAGCCCTCATCAAGTGTCACAAATCGATCCCCTAGCTCAGTGACAGTCCCTCCAGCCAGCCAGCCGCTATCCTCTTTGGAGACCTTAAATTGAATATGGGCATAAATGGCGCGCTCACCGGGCGTTAGGTCTCTGAAAAGAACCGGACGAATCACACCGATCGATCTCTCTGTATCGGCGACTGACTGCTCGATCAGACGCTGTCGTTCTTGTGCCGAAGGAGCTTGCGCTACGGTGGGAACAATTGAGCACTCGACGCCAACGGCAAGCACAAGAAGCCTGGTAAACTGAATCATTTGGTGGCGTTTCATAGAGTGTTCCCTATTTTAGGTGAGCGTCTGCCCTTGGTCGTCTTCTTTGCGAAGTAGTATGACATCGCAGCATTGGATATCAGAGTCGTAAAGCTCAGGAGAACGCTGATCAGCGCTCTGTATTGTGAGTACTGCATGCCTGTGTCCGCAAGAAAGACCCAAGTGAACGCTACAATGCCCACGGAGAGACCGATTAGGGAAAAGACCGCCAGATACTCTCTCATCGCTGTCCTTCCTTGCCTCCATAGTAAAAGCCGAGCATTAGTCCGATGTATCCGGTAAGAATTGGCAGCACTACTTCTATAACGCCCAGTGCTTCGTCGGATGCGATGTGGAAGTGAACAAACGGAGCAATTCCGAAAAACACTATCAGCGCAAAAGCCTGGATCGTTGTATACATGACCAACAAGCTTCGGACTTTATCATCTCGCTTGGTTTGTTCGTCGCTTTCAACTCTCATCGATTCGCTCCTTGCAGCTTATCTGTCACTGAGTGTTCTTGCGCCGCACTCAAAGCCAAGTTTTTTAATGCCACTGGGCGTGATGAGGCGAGTCCGGAGTCAATTTTTCCGCAATGGGAAGCAATCGCGCCTCGCGCGCCATCATAAAGCGCGGATTTCAATTCGCCTATAAAGTCGTCAGCCCGGTTGCTTGAGGTCAAGTCAGTCATACTGGACGCGTCTGTTTTACGAGGACCCGCCCGAAGTTCGTAAAGAAGGGTAAAATATTCTGTCAAGTCCTTTGGCCTTGCGTCGATCTTAATCAGGAGATCGAACACCTCGTATTCAGATGGAGTTGTAAACTTGCCGTAAGTCTCACTACGAGCTTTGAGGAATCCAACAGCATTCCATGGCCCAAGCGCATGAAACTGTTTGCCAGAGATTACCTGTAGTATCGAAGACTTAAGGTTATCGACAGCTTCCGGGTCGCATAGAACGGCTTCTATTTCGACCGGAGCGTCGAACGTCATTCCGGTACTGCGAGATTCGAACGCGGTTAAGACCGTGTCATCCGCGCTGACTTGTTGAGCAGTGGGAATTGCCTGCGCGAATGCCTTCTGGGTATCAAAAATGTGAATTGATCGTCCTTTATCGCTCGGTCGGTCGGTTGACAAGTCGAATATTGGCCCCATTGTGGACTGTGCACTCGACGCAGTGCCAAGGAGACTTGTTGTCATGAGCAGGGCCAGAACAAAGCGATGTGGGAATAGCTCTTGCACAGTCGAGTCCCCCCCGTTCGTTGGTCTTAGTCCCTAGAAGACTTTCCCCAGTGTGGGAGAGGTAATGCAGTTGCCTTCCGGGTTGCGGTAAAGACTGACACAAAACGGGGCTGATGCGCAATCGAAAATGGGTTGGCAGTGGTCCATTTCGCGTGATGCTTTGAGTAGGTCTGCGAAGCCCTAAGTGGTGGTCCCGTGAGGTTATTACGAGAACGTTATTATCTCTTTGGTTCTTCTACTGTCCTCGCCCAGCCAGAATAGAACCACCGGAAGAAGTGTCACCACTTCCCTACGAGCGAGCGCCATCTAAATGATTCGCAGACTGTTAAGAAGCAGCCTTGCCCCGGCAAACGGGTTCTGGCAAATCAGTTCGTTGGTTAGTCCCCAACCCTGCCCCGCAGAAATGACGGCGAACTGACGGCTGGCTCGACTCCCTCACTGCGCGTGGACGGCGCGAGTGAGCGGCAGGCGGGACACCACTGGCGTGAGCGACGGCGCAAAGGCGTGACAGCCTGACACTCGGGTTGCTTTGCCTTCCTGGTAACCTCTGGCAGCGGTAAAAGCGGGCAGCTCTCGGATACGGCTCAGAATCCCATAGCCGCTGCGATAGCCTTGGACGCGGCGGAATCATCCACCCGCAGGTATGCGCCCGTTGATGCGATGCTGCGGTGTCCGAGGTACTGGCGGACATTCTCAATCCCCGCCTTGTGGATCGAAAGCATCGCGCACGTGTGCTTCAGAACGTGTGCGTGCGCCTTGTGAGCGGTGATTCCCGCCGTTGCGCAGTGGCGCTTGACGATCCAGTCGAAACCGAACCGCGTGATCGGGAACAGGTGCTCTTTGACCGATAGGGTCTGGAGATACCGGCTGATCGCCGTCCGCTCGTCCAAAAGCTCGTTCTCATTGGTCAGAAGGGGCTGAACCGTTCTCAGGCTTCCCTTCAGCCGCTTCACTGTCAGGTGCCCATCCCTGAAGTGATCCCGCCGTAGTCCAATCGTCTCTGAGACCCGCAGACCATGGGAGAACGTCACCAGCAGCATGAGCCAGTCGCGTTCGCAATGCTCCTTAGCGGCCTTCAGCAGCGCCAGCAGTTCCTCCCGTGTCAGTGAGACCATTCCAGCCATACGCGTCCTCCGATCCAATCCCATCATGATCGTCTCGCTTCAGCTAATCAACAAAACATTCGTAACGTTGAGTACAACTTCTGTCGTAACTGATCCTGTCACTGTCCGATCTGATTCCCTGGCTTTCCCCATTCTGTCCCTAACTGATTCAGGCTGTCAGGCGCGGCCTCAGACCTTCCTTTTCGAAAAGTAGCGAGAAGAGCAGATTCTACGCATAATCATAGATAAATACGAACACACATAGATTTAGACACACAGATGACAGCCTGCCCTACTCAACAAAACGACATATTGTTGAGTTGCAAGGCTAGGCTATTGAGACGCTGAGAGATAGGGAAATGCAACCGTCCACGACCATTCGGGTCACCGATTCCGCCCTGTGAGCGATGGTGCCCATCCCGACCTGGCAGCACATGTCACGAGCGTCCCCAGCACGATCCTGGCGCATTGCGGGGCATCGTAGCCGATCAGCGCTAACCGGCTAACTCATTGATTGAACGGGTCCCTATATAGGGGGTCGTTAAGACCACCGTTTCCAGGCCGGGTGCCAGGAGTCCCCCACCTACCCTCCGTCGCGAACGGCGCGGCGCGGCCAACAGCGACTTACAGTTCCCGATCCCACGGGTCCCCCTTTGAATAGGGGGTCAGTACCGGACACAGCTATAGGACAGGGTAGGTCTGGGAAGACACTCTGGGCGTACTCGGTACGCTATGTGGCGCGGGTAGTTGAGAACCGATTGAAACGCACCAATGAGGGTCGGTAATCGGGTATTGAAAGTAATCCGCTCTTCTATTGTAAGGAGTTTTATGAGAACAACTGAACTAGCAAGAATCCGATCCGAGGCATGGGGGATTGTCGCGCACCCAGCCGCGAAACGATTCGAGAAGATAGAGGCGCTGAAGCTCATCTGCGCGACGAAGGGCATCCTGATACCCGACCTGGATGAGCGATTTTTGACGGTCAAGCAGGCGCTGCAACTCAGGCAAGCGAAGAGCCGAATTGTCGAGACGGCATTGCGGCGGAAGGAGAAGGCCAAAGTCATCAACCGCCGTGCGTATTTGAGACGCAGGTTGCGACAGTTAGAGGAAGGCATGATCGCAGAAGCGGGTGTAGTTGCAGGATCAGTGGAAGAGGAAGGGAACAATGGGAAAGACAATTGAAGAATTGAGGCAGGAATATAACAATCTGAACCGCCGTGGCGTTGTCGCGTTGGGGCCGGACGGATCGCAGACGGCAGAACATGGGGTACCGCCACTCAGTGATCCCGAGGGCGGACCGGCGACAGAGGAAGAGTTGACGTGGTTCCGAGAGACCCATCCTGGAAGGCCGGTCAGTGAAGCAGACGGGCCGATCAGAGCCAGGCGTCAATGGAGAGCGTTTTGGGGAGCGGACGCTGCGAAATACGGGTGGTAACGGGCAGGCCCGCTTCTTGCGTCTTCGAGACGCAGGAGATGGAGCCAAAGAAAGACCTTGACAAAATGCTTAGATAGGCGTAAAAGCCCTTGACAAATCGCTCCGGTTTTGATAGGATGTCTTTGTTCGACCACTCCGCACGGAGTCCGTTATGGGCTGGTCCGGCTTAACGATTGAGTTAACAGGCCCTGATTTGTTTACTCTTGTTATACGTCGGACGACGGATTGATTCTGAAAGGCTTAGCGTATTCTGACTGCTCGGATATCCGGATCAGATGCGACTCCAGGCCCATGTGAATCAATAAGATGCGAGTTTCACCGTAACCGTGGTTTTTCCAGTGTTTATTTGCAAAAAGTGAAAGATGATCGCCATCTATCTATTGCAAATACATGGTTTAGCAATAGGACGATAGTACTAGGGTAGCTCCTTAGCTCGGATAGGGCATGGTAGGCCTTCTTATTTGTGGGTGAATGATAAACGAGGTTGTCCAGGAAGTTCTGCACTTCCTTGTAGTGCTTGCGGTCTTGAGGTCAGATGATCAATCGATATTCCGGCTCCCGTTGGGGAGCGCTACGGACTCTTCGGGTTCCTTCATTCATATTCAGACAGGGTTCGCTGCGGGTTAGCGCCTCTGCGCTCAGCGTCTACCTCTGTCTTCTCCTTCTTCACCGCCGCAGGATGATGTACCTGCGAAAGGAACCGTGGCGTAAGGGCCCAACTGTCATCGCAAGTCGGGAGCGGTTGTCCCTGTTCACCGGCTACAAGGAAACGCAACTCGACAAGGCCATCAGGCAACTGAAGGCCGCTGGCCTTATTCACGCGGAGCCACGACGGAGGCGGGACAGAGAAAGCGGGACGTTGCGCGGATCGCAGGCGTCCGAATACGTCTTCCTGAAAGCCGATTACAACGATTCCGTGTCAAAGATGTGGCGCGGTTATCAGAATCCCCCAATGGAGATGAAAGAGGACGAGGTTAATCTGGCGGTCGCCAGTAAGGTCCCGTTCTTTTATGTTCCCGAAGTCTTCGTGGCCATGTACGAACAGTCATGGTCTCTGGCCAATCTGAAGCCGAAAGACACTCCGATCTACGTTGCCTTGCTGTGGCAGGCAATGCTGAACCGCTCCAACACCATCGATGTGGTCGCATCGAAACTGCGCCGGATCGCTGCCGTGAAGGACCCACGGACTCTGACGGCGGCGCTCAATCGACTGGAATCCCTGGGGCTGCTGACACGCGGTGAAAGCGAGGAAGCCGACTTCAGCGTGACGCTCTGCGACCCGACAACAGGGGAGCCGGTTCGCCTGATCGAGGACACGAAGGCCGACCCAGCCAACTACCGGATCGGATCGAAGCTGTTCGTCCTGAACCAGGGCACTGAGGAAGATCGGGAAAAGCTGCTGCTCAGTTTCCTTCCGCCTTATGCGCCAACGATCAAACAGGGGAATGGGGACCTCACCATTCCGTGCCCGTATCACGACGATACCAATCCTTCCTGCTCTGTCTCATTCCGACTGCGGTGCTTCCAATGCTTCGCATGTGAAGCGAAAGGGACCTATAGCGAGGTCCTCCTGAAGCTGAAGGGCGGTGATGGTAAGGCGGTGATGAGCCAGGTCGCTGCGCGGCGCGATGAAAAGGTCACCTTCCACGATCCGGAGAAAGATGTACTGGCGATCTACGAATACAAAGGCGCGGACGGCGAGTTGTTAAAGCAGGTTCTACGACTGACCAATGACGCCAAAGGCAGGAAGCGGTTCCGTCAGCGTCATCCTGGGAAGTACGGATGGATTCGTAACGCACGGGGCGTTCCAAAAACGCTCTATCACTGGGAACTCTTGAAGGACGCGGATGTGGTTGTCGTGACCGAGGGCGAAAAGGACGCCGACGCAGTTACTTCCGCTGGCCTGCGTTCCGCAACCAGCAAATCAGTTGTGGGTTGGGACCTCGGTAAACCAGTCGTCGCCCTCGCGTCAGGCAACGCGGATTCCTGGAGGCCAGAGTTCGCGGAGCTTCTGAGGGACAAACGAGTATCGTGATGCCGGATGCTGACGAGCCAGGAGCCCGATTCCGTGCTGCCGTGATCGCCTCGCTGGAGAGTGCCGAAATACCGTACCGCCTCGTGGAGTTCGCTCAGGAGGGATGCAAAGATGTGAGCGCATTTCTGGAAACGCACAGCACCGGAGAACTGGCAGAACGAATCGGGGAATGGGTGCAGCCGGTCGAAGTGATGGAGGAAATTACCGTATGAACGATGTGACCGGCCAGCTTCGTAAGCTGACAGGCCTCACGAAGCGAGAGGTCGAGACGGCGCTGGCGGAACTGGCAGAGGCCGGGCTAATAGCAATACGGCGGCACGACAGCGGTGTGCTGATCGAACTGACCGCACCGCAGACAGACAATGGAGACCAAACAGTGACAGACAATAACCAACCAACAACAGCCGATGACCTTTTTCCGTATCAACCCGACGACGCGCGCGCCTTCGACGTTTTCACTCTGCTGCACGAACCCACGGAGCGTACCTGGGAGGCAGCCGCAACATTCATGACGGAATGGCGAAAACAGCATTAGTAGTACCAGCAGTAGAGCAGTTATGGAGTCAAATCTGACACAGGAGCGCAATGAGCAATGAACACTTAATCGATCCCACTGTGGATCAGAACGAACTGGAATACACCGAGGCTATCCGGTATCTGGACGCTATGGAGCTATGGGAGGCAGAGGAGGCAGCGCGGGAAGCCGCCAGGGCAACGCGCGAAGCCAAATATCAGGAGCATCTGGATAGATTGGAGGCAGCGGAGGAAGCCGCAAAAGAACGACGCAAAGCCATTCAGGTGCTGCTCGCGAACGTGAGCGGGTCCATCGCGAAGGCACTTGCCGCCCATGAATGGATTTACCCTCTGGATGTTGGCCCTTCAGTCCAGGTCACAGTTGACGGCTTCGCGCCGTTGGCTTCGTTCTATGAAGGACCGCTGGATGATCCCGCTAGGTTTGTAGCATGGTGCGTGAACAGAATCACCGCCCCCGAAAAGGTAGTCATCCTCAAGAAGCAATTCAGTCTGGCCGTTCTGAAGGGTGTATGGGGCGTCCTGAGGAACAACATCGATCTGGCCCAAGGCCGTCCACTCGACAAAGAAGCGCGCGATATCGCGGCAAGGGCGTGGAGGCAATTCTACCTTCTGGAGAAAGCCGACACGATCACTGACGATAAAGGGTTGGCGAAGTACTTCCGCGAAATGGGCTACTGGCAGGCCAGAGCCTGGAAGACCGACCAACTCCGTTTCGAGGAAGACCATCTGTCATTGGACGATGAGGAGCAGTTCAGAAGTTACGGTGTCGATGACAACGTAGGCGACGGACGCCCGACCGATCACTCGGTTCACCCTTTCTATCCGGGTCCCAACGACGACCTGGACGGTCTCCCGCCAGACGAACCGAAACCCAAGGCCAGGACAAAGAAGCCAAAAAAGGCGGACGCGAAGCCAAAGCGGAAGTATACGAAGCGCCCGAAGCCGAAGCCGGTCCTGTCCACCTACACGGGGGTTGTTGCGTTTCCCGGAGTTACACGAGCAGCGGGTTCATCGGGCTCATTGCGGGCTGCCTAAACTCGCAAATTCGGTCTGCTCTATTATCTTGTGAATGAAACGGAAGTGAAGGACACTTCGCTTACCGATTCGCCCTAAAGGGACCAGTCCCGCCCACCCGGTCACGATCAGCCGAAAACGGCACAAAGCGTCTACAGTACGTTTTCAACCGGGATCGGACGGGGCCAGCAATCCTCAATCAAACATCAGCGGATCAGGAACTTCATTCGAGGCGCAACGCCCGTCACTCCGCTCTGTGTTTGCTGTGGACGCTGGAATGGTCCCATGCGCTAAGGCGCAAATCTCAATACAAGGAGGTCAATGTCATATGTAGTCTCGAACGCCGAGCGCAGACGGCAATATTTCTGGCAAACACTGGACGGGTTGATTGGATGTAT
>Ga0210385_10000829_pt1 | contig 20017 bp, 17 predicted proteins | sample IncBWH26OmetaG_FD_160107 | JGI IMG/M metagenome (GOLD analysis project Ga0210385, IMG submission 160107) | Forest soil microbial communities from Barre Woods Harvard Forest LTER site, Petersham, Massachusetts, United States - Inc-BW-H-26-O ...
CACGCTGGGAGACAAGGCTGCGCCGATTCAGTATCCGCGAGTGAAGCTGCCGGAGCCGGCGATTACGTTTGCGATTGAGCCCAAGAGCCGCGCGGATGAAGACAAGCTGGGGCCGGGGATCCACAAGCTGATGGAAGAAGATGCGATGCTGCGATTCTTCCGCGATGCGCAGACGCAGGAGTTTCTGATTGCGGGCACGGGACAGCAGCATATTGAAGTGGTGGTGGCGAAGCTGAAGAAGCGGTATCACACGGAAGTGGTTTTGAAGGCGCCGAAAGTTCCTTACCGCGAGACGATCCGCGGCAAAGCTGATGTCCAGGGGCGGCACAAGAAGCAGACCGGCGGGCACGGGCAGTACGGCGATTGCAAGATCAAGATGGAACCGATGCCGCGCGGCGGACAGTTTGAGTTTGTGAACGACATTTTTGGGGGAGCGATTCCTAAGAACTATATTCCTGCCATCGAAAAAGGAATCAAGGATGCGGCGGCGCGCGGGTATCTGGCGGGATTTCCGGTGGTGGACTTCCGGGTGATTCTTTATGACGGCTCGTATCACGATGTGGATTCAAACGATATGTCATTCCAGATGGCGGGGCGCATCGCGTTCCGGAAAGCGATGGAGCAGGCTAAGCCAACGATCCTGGAGCCGGTGATGTCGGTGGAGATCACGATACCGGACGATTTTGCGGGCTCGATCATGGGCGATTTGAACAGCCGGCGGGGACGCATCCAGGGCATGGACAACAAGGGCGGCAACACGGTAGTGAAGGCCGAAGTGCCGATGGCGGAGATGCTCACCTACGGCGTGGATCTGACTTCGATGACGCAGGGTCGCGGCAGCTTCAACATGGAAATGCATCATTACGACACGGTGCCGGGACAGTTGCAGGAGAAGATTATTGAGAAGGCGAAGGCGGCTCGGGGTGAGGTGAAGGAAGAGGAAGAGTGAGGGACGCGGAGGCTCCTAAGTCTTCATCCCCTGGGCTTTCGCCAGCTTCGCCTGCCGCTCATCGAAGGTCCAGAATCGTTCGGCCTTAAGTCCCAGCGCGCAGGCCACGTGCAAGGTGTCTAGCGTTCGCATACCGAATTTCGGACCATAGCGGCGGGCGAGATCGGCGCAGAGCTCGAAGGCGTTCTCCGGTAGCGGTGCCTGGCGCCAAAGATTGGCGGCCTCATCCGAAACAAATTGAACATGTGCTTGGACGGCATTCTGTGGCGTCACAGTTCCGCGAAATTGATGCTGCCCGAGAGCGTGGGCCCACTCGGCACGATGGAGAGGAGTTAGGGTCAGTGGCGGCGCGCCCTGTAGGCGACGCCGCGCTTCGGGGGAATGGACGTCGGTCAAGTACAAGGAGACTACGAAGCTGGAATCGACGTAAACGCTCAATAACGTCCCCGATCCTCAAGGACGACATTGGGGAAAGTGCGGTCTCCGAAGAGCTCTTTGGCGCGAGCCTCGAAGTCCGGCCATTTCGCGGGTTTTTCTTCCGTCCCCTCGGGGACGATGCGGGCAATTACCTTGTCGCGCTCGCGTAGCTCTACAGTGTTTCCCGCCCGTAGCCACGCCTTGAGGCGTCGGGTGTCGCGGAGTTGGCGCAAATTTACGGAAGGCATCCTGGTAATGTGACACATTATGTGTCACAATGTCAAACAGAATCTCCCTCACGAGGTTACGAATGAAACTACTGCCGATTCTGCTCTGCTCTCTTATCGCTATTGCGCCGCTGGCGCGCGCCGCCGACACACAAGTCTTTTCCACGTCGGCCGGGACGGTCAAGATCACTCCGCTATATCACGCGAGCACGCTGATTGAGGCGGGAGGCAAGGTCATCTATCTGGATCCGGCCAAGCCTTCGAAATTGGCCGGGCTTCCGAAGGCAGACTTGATTTTAATCACCGACATTCATGGCGACCACATGGACCCGGATTCGATCAAGGAAATCAGCAAGGCGGAGACGGAGATTCTGGCAGCGCCAGCGGTGGTTGCGACTGTTACCAGCGCCAAACCCATCGGCAACGGAGAAACGAAGAACTGGCAGGGATGGACCATTGAAGCTATCGCAGCCTACAACCTGAAGCGCGGGCCGACTCCGGGAAAATTCTTTCACGACAAGGGGCGCGGCAATGGCTACGTTCTCACCTACGGCGGCAAGCGCTTCTACTTTTCCGGCGATACCGAGGGCATTCCGGAGATGCGGGCGCTTAAGAACATTGATGTGGCATTCGTGTGCATGAATCTGCCTTACACCATGCCGCCGGAAGAGGCTGCTGACGCAGTAAAGGCCTTTCATCCGAAGATTGTTATCCCTTACCATTATCACGGATCGGATCTTGCTGTGTTTCAAAAAGGATTGGAAGGGACCGGGATCGAGGTGCGGGTACTGGACTGGTATCCGAAGTAAGTAAAAAAAGAAGACGCCTCGCTGCGCTTGGCTGGACGGCCGAGGCGGCCGCACATGGTTCGTGGTAACATCCGGCGAGTGGCTACTGCTAGAAACAATCCCAACTTGAATTACAGTCCTGAGCGGCTGGTGTCGGCCGCGCCCGTCGAGGATGATTCTTCGTTTGAGCTGAAATTGCGGCCACAGCGGCTGGGCGAGTTTATCGGGCAGACCAAGGTCAAAGAAAATCTGGCGGTGGCGATTGAAGCGGCGCGGTCGCGCGGCGAGGCCATGGATCATGTGCTGCTGTATGGGCCTCCGGGGCTGGGGAAGACTACGCTGGCCAATATTATCGCCAACGAACTTGGGGTGCACTTTCAGCCTACAGCTGCGCCGCTGCTGCAGATCAAAGGCGACCTGACGGCGATCATCACCAACATGCAGGATAAGCAAGTCCTGTTCATCGATGAGATTCACCGGCTGCAACCGGTGCTGGAAGAGCTGCTGTATTCGGCGCTCGAAGATTACAAGCTGGACATTATTATCGGGCAGGGGCCTTCGGCGCGCACGCACACGCTGGAAGTGAAGCCATTTACGTTTGTGGGGGCGACTACGCGGGCGGGATTGATTTCTGCGCCGCTGCGGTCGCGGTTTGGGATTGTGCTGCGGCTGGAGTTTTATACGCCGGAAGAGTTGAGGGTGATCGTGGAGCGGTCGGCGGAGATTCTCGGAGTTGAAGTGGACAGCGCGGGGGCGATCGAGATTGCCAGCCGGTCGCGGGGCACGCCGCGCATTGCCAACCGGCTGCTGCGGCGGGTGCGCGACTATGCACAGGTGCGGGGAGCGGGCAAGATCGATTTGCCGACGGCGCAGGCGGCGCTGCAAATGCTGGAAGTGGATAAATATGGGTTCGATGAAGTGGACCGGCGGCTGCTGCTCACGATTATCGAGAAATATCAGGGTGGACCGGTCGGTGTGAATACGCTGGCGGCAGTGCTGGCTGAAGAGCCCGACGCGATTGAAGAGATTTACGAGCCATTCCTGATGCAGATTGGTTTTTTGAACCGCACTCCGCGGGGCCGAGTTGCGACGCAGCTGGCGTATGAGCATTTTGGGATCACTCCGAGCCGGCGGCAGAGCTCGTTGTTCTAGAATGCACTATCGAGACCCCGAGGCACGGAGGAAATGGAAGTCAAACCGGGATTGCCCCTTGCGTGGCTCGGCGACCGTCCGCCGGCCGGCCTGCAACCTAGACCTGACGCTGTTCGGTAAACCTTAGAGCAACGGCTTTCTGTTTTCGGAGGCACGCTCTTGGTGTATCTTGCAGGATTCCTTGTCAGAGACGGGGAGCCGTGAGGGCGATTTGGGTTCGGGTCGAGCTCGGAGTTCTCCAGTCAAACGGCTGCTGAGGTTTCTGCTGGCAAGTGCGCTGACGCTGCCGGGAGCGGTGGAGTGTGGATGGGGCGCGGCTGCACGGCAAGCGCCGGCCGTGGTGCAGACTGCCGCCGTGCCGCCGGATTTCGCCTCGCCACAGCAGGGTGGCTCCGGACAGAATTCGCAAGGCACTCCACAAAATCCTCCGCCTCCGGGGTCGAACCCCGCGCAACAGGGACAGACACCTCCACCGTCTTCGCAAAATCCGGCGCCATCAGCCCAGTTGCCGGAACCGGCAATCAGGAATCCGGAGGTGCAGCCGGCCCCGAAGCCGGCCATCGCTCCCCCGGCGCTTACCATTCCGCGTTTGACCCGCGCGCCCGCTCTGGAAGATTTCCTGGACATGAAGCCGGAGGGCGAGATCGCCCTGCAGATGGCGAAGGTGACGGGCTTCGTGCAACGCAATCCGCACGATGGAGAAAAAGTGTCAGAGGAGACTGACGCCTATCTGGGTTACGACCAGAAGAACCTGTACATCGTGTTTGTGTGTTTCGACGATCCGAAAAAAGTGCGGGCTCGAATGTCGCGGCGCGAAGACATTGGAGACGATGATGAAGTCGCGGTCATGTTCGATACCTTTCATGACCGGCGGCGAGCCTACGAGTTTCAGACCACTCCCCTTGGCGTGCAGTGGGATGCGATTTATACGGAAGTGTCACGGGACGAGACCGGCGGTAACTGGGATACCTCGTGGGACACGGTGTGGGATTCGCGGGGCAAGGTAACCAGCCACGGTTTTGTGGTCTGGATGGCGATTCCATTCAAGAGCCTGCGGTTTCCGACGGCGAAACAACAGGAGTGGGGAATCATTCTGTATCGCGGAATCATCCGCAAGAACGAGGATTCGTTCTGGCCGGAGGTCTCATCCAGAGTGGAAGGGCGGCTAGGACAGGCCGCGACATTGTATGGACTGGAAGGAATTTCGCCGGGGCGTGACATCGAGCTGATTCCTTATGGAATCATGCGAGGATTTCGATCGCTGGACGAGCGCGATCCTTTCAATCCCTATTTTCAGAATGCGGTAGTGCAAGGGCAGGCAGGCGTGGACGCGAAGTTTGTGATCCATGACCACTTTGTGCTGGATCTGACTGCGAATCCGGACTTCAGCCAGGTGGAATCGGAGGATCCACAGATCACGGTGAACCAGAGATTCGAGGTGTACTTTCCGGAGAAGCGGCCGTTCTTTCTGGAGAACGAAGATTACTTTCGCACGCCGTTCGATTTGTTTTTCACGCGCAACATCCAGGATCCTTCGGCGGGAATCCGGTTGACGGGGAAGGAAGGGCCGTATTCGGTGGGCTTGATGACGAGCGATGACCGCGCGCCGGGGCTGGCCGTGCCGAGCTTCTGCCTTCCCTCGGAGACGTCCTCTATTTGTGCGGATAATCTCTTTGGCGTGCGTTCGTACTTCACGATTGCGCGGGTAAGCCGCGACATCTTCAAGCAATCGAGTATTGGAGCGGTTTACACAGATTGGGAGTGTCCTGCGACCGGCGAGTTTAACCGTGTGGGCGGCCTGGACACACGCCTGAAGTTCAATGCCAACTGGACGCTTGAAGGTCAAGCGGTAGTAAGTTCGAGCAACTTGCAGGGACTCAATGCATTCCTTTCCGGCAACCCGGAGACCACCTGCGAGTACAACCTGTTCCCTTTCAGCGCAGGGAACGACAACAAGGTCAGCCCAGGCAGCGGCAACTATTATGCGGGCCCGGCGGACAAGCTGGATCTGAAACGCGAGGGGCTGCACTTTTCGTACGAGGGAATCTACGACGACATCAGTCCGGGATTTGTGACCGTGCCGGGGTTCGTGAACCGCGTGGACATTCGCGATCTCTACCACACGATCGACTACCGCTTCCGTCCGAAGAAGGGCTGGATCGTGGACTGGGGGCCGTCGCTGAATCAGCGCTACGTGTTCGATCACGAAGGAAACCGGCTGGACACATATTATGATCCCTATTTCGCGATTCAAGGGCGCGGACAAACAGTCATCTACTTGCTTCCTTATGAGGAATTGCGGGAACGGTTGCGGCCGCAGGATTTTGTGTTCATCGGTCTGCCGGGCGTAACTCAGAACCAGGACTACCACGAACATAGCAGCGGAGCTTCGTTTCAGACGGGGTACTTTCCAAAGGTGACGGCAGGCGCGAGCTACTACTGGGGAGACGGAGTGAACTTTGTGCCGGAGGTGAATGCGCTGCCACAGTCTCTGCCGCCGTTTCTTCTGTCGCGGTTGGATACCGGTTCGGCGACGCTGACATTCCGTCCAGTGAAGCCGCTCAAGATTGAAAATACTTATCTGTTTGAGCGCTTGCGGGCTACGGAGAGCGAGTATCTTCTTGCGCTCGCGCAGGCGCCGGCCGGAGCTTCCATTGGGAAGGGCATTTTCGACAACCATATTGTTCGCAGCAAGTGGAATTGGCAGTTCACGCCGCAGTTTTCGTTGCGCGTGATTCTGCAATACAACTCCGTTCTGGCGAATACGCCGGGCAATAGTTTCTATCCGTATACTTACTTCCCAACCGAGAAACAGTTCAACGCCGATTTCCTGCTTACCTACCTGGTGCATCCGGGCACGGCGATTTATGTGGGTTATAACAGCGACCTGCAGAACCTTGACCATGGGCTGATGCAAGACCCCGCGGGTTTGGCCGGGCTGTTCACGGCGAGGGGGTATATCAACGACAGCCGGCAATTCTTTGTGAAGGTTTCATACCAGTTTCGCTTCTGAAAGAGCTCTCCGCTATCAGTTCTCAGCTTTGAATTCTTCAGTCCGCCTGGCTGATAGCTGACGGGTGAGAGCTCCGAGATCGCCGAATCCCAGATTGCTGAATCCCAGGGCATTCCGGTAGAATCTAAGGATTCGTGTTGAGGTCTGAACCCATATGAAACCTGCAATTCATCCCGCTTATAACGAAGTGCGAGTACATTGCGCTTGCGGCAATGCGTTTGTTACCCGGTCTACCCACAAGGGAGATATCAGCGTAGAAATCTGCTCGGCCTGCCATCCTTTCTTTACCGGCAAGCAGAAGCTGATGGATACTGCAGGGCGGGTGGAGCGCTTCCGCCGCAAGTACGCGAAGAACGCGCCCAAGACCGAACCTGCCAAGGCGGAGCTGGCGAAGAGCTAACTGCTTTTACGTGATTGGCACGAATAACCCTGGAAATTAGGCCCTCGCTGCGGCGAGGGCTTTTGTTTGGCTGGCCAAGTAGAATAGAAACGTGAAGAAGTTCTGGGATAACTCGGAGCGGACGGGCGAGTCGCTCGTCCCAACGGAGGCCGTGGCGGCGCGTGCGGTTCCAGCACGAGTGTTCATTGGTGCGCTCGAGATTGCTCCGGCAACGGTGTTGGCTCCGATGGCCGGCGTTACTGACACCGTCTTCCGGCGCTTCATTCGCAACCTGGGCGGGTGTGGACTGATCATGACCGAGTTCACCTCGGCCGATGGCGTGCTGCGTAAGAAGGACGAGAAAGCGAAGCGCTATCTTCATTTCTATGAAGACGAGCACCCGATTTCGGCGCAGCTTTTTGGCAGCAATCCGCAAGTGATGGCGGAGGCGGCGCGCATGGTCGAAGGCCTCGGCTTCGACCTGGTCGACTTGAACCTGGGGTGCCCGGCGAAGAAAGTTGTGAAGTGCAATGGAGGCTCGGGGTTGCTGCGCGATTTGCCGGCGATTGGGCGCATCTTCGAAGCCGTACGGGCCGCGGTGAAGGTTCCGTTCACAGTGAAGTTTCGCGCGGGATGGAATGACGACGAGATCGTCTGCGTAGAACTGGCGCGCATGGCGGAATCGTGCGGGCTGGCGGCGGTCGCGTTGCATGCGCGGACACGCGAACAAGGTTATAGCGGAAATGCTCGCTGGGAGTGGATTGCGGCGATTAAAGACGCGGTGAAGATTCCGGTGATTGGGAATGGCGACATCCGCGCGCCTGAGGATGCCTGCGCAATGGTCGCGCAGACTGGCTGCGATGCGGTGATGATTGGGCGGACCGCGCCATCGAATCCGTGGATCTTCCGGCAGATTCAGCAGTATTGCGCGGGGATGGAAACTCCGGAGTCTCCCAAGACCTACGACGAGCCTAGCGAGGCCGACCGTTACCAGATGATCCGCACCTACTTCCAGATGCTGATTGAAGAGGAACTGCCGGACGCAGTCGGGAAGATGAAGCAGTTCGCGTCGTGGTTCACGCACGGCGTTCCGGGCGGAGCCGGGCTGCGCAAGGCGATCTACGAGTCGAAGAGCGCGGTGGAGATTCTGGGGCGGGTCGAGGAATTCTTCGAAGCAAGGCTGTCGGTGACGACGAGCATTTAATGGCGCGAACCGCCCATCGGTCCGCGCCACCTTCGACTGCAAATTGCAGAGGGTTCCGTCAGAGCACCGTCACCGAGATTCGAACTCCCGGATGCTTTAGATTGAACAGATAATATCCGCCGTCGACGAAGTCGATGTAGGTATTGTCGTTGTAAGACCATCCGTGCGGCCAAGCGTCCACAATTTCGAAGTTGTAGCCGCCGTAGGCGAAATGCGGCCTGCCTCCGACGATGGTGACGTGCCGGATGGCGAAATGGTGATCGTGGCCAAAATGCGCGCGGAAGTGTTCGTCATCAATGCGGCGCCGTTCTTCTGCGCGCTGCTCGTGGTGCTCTTCCTGCCGCGCCTCATCGTGATGTTCGTGGTCGTCCTGGGCATAGGCGGCCATCGCCCCACCTAGAAGGAATGCCCCGCAGATCCCACCGACCGCTAGAAATCGCTTCATAGTACACCTCGCTCGTATTGATTTTGGAATGAGGAGCACGATTATGCGCCCCTAGCCACCCGCGCGAGATAATCCCCATGCGAGTGACTGACCCAAAGTTGCCGTCCATAACTTTAAGCAGAATGGATGGCGCCGGCTGTAAAGATTTGTGATTGCCCCGTTAGCAGGTTTATACCGCGCACGCCAACATCTTCCCGGCCTCATCTTTTTCCACATAAGCCCACGGCACCTTGGGATCGTGTGTGAAAACCGTCAGCCATTTTTCTGTAATCGCCCTCGCGTAGTACTGTTTCTTGCTCTCGATGGTCTGTAGGGGGTAGAGGTCGAAGGACATGCCCCAGGTCAGGTCGATGTGTGCGGTGGTGGGGATGAGGTCGGAAATGTAGCAGGCGGTGCGGCCGGCGCTTTCGACGATTACGGCTTGCATGTGGGCGGTGTGGCCGGGGAAGGTTTTCACTGAGACGCCGGGGACGATTTCTTCGCCGCCTTTGAGCAGAGTCATCTGACCGCTTTCGACGAGCGGGTCGTAGTTTTCGGAGATGTAGCTGATGGCGTCGCGCTCGCTGGGACGGCGGGCGTATTGCCATTCGCCTTCGGGCGCGTAGTATTTCGCACGGGGAAAGGTTGGAATGATCTTGGCGTCTTTGTCTCGGACAGTGTTCCAGCCGCAGTGGTCGAAGTGGAGATGCGTATTGATGACGATATCGATGTCTTCTGGAGCGACCCCGGCAGCGTTGAGATTTCTGAGCAACTCGGAGGGCTGGCCGTAGAACTTGATCATCCGCTCAGAAAGCTTGTTGCCCATGCCGGTTTCTACCAGGACGTTTTTCTTTCCGGTGCGGATGAGTAGGGAGTTAAGTCCGGCCTGGACATAATTTCTTTCGTCGGCAACGACTTTGCGCGACCACATGATCTTGGGAACCACGCCGAAAAACGCTCCGCCGTCGAGCAGGTAGGTGCCGTCGGAGAAAATGCTGAGTTCGAAGTCGCCGAGAGCGAGGCTGGACATGAATCTAGTGTGCCACAGACCTGATCGGCATTTCTCATTCGAATTGCGGTACTCTCGTCGATGTGGAACGCCCCGCCAGTGTCACGGTGATCGCAGCCCTGTTTTGTCTGGTTGCGGGATATCTCGTTGCGATCGGCATCATCGGACTGGTAGCTCCGGGCACGCTCTCGATGATGGTGGGAACGGGGATCACGTACGGGCGGGAGCTGACCGGTCCACAGACGGCCCTCTCTGTCGGTGCGGGGTGGGGGTTGGTTGGTTGGGGCCTCTACCGGCTGCGCAATTGGGCGCGCTGGTGCGCGATTCTCCTCATGGTAATTGGGATCGCGGGATCGGTGCCGGCAGTTTCTGCGGCTGCGAGGGATCTGACCTGGCGCTTCTGGTTTTACGGCGGCCAGATCATGGTGCGAGTCGTGATCGCGTGGTACCTGACGGCATCACCCGAGTTGATCGAAGCTTTCGCGCGAAAGTAAACTTTACCGTCTGGCTTTCGTGGCTTCTTTCTCGCCCACGCGCTTGCTGACTTCGAATTTCATCTTGCCAGCTTTTTTGTCGGCGTCGACTACGACGTGGTCGCCGTGCAGGATCTCGCCATCCAAGATCTTCAACGCCAGCGGATCCTGCACCAACTTTTGGATGGCGCGCTTCAGGGGGCGCGCACCGAAGTTGGGGTCGTATCCCTCGGTGAAGAGCAGATCTTTGGCGGCGTCGGTGAGCTCGATTGAGATCTTGCGATCGGCGAGCAAACGGCGCACATCTTCGAGACGCAGCTCGATGATCTTGACCAACTGTTCCTTGCCGAGCGGGGCGAAGACAATAATGTCGTCGACGCGGTTCAGGAATTCGGGCCGGAAGTGGCCGTGCAGCGCGTTCAACACCTGTTCGCTGGCCTTTTCAAACTCCTCCGGCGTTTGTACATGGTCGGCTTGCAGATAACTCGACCCGAGATTGGAGGTCATGATCAGAATCGTGTTCTTGAAATCCACGACGCGGCCTTTGCCGTCGGTGAGGCGACCGTCGTCCATCACCTGCAGAAGGACGTTGAAGACGTCGGGATGAGCCTTTTCGATTTCATCGAACAGCACTACGGCGTAAGGCCGGCGGCGGACCTGCTCGGTAAGCTGGCCTCCTTCTTCATAACCGACGTAGCCCGGGGGCGCGCCGATCAAGCGGGCGACGGAATGCTTCTCCATGTATTCGGACATGTCGATGCGGAGCAGGGCGCGCTCATCGTCGAAAAGAAATTCGGCGAGGGCGCGAGCCAGTTCAGTTTTGCCGACACCGGTCGGGCCGAGAAAAATAAACGAGCCGATGGGGCGCTTGGGGTCGCTTAGCCCGGCGCGGGAGCGGCGGATGGCGTTGGAGACGCGCTCGAGAGCCTGGTCCTGGCCGATGACGCGGAGGCGCAGGCGGTCTTCCATGGTGACCAACTTTTTCACTTCGCCTTCGAGCATTTTCGAGACCGGGATGCCGGTCCATTTGGAGACGATGCGGGCGATGTCTTCTTCGTCGACTTCTTCCCGCAGCATGCGCGGCACGCCCGCGGCTTTGTTGTCGATTTTGGCCGACAGTTGACTTAGCTCTTCTTCGGCTTGGCGCAGCAATCCGTAGCGGATTTCGGCTACACGCTGAAGGTTGCCTTTGCGCTCTTCGGCCTGCTCTTCGATCTTGAGCTTCTCGATTTTCTCTTTCAGCTCGCGGGAGCGGGCGATCAGATCCTTTTCTTTTTTCCAATTGGCTTTGAGGGCAGTGGATTTCTCGCGGATTCCGGCGAGTTCCTTCTCGATGACGGAGAGACGCTCGCGGGAGTTGGGGTCGTCCTCTTTCTTCAACGCCTGCTTTTCGATTTCCAGTTGCGTGGCACGGCGTTCGAGCTGATCAATGTCCGTGGGAAGCGAATCGATCTGGATGCGAATCGAGGCCGCGGCTTCGTCGATGAGGTCGATGGCCTTGTCGGGCAGGAAGCGGTCGGAGATGTAGCGATGCGAGAGCGTGGCAGCAGCGACGATCGCCGAGTCTTTGATGCGAACACCGTGATGCACTTCGTACTTCTCCTTCAAGCCCCGGAGGATGGCGATGGTGTCTTCGACGTTGGGCTCGCCCACGAAAACAATCTGGAATCGGCGCTCGAGAGCGGCGTCTTTTTCGATGTATTTGCGGTATTCGTTGAGCGTCGTGGCGCCGATTGCGCGCAGTTCTCCGCGGGCGAGGGCTGGCTTGAGCATGTTAGAGGCGTCGATAGCGCCTTCAGCGGCCCCCGCACCGACCAGGGTGTGGAGTTCGTCGATGAAGAGGATAACCTGACCCTGGGAGTCTTCGATTTCTTTCAAAACGGCTTTGAGGCGGTCTTCGAATTCGCCGCGATACTTGGCTCCGGCCAGCATTGCTCCGAGGTCGAGCGCGACCACGCGCTTATTCTTGAGTACTTCCGGTACGTCGCCTGAGATGATGCGCTGGGCGAGGCCTTCGACGATGGCGGTTTTGCCCACGCCGGGTTCGCCGATCAGCACAGGATTATTTTTCGTCCGGCGGGAGAGAACCTGGACGACGCGACGGATTTCTTCGTCGCGTCCGATGACGGGGTCGAGCTTGCCGCGGCGGGCTTGCTCGGTCAGATCTCGGGCATAGCGTTCTAGCGCCTGGTATTTGGCTTCGGGATTCTGGTCGGTGACTTTTTGTGAGCCGCGGACGGCAGTCAGCGCTTTCAGAATTGCATCATGCGTGGCGCCGTGACGGGCGAGAATCTGCTGGGCTGCGTCCTGCTTGAGGTGAGTAATGGCTAGCAGGAGGTGCTCGGTGGAAACGTATTCGTCCTTGAAGTTCGAAGCCTCTTTGAAGGCTTGCTCGAGCAGTTTGTTGGTGGCGTTCGACATCGTGGCTTGCGCTGCTTCTCCTGAGACCTTGGGGAGCTTCTCGATGTCGCGATAGAGGTCGCTGAGAACAGCCTGCGGACCGATGCCGATTTTCTCAAGCACAGGCGCGACAATGCCCTCTTTATCTTCGAGTAGGGCGGCGAGCAGATGGATCGGCAGAAGCTCGGGGTTGCCATGTTCCGAGGCGAGGTCGTTCGCGCGCTGAACGGCTTCTTGTGCTTTTACGGTAAATTTGTCCCAACGGATGGCCATGGGAAACTCCTGTTCCTAATTTTGTACTTCCGATTACGACGGCCGGCGGGACCCTTCGGCTTTGCTCAGGGCAGGCTACCGGCGCAATAACAAGGCGGCGCTACAATAAAACGGGAGGCGGTCAGTTTCGGCCACCTCCCGTAGATTGTAGACCGCCGGGCTTCCGGCTGGACAGCCGAGGACGGCAGTCCCGACATAAGCATTTTCGGTTTACGCGGCTTTGCTGGGGCCCTTGGCTTCGAGGGTCTTCTCGGTCTCCGCTTTGGTCCCGCCAATGTTGACTTTGATCTGCTTGGGCTTGGCTTCGGCCTTTTTGGGCAGAGCGATCTTCAACACACCTTTGTCGTAGGTTGCCGAGACCTTCTCGGAATCCACGGTGGTGGGCAGGGTGAAGGTGCGGGTGAAGCTGCCGTACTGTCGCTCCACGCGGCGGTAGTTCTCTTCTTTCTCTTCCTTCTCGATCTTGCGCTCGCCGTGAACGGTGAGGGTGTTGTTCTCGAGACGGACGTCGATGTCTTTTTCTTCGATGCCCGGGACTTCGATCTTCAACGTAACGTTGTGCTCGTCTTCGTAGACGTCGACGGCTGGGGCAAAGCTTGAGGTGGCGAGGGATTCATCCCGGCCAGCTTCACTGTAGGACTCGCGGAACACGCGATTGATGCGGTCCTGCAGGGTGGAAAACTCGCGGAATGGTTCCCAACGGGTAAGTACGGTCATGGTAATGATCTCCTTCGTATGCTGATTTCTAGGAATTCGGCAGTGCCGTTCACCAAGCTTAGATGCGCATTAACCACAAACGAAGCATAAAATATGAGTGTAATATTATTAATAGTTAAGTATATTACTTTAATTAACTTACGACAGCTATCACGGACTTCAGGTAGGCAGTTTCAGGAACATTTAGGAGGATAGGGTGATCTTTCGCCTGTCCGCGAACCTCGACCATGCGTAAGGTTCGGCGAGCATCCCGGGCGGCGTCGGAAAGCATTCGCAGGAAATCGGCCTGGCTGACGTGATAGGAGCAGGAGCAGGTCACCAAAATGCCGCCGGGGCGGAGCATCTTCAAGGCGCGGAGGTTGAGTTCTTTGTAGCCGCGGAGGGCGGCGGCGAGATCACGCTTGCTCTTTGCAAAGGCGGGGGGATCGAGGACGATGGTGTCATAACGCTCGCCGGATGCAGCATAGTCTTTCAGCAGGTCGAAGGCGTTCGCTTCGATCCACTCGATCTCCGGTTGGTTCGGGTCGCCGCGATTGAGAGCTGCGTTCTGGTCAGCCACTTCGAGGGCGGGCCGGGAACTATCGACGCCGGTGACGTGCGAGGAGCGCGCGGCCAAATGAAGCGCGAAGCCTCCCTGGTAGCAGAAAACGTCGAGTGCATCGCCGTGGGCGTATTGGGCCGCGGCAGCGTAGTTCTCGCGCTGGTCGAGGAAGGCTCCGGTCTTCTGGCCTTCGAGCGCGTCGAAGTGGAACTGGACGCCGTTCATGGTGAAGATGGTCGAAGCTTTTTCCCCTTGCACCAGACCAGAGGTGCGCGGTGGCAGTTCCTCGAGTTGGCGGACGCGCGGGTCTACTCGCTCAACGATTGAAGCCGGGTGAAGACGTTCGGTCAGCTCTGAAACCAGCGTCTGGCGCACGATCACGGAATCCATGGCTTGGGTGAGGACCTGCATCGAGAGAATGTCGTTATAACGATCGACGATGAGGCCAGGAAGGAAGTCGGCCTCGCTGAAAATCACACGGTAGGCATTAGTGTCTCGAACGACTCTCCCACGATAGGCGATGGCCTCAGCGATGCGCCGGTGAAGCAGCGCGGGGAAGTCCGCGACGAGCTCATGAGAAAGCAGGCGAATGGCGATTTGCGAAGAGCTCGAATAGAGCGCGCTACCGAGGGGTTGGCCGCGATGATCGATCACGCTGACTAGTGAGCCTGCGGGGACGCCCTCCGCCGATACGATGTCGGAGCGGTAAACCCAGACGTGTCCATCTTTCAGACGGGATGCCCCGCGGGGAGAAATCTTGACAATGGGGACACCTGCACTGCCGGCCGTCTTGGGCATGCTGCAATCTTAAACGCACCAGCTAGCTGGCGGCTTGCTCGGTGGGAATCGGGGAGGGAGATCCGGACTTTGTGGAGGGACGCGAGTTCATCTCGTAGCGGGCGGCTTCCAGATCAGTGTGCAGGGAATCAAGCGCCGTCATGGGCATCTCGGTCCCCCAGGTTTCCATTTCACGTTCAGTCCAGCTTCCGTTCAGGCGGATGGCGCCGGCAATGTCTTCCGGAAAGGCGTGACGAAAATCCCCTTCGCGGACGAGGATATCGCCAACGAGCCGGCCGGTATGCATGTCGAAGACGCGTCGGGTAGCTTGGCCGGCGGCATTGTTCAAGCACAGGAAAACCTCACCAGCATCGGCGAATTCCTGACGGTAGTACCAGGCCTGCGGGGCGTCGATCTTGGGATGATGGCGGCGGGAACGTTTGTGCTCGGGCTCCAGGGCCTGCATTTCGTGGGCGGGATTGAAGTACAGGATGCGCTGGCAGGAATCGCAGACCACGGTTTGCTGGCCTGTCCGCACGTCGTTGTAGGTCTGCGGACGCAGCATGACCTGGCAACCCATGCATTTGTGATCGAGAACCTCAGAGATACCGCTGCCGCGAAATTTTGATACACGCTCGTAGTGGCGCAGAAGATCCTCATTGACGCCGGCCCGCATCTGATCGCGCTTGCCCCGCCAATCGGCAAGCTGCTTTTCGTCCTCGGCAGTGCGCTGGCGGGCTTCGATCTTCTCTTTTTCGATCTCAGCGGCTTCCGCTTTGAGTTCGGCTTGCGCCGCTTTTACTTCTTTGTCGCGCGCGTCCGCATTCACCATCAACTCAAGGATCTTGTCCTCGGTGGCGGCAATTTCCTTTTCCGCAAACTGGATCTCGTGCAACAAGGCCTTGTATTGCTCGTTGGTTTTCACATCGAGCGACTGGTCGCGATACTTGGAAATCTTGCCGCGCAGGTCTGTGATTGCGGTTTCATATTTGCGGCGGGAGGCTTCGTCGGCTTTGACAGCAGCTTGTGCTTTTTCCAGTTGGGACTTGGTGTCGGCCAGCTTGTGTTCGATGGCAGCGACGCGTTTGGGGAGTTCGGCGACTTCATCCTGCAGGCGGCGGATTTCCTTGTCCGCTTCCTGCAGGCGCAACAGGTTTTCTATTTCTAGAAGCATCCAGAGGTGACTCAGCCTCAATTCTAACACGCGGAAACGTCGATCCTCGCTTGATGTTTGGTCGGTGTCGCCGCGGACGGAGCCATTCTGGGTGTAGACTTTTCGTTCGCACCGTGCGCTTTTGTTCTTAACTTTCAGCACCTGGGGTTTCAATGTGAAGAGGCAGATTTCATTTGCGGTTCTGGTTCTCATTCTTCTTGCCGGCTTGCTGGCGCCGCTTGGGGCGCAATCGTCCTCGCCGGTGAAGCCACTTACCATTGAGGCGATTTTCGCACCCGGCGGGCTGACTGGACGCGCTCCGGAAAACATGGAGTGGAGTCCGGACGGAACCAAGCTCTCGTTCGTCCAGCGCGACGACGATGGAGAACACGGTGAATTGTGGTATGTGGACGCAGCCACGGGTGAGAAGAAGATTCTGATCAGTGCCGCCAAGCTGGCCTCGCTGGCGCCCGACGCCACCAAGGTGAAGGATGAGCGCGAAAGGGAGCGCCTGACACGCTATCACGTGGCCGCCTATCTTTGGGCGCCGGATTCGAAGCACCTGATTTTCGACTCCCAGGGACAGCTCTGGCTTTTTGATTTGGCGACCAGCACCGCTGTGCAGTTCACATCGGCGCCCGAGCCCAGCATCGACCCCAAGTCCTCTCCCGATGGCAGTCATGTTTCCTACGTGCGCGGGCACAACCTCTTTGTCCGGCCGGTGAACGGTGAGGGCGAAAAACAGCTCACCAGGGACACAGGGGAGAACTTGTTCAACGGCGACATCGATTGGGTTTACACCGAAGAACTGGCCGTGCGCAGCAATTATTTCTGGTCGCCAGATAGCAGGCAGATCGCCTTCCTGCACATGGACGAGACCAAGGTGCCGAGCTATCCCCTTGTCAACTTGACTCCGACGCATCCGACGGTCGACAACGAAAAATATCCCGAAGTAGGAGATCCAAACCCAGTAGTGAAGCTCGGAGTAGTGGATGCTGGCCGGGATAAGGTTCGCTGGATTTCGCTGACCAACGATGTGGCGACGCATGATTCGCAAACCAATGATGAGGAGTACATCCCGCGGTTTGGCTGGGTCCGCAACGGAGTGATCTGGGCAGAAGTTCTTAACCGCAACCAGGACAAAATGGATCTATATTTTGTGGATGCGAAGTCGGGGAAATCGCGGATCGTCTTAACCGAAACCACTCCCGGCGCGTGGATCGACTTCGATCATGTGGAGGTTCGCTTCCTGAACTCCAGTGGCGGGTTCCTGTGGCCGAGCTGGCGCGACGGGAACATGCATCTCTATCTTTATAGCTTCGATAAGCATAACCCGCTCGCCGCGGAGGCGAAGCTGGAGCGGCAACTCACCCAAGGTGACTTCGAGGTACTGGGAATTGATGGAGTGGATGAAGCGGCCGGCACGGTTTTTTTCTCGGCCAACAAAGACGATCCCAGGCAGCGGCACATTTTCTCCGTAAAGCTGGATGGGACTGCTGCGCAGCAGCTTTCTCATGAGGGGGGCATTTACTCGGCGGAGTTTTCCGAGGATGGCAAACACTACGAGCAGACGTTCAAGGGTCCCCTAACGGCGCCGCGGATATCGCTGTGCGCGGCAGGGGGATCTTGCGCTCCGGTGTGGGCAGCGCGCGATGAAGTCGCGGAATATGGATTGAGGGCTCCCAAGTTGATGGAGTTCAAAGCGGAGGACGGCACAACGCTTTACGGACGTTTGCTGCTTCCTCCGGATGCAGGGGCGAAGGGCAAGATTCCCTTGATCGTGCACATCTACGGCGGGCCAGCCGCGCAGACGGTTCTGAAAGAGCCGACAGACCCGTTCGATGAGGTCCTGGCGCGCAAGGGCTTCGCGATTTTCTCTGTTGACAATCGCGGGACTCCGGGACGCGATCGTAAGTTTCAGACGGCGATTCGCCACGAGTTCGGCGTGATTGAGTTGAAGGATCAACTGACGGTGCTCGATCAGCTTTTCGCAGATTACCCGCAACTCGATAAAGACCGCGTGGCCATTTGGGGATGGTCGAATGGCGGCTCGATGACGCTCTATGCGATGACGCACTCAGACCGGTTCCGCGCCGGCGTTGCGGTCGCGCCCGTGACCGATCAGATCAACTACGACACCATCTACACTGAGCGCTATATGGGCCAGCTCAAGGACGATGCGACGGGGTACGCTCAGTCCGACGTGACGAAGGCGGCTGCTAACCTGCATGGAGCGCTGTTGCTGGCTCACGGCACTGGCGACGACAACGTCCACTTCCAGAACAGCGTTCAGATGATCGACGCGCTGATCGGGGCGGGGGTACAGTTCCGATTGATGATTTATCCCAACAAGACTCACGGCATCTCAGGAAGCGCTGCCCGCGATCATCTGTTTCACATGATTGAAGATCACTTTGAGCGGGAGCTAAAGTAGGAAGCTGCTACTTGCGCTTGTCGGGTTTGCGCGAGGAACTTACTCTGGTCGTGCTTTCTCGTGCCGATCCTTCTCTTGATGAGCTCTCTTTGCTGGAACTCTCTTTCGAGGAGCTGTCTGTAGATGAGCTTCCCTTTGCAGAGCTATCCTTCGAACCTTCCGACTTAGACTTTTCTTCCTTCTTCGTGTCCTTGCCGCTGCCGTCGGAGCTGGGCGCGTGGGACTTGTTGGCATAGTCCGTAACGTACCAGCCAGATCCCTTGAACTGCACCGCCGGCGCAGAAATCATTTGCTCAACCCGGCCACCGCACTCTGGACACTTCTTGACCATCTTGTCGGAGAATTTCTGGATTTTCTCGAAGCGGTGACCGCACTTCTCGCACTCATATTCGTAAAGAGGCATGGGTTATGGGACGGTTGTTAGAGAAAACAACTTCATCTTGATTCTAGGGGCGGCGATTCGATTGCGTCAATTGAGCACAATGGCTTGGGATTCCGAATTGCTTGCACTTAGGCGCCTTGCGGGAATTGTTCCGCGAGGCGCCTGGGAGCGGTGTTGCGCCAGGCCGCAGAGATTGCTCGCCGCAGCACATCCTTGCCGACGGTCTTGAGATCGACACTGGTGGCGCCTCGTCGTCCCCAGGCGCCCTTTACCGGCACGAATACGCCCGGATAGTCCTTCGAGAAGTAGTGCTGCTGCTCCGGCGTGAGTTTGACCATCCCCCAGCCTTTGGCGGGATAGCCGAGGGTGGCGAAGATCTTCCCGCACACCCGAAAATCCGGATGGTCCATGTGAGCGCGCTGGGCTGCTTCGGGAAGAGCCAAGGCTAGGCGTCGAAAATCGTTAGCGGTCACGATGAATTCTCCATGGTTGGAACGTGCGTACCATAACACAACGGCTTGCGGCGCTACGAAGTCACGGCCGCTGCGGTGGTAGACTCCGGCCATGAAGGATGCTGACCGCGAGCCCACCCACAGCGCCGCCCTGTCGGAGAAATCCTCCCATGTCGCGGGGCCAGCGCTTTATCTTGTAGGCACGCCTATCGGCAATCTGGAGGACATCACGCTCCGTGCCGTGCGTGTGCTGAAAGAAGTGGATCTCATAGCGTGCGAAGACACTCGACAGACGCAGAAGCTCCTCAACAATTATGGCGTCGCGACCCGCACTGTCAGCTACCACGAGCACAATGAGATGACGCGTGCCGCGGAACTGGTGAAGGAAATGCAGGAGGGCGCGAGCGTCGCGCTGGTGACGGATGCCGGCATGCCTGGGATATCCGACCCGGGATACCGGCTGATTTCGCTGGCCATCCGGCATCATTTGCCGGTGGTGCCGATTCCAGGAGCGTCGGCGTTTCTGGCGGCGCTGGTGGCGAGCGGACTGCCAACCGATTCGTTCAGATTCAGTGGCTTTCTTCCGGCGAAACGCGGCGAACGGCGAGCGGCACTGGAGGCGATCAGGACCTCTCCGCGCACACAGGTTTTCTACGAAGCTCCGCACCGGATTATCGAGACGCTTTCGGATGTTTGCGAGGTTCTAGGAAACGCCCGGCATGTGGTAATCGCGCGCGAAGTAACCAAGCTGCATGAAGAATTCCTACGCGGGCGCGCGGGAGAGGTTCTGCAGACGTTGACAGCGCGCGACGGAGTGAAGGGTGAGATCACGCTGCTGATTGGGAAGGCCGAG
>Ga0210385_10000830_pt1 | contig 19995 bp, 20 predicted proteins | sample IncBWH26OmetaG_FD_160107 | JGI IMG/M metagenome (GOLD analysis project Ga0210385, IMG submission 160107) | Forest soil microbial communities from Barre Woods Harvard Forest LTER site, Petersham, Massachusetts, United States - Inc-BW-H-26-O ...
GACCTATGGTCTGCTTCGTCAACCTGGCCAGCATGGAACGCATCATCTTCGCCATCTTCCATCGCTTCAACCAGGACTGGAAAAATCACACCCTCCGCTCTTTTACACACGCCGCTTGACATCACCCGTAGCGACAATACCCTTGACTTATCGTTAACAGTATGGTACACTAGGGCTTGAAATGTGGACAATTTGACACAGGCGGGGAAATGCGGGCAAAGCGCCTTATAATTTCTAATCGCAACTGCCAGGAATTAGAAACGCGCCTATCTCCATTGTTATCAGCACAAAGTGCATTTCTAATCGCAACAGGCCAAGGGTTTTTTCCGGATTTCACCGATTCTCGCCATCGCCATTGCCTCTGCCGGCAGGTCAAAAGAGGCTGGCCAGGGAGCCGACTGCAAAGGTGATGAGAGTGCCGGCGAGGACGTACCAGGTGAACGCGAGTGGCGTATATCGGTGCACCAGGATCATGGCGGCGATTCCGGTGATGAAGCCGGTGAGCGCGCCGGTCTGGTTGGCGCGGCGGTTCCAGGTGCCCAGCAGAAATACGCCCAGCAAGCCGCCATATGTGATCGAAGCGATCGTCAGCCCGGCCACCAGCACTCCGCCCCAGCGGACCAGCCCCAAAATCCCCAACACTACCCCCCAGCCCAGCGTGATGAAGCGCGACCGTCGCAGCGACGCCGCCTGTGCGGCGGGATCACCTGCGGCGTTTTTTGCGCCGCAGAAATCCATCACCGTGGACGAGGCGAGGGAATTGAGCGAGCCGCTCGCGTTGGACATCGCTACCGCAAAAATCGAAGCCAGCACGAGGCCGACGAGGCCGACGGGCATATCCTGCACGATGAAAGCGGGAAATATTCGATCCGGGTCGCCCTCGGGAACGTTCAACGTGGCGTGTTGCGCGAAAGCGAAAAGCATCACGCCGATGGTCAGGAACAGCGCGAATTGCACGAACACGATAAATCCGCTGGAGATCAGCGCCATCTTGCTTTCGCGTTCGCTTCGCGCGGCGAGCAGTCGTTGCACCATGGTCTGGTCGACTCCATGACTCGCCATCGTCAGGAAAGTGCCGCCGAGCAAGCCCGACCAGAACGTGTAACTTTTCGTGAGGCTGAACGCGAAGTCGAAAACCGTGAACTTGCCGCCGCCGGCCGCGGCAGCTTGCACCACCGTGTTCCACCCGCCGGGAATTTTGTGCAGCAAAATAAAAAAAGCGGCGATCGATCCAAGCAAATAAAGAGTGAACTGCATCACGTCCGTCCAGATCACGGCGCGCATTCCGCCTTCGAACGTGTAAAAGAGAGTGAGCGCCGTAATCGCGGCAATCGAAGCCCGGTCGCCAAATCCGAAAGCCACGCTGAACACTTTGCCGATTGCAGAGATCCGCACGCCTTCCGCAAGCGCCCGCGTGCCGAGAAATACCACTGCGGCAGCCTTCTTCATGCACGAGCCAAATCGCTTTTCCAAAAGCTGGTAGGCGGTGTAAAATTCGCCCTGGAAATACTGAGGTACCAACACCACGCACAAAATGATCCTTGCAACCACGTAGCCCAGCGCCAGTTGCAGGAAACCAAGATTGCCAGCGTAGGCGATTGCCGGAGTCCCGATGATCGTCAGCGTGGAAGTTTCGGTGGCAACAATCGAGCAGGCGAGCGCCCACCACGGAGCTGTGCGTCCGCCAAGGAAGTAATCTCGCACGGTCTGCTGGCCGCGGCGAAACCGGGCGCCAAAAAACGTCACGCCCGCCAGATAAACAATGATGATCGCAAGATCGGTGAGGCTGATGCGCATGGCGCCGCTTTCCGCGTCGCGCGATCCTAACAGAAAGCCGCGAATAACAGGAAGGACTCATGCCCCAAAAGAGGGACGACAGCGCTGCAACCTACATCCTGGGATTTGACGGAGGCGGTACAAAGACTGAGTGTCTGCTCGCCGACAGCGACGGGCACGTTTTGGCGCGAGCGACCACGGGGCCTTCGAATCCGGTTCGCGCCGGATATATGCGGGCGTGGTTCGCTCTGGGTGAATCGGCCGATTCCGTGATGGCGCGGCAGAAAATTTCGGCGGATCGCATCGGCGGGGTTTGCGCAGGCCTCGGCGGCGCGGGACGTCCGGGCGTGGTGCGGCGCGTCACGTCCTATTTTGAGCGCAGCTTTCCCATGGCGCAGGTGCGCGTCACGTCCGACCTGGAAATTGCGCTGGAGGCCGCGTTCGCGGGCGGCGAAGGAATTTTGCTTTTAGCCGGTACCGGCTCTGCCGCCTACGGACGCGATGCGAATGGTCGCACGGCGCGGGCCGGCGGGCGCGGGCCCTGGTTCAGCGATGAGGGCAGCGCTTTCGATATTGGTCGCGAGGCCGTGCGGGCTGTTTCGCTGGCGGATGAACATCGCGGGCCGGAAACGGCCTTGACGAGGAAAATCATCTCGCCGCATCACTGGCGCGATTGGACGTTGCTATTGGAAGCTGTGGCGAAAAATTCCGACGACGTGTTCCCGAAGATCTTTCCGTTTGTGGCGCAGCTTTCGGATAAAGGCGACGCGGTCTCGCAGAAGATTCTGGCGAACGCGGCCGTGTCGCTCGCAGGACTTGCGCTGGCTGTAGCCGCCGATTTGGGTTGGCGGGAGCGGCCGTGCCTGATCGCGAAGGCCGGCGGCGTTTACGGCCATTCGAAATTCTTCGAAGCCGCAATCGAGGCCGAAGTCGCGAGAGTGCTGCCGGAGGGTCGACTCGTCTCACTGGAAAGTTCGCCGGCCGAGGCCGCGGTTCGGATGGCTGTACGGGATGTGCGCGCGAAGGGAAATGCTGCCTGAGGCGCCGGAGCGCGTCGAATTTGCGCGCGCGGCCCCGGCGGAAAAGTTGGTTGCGCTTCTGCATGAGGCCGACGAGCAAATCCTGCTTGCCTTGATCGAAAATCCCAATTTTCAGGAAACACACGCGGAACTTCTTCTGGAACGCGCGGACATATCCTCGGCCGTCATTACATCCGTGGCCGAAAAGGGAATGTGGATGGCAAGCGAGGGTGTACGGCTAAGGATCGCACAGCACGCGCATTCTCCCACGCGATTGGCCCTGGCCGCGGTGCGACAGTTATTTCTGTTTGATCTGGTGCGCGTTTGCATGATGCCTTCCGCGCCGCCGGATATTCGTCGCACGGCGGAAGAAGCGATCATCGCTCGCGTGCCGTATCTGGCGGTCGGCGAGAAGCTGACGTTGGCGCGGCGCGGTCCTGCGCGTGTCGCCGGCGCGATTCTGGCGGAAGGGCATCCTCAAGCGATGAAGCTTGCGCTGGGAAACGGTTTTTTGACGGAAAGCCAGGTATTGAAAGTTCTGGCAAAGGGCGGAGTGGCTGAGCGAGTGGTCGCAGCGATTGCCGCACATCCGAAGTGGTCTTGCGTTTACAATGTGCGCGCGGCACTTGTGCGGAACGAGCAAACGCCGGTCGCATACGTGCAGCGTTTCGTGGACGATCTTACGCTACGGGATCTGATCGATATTTCGGAAATGCGCGAGCTTTCCGGCGAGGCGCGCAAGCTGATTGTAGGCGAGCTTGCGAGGCGCCATGGGAACGCGGCTGCGGGCCCGAAGTCGGCCGATATCGAATGAACGTGAGTGGCGACTTTTTTTGAGGTGAGGATTGCCGAAGAAACCGAATCCGATGCGATGGATCATGATTGTGGGAGGCGTCTCGTTCTTTGCGATTTTGATCTACTTGTCGATGCGACAGGTGCAGCAGGAATATGAGGTGTGCATGGCGTTCAGAGGGGCGACGCACTGCGCAACGGCCTCCGGCTCCACGCGCGATGAGGCGGTTCGCAGCGCGCAGGAGATCGACTGCCAGATGCTTGCCAACGGGCGGGATGAAACGATGGTGTGCCTATCGAATGCGCCCAGCGGCATTCGCCAGATTCAAAAATGAACGGCTCCGGTCTCGCAATGCAGTCAGCCTTCCTTGCCGCCACTCACTTATTTGCGCTTTCCGGTGTCTAATACGTATGTACATTGAGGCTTCTGCGATTGGGCGGTGAAATGACGCGTTGTTTGAATTGTGGAGCGGAAAGGCAAGACGAGGTCTGCCAGGCGTGTGGCCTAGAGCCTGCCGCTGCGGAACTGGCGTTGCGTCGGAAGCTGCTGAATCGCACAGGCTTGTTTCTGCTGGGCGCGATTGCGTTTGTCACGGCGAGTGGGCGGTACCCGCCGCTTGAACTTGACCGCATCTTGATTTTCATCGGCGTGCTCTTCTGGTTCACGCTGAGCCTCGCGATGTGGCTCGAACGGCGCGCCCTGAGGCATGCGGAAGTAGAGCCGCTGAAGCGCCTCTATTACGGGCTAATTCCGGTGCCGTGGCTGCTCGCAGGTCTGCTGCTGTTGAATGGAGCACTCGATCGGGCGCCCTTCAGTGAAGTGCGCTCTTATGTGGTGGGAAAGTTTGCGATGTACGGCCCCGTGCCCAATCGCCGGTTGATTGTGAAGTCCTGGCGCGATGGCCAAACATTCGAGCGCATCGACGTCGATCGCATCGACTTTAACCAGTTTTCCGACGGCGATTCGATCGACATCAAGGTCAAGTACGGTCTGGTGGGTATTCCGTGGATCGCCGGAGTTACGCGCAAGTAGCCACCGCGGTCCCAGGGTTCAGGTCAAGCGGTGGCGACGGTTTCGCGCTTTGCGTACTTCGTCGAGACGTAGTCATCGACCAACTTCTGAAATGCGACTGAGAGTTCGTCGTACGAGCCTTCGAGCGTGACGAATTTTTGGCCGTCGATATAAACCGGGCAGCGGGGAGTTTCGCCGGTCCCCGGCAGGCTGATGCCGATGTTCGCGGCCTTGGATTCGCCGGGGCCGTTGACGATACAGCCCATCACCGCGAGCTTTAACTCTTCCACGCCTTCGTAATCGCGTTTCCATTCCGGCATTTTGTCGCGGATGTAGCCTTGGATGCTTTCGGCAAGCTGCTGAAATGTGGTGCTGGTGGTTCTGCCGCAGCCGGGGCACGCAGTTACGCTTGGCGCAAATGCGCGCAGGCCGAGCGATTGCAGCAGTTCGCAGGCCGCGTAAACCTCTTCGCGACGGTCGCCGCCGGGGCGTGGCGTGAGTGAAACGCGGACGGTGTCTCCAATTCCTTCGTTGAGCAAAATCCCCATCGAAGCCGCGGACCAGACGAGGCCTTTTGCGCCCATGCCTGCTTCAGTGAGGCCGAGGTGCAGAGGTTGCTGCGTCTTCTGCGCGAGATCGCGATAAATATCGACAAGGTCGCGCGGCCGCGAGACCTTGCACGAGATGATGATCTGATCGTTGCGCAATCCACATTCGAGCGCGAGTTCGGTCGACTCGATTGCGGAAAGCACCATGCACTCATTCACAATTTCTTCGGACGTTTTTCCAAGGTCGCGGTCCGTGTTCTCCTGCATCTTGCGCATCACCAGCTCTTGATTCAGCGAGCCGCCGTTTACGCCGATGCGCACAGGTTTGCTGTTGTCGCGCGCGACTTTGCAGATGGTGGAGAACTGTTCGTCGCGTCGCTGGCCGTGGCCGACATTTCCGGGATTGATGCGATATTTATCCAGCGCGATTGCGCAATCTGGATATTTGGTGAGCAGCACATGGCCGTTGTAATGGAAATCGCCGATGATCGGAACGTTGCAGCCGGCGTCCAGCAGGCGCTTCTTGATTTCGCCCACGGCGGCCGCGGCCTCGGGCATGTTCACGGTGATGCGGACGAGCTCGGAGCCGGCCTGAGCGAGTTCGAGGCACTGCTGTGTGGTCGAGGCGATGTCAGCGGTGTCCGTATTCGTCATCGACTGGACGACGACCGGCGCGCCTCCACCAACCTGGATCCTGCCAACTTTAACGCCGTAGGTTTTATGTCTTTGCGGAATCATGCAGGAGCTATTGTAGCGAATCTATCGCCTTGCTCGCCACAGGCTGCTGAACACCGTTTGCTTGCCTATGCCCGGCGTGCGCTTGCTTGAATTGGCTTCGAAGCGCGAGGCGGCGGAATGATTGCGGCCATCTTTCTGATCATGGCCAGTACGAGCCGCTTGTCGTCGTCGGAAAGCGTAGTCGAATAGCGTTTGATTTCGGCAAGGAAGCGAATCTCTTCGTCCGAAAGTTCGCCCAGAATTTTGCGGGTTTCGCGATCCTGTGGAGTGTCGGTGCCGGGGAAGAAGTCCGCCAGGCTGATTTCCATTGCCTCAGCGATTTTCGCCAGCGTCTCCAGCGACGGAACGGTGTGGCCGTTTTCCACGCGCGAGAGGTAGCAGCGAAGTAGTCCTGTACGCCGTTCGATATCGCCTTGCGACAATCCGCGGTCGCTGCGATAGGATTTGATCACTTCACCGATGTTGACCTTGGGCTTCTCTTTGGGCATGGGTATCTTTTCCGGTACTGGAGTTGGCTTTCAAGCTAACGGGCGTTATCTTACGAGCCAACAGAGGCGTCCAGCAAGCTGAATTTGCTGTGCATGTTACCGGGAAGACACATTCGAGGGGTGCGTGGCGATGAAATGCGTAAGTCTGTGTCCTACAACCGGCCATCGCCCCAGATTGCTGGAATCGCCCTTAAATCGCTTGTTGGGCGAGGATGTCGGCGGGTTGGATCCGTTGCTGCTGGCTTTTTCCAAGGCGTTTATTTGCGTAAAGCGCGTCGTCGGCTCTCTTTAGGAATTCCTGCGCTGTCTCGCCGGGGCGATAGTCCACCCAACCGCGGGAGAAGCGGCAGGGCACATGCTGCCCTTCGTAAGTGACGCTTGCGCCCTCGAGGCGCAGAATTACGTGGCGCACTTCTTCGGACCTGCATTCCGGCAAAATCACCATGAACTCGTCCCCGCCAAGCCGCACGGCGAGATCTGATCCGCGAATTGCGCGCTGCACACGATCGGAGAAAGCCTTCAACATCATGTCTCCGCCGGCATGCCCCAATTTGTCGTTCACCTGCTTCAGCCCATCGAGGTCGATCATTAGTAGCGTTAACGGCCTGCCGTAACGCAGCGAGCGGGCGATTTCGTCCGCCAAGCGTTGTTCGCCGGAGCGGCGATTGTAGAGACCGGTCAGTTGATCCAACGCTGCTAGTTTGTAAACTTCCGCGGTGAGCGACTGAACTTGCGCCAGCGACTCGATCTGTTCGGAAATCTGCCCGCGCATGCGAAGAATCTGCCACTGCTGGTAGACGAGATAGACGGTGAAGAGGAGAACGATGCCGACCAGCGCGCGAACGGACTGGTTCAGATAAAACGAATACGTCTCTTCCTCCCGGCTCAGGATTTGCGGAAAGGTGAACGATGCAACCGCAACCGTGAGCAAGATCAGGACGAGAACGGTGGTAGACCAGAGCCACCACTGTTTGCGGTCGAGTGTGCGCAAACGGTCGCGGAATATCTCCGGCTTACCTCCCGACGGAGATTTCCTTTCAAATTGAGGCGGAGTTAATTCTCTCATCGACTTACCATCGCGTCACGAGCGCGTGGCCGATGAAGCAAACATATCGGAATCCTTCAGTCGATTCCACGGATAGATACCGAGCGTTTCCAAGCTAGTTACCCCGAAAAGTACGGATGGCCGTCCCATTTCGGGACTTTTCCGTCCGGCTGGGGCCCTCAATGTTCACTTTAGAGCAATCCTTAGACACAAATTGGCAGGAAACCACAAATTTCGCTCTTTTTTGATCGTGCTTTGCGCCGCGAGCGGCCCTGTCAGTAGTTTTCCCGACGCTGTTTAGGTGCCTATTCTTCGCTCGCCCCACGGGGCCGACTTCAAACAGAAGAGGGAGAAAAACCGCATGAAACTCAAGAGCTTGGGATTCCTTTTGGCACTTGCGTTGGCAGCAGTCATGATTCCCAATGCCCCTAAGGGGACTGGCACAGTTCGCGACATTGAGGCACCACCACCCCCGACGCCGATCTCGACCAGGTTGATCGCCGATATTGAAGCGCCGCCACCGCCGACGCCCATCGCGCCGGCTTTGGTTGCGGATATCGAAGCACCGCCTCCCCCCACTCCCGTTAGGGTAAGTCCGAATGGCGACATCGAAGCACCGCCACCGCCTACGCCTGCGGTCTAGCAGGGCTCCGGCAGAGTTACGAGAGCACGGCAAAACTGGGGTAGGGCCGACACGCCCTTTCCCCAGTTTTTCGTGTTAGCATTTGCTTTTGCGGGAGGCGAATTCGGATGCTCGCCGAAGCTATATTGTGGTCTGGATTAATTCTTCGACCGCTCATTCTCACCCGCGGTTACCAAAGCAGAATGCTCAGTCGGTATGCGTGGTTTTATTGGTATATCTTGTCGGGCTTTACTGCCGATGCGGTTCTGTACCTGCTTTGGGGCCGGTATGCCAACCTTTACTGGGTTTTTCAATTTTTGACTCTGGCTTTCGGGTGCGGTGTGCTTTTAGAGATTTTCAAGCATGTGTTATCCCCATACCCGGGCGCTGAGAGATTTGCCCGAATACTGCTATTGATGACCTTCGTCGTGATCTTTCTCTTCGGGCTGATCTACCCCCACATTAACACCAGTCTAACGGCGACGAGGTCCCACGTGGAGCTGGAACGGGACGTTCGAACGGCGCAGACAATCTTCTTTGTGGCGATCCTGGCCGTGATCTTTCATTACTCCATTCCACGCGGCAAAAACATGCGAGGTATGATGTCTGGCTATGGACTCTATCTGTGCGCGAGCCTCTTCACCTTGACTTTTCGCGCGTATCTGGGGCATGGCTTCGATGCAATCTGGCGAGTCTTGCAGCCCCTATTTTCCTCATTAACTCTCTGTATCTGGCTGTATGCGCTTTGGGCTTATCATCCAAACCCTGTACCGAGCACGCGCATAGAGCTGGAATCAGACTATGAGGAGCTGGCGGCGCTGACCAAGGGAAGAATCGATGCACTGCGGTCGCACCTGGGGCGCTCCGGGCACATGCGGCAGTAGCCGCCATTCGCCACAGTGTTTTTGCCGAAATGGGGTGCAATGAATCCCGCTGTGACATACCTGAGCCAGATTTGCGCAGGAAGTCTGCTAGTCCGCGGCGCGAAGGCCCGGTTGTTGAGGAAATATCCTTTTTTTTATTTTCCGCTGGCGTGTAGCCTCCTGGCGTCGACTTGCCTGAGTATGGTTTCTTCAACGGGTGGTGGCAAACTGTACGCTCGGTGGTATTGGGACGCCCAATTCCTCACAATGTTTGTGGCTTGCGGCAATATCATTGAGATTTTGCGGCATGGTTTCGCGCATACTCGTGGCGCACGAGATTTCGGTTTGGCTGTTCGTTATGCGCTCTACGTCGCAATCATGGTCTTCGGCGCGGCATATTTGTTGAGGCGAACTGGGGTGGAGCGCCAACTCCACGTAATTGCTATCGAAAGGGATTTTCGGATGGTTCAAGCTGTAATCCTGCTGGTTCTTCTGGCTGGATTATTCTATTTCGGCATTCCCCTCGGCCGAAATCTGAATGGAATCTTTCTCGGCTACGGCATCTATATTGGTGTGAGTCTTATGACGCTCGCGCTCGAATCCAACTTCCACAAGTCGTTTTATGCTGTGTGGGCTTTGCTGCAACCACTCTCCTACCTCGTTTCCCTCATAATCTACCTATTCAGCCTGTGGACGTATCGACCTGCGTCCATGCCCAGACTTGTGCTTGAGTACGGAGCTTCGGACGCAGGACCGGTCACTCCGACCCGGCGCGCTTGAGCGTTTTCCGCTCGCGAGTTTGTTGCGTCGCTTCGGAAGCAGCAGCTGTTTCATGGTGGGGCAGTGTGCCAATTGGGGTCACTTGCGGACCAGATTTGGGTGAAGGCTCAGGAAGAGCCAGGGCAAGGATTCCATTGGGTTTAGGGGAAAAACGATATTGGGGCAACGCTGGTTGGGCTTACTCTTGCTTGGTAATGCAAGACTCAGACGGTTTGTGGTCCATGGAATGGACTTTTATGTACAATTCGTACGATAGGGATCCGCGGATTATTGACTTATGATTCAGTTGGTCTTTTTTCTAAGCGTAGGGGTGCTTCTCTTCGTATTCCTTCTGGTACTGGCACGAAGGGGCCGGGCGGAGGGGGCTGCGGAGACTCTTGTCGAAGCACGGCATGCGCTACTTATCCTACAGACGGAACTATTGCCGCGGGCACTGGTGACTAGGATCTTTGCGCGAGAGGATCTGGACTTCGTCGTTGCACAGGGGTCGAGGCAAGTCGAAGATCTTTTTTTGCGCGAGAGGACGAGAGTAGCGCTGATCTGGGTGGAAAGGGTGCGAGGGCAAGTTGAGCTCCTGCGGCGATTGCACCTGGGTTCAGCGCGCTACTATGCGCAGTTGGAGCTCAGAAGGGAGCTATCGCTTGCCTGGGACTTTGGGGTGCTGTTGGTGTGCTGCAGGGCTTTGAGCCTGGTCTTCTTGGTAGGGGGAGCCTATTCAGGTTCAAGAATCGTGGGAACGGTCGCGGAGGCAGCGACACGGATTTGCGAGATATCTGGGCAGTCTCTGGCGTTTCTTTCCAAGTCCGGAGTAGACGATTTCGCTGGGCGCGGGTCAACTCTTTAAGATATGCAAACGAAACGGTAGATCATGCCCCTCAGACACCAACCCGGTCCGTGGGAGGCAGCGGAAGACTTGCGACGGAAGACGCTTTCCGGGATGGCCAGGCAGATCGATCGCCTCATTTATCTGGCGTCGACCCGGGACTACAACACGGGCGTCTATTACCATGATGGCTTGGCCGCGATCTATAGCCAGGACGTGGCGTGCCAAGCTTTGGCGGATTGCCATAGAGAGGCATTTCGGCAACTGCTGGGGGCGAGTCTGCAAGACCTTGTGGGTCAACTTGAGGGCTATATGCGCTCGGTCCATCAAACACCCGATGCGTTTATTGCCGCCTGGCAGAAGCTGGAGCCCTACCGCGTGACAGTGCCCGTGGAAAGCGACCCCTTGGCCGCCGAGTTCTTCTTCGCGAACCTCAGAACCGCTTTGGCAATCTTGGAAACGCGTCAGACTGCTCGTCCATCACTGGGACCAGCCGCATAGCCAACCCCGTCACCTGACCCACAATTTCCGCGTCGTCCGGGTAAGCAAACTGCCGGATCATGCATCCTGATAAAGGATGTGGAATCAGCGTGATCTGAGAGCCCTTCACTTCGCACCAAGCACACGCGTAAGAGTCGCGCAGCTCGACAAAATAGATCGGACGATCGAACTCCGTCCGCCAGTCTTGCCCCTGGTTTCGGGTGACTTGGCTGTCAATTTGTACGAACGATCCAGGGCGGATCAGCGGGGACATCGTAAAGTCTTCTTTGCCGATAAACCCGTACTGGCAATTGCGCACGTCGAGGCGCTGAATCAGCGCGATAGGCACCTCTCCCCAGATTTCGACCATGCGCGCGATCAGACTTGTCTTGTCCAAGCTGAAAGCCTTATCAAAGCGCACGGGGAATGTAACAGACCGCTCCGGGTCCGGCTCCTCGAAGGAGGCCAAATGAGTGTTCTGCAAGGGCAGCGCGAACCGATGCCGGCTGCTGGCGTTCAAATCCACGCCAAACATCGCCAGTAAGTCATTGAATTTAATGCGATAAATCACGCTGAGGCTGTAAAGCTTAAAGATGCTGGGGATAGAGCTCTTGTTTTCCAGCTGAGTAAGCCAGGCGTTGGAGATGTAGAACTCCTCGTTTTGGCGCTCGTCCGCGATGGATCGGCTGAACTCTTCCACCTCGCGGGTGGTGACGCCAAGACGATTCCGCATCTCTCTGAGCTGTTCGCCGGTCCGAGCTATCAAGGCCATGTTCTCCTGCTCCAAAATGGAACACTGGCAATTCTCACGGCAACATTAGCGCCACCATCGTTCGAGAGCAAGTAGTTCCCATATCGATGGAAGCAGAACGACGGAAGTGATTATACCTGACCTACTGTATGCCATAGGGCGGCTGCTCGGTATAGCAAGCAAGAATCGTTGCCCGATGGGATTACGCGATTTGGACAGGAAAATAGCCTGCCGCGGCTTCTGGCGCTTTTTTTTCCAACTGGGACTTCAGGGCCCTTCACTTTCGGGCGCAGGTATCGTTTTCTGATGCGCTCGTATTTAATGTAACGAATACAGTCTCTTGGAGCCAATCGGCTTTAGTTATTAAGGCGTAATACCCGCTCGCAGTGTGTACTCGCGGTGCTTTCGCGGTTGGCTTCGGCGGGGCCAAGACGAAATGCCGTCTGGTACGTCGCAGCCATGCGCGTGCCCGATGGCTTGCGAGCGTTTCTTGTCTCTTACGCGGCAGGATCGTCCGATGGAGTGGCGCGCTCATTGCGAAGCGCGCATCATCAATCTTATGGCGTCCAATGGCCAGCGACTGCCTGGCCGATCTCCGGGATGCATGGTGAAACAATGACCAGCGGCTCCGCAAGGCTGGACGGCCCGTACAGCGAGCGTCGTGCTTTTCCGCGGTATATGTTTATCGCTACCGCTGAGATCATCGAACTTTCGACCGATACTCACATGTCGGGACGAGTTTCTGAAATCAGTACCAAGGGCTGCTACGTCGACATTCTGAATACGCTTCCGAAAGACACCTCCGTTCGGGTTCACATCACCACCGATCGCGGATCGTTCGAGAGTGCCGGCACAATCATCTACGTGCAGGAAAACATGGGGATGGGTGTGGGATTCGTTGATCCGCCGAAAGAGCAGCAGGACGTGCTGGATGCGTGGCTTGCGCAACTTGAGAACGGTACCTAGTCGTCCGAGTGCAGGATTCGAGACGAGACTTCAGCGGAGGGGGGAACGCTTGGGGTCAAGAACTGCGCGTTCCATTTGTAGAATGTCGAGGCCGCTGTCGCGGAGTTTTCTTGCCGTCTCCGACGATGTGTACTTGGCAATTGCGAGGACCAGACACTCGGCAGTGAGCACGGGGATCGAGTCTTCGTTCCCCATGTCTTTGCTTGCGGCCCGGCGAGGATCGCGAAACGGCGAAAGCACTTCGGCCGTTTGGAATACTGCTTTAAGGCCCACGGACGGAATAGGCTCCTCCTGCGGACGCGGCTCCTTCTTGGCCTTTCCCAGTTGTTTCCAGCGAGGCTGAGGTTCGCTCTCCTTGCGCCGCGTGTCGTAGAGCTGGATCCAGTAATTCCAGCGCTGGGGACTGATCTGGCACATCTCCTGGAGCATGTCCTGCACGCGCTCGCGATTCTCTTCGGGCCAGTAGGCGGCGAGCCGGTCCCATTCATACATATACAGACCGGCGAGAACGTCGGGAATCTCAATGAATCGGGAGGCACGGCTGTTCGCAAGCATCACGGCGAGGTCCATCGCCCTGGAAACATCCAGAGTGAGCAAATGGCTCGCCGATGCGTGAGGAGGAGCAACGGCAGCATCGGGGCCTGCCGTGCGAACCGGCCGCACTCGTTCAGCCGCGCGTTTCTTGCCGAAAAGATTCATGGCGAGAGGTGCCTCTTGGCCAGTTTAGCAAGCGCCATTAGAAATTCGGTATCGCGCGCGGCGACGGTGCCTTTAGCGACAATCACACCCCGAGGACGGTGACGAGTTCGCGCACGGATGCGGCCGATTTATCGAGCGCCGCTTTTTCGTCAGCGGTCAGCTTGATCTCCAAAATCTGCTCGACGCCCTTTGTGCCTAGTTTTACGGGAACGCCCACGAAGAGGCCGTTGATTCCGTATTCTCCCTCGAGATATACAGCGCAGGGCAGGATCTTCTTCTTGTCTTTGAGAATTGCCTCGACCATTTCGACGGCTGCAGCGGATGGTGCGTAATATGCCGACCCGGTTTTTAGCAAGTTCACGATCTCCGCGCCGCCTTTGCGCGTGCGCGTGATGATCGCTTCAAGCCTGTCTGAGGGAATCAGTTCGGTGATCGGCACGCCGGCCACGGTAGAGTAGCGGGCGAGCGGGACCATGTCGTCGCCGTGACCGCCGAGCACAAATGAATGCACGTTTTCAACGGAGACGTTCAATTCGCGCGCGACGAATGTGCTCATGCGGGCCGAGTCCAGCACTCCGGCCATGCCCAGCACGCGATGTTTGGGGAACCCGCTTACCTTGAACGCGGCTTGCGCCATGGCGTCGAGCGGGTTCGTCACCACGATCAAAATGGAATCGGGCGAGAGTTTTACGATCGCTTCGACCACGCCCTTCACCACATCGTAGTTCGCCTTCAGTAGGTCGTCGCGGCTCATTCCGGGTTTTCGCGGAAAGCCGGCAGTGATCACAATGATGTCGCTATTGGCCGTCTCGCTATAATCGCCGGCGCCGGTGGAAATGCCGCTGGCGTGCGAGTCCGTGCCGAGAATCGGGGCAGACTCCGCCATATCCAGCGCCTTGCCGGCCGGAGGACCGTCCAGAATATCCGTGAGCACCACATCAGCCAGGCCTGAATCGTGAATCCGCTGCGCCGTCGTCGAGCCAACGAAACCGCCACCCACCACCGTAACTTTCTTCCGCATCCTTACTTTCTCCTTTGGAAATTTGCGTTCGCTGCTCGCGCGATTTTCAACGGGTCGCGACGGCTGCGCCCATGTTCTCGATAATTGCCGAAGCGAATTCCGAAGTTTTCAGTTTGGTCGCGCCGGGCATCAGCCGTTCGAGATCGTACGTAACTTTTTTCTGCTGGATGGTGGTGGCGATGCCGTCTTCAATCAACTTGGCCGCTTCTTTCCAGCCCATGAAGTCCAGCATCATCATGCCGGAGAGCATCACGGAACCTGGATTGATCACGTCTTTATCGGCATATTTCGGCGCGGTGCCGTGCGTTGCTTCGAAGACGCCAAAGCCGTCTCCGATATTCGCGCCGGGTGCGATGCCAAGGCCTCCGACCTGGGCCGCACAGGCGTCAGAAAGATAGTCGCCATTCAGGTTGGGCGTGGCGAACACCTGATATTCGCCCGCGCGCGTGAGCACCTGCTGGAACACGGAGTCCGCAATGCGGTCGTTAATCAGAATCTTTTTCTTCCACTGACCCTTGCCGTGGGTTGCGTAGATCGAATCCAACGTGTGCTTCACTTCGGCGTAAATCGTCTTGCGAAAGTCTTCCGTGGCCCGTTCCAGACCGGGTTCGATAGCGGCCGCATTTTTCTCGACCGAAAGATTGGCGTCTTTGTCCTGATTGTCCAGAATCCAGCTTTCCCGTTCGGTTACCACGTGCGGGCGAAATTCTGCGATGGCCAGTTCGTAGCCCCAATCGCGGAAAGCGCCCTCGGTGAACTTCATAATGTTGCCCTTGTGCACCAGCGTGACGACCGTGCGATTATTTTCGATGGCGTGCTGAATCGCGCGCCGGACAAGACGCTTGGTACCGGTCGGCGAAATCGGCTTGATGCCAATCCCGGAATCTTCGCGAACTTTTTTCGAGCCGCCCTTCAACATGTCGTCATTGAGGAAGCCGATCAGTTTCTTCACTTCCGCGGAGCCCGATTTCCACTCGATGCCGGCGTAAACGTCTTCGGTATTCTCGCGGAAGATGACGACGTTCATCGCCTCCGGATGCACCACCGGCGACGGCACGCCCGTGTAATAGCGCACCGGGCGCACGCATGCGTAAAGGTCGAGCACCTGTCGCAGCGTGACGTTAAGAGAGCGAATTCCGCCGCCCACCGGAGTAGTCAGCGGTCCTTTGATCGCGATGCGAAAGTCGCGAATGGCGTCGACTGTATCTTGCGGCAGCCATTCCTTAAATTGATTGAACGACTTCTCGCCGGCGTAGACTTCCAGCCAGGCAATTTTCTTCTTGCCGCCATAGGCCTTTTCAACTGCCGCGTCAAAAACGCGCCGCGAGGCTTTCCAAATGTCGCGGCCAGTGCCGTCGCCTTCAATAAAAGGGATGATGGGGCGGTCGGGAACTTTGAACGCGCCTCCCGAATATTCGATCGCCTGGCCGTCGGCAGGTACCGCAACCCCGCTGTAAGAACTTTTCATCTGTCAAAATCTCCCGTCTCCGTCACTATCGCCGGCGGCAGCGAGCACAGGTGCGTATTCCCCGCGCCACCGAAACTGCATACGTTAGCACAAATTCCGGGGCTCGCGGCGCGTGATTCAGCGGGGACCGGGGGCGATTCACCCTTTAATATGGAGAGGAAGCGGCAGGGTGCGGGCGCTGATTAAATCCCACCCTAAAGATTGGCGCCCACCGATGTCGAAATCAGGCGATGTCGAGCGTCATTAGTAGTGGCGGGCGATTTACCCGACTAAAACTTTCGAGGAGAACGCAGATGCAATACCTGTTGATGCTTTATTCGCAGGAGAGTCAGTGGCCCAAGATGTCTGCGGCCGAACAGAAGCAGGCGATGGGCGCCTACATGGCTTACACGGAAGCGCTAAAAAGTGCGGGGGCGCTGAAGGGAAGCAATCGGTTGCAGCCGACCACAACTGCGACAACAGTCCATGTGGAAAGCGGCAAGTCGCAAGTGCTGGATGGTCCTTACGTGGATTCGAAGGAGCAGCTGGGCGGCTATTACCTGATCGACGTGGCAGATCTGGACTCGGCCATTTCGTGGGCAGCCCGGTGCCCAGGCGCGAGCCACGGAACGATCGAGGTGCGTCCGCTGTGGACGATGGCCGAGGCCTGAGTGTCTGCAATAATTGCGGGCCGCTGCGCTTTATTTGAGAGTCGCAGCGGCCCTCAGTGATTTGGCGATGAAAAGCGAAATGAGAGGCCGCCCCCGCGTGAATAAAGTTGAGACAAATGAAGACGTTCGGCGCGCCGCAGAAGCCGTTGCACGCAGAAGTTACGGAAAGCTCGTGGCGTTTCTGGCGGCTCGCACGCGCGACGTCGCCTCGGCGGAGGATGCGCTTTCGGAAGCCTTCGCATCCGCATTGGCGGATTGGCCGGTGAAGGGCTGTCCTTCGAATCCCGAGGCGTGGCTGCTGACCGTGGCGCGGCGCAAGGCTATCGACGCTCTACGCGGCCAGCGACGGGGCGAGATGGCGGGCGAAGAGTTGAAAATCATGGCGGAGGGCCTGGATGTAGTTTCGCCGCGCGGCAGGATTTCCGATCATTCGTTTGTCCAAATTCCGGATCAGCGCCTTGCTTTAATGTTCGCTTGCGCTCATCCCGCTGTCGATGCCGCCATTCGCGCGCCCTTGATGCTGCAGGTTGTGCTCGGATTCGATGCTGCCGCCATCGCATCAGCGTTCTTGATTTCGCCCGCGGCGATGGGGCAGCGTCTGGTCCGCGCGAAAGACAAGATCAGGCAAGCCGGAATTCCATTTCGAATTCCAGAACGCGAGGAATTGCGTGAACGTCTTGATACTGTGCTCGACGCGATCTACGCGGCGTTCTCCGAGGGGTGGACCGATGCCGTTGGCACAGACGCGGCGCGCCGCGACTTGGCCGAAGAGGCAATATTTCTCGGCCGTTTAGTTGCGGAGTTGCTGCCAAAAGAGCCTGAGGCGCTCGGGCTTCTCGCGCTGATGCTTTACGCCGAGGCTCGCCGGGTCGCGCGTCGCGACTCCGAGGGCGAATTTGTGCCGCTGGCGGCGCAAGATCCGGCGCGCTGGGATTCATGCATGATCGATGAAGCCGAGATGCTTTTGCATCGGGCGAGCGCGATTGGCGCGCTCAACATGATCGGGCGCTACCAACTCGAGGGAGCATTGCAGTCGGCGCACGTTCATCGGCGGCGAACACGCCGCGCAAATTGGCCGGACGTGGTGAAAATTTACGACGCGCTGGCTGCGATCTCAGGTTCGCCGGTCGTCAGGATCAATCGTGCGCTCGCCGTCGCTGAAGTGGAGGGAGCCGACGCGGGCTTGGCGCTGTTGGACGAACTCGCTAGCGACCCGCGCCTTGGCGAATATCAGCCGTATTGGGCGGCGCGCGCAGAATTATCGGCGCGCAGTGGCGACAAAGAAGAAGGGCGGCGCGCATACGAGATCGCCATTGGCCTGGAACGCGATGTAGCGGTGAAGCGATTCCTTCAGAAAAGACGGCAAGAACTCTGTTAACGAACTTATTGCGATCCATCGCTCGCTTTTGCTTGCCATTTCTGTGCGAGCGTTTTGTCGGACAATGCTTTGATAAAAATTCCGCCTACGACGGACCGCGCCTGAAAGCCGGTTTGTTTGCCGGTTTTCGTGTCGTACCAATCGGTGAGCGGAACGCGCGAAGGCGACGTGCTAATCCATTTCACGATGGGGTCAACCAGCGCGTTGAACTGGCTCTGATCCGACGCGAGAGTCGCCGTCCACAGTTCCCAATCGAGCTTCGTGTAGTCCGCACGATTGTCCAGCGGCAGCCCGTCAACATTCATGTGTGTTTGATAGTAGGCCAGCTCGGTCTGCCGGACCGAGGCCGGGAAGAGATTCAGCCCAAGGAGCTGGTCCCACACCAGATTGTATTTCTGGCTCCATGTGCCTGGCTTATCGAACGCCAATTTGTAATGATCGTCGTCGATGTCCATCTGTTGCCAGCTCGCCGCCATTTGTTTAGCGGCGGATAAATAATCGTTCGCAACAGCGGTGTTGCCCAATCCTCGCGCCATCAGCGAATACGCCCCCAGGCCTTCAATTGCCTTGATCGAAAGATTCGCGTTGTGAGCTAGATGCCCGGCGAAATCGTCCGTGCAGAGCTGATTTTCCGGATCGAGTCCTTTCGCGCGCACGTATTCGGCCCACTTGGTAAATTCGGGCCAATATTGACGGGCCACGTGCCAGTCCCCTTCGGCTTGCCCCAGCGCGGCGCCGAGAATCAGCAGATTGCCACTCTCTTCCACCGGCATCTGATTCTCTTCGGTCTTTTCGCCCCCGCCGTAGTTCTGTCCGTCCGCCAGGGGATAGCGGCCCAGATCGTGCGGCGCGAAGGGAAATTTCCAGCGGGGAAGGCTCGCATAATTCAGGACGGGACGAACCTGCGCTTCCAGCAGCGCCGGATTCAGCAGCAGGAAAAAAGGCGAGGAAGGGTAGAGCACGTCCACCGTGGCGATATCGCCATTCGAGAAATTCTCCTTAGCGAAGAGCATGGGCTGCCCGTCAGAGTCCGCCACCAGCATGTGCGCGCCGAGCGCCTGGCGATAAGCGAGCACGGCGAGTTGCGCGTAGCCAAAGCCGCCAGCTTTCGTTAGATCAGCAGTAAGTTCCTGGTCGTACTGCGAGCCGCGCGCTTCGAGAGACGGGTAGTCTGCTTCGGCCGACGCAAGCAGGTCGTTCACGGACTCGCCGTTGCGCTGCCAATAAGGGCGCAGCCTGCGTTCGAGATATTCGATCGCGAAGCCTTCCGTGTAGGACAGCAAAACGTGTTGGGTTTCCGCGTGCCCGGCCGAGCAAGTTAGCGAGGTCTCGACAGCGAGATGTGCAGCTCCATCGTGAGGCGTGCGGGGCATATCCATATCGTCGGATGTCGCAAGACGGCCGGACGCAACGAAATCAGCAATGGCAGATGGCGATACGACAGTCGCTGCCAACTCGGACGCAGGCACGGCGAGGTGGAAATATCCCCAATCGATGCGCAGGTTATCTCCGGAGCGGTTCAGCACCTGCTGATCGCGCGAGCCTACGTTGAGTACGTTGAGCCCAGCGACCTGCGAACGGCCCCACACGACCGGCTGGTCGTCCGTATTCACCGCGATCATCGGGTCAACATCGAACAGCACCTCCACCTTGTGCGTTCGCCCGTCGGTGCTGCTTGCGGTCCATGAGAGGTAGGTTACCGGGCGGGAGAGAATATCCAGATCTTGCGGCAATGCCGGCGTAAAGAACGTCACGCTAAGACGGACACCGCCGGCCTCGAATGCGTAAAGGGTGTGCGTCGGCGCGATCGCGAGCGACACTTGTTGCATCGCCGGCACATCGCGCGGCGCCGCGCCCATGTAGCGATACGGCTTGCCGTCGATGCGGGCCAGCCCGGCAAGCGGTTGCGCAGTGCCCGTCCAATGGCGTGTTGGCGCGTCGGTCAGATTCTCGTTCATCGACCAGACGCTGAAATAAGGATTATGGACGACGAGCGGCACGGCGGGTGGACGCTCCTGAGCGAACGCGGGGGAAACGGCGCCAGCAAAAACCAGTACCAGCAAGAGAAATGTCCTA
>Ga0210385_10000831_pt1 | contig 19988 bp, 19 predicted proteins | sample IncBWH26OmetaG_FD_160107 | JGI IMG/M metagenome (GOLD analysis project Ga0210385, IMG submission 160107) | Forest soil microbial communities from Barre Woods Harvard Forest LTER site, Petersham, Massachusetts, United States - Inc-BW-H-26-O ...
CCTTACACCAGCAACGGTTTCCAGCCAGCTGTGCTGACCTCCACCTGGAACGCTGCCGACCTCGTCGAAACGTCCGTCACCGACTACGCCCACTTCGTCGCCAGCGTGATGCGCAACGAAGGCCTTAGCCCAACCATCGCGGCGCAGCGCCTCGTTATGACGCGCGACTGGACCACGGAAGACGCACGTAAGCAGGTCTGCGCCCACGAGACGCCCGGCACTCCCTGCCACATCTCCGCGGGCATGGGCCTCGGCTGGCAAATCATCATCCACAATGGCGCCACCATTGTCGACCACTCTGGTTCTGACGCGGGCGTGAACACTTTTGCCTTCTTCATCCCGTCCAAACACGTCGGTGCCGTCATCTTCACCAATAGCGAAAACGGCTCCAAGGTCATTGGCGAGATCCTCCGTGTACTCTACCCCGACCCTGTGTATGCGGAGACAGTCTCACACTGACTTTGTCCATTGACGCTGCCTGCTCCGAGAACACCCTTGCGATCACGGCATATTCGTGCTGACAAACGCGGTCTCAGAAGTGATCTAATTCGTGAGCTGAATGCTCCATGAGTGCAAATCGTCGAGTCACTCATCGGCAAATGAGATCAAGGCAATTTGCCAAAAGGGCGCCGTACAGACTGCCGTTGACGCGGAACATGCATTGATCGTGGCACACGCTGTGGTACTCGATGCTTCTGATATCCGTTGCCTGAAGCCCATGGCTGAGGCTGCAAAGATAGCACTTCAAGTGGGTAGTTTTAAAGTGGTGGCTGACGCTGGTTACTCCAATGGGGAGCAGGCTGCTCACTGCGAAGCGGCTGGCATGATGCCCTACGTCCCAGTCATGCGCACAGTGAACAATCAAGGCGATGGCACGCTATTCGGTCGTGCAGACTTTCGCTATGAACCTGATCGCGATAGCTATGTCTGCCCCGGTAAAAAGAGGCTGCTGCGCAAGCACACCAATCACAAAGACCGTTACACCATGTATAAGGCTTCGACTAGCGACTGCGGCACTTGTTCGCTGAAGTCGCGGTGCACACAGGCCCCAAGACGTGGTTTGGCTCGCCACTTGTATGAGGAAGCGTTGAACCGAATGCACGAACGGGTGACCCCAGAAGTGATGCGGCTGCGCCGATGCACTGTCGAGCATCCTTACGCCACAATCAAGTACCGTATCTTCGGGCATCCACGTTTGCTAATGCGAGGGCTGTCCGGTGCGAAGGTCGAAATCGGTTTCGCGACAATGGCATACAACCTCAAGCGCATCACAAACGTGCTCGGCGCAGTCAAATTAACGGAAGCGCTTCATCACACCTGATAAGACCCAGCGACAGAACGTACAATTTCCAATTTCTAAGTTCGCCAGCGAGGCAATCGTGCCCTTTGACAATCTCCTGAACTGAGTTTCGTAACGACCTCGTTCCTTCCCCGCAACGCCCCTCCCTGACGAGCGCAATGCAATAAGGTAGTTTGCCTAAATTTCTTCTTTTATCAAGTGCCCCCGCTTCAGGCGGCTTTATGGCAGAGCCGGTCGGAACCTGTCAAGGCTCTGCGCTGCGCTTCGACCGCTGACGCGGCGCCTGCGGCGGCCTGGACAGAACCCTCCGCGCCTCTGCCGCGCCGCAAGAGCCATGAAGCGGGGGCACTCAACAAAAGAAATTTGGGTTAGAGGCAGTGCTTCCCCTCATGCAAGCAAATCGCCCCTCAGCGGGCAGCGCAGGAGCACACAGCCATGACAGCCACCATCAGCAGCAACGCCACGCCGCACAGGAAAAATGCGGCGCGGCGCACCGAACCGAGCGCTTCTCCCTACCAGCAGCGCACCTCACAGAAAGATAACCCCACTCAGTTACTCATCAAGCAGGCCGTGGACTACCTCATCCAGCAGCTTGAGGCAGGACACAGCGAAACCCTCGCCGCGTACCTCCGCTCGATGGCGCGGTTCCATGCGTACAGTTTCGGCAACATTTTGCAGATCGCCAGGCAATGCCCGACAGCCACGCGCGTAGCCGGGTATGGCGCGTGGAAACAGCTTGGCCGGTTCGTCAAGCGGGGCGAGAAAGGCATCCAGATTCTCGCGCCGGTAACGGGCTTTCGCCGCAGGAAAGCGGATACGGAGCAGGAAACCGGGGGCAAGGCACAGCCCGTACTCATTGGCTTCCGCACGGCATTTGTCTTCGATTACGGGCAGACCGAAGGCGTAGACCTACCTGAATTGAACCACTCCATCAGCGGTGATGTGGGCGACAACCGCGACCGTCTGCTGGCGTACCTTGCCCAACAGAATATCGCGCTGGAGTTCAACGAACGGATTGCCCCGGCGTTGGGCGTCTCCTACGGTGGCAAGATTGCTTTGCTGCCGGGTCAGTCGAAGGCCGAAGAGTTCACCACGCTGGTACACGAAACCGCGCACGAGCTTTTACATAAAGCCGAACGGCGCACCTTCACTACCGCAACCGTGCGCGAAACTGAAGCCGAGTCCGTGGCCTTCATCGTCGGTCAGGCCGTGGGCTTGGAGATGGGTTCGGCTTCGAGCGACTACATCCAGCTTTATCACGGCAACGCCTCGCTGCTGGCCGAAAGCCTTGAGGTTATCCAGCGCACCGCTTCGATCATCCTCCGCGCCCTGCGCGTGGAGAATGCGGAGGAGCAGTTCGCCGCAGCCAGCTGACGCACATTCCTGAGCGGGTGATGCTCGGATGTGCCCGCTTGCGACTTCACGCAAGACCCAACCGGAATAGGAGATTCCCATGACTACCACAGTGCAAACTCAGTCCGAATACCGCGACCTGCCGATTGATTGGCTCATCGAATCCACCACCAACCCCCGTCAGACATTCGAGGAGGATGCGATGCAGGAACTCGCTGCCAGCATCCGCGAGCATGGCGTACTGCAACCCTTGCTGGTACGGCCTCGCGCAGAGCGCCGCTTCGAGATCGTCTTTGGAGCGCGGCGCTACCGTGGCGCGGCGATGGCCGAGAAAGAAACCGTGCCGGTTTGCATCCGCGAGATGAGCGACGCTCAGGTGTTGGAGGCGCAGCTCGTTGAAAATTTGCAGCGCCAAGATGTGCATCCGCTCCACGAGGCCCAGGGCTTCGCCGCGTTGTTGCGTCTTGAAGAGCCGAAGTATTCCATCGAACTCATCGCGGCAAAATGCGGGAAGCATCCAGGCTATGTCGCCTCCCGCCTCCGCTTGACTGAGCTTGCGCCCGCAGCGGTTGATGCCTTTACGAAAGACGAAATCGGTTTGGGTCATGCCTTGCTCTTGGCTAAACTTCAGCCCGAACAACAGGAAGAAGCATTGACCGCCTGCTGGCAGGAGAGCTATACGAACGGCAGCAAGGCAAAACGCATTCTGCTGCCCGTCCGCCATCTGCGGGAATGGATTGAGCGCAACATTCTCTTGGAGCTTGCCACCGCGCCGTTCTCGAAAGAGGATGCAACGCTTGTGCCGGAGGCGGGTTCCTGCCTTGAGTGCGTCAAACGCACCGGGCATAACACCCTGCTCTTCGAGGGCATCGCGGCGCAGCACGATTCCTGCTCCGATCCTGCCTGCTATGCGGCCAAGGTGGACGCGCATGTGAAACGGACGGTCGCGGCGAAACCAAAGCTGGTACAAATCACAACCGCCCTCGGCAAACCCGCCGAAGGCAGCGCGATTGTCCCGCGCGGCCAGTACGTCGAAATCCGGCACGAGAAGCCCAAAAACAAATACCAGCAGGAAGCGCCGGAATACAAAACATGCAAGTACGTCACCGAGGCTATCGTTGCCGATGGCACGGAGAAAGGCGAACTCCGCAAGGTGTGCGCCAATCCCGATTGCCAGGTGCATCACCCCAAGAAACAGCAGCGGCGGGTTCAGGCCGACGCAGCGGAGAAGGCCGCGCAGGCGAAGCAGCGGCGCGAGGAGGCCATTGCCAACACTACTGGCATTCGCGTTCTCGCCGCCATCGCCGATGCCGTTCCTGTGCGGCTGATGAAGCGCGACTTGCTGTTTGTGACGGAACGGCTGGCCGGATTGGTGGACGAACGGCGCCTGGAGATCGTTGCCCGACAGCACGGCATCAAGCGGGAGAAAGACAGCGATTCCATCGCCAAGCTGTTTGCCGCTTACCTGCGCCGCGCCGAGGAAAGTGTGTTGGGCAGCGTGCTGGTCGAACTGACCATCTTGCTGGCCGCCGCCCACCGGCAGTCGGCGCAAGTACTGACCGAAGCCGCCGCTGTATACAAGGTGGACACCGACGCCATCACTGCGAAGGTCAAACAGGAGTTCGTGGCGAAGGACAAGGCCAAAGCAACGAAGAAGGCCGCGCCCAAGCCACCAGCCAAGCAACAGGCAAAGGCAGCAAAGAAACCCGTAGCAGCTTAACCCTCGATCCAACCGCAACACTTGCGCGGGGTCTCAAACCAGAGGCCCCATGTTTTTTGTGTCCCGGCCCGCCAACCCACCCTTTTTGCGAAGCTCCTGCCATTGGGCAGGAGCGGCATTATGCGCCCGCCCGGCGGGCACCGCTAAGTCTCATATCCGCCGTGTGACGTGTGGAGTTTTGTAGAGCTTCGACCGTACGCGAATAATTATCAGCGTATGACAACCCGAGTTGCACCAAGACTCTTCGTTCCCTACGTAGGGCGATGAGCGGTTTGGCGATCAGCCATCCCACCGGGAAAGTCCGACCGGAGGCGTTACAGCAGATCGAGTCGGCTGGTATCTCGGCGAAGGGTCTGCGCAGCAAGTCATGGAATGAGTTCGCCCAGTCAGGCGCTCCCGAACTCAACTTCGTATTTACCGTCTGCGACAACGCGGCAAACGAAGCCTGCCCTTACTGGCCCGGACAGCCTATGACGGCACACTGGGGCGTTCCTGACCCGGCAGCCGTCAAGGGTACACCGGATGAACTTGCCCATGCCTTCAGCAGTGCGTTTCTGACTCTGGAGCGACGAATCAGCCTATTCTTGTCCCTTCCGCCGGCGACGCTCGAAAGCATGACGATCCAGGAAGAGATCAAGCGGATCGGCAAGCAATGAAGGTTTCACTGGCGCGGCGGATCACTGCGAAGTTCTTGGGGACATTCTTTCTCTTGGTTGCGGTCGTGGGCTCCGGCATCATGGGAGATCGACTCGCCTTGGGAAATGTCGCTATTGCTCTGTTGGCGAACTCGATTGCGACCGGAGCCGCTTTGGTCGCATTGATCCTCGCCTTCGGCCCCACCTCCGGCGCGCATTTCAATCCTGCCGTTACTCTTGCCGACGCTTGGATTGGCGAGACAGCCTGGCGCGATGCTCCAATGTACATCTCTGCTCAAATCGCGGGAGCGATTGCCGGAGTCGCTGCTGCTCACCTGATGTTCGGCGAAACCTTATTCATGGCTTCTACTCACGTTCGTGGAGGACCGGCACAGCTCTTGAGCGAGTTCATCGCCACTTTCGGTTTGCTGGCAGTGATTTGGGGATGCGCCCGAACGCGCCCATCAACCATTCCGTATGCAGTGGGCGCCTACATCATCGCTGCCTATTGGTTCACCTCGTCTTCATCGTTTGCGAACCCCGCAGTCACGCTCGCCCGTGCGATGACGAACATTTTTTCAGGGATTCGCCCGATCGATGCGCCTGGTTTCATTCTCGCCCAATTTGCCGGAGCTATTGCCGCCTCGATCTTGTTTCGGTGGCTGCAATCGCCTTCCGTGCCTTGCTAAGCGCAGGATGGCATAACTTCTATACTTCACGGTCTGACGAGTGACGCAGATCACATACTCAAGGTTCCAGTGCATCTTAGAGTTGCCCATGCAACCGGAATTGGTGATCTCATACGACCCAGAGATGTTTCCGGTTGCAGGAACCTGCTCTGCATGTTGAAGAACGATGCCGCAAAGAGAGCCGGGGATTACGTCATCAAAAGAGAGCATCGAATGGCTTGCCAAGCAATTCAGGCTCCATTTGAACCAGAAGCATTCAAGCGGCTAATGCTGGACCGCCGCTGCCCCCGGCTTCCCCGATCTGCCACGAAGCCCCTCGGAAACGAGGGGCTTCGTGACTTGGCGTATCCGACGCTCATTTAGGTTCTTCATGCCGAGTTTGCCGTTCCTTCCTCGTCCCCGGGTTAGCTTACAGCGACATTCGACTAAGGTCCGCAGCTATTTCCCGGCCTATTCCACTAAAAGCAGCCGTTATATCCCGCGCTCGCGTCAATGCTGCATCGATGTTTGGGAGGATGTTCTCTCCGCCAACATGATCCACGAACTCCGACCCTGCCAGCAACTCGGCCGGTTGTTCACGCGCGCCACAAAGCAGCAGACTGCGCCCCGACTTATGCAGACGGCCCGGGAATGTCTCAAGGGCATGTAGACCCGTCGCATCGAGCGCCGTCATATTCCGGAGCCTCAGAATCACAACCGAAGGAAATGTCCGTAGATCCCGCGTAGCCTCGAAAAGTTTCTCTGTTGTTCCGAATAGAAAAGGTCCGTGTATGCGCAGGATCGCCACATTCGGCGGGATCTCCTTGTCATGGAGGATATGGGCACGCCCGTCGCGAAGATATTCTTCTGTAACCGGAGCGACAGTTGTTGTCTCGGCCACGCGATAGATGTAGAGCAGTGCAGCCAGTGCCATCCCTACTCCTACCGCGACGGTCAAATCGGCAACGACGGTTAGCGTAAATGTCACCGCCCACACCGCGATGTCTGTCTTTGCGAGCCGCAGGATTGACCCAATCTCTCGCCACTCGCCCATATTCCAGGCAACGACAAACAGGACAGCAGCCAGGGTCGCCAGCGGCACAAAACGCGCCAACGGGGCCGCCACCAGGAGAATCGTCAGAAGAGTGAGCGCATGAATCATCCCGGAGATGGGCGTGCGCGCGCCAGACCTGATGTTGGTTGCCGTACGTGCAATGGCTCCCGTCGCCGGAATACCGCCGAAGAGCGGCGACACCAGGTTGGCTACGCCCTGGGCCACCAGCTCGACGTTCGAATTATGCTTGTCGCCACTCATGCCATCGGCCACGACCGCAGAGAGCAGGCTCTCAACGGCGGCCAGCATCGCGACCGTGAATGCGGAAGGCAGCAGTGGGAGAATATGTTCCACGCGCAGTTGCGGAAAGGTGAAAGGAGGAAGACCTCGTGGGATTCCTCCAAAGCGGGTGCCCACTGTCTCCACTGGAAGGTGCAACAGCGGTACGGCAAGTGTCGCTGCAAATAGGGCAATGATCGAGCCGGGAATGCGCCTATTCCATCGAGGCCAAAGCAGGATGATCGACAGCGAAACACATGCGAGCGTGGTGGTCCGCCAACTTATTGTCCCTAAGTTCGCAATCAGTACATCCATTCGCTTCAGGAACTCACTCGGAACCGGTGGAGTTCGGAGTCCAAGAAAATCCTTCACCTCAGTGGAGGCGATGAGCAACGCAATGCCATTGGTGAAGCCAATAATCACCGGTCGTGGGATGAACTTCACCGCCGTCCCCAGTCCCGTGGCTCCCATCACGACCAACAACGCACCAGCTATCAACGTCACCAGGGCAAGGCCGGAAACTCCAAACTTGGCGATGATTCCGGCAACGATGACAACGAAAGCCCCGGTGGGGCCGCCAATTTGGGTGCGCGAACCTCCTAATGCCGAAATCAGGAAGCCGGCGACCACTGCCGTATACAACCCAGCCTGCGGTGTCACTCCCGATGCAATGCCGAAGGCCATCGCCAGTGGTAAAGCAACAAGTCCAACCGTGATTCCGGCGACAAGGTCGTGAGTGAACTGCTCCCGGGTGTAACGGCGCAGGCAGAGAACCGACCGTGGCAGCCATTCGTCCTTCACACTCATTTCGAGGTCTCTACCTCTTCGAGCATGGTCAGGACCTCGCTCAAATGTTTATGGAAATACTTCCGCATCAGATCCAGTACCTCGATAATCAGGGGATCTCGCACCGAATAGAAGACCTGATTGCCGACCCTCCGATTCACAACGATTTGTTTGGCTCTGAGAATGGCAAGATGCTGGGAGACATTGGCCTGCTCCATTCCTAATTTTTCGATGATGGCTCCGGCAGCTAGTTCTGCATCCCGAAGCTGCTCGAGGATCGCAATGCGTGTGGGGTGCGCAAGAGCCCGAAAGAACTCCGCCTTAAACTGTCTCAGCGATTCCAGAATACAAGTATATTAGCATATTCGATAATTATTATATACTTTAAGACAATCGATCTGGTTCTCAGACAAGGTTGTCCAAGCGCTTCGCGACCTTGTGGCCCAAAACTCTGGCGCAGGCTGGAACAGCGGAGAGCAGCAGGATGTTTAGCCCGGACTCGTGTGATGCAAATCACATTCGACGTCTCTGCCGCCAAGTATGCTGACGCTCCTGCTGCGCTTACGGCATGCTCGGCACACTTGACTTCGCGCATTGTGTTCTGGGAAAAGGTGTGACAGTGTCGGAAGGCGAGCTCCATTCGCTTCGATTCGTAATTCAGCAGATCGGAGTCGAGAAACCGTCCTACCGTGTTATTGCGTATGGAGACTGGGAGAAACCGCGTCACTCCGACTTTTCCAGCACCCAGACCCTCGTCGAGACATTACAAGCTGTGATGCCCAGCTTCGCTTTGTCAGAGCTTCAGCTCAATCCGCTGGGAGAGGGCCAAGGTTCGATCGTCTTTGCTGGAGAAATCATATTGAGTGCATCGCAACTTTCCGGCCTGGGCCTACGCTAGGGGAGAGCAATTCAATTTTCAGGAGCCGGCATGGAGCCCTACAACCTGCCGACCGATGCGGAGGTCGAAATCGCCCAGGCCCGATGACCTACCCAGATTTGGACAAAGTCGGGAAGCAAATGGAGTGCTCTGCGTTTGACCTTGTCTCAGCCGCATCTTCACTTCGCCCCACGCAAGATCAAATTCAGGCCCTCTTTATAGCGACGCTCGAATTTGTCAAACAGGATGGGACCGCTCCGGCGCAGAATCGGAAATTCCTGTGGATCGAGCTTCGCGTTCCTCATCGCGAGATCGTATTGCGGGGAACGCTGATTTGGACGGGGGAACACGGCCTGCTCCTCCATCACAAAGCTTTGGGTATAGTTGTAAATGGTGCTAAGCAGAACAACAGCGCGACGAACAGTGAAGCCCTCCGCGATCAGTGCAGCCCCGATCCGCTCCACCGTTTTCATATATTTGGCGTCCGTCAGGCGGCTTCCAGCCACCATTCTGGCGCCATCGCGATAAGCCACCAAGGTTTTGCGGAGGCCACCTCCAAACGCAGCGGCCCAAACACTCCAGTCCGCGGAGTCTTTCGCTGGGACAAGGTGCCGAGCGCCCTCTGCAAGAACCTTGGTGGCCATCTCGTCGATCAACTCTTCCTTGCTCTTGAAATGCCAGTAAACGGTTGGAGCCTGGATCTTGAGCTGCTTTGCAAGGAGTCGCAGGGTTAACTCCTCGAGGCCTACCTCGTTCAACAGCTTCAACCCTGCCTGGACCACTATGTCGCGATTCACTTTCATGAATCCAACGTACCAGATTTGACATCTCCTGTCTAACGTCGTTAGATTTATCGAACATCGTTAGATAAATCGGTCATGGTTCGGATAGGCCCACAAAGGAGAAGAGAGCATGAAGGCAGCCATCGTCACAGCAGTTGGCAAGACCCCCATTTTGGGAGAGTTCAACGAGCCGGCGGCAACGCCGGGAGCGGAACTCATCACCGTCAGTGCCTCGGCTCTTAGCCAGTTCAGCAAATCGCGCTCTTCCGGCGCCCACTACAGCTCAGAGGGCGCTTTTCCAACCGTGGCCGGCGCAGATGGCGTTGGACGCACAGAAGACGGCCGGCGTGTCTATTTCGTACTTCCCGAGGCGCCGTATGGAGCGCTCGCTGAGAAGTGTCTCGTTCTCGGGAAGCATTGCATCGAGTTGCCGGACAGCCTGGATGACTTGACCGCCGCCGCGATTGCCAATCCGGGCATGTCGGCCTTGGCCGCGTTGGTGGAGCGGGCAGCCCTGCAGCCCGGTGAAACGGTTCTCGTCAATGGTGCGACGGGCAGCGCCGGCCGTCTTGCGGTCCAATTGGCCAAATATTTAGGTGCGGGCAGAGTCATCGCGACAGCCCGCAACGAAAGCGAGCTTGATGAGCTGTTCTCGCTGGGAGCGGACACCGTCATTCCGTTTACCCTGGGCGCTCTGCACCCGTTGGGTGCGAAGCGCTATGAGCAGGCGCTAGCGGAGGCGTTTGCCGGAGGAATCAACGTCGTCGTCGATTACCTCTGGGGCGAAAGTGCCAAAACGGTCATTGTTGCCATTGCGAAGACGGTGGAGGATGCCACTCCGGTGCGCTTCGTACACGTTGGCGGAGCGAGCCGCGAGGAGGAAATCGCACTTCCCGGCGCTGCCCTCCGCTCTTCGGCAATTCAATTGATGGGCAGCGGCGTGAAGAGCGTTCCGTTCCCGAGATTGCTTGGGACAATCAAAAGTGTCTTTGAGGCTGTCAGACCCGCTCGTCTCGGGATCGCGACCCAGACCATGAACCTCGCCAGGATCAGCGAGGCATGGCAAGCACCTGGCAAACCTCGCATCGTCATGACGATTCGTTAGTGTTCTCGCAACCTGGTATCACAGTCGATGCAAGCCTGCCGTGAGTAGAATGGTACGACCATCAAACGGGGCTGTCGCATCCTTGCCTAAGCAGAGGACCTATTTGTGAAGCAGAGTTTCGCAGCAATTATCCTTGGTGCTACTGGACAAGTCGGCGGTGCAGCCGTCGCGGCACTGCTGGCAGATTCGGAATGTCGGGAAGTCGTGATGGTCACCAGAAAGGCCATTTCGTCGCATCGCGGGTGCGCAACGTTATTCTTGATACCGGCGCTGCGGACTTTGCCGAAGGCATTGCCACTCTTGCCCACGAAGTCTTAAGCCAGGGTCCCGCAAACGCCGTGAGCTGTGTGGGTGTCGGCGCTGGATCGGTGCGCTGGAGCGAAGATGAATTGACACGACTTGAACTGGGCGTCGTCGGTGCCTTTGCACGCGGCAGTCCTCAGGCGCACTTGCGAACGTCGATCTTAGCCACGGAGCGCTCGTGAAATATGTTGCCCAGCATGAGTTGGCAGTGGTTGGTCCTATACGCGAGCACTACGTGATTGGCCCTATCACACTGCGGAGGAATCGAAGTGGAGAACTGAGATTGCGTGGCCGATGTTTCCAACTGGAGCGCGTTTAACGATTGTTTCCTCACGTGTGTCCACACCGCAAACGCAGGACGGAGTGCTTGTCGCGTATCGCACCCTGACTTGAATGATGGTGATCGGGAGTTAGTGCGCATGCTTTTTGGTCATCGAATTGCTGCTACCCATGCTGCAATGAAGTCGCCCGGAGACGTAAAGAATTGAAAAATGGCGACAATATCGTAAGATGGCTGCCTTTTGGACGGGTACTTTTTACCTTCGTACGGTTCCGCCAAGTGACGGGAGGTGTTTTATGCAAGAAAAACATATCTCCGTCGTTTTTGTTGTCGATGACGAAATCGTCATCTCAAAATCGCTGGCAATGATCCTAGAAGGTCATGGTTACATGGCGCGCTTTTTTACGGACCCGCTAGAGGCGCTAAAACACGTCGAGGTTGATCCTCCGGATCTGCTGATCAGCTATGTCGTGATGCCCCAACTTTCAGGTATTGATCTTGCCATCCAGGTGAAGGCCCATGTCTCCGATTGCAAGATCCTTCTCTTTTCAGGGCAGGCGGCAACGGCTCACCTGCGCGACCAGTTGCGAGAACAAAGGCACAACTTTACTCTGCTGGCCAAACCGGTCCATCCTACAGACCTGCTTCGCGAGATTGAACGGCTGGAGACTTCGCCCTGATGCTCGCAGGAAGCGAGAGGTCCAATCATCCTGATCGACGTGCACCTAGGTCCACTGGCGTTCTCCACCGCCTCATACTTCGATCGGCTCTCCGTTCGAGATCATCCCCGCGATTCGTTCTCTGTCCCCCAACAAAACCCGGTAGCGCACCTCCGGTATGCGCACGAGCTGATCCCACTCGTGGAGGCTGAAGGCGCGGGCGCGGAGCGCGCGAAAGATCTCCGTCTTCGGCCAAAGCACCCAGTCGACGGTGGAGCTAAAGTGCGTCCCACGGCGCGACGCGAGCAGCCTCCGCGCCTCACACCGGCTACGGAACTCTACTTCCTGCGTGACGACAGGTTGCAATTCGACAGCAATGTCCCCATCGCCCAGTCGTTCGGCGTCCGAGAGCATACTGCCGAAGACGACCGCACTCTCGACTCGGTAGACGTACTCGCGGTTGGCATTCAGCCGGTCGAGCCGTTCCATGAACTGTCGAAGAGAAGATCGGCTGTCGAGCGGCGGATCGGTTTCGCCGCCGACGCGTTGGCGAAGGCGTTCCCCTTGATCGTGATCTCATAGCCGGCTTCGCCTTCAGGAATCGGAGCTTCGGCAGGCTCGATCAGTTTTAGCGATTCCAGCCCGCGAAGAAATTCCTGGGCACGGCGCTCGTCGGTATCGAGATCGTGGGCGGCAGCCGCTGCGCTCATGGTGAACGAGCGGTACCGGCGCAGAAAGGCGCGCACGGCAAGCGCGGGATACCCGGCGATGATTTCGTCCTTCGAGATCTGCATTCCTGCCGTTCTGCCCATCGACAAAGAAAGGAACAAGCCTACTTGGTGGCCTTCTTCTGAGCGGCCCAACGCTTGCGTTGTGCGTCAGCGATTCTCTGTCGGGCCTCGGGGCTGAGAGTGCGTTTCTTGCGGCGTATCGTCTTCGTGGTTGCGGATCGCTTTCCAGTAACACCGTCCGCGGCAAGGCTCGATGTGTTCGAAAGCAGCTTCCGTACTTCCTGGAGCCGCGCGATCTCAGCATCCAACTCTTCAATGATGTCGCCAATGGTCATCGAACTATTCTCCCGTAGCCAGTTTATATGGCAGTCCGCGCCGCCTTGGTTCGCCATCGGTAGCGCAATGCCAGCGCCCGAATCGTGAACCCCGTGGCTACGCCAATTGAGGTAGCTAACCTGTCATTGCCGGTCCAGTGATCCGACGAAACCGCGTCTCATTCGAAGCCCACTTCGCCAGCAACAGTCGCTCGCAGTGAATTAACCGCTTTTCTCACTCCGCTCGCAACGCCTTGATCGGCTGCACACTGGCCGCACGGCGTGCTGGTAGCGCAGACGCGAGCGCCACCATTGCCGAAGTCAATACCACGGCTATTACCGCACTCACCGGATCCCATGCGCTCACACCATAGAGTTGGCTCGCAAAGAAGTGGGCCAGCCCCACGGTCCCGGGAAGTGCCACGACCAGCGCCGTCCCGGTAATCCAGGCCATCTCGCGCACGACGAGCCCGACCACCCGGCTCCGTGGCGACCCAAGCGCCAACCTAATGCCAATTTCCCGCGTACGGCTCTGAGCAGAATATGCGAGCACTCCATACAATCCGACGGTTGCCAGCAACGCTGCCAGGATTGCAAAGCCAAGTGCTAACATGGCAAGGGCGCGCTCATTCGCGGCGCTGATATCCACCTGAGTCTCCATCGTCCGGAGCCCGTCTACCACGAGGACCGGATCGAGGGTGTGAATTGTGTTCCGGATTGCTGCTTCTGCGCCTTCCGGATACTGGGCCATTCGTACGTAAATCTGCAATCCACTGGGGTGCGGCTCTTGCAAGTACGGCTGGTAAACACCGGGCCCCATCTCCGTACGCAAATCGAAGTGCTTAACATCGCCGACAACGCCCACGATCATCGTGTCTGCCTTTGCGCCGTTACCACTGTCTTCCCCAATTAGTCTTCCCAGCGCATTTTGCGCAGACCCATAGAACTTCTTAGCAAACGCAAGATTTACGATCGCAACCCTCTCTGCTCCTTTTGTGTCAGCCGAGGTGAAATCGCGCCCGATCAACAAGGGTTGACCGATCGTCGCGAAATATCCTGGCGTTACATATGGAGATTCAAAGGCGTTTTGCTCTCCTTGACCGAAATCGTGGCCCTGTACGACAAATCCATTCCAGTCTTGGCTCCCCATCAGTTCAGGATCCGATGTTGCTGCAACTGCCGTCGTTCCCGGAATGCGTCGCACTGCTTCCAGCGTCGCCATCAAAATCTGAGGGGTCCGCTCCTCTCCATATCCCGAATCGCTCGGATTCAGACTAAAAATGGCCGTATGCCGTGTATCGAAACCCACCGGTTGATCACGCAGATGATCGAGTGTTCGCACGAACAACCCCGCGAAGCCCAATAACAGGACACTGATCGCAATTTCCGCTCCCACTGCCACTTTGCGGAGGATCTGTGTTTTCTTCGAGTCAGTTCCCATGTTTTGCCGCAGTGCTTCTGCCAAATCTGGACGCAGATAATGTAACGCCGGCGTGATAGAGAAAAGCAGACTCACAACAAACGTAATACCAACTGCAAACAACAGTACACGACCATCTAGATGGGTGGAGTATGGTTCGCTTCCCGTGCTGAAATGCATCATCAATTGAACCAAAATCCTCGCTAAAATCGGCGAAAGTGCAAGCCCGCACGCGACTCCGGCCACGCCCAGCAAACCTCCTTCGACCAGCAACTGCCGAACTATGCGGCCGCTCTTTGCGCCCAGCGCATACCTCATCGACATCTCTCGCAGCCGCGCCGCGGAGCGCAACAGCAGCAATATTGCTACGTTCAAACCGCAAATTGCGAGCAGCAGCGCCGACATGCTAAGCAAAATTACGAGCGGCATTTTCAGTTCGAGTCGGTTCGGTGAGAATCCTCGCGAATCGTCCAATACGCGGATTTCCGCCTTCGCGACATACCTCTCGCCGAACTGCTTCGACGCTGATTTGTACAGAGGTAATTCTTGGGCTCGCAACGCTCGCCAGAGCGGGAGGATGCTAGCCTCCGCTTGGGCAATCGTCACTCCAGGCTTGCGCCGCGCCACGATGGTAAGCCAGATGTTCAACCGATTGTCGAGCGGATCTCCCGGCGCCGCTGCCGGAACCACGTCATCCACCATAGTTACCGGAACAAACAGTCTTGGTCGGTACCCTCCAATAGCCGTCTGGAAACTTTCTGGCGCCACTCCGAGAATTTTGAAGGGATGGCCGCCGATTCGCAGCGTCTGCCCGATCACGTCTCTTTGGGCACCAAACTGCGAGCGCCAAAAATCGTAGCTCAGCACTACGACGGCGTCTGCATCCTTCTGGGTCTCATCCCTCGAAGTAAGCAACCTTCCCGCAACTGGCTGTAGTCCAAGAACCTGGAAGTAATTCCCGCTCACGATCTCCGCGTCCACGTCTGCCGCCTGGTTGTGCCAGGCCACGCCCACATTAGCGCGCGTGGCCGCCAGCATTCCGGTAAATACCTCGTTGCGATCGCGCAGGTCTCTGTACATCGGGTAGGAATAGTAGTTACCGACATCCCCGCCGAAGGCGTTCATAGCGCCAGCGAAGCTGCCGTGCCAGTCCATGCGTACTAATTCCTGCGGTTTTTCTACCGGCAGGGCGCGCAGCAATACCTGATCGAACAGCGTGAAAATAGCGGTTGTAGCCCCGATACCCAGCGCCAATGTGACGACAGCTGTGACGCTAAACCCAGGCGATCTCGTTAGTTGTCGCCACGCGTACTTTAAATCGCCTGACATCATCCCTCCCCGTCGAAACAGCCTGCGGTTAGCCGCCTGAGTATAGGCAGCGGACTCTGAGAAATCAAGCAATTCCATTGCCAAATCGGAGACTCGATCGGGGGTTTAGAAACAATGACTTCCTGTGTTAGAGAGCTCTCCCACCGCTCATAACTGGGAATAATTGTTCAATAATGGACAATCAGCGAATAGCTCGTTATCGGGACCTGCCTGCGTACTATGTTTGCGTCGCGTCCAGTCGAATTGCTGATTCTAGCCTTCAGCATTGAGAACGGTCAGTTCCGACAATGCGACATCAAGCGAGACCGACTTCATGATGTTATCGACCGAGATGACTAAACGATCTTGATTCTTGAACCGTTTTACGACACCTGCGATCCCAGCGAGGGGTCCTCTTGCAACTTTCACCCTGTCGCCACCTGAAAGATAAGGGACAGTGCGGAATTCTCTTCCAGACAGAGGGACCTGCTGGAGAGAATGTATTTCAGTCTCTGGAACGGGGTATGGACGCCCGCCAAAGGAGATGATCCGGCACACGCCCGGGGGTATTTTTACGAATTGCCCGATCCAGGCTTAAATGCCACCTTTAGAGCGAGAGTGTGTCTTCGGTGTGCCGACCCATCGGACAACGCTCGAATTGCTCAAGGGCTGGGCCTTTATGAGTTGATTGGGATTCTGACGGAGGCCGGCCACAATTTGACGGTCCGGAATTCATAACGGTGCCGGCAGAATCAAACCGCCATGCCACGTATAACCGCTGGAATCGGTCCATGTATATACCGAACCCTTTCCAAGTCGTGTGTTATGGATTTTCGGGTTGGGGTCCCAGAGGAGCTTCTCTTCTAGCCCGTTGCTTGCCCACATCGTCGGAGGCTCGTCGATGTCCTGGTGCAAGTAGAGACGAACGGAATCATGAGCCGTATCACGTATCGCTGAACTTAACTCATACCATTCGCCATTTGTCGAAACATAGGTTCGAATCCGCTCCTTTGAACCCTCGAGCCATTGCGTAACAATCTTCGCTCCTGAGGAAGCAAATGTCGCTGAGAGCAAATAAACATTTTTCCCTGGAGATGTCCCCTTCACTACGCACGAAGCTCTGGAGTTCGATACGTCGTAGAGTGCAATCGCGCACGGTCGAATTGAATGCGCTGCTGCATCTTGTGTGTCGATGGGCAGATAGGTATTGATAACGATAACTCGATCACCTGTATTTGACCAGCTGGCTAGGAGCACATCGCCATAGCCAGCGACATAACCTGTGGGTGCATTGAAGAGTGGAGCCGCTCGCCGTTTCCTTACATCAACAAGCGCATATTGCCATGGCCAGTCATATGTCCGACCGCTGGGTCCGAGGGCAGACTGCCCATCCTTCGTGATGCCAGCTCCTTGTGCAGTCTCGTAAGATCGCCTCGAAGTGGGGATATCGGGAACGGATATGGCAGTTAACACATAATGTCCGTCTGGCGATATTACGGGGCGAAAGCTGTGAACGGCGGTTATGGGAAAATAGACCCCAGGTTGCGCCGGCAGATCAAAACTTCCCGAGGATGACCGAATCTTCAGCCTCCATGGCTCAGAGACTGGTCCTCCGTAGGGAAACGACTTCGGAAAGAGAATGTGATAGAGAGATTGACCCGTTCGGTCGATCGCTACATCGTCGCGAGCCGGACTCTTCTCTACCGCATCCACGCTCTTGAATAGATACGCTACTGTGCCACCCCCAGCAGTTGCGGCCCGAACATCGACCCTGTGGCCCGGCGTCAAATCCTTTACATTACCTGTCGCAATCCTGATCCGAAACAGATGCAGATTACCATCGGGCTGCTCAACTTGGGCCATCACGGATGACGAGTCAGACGACCAACGGACATCCGTGATCAAGGAACCATACGAATTTGTTTGCATCGCAATGGGCACGCCGCGCTGTCGAAATACCAAACGAGGCTCTGGGGCGGCCGTACGTTTTCTGGACAAAAATGTGTTCAACTCGTCGCGAGAAAAGTACCACAGCGATGATTCTAGCTGGTTGGTCTCCAGAATCCCGCGTGTAGTCACGACGACGAAGCCGTGACCATCAGGAGATTCCTGAGCTTCCGCGTCCGAGGAACGGGTATAAGGATCACTGAATGTCACCATCTCGATAGCATCTTTCACCGTGAATGCGGCTTTGCCGGATGCGCCGGCATCCGATGAAAGGACAATCAGGCAGAATACGACAGCGATGACGCAGCAGCATTTGGGTTTCGTCATAAAGCTGATCCTCCGCAAGGGAACGTGCTTAAAAGGCCAGCTTTAGAGAAAATTGCATTGAACGGGAGCCTCCCTCTTGATAAAGCGAACTCATCGAAGCGAGGCTCGCGTTTAGCATTTTGGTTGTTTGACCAAATTGCGCATCTGTCAGATTTGGATCTATATATCCAAAATTAGGATGGTTACCAATGTTGAATGCCTCCGCTCGCAACTGTAGAGAAAGCGAATCAAACAAATGAACGTTTCGGCGCGCAGCAAAATTCACTTGGTTAGCGTCAAAGCCGCGGACAAAGTTTCTTGCTGCATTGCCTATATCGGTACCCGTCGGCAACGTAAACGCCGCCGTGCTGTTTGGTACACTTCCGCCACCATTAATCATTCTGCCGCCAGGATATTGTTTGCCGTAGAGATAGATGGGATTGGCTGGGTTGTAATTCACTCCACTGTAGTAGTAGGAACCTGATGGCGTTTCGAGGAGGCTGCCTCCTAGGGTGATCGGGAATGCAGAGCGAGCTGTCACCCGTCCATCCAAGCCCCACCCGCCGAGGACCGCTCCTACCATACCCTTACGTCTCGCACCAGGAATATCCCAGGTGACTCCAGCCTGAAAATTGTGCCGAACATCAAAATCAGAATTTCCGTAAGTTAGCGGATACGATGAACTGGACGACCCGTAATCGAGGGAATGACTCCAGGTGTACGACACGAGCGATTGAAGCCCACGCGCAACCGATCTTTGGAATTTGAGCTGGAGGGCATTATAGTTTGCCGTTACCCCATTCGGGTAATACTGCACAGCACTGAAGTCCAGGTTCTGGCTAGAAAGGTCCAGATATTGAGTCTCCAGGAGTCTGCGGGCAGAGGAACCAACGTACGATATCGTGAACACCTGAGCGGTTCCTAGAGATTGATCGATACTTAGATTCCACTGAAGAGTATAGGGAAGCTGCAAATGCCTCGGGAAGAGATAGAGTGTCCCGTTGTACGGAGGAGTAACCTCTGTCGAGAAGTCCAACAGCGACGAAGGCAGAGGGATGGATACGTTTCCGGCGTACGTGTACGCACTGAAACCTAGTTCCGAGAAGGCAGAGGCCGTAGTCTGATTTCCGGTATCGAAAAAAACGCCGCCACCAGTTCGCACCACCGTTTCCCTGCCTGGGTCGGAATGCACCGTCCAGGCGACACCTAGCCTTGGAGCAAAGTTGTACCAAGGGGTGTCATAAAGAGGGGTGCCTCGCGGAGCCAACCGTAGGCTTGCTGGCTCAGTCGGGTCGCCAAATGCCGTGTACGCCATCTTGTCGTCATTTGTAGTGGGCGCCGGGTTAACATCCCAACGCAGGCCAGCCGAAATAACCAGTGCTGGAAGGATTCTCCATTCATCCTGAATAAACGCGGCGAATTGGTTGTACAGAGGCCGGGCATGGACATCTTTAAAGACATACGCCAGCGTAGCTGAGTTCGTGAGCATCGCATCGCGGCTGTAATAATACGGGTAGATGCCAATATCTGCTGGGAATAGCGGTGAAGCGAAATGCCGCTCATCGATTCCGACGCGGATTTGATGTTTTCCTTTGCTCAAGGCAACGGTGTCCGTCAAATTCCACTGACGTAGCGCGTTCGCCGCCTTGTACTGCGTAATATATGTGGATCCGACACCGCCGACATAGATAAATGGGTAGTACTGATAGGTGCCAAAGGACCCGGGGACGCCTAACGCGGTTTGTAATATGACCGGAACTGCTCCTCCGAACGCATCCAAGTCGCCTAATTGGCTTGCTGTTGAGTCTGAGAAGCCAACTCTCGTACTGTTCGTCGCGATCGAGGATATTTGCCAGTCGGTGCCCAATGTGTAGCTGGCGCTATCCTGCTTTTGACGCAGCATTGTAGAAAGGACTCGGCTTGCTGTGCTTGTTGGAGTATAGCCATATCGCGCAAAAAGCGAGAAGCGGTCTGTTAACTTGTGATCAACGCGCACACTCGTCGAGTCGATCGACCCTGGCAGAGAATACGCAGCAACGAACGGCGAAAGACCGCTGAACGCGCCGGATGCGAGAGTTATTTCGCCGCCTGTAGGCAACGGAAAAGCATCCAGAAGAGGTTTCATCGCGTCTGGCGCGCTATCTCTCACGGAAAGAGAAGG
>Ga0210385_10000832_pt1 | contig 19976 bp, 15 predicted proteins | sample IncBWH26OmetaG_FD_160107 | JGI IMG/M metagenome (GOLD analysis project Ga0210385, IMG submission 160107) | Forest soil microbial communities from Barre Woods Harvard Forest LTER site, Petersham, Massachusetts, United States - Inc-BW-H-26-O ...
TGGCAAGCACCTGCGCCCGCACCAGGCGTGCGTAGCCGACCCAGCCGCCGATGGACAACGCCAGAATCAGGTTCAGGAGCCCCGGGCCGAGAAAGGCGACGAAGGCAATCGCCAGCAAAATGCCCGGCAGCGCCAGAAAGGCATTCATCAGGAACGTATTGATCGAGACGTCGATCCATCGGCCGTAATAGCCGGCGATGCCGCCGAAGATGAGGCCGAGCAGGAAGGAGAGGCCAACCACCGAAATGGCCACGGTGAGCGACAGGCGCGCTCCCCAGATCACGCGGGAGAGAATGTCGCGCCCCAGTTCGTCAGTACCCAGCCAGTGTGCCGCGCTGGGCGGGGCCAGGCGATGGGCGAGGTCGAGACTGGAGGGGTTATAAGGAGACAGGAGAGGGGCGAATAGTGCCAGGCTGACGAAGAAGAGCATCAGGACGACGCCAATCCATGCCAGGGGTTGGCGTCGGAACGATCGCTGCGCCCATGACCCGCATCGGAGCAGATCAATCCGTGGGGATGGATTTGCGGGTTCGGCTGACAATAGCATGACGGTTTGCCATGTTCCGGCCTGACAAAGCTGAGAACGCGCCCTTCCAGGCTATATCAATTCGGAAACACGTCGAATAAAATCATTGTATTGACATGCGCCCCAATTCTGCCGCGATTCTGACAGTCTGCGTGCGCACAGAGACAAGGCCGGTGATGGTCCGATTCTCCAGGGTTCTCCGGACTTTCACAGTGATTTTTGCGCGGCATGTGCCGCCGTCATACACGGAGTGATGAATTTCTATGAACCTCAAAGGTGAGAAAGTCGCCGTCTGCGGGGCAGGCGGGTTTATCGGTGGCCATCTGGTGAAGTATCTTCGTACCCGCGGCGTGAATGTCGTTCGCGCGGTCGACGCGAAGCCGCTGGACCAGTGGTATCAGGTCTCGCCGGACGTCGAAAACGTGGTTCTGGATCTGAAGGAAAAGGACAACTGCTCTCAGGCCGCCAAGGGCGTGAAGGGGATCTTTCAGCTGGCGGCGGACATGGGGGGGATGGGCTTCATCGAGAACAACAAGGCTCTTTGCATGCTCAGCGTGCTGACCAATACACACATGCTGATGGCGGCCCGCGAATCCGGTGTGGAGCGCTTTTTCTATGCGTCCTCTGCCTGCGTCTACAACGGTGATAAGCAGAAAGATGAGAACGTCATTCCTCTCAAAGAGGAGGACGCGTATCCAGCTCTGCCGGAAGACGGCTACGGGTGGGAGAAACTCTTCAGCGAACGGATGTGCCGTCACTTCGAAGAGGATTTCGGCCTGGTGTGCCGCGTGGCGCGGTATCACAACGTCTACGGACCCCACGGAACGTACGCGGGCGGACGGGAAAAGGCTCCGGCTGCGATCTGCCGCAAAGTGATCGAGGCGAAATCATCGGGCAAGCACGACATCGAAATTTGGGGCGATGGCAAGCAGACGCGCAGCTTCATGTACATTGACGACTGCACGAAGGGCACCCTGGCCATTACCGAGAGCGAAATTGACGAGCCGATTAACCTCGGGTCGAGTGAGCTGGTGACGATCAATCAGCTGGTGGACATTGTCGAAGAGATAGCCGGAGTCAAGCTGAAGCGCCATTACAAGCTGGACGCACCGAAGGGCGTGAACGGAAGAAACAGCGACAACACGAAGATCCTCGAGAAGCTGGGATGGGAACCCTCGATCCGCCTGAGAGACGGGATGGCGAAGACCTATGAATGGATCGAAAGCCAGATGCTGGTCGGAGCCAACCGCTAGCCGCATGACGATCGCGGATGGCCAGCGGGTCCAGGTTCGCGATCCTCGGAAACAAGTTTCGTAGCCGATACTGTATGCGCATTTTCGTGAATGAGTTTTGCGGGCACCCCTTTCAGATGGAGCTGAGCCGGAAGCTGGCGAAAATGGGCCATCCGGTCTATCACGTCTACTTTGCCGACAACGACTCCACTCCCAAGGGCGAAACGCGGCTGCGTCCGGACGATTCCCCCGGTCTGACGATCGAGGGAGTCCATATACAGCGCGCGTTTTCCAAGCATTCCCTGTTGACCCGGCGTCAGTCCGATCTGGAGTATGGGCGCGCAGTCGCTACGCGAGTGGAAAGATTCCGGCCTGACGTGGTTATCTCCGCGAACATGCCGCTGGATGCGCAGAAAATCCTGCTGCAGGCGACGCGCCAACAAAGTGCGCGGTTTATTTTCTGGCTGCAGGATGTCTACTCGACGGCGGTTCGATTTGTGCTGCGCCGGAAGCTCAGGTTTCTCGAACCCCTTGCAGGATGGCGCTTCGAGCAGTTGGAGAAAAGGCTCCTGCACCAGTCGGACGCCATTGTCTGTATCGCTCCTGGATTTGCCGACTTCGTCAGAAACTGGGGCATTCCTGAATCGAAGCTCGCGGTCATTCGGAACTGGGCGCCATTGGATGAGGTCGTGCCAGCGCCTCGCGATAACGCGTGGGCCCGCGAAAACGGAGTCGCCGATACATTCTGCTTCATGTACTCGGGCACCCTCGGCATGAAGCACTGTCCCGAATTGCTGCTGGATCTGGCGAAGCGTCTGGAAGCCCGCGGAGACGCGCGGCTCATGGTCATCGCAGGCGGTGCGGGAGCCGACTGGCTCAGGCAGAGAGCCCATGCGGTCAAGCCGGAATTCCTGACTGTCCTGCCGTTCCAGCCCTATGAGAGGCTTTCCGAAGTGATGGGATCGGCCGATGTGCTGATCACCCTGCTCGATTCAGAGGCAAAGACCTTCGCCGTGCCTTCGAAGACGCTGTCCTATCTTTGCGCCGGTCGCGCTTTGATCGTGGCTGCTCCTGAGGCCAACGAGGCCGCGCGCGTGGTGGAGGAGGCGGAGGCGGGTCTGGTGGTTTCTCCCGACCGTTCCTCGGGCATTCTTGCGGCAGCCGAGCGGTTTCTCTCCGACCGGCCGCTGTGCGCTCAGTGCGCGACCAATGCCCGCAGGTATGCCGAACGGCATTTCTCTATCGACGCAATTGCAAACCGGTTTCTCGCCGTGTTTCAGGCCTCGCCGGAGACGCTGGAGACCGACGCCGGCGACCTTGCGCTGGTAAACGGGGATAATGAACGGAATCAAGCGTGGAAGCATTCAGCCTGAGCCGCGTCAACACCGGGACTGTCGTGCTGTTTGGGGGCACAGGGTTTATCGGCACCCACATGGCCATGTACTGGCTGCGAGAAGGGCTGGCGGAGAGAGTCGTCCTCGTCGATCTGAAGCCGCCTCGCATTGAGCCCTGGACGGCGCCGCTCCAGAAAGAACTGCAATCGGGCCGCGCTGCATTTGTGCAGTGGGATGTCCGGCAAGGGATTCCGGACTCTCTGTTGCCGAAAGCCGATCTCATCTTTAATCTCGCCGCGGTTCATCGCGAGCCAGGCCATCAGCCCCACGAATATTTCGAGACCAACCTGAAAGGCGCGGAGAACGTCTGCGCATGGGCTTCCGCCATGGGTTGCGAGCAGATCATTTTCACCAGCAGCATCGCTCCGTACGGTCCTTCCGAGGAACTGAAAGACGAGTCATCGCTGCCGGTTCCTGATTCTCCTTACGGCAGCTCCAAACTGGCCGCCGAGAAAATGCATATCGGCTGGCAGGCTGGCTGCCGCTGCCGGAAGTTGCTCATCCTTCGCCCTGGCGTTGTCTTCGGTCCCGGAGAGGGTGGCAATGTGACCCGACTGATCCGCAGCGTCGTGAAGGGATACTTCGTTTACATGGGAAACCGCCAGACGCGCAAAGCGGGTGGCTATGTGAAGGAATTGTGTCGCGTCGCCCGGTTCGGAGTCGATCATCAAAATGCAACCGGCGCCAGCGTCACGCTGCTGAACTTCTCCATGGATCCTCCCCCGGCGCTGGAAACTTACGTCGCCGCAATTCGGAAAGTAGCAGGAATTCGCAGGCCGTCGCTGAATCTGCCGCGACCGCTGCTGGTCGGTGTTTCCTACCCGATTCACGCCGTTGCGACCATTTTCGGGATCCGCCAGCCGATCAGCCCGGTACGGGTGCGCAAAGTGTTTCGCTCCACGTCCATTGACCCGAGAGGCCTGCGGGAGCTCGGATACAAGCCGCAATACACTCTTGAAGAGGCCCTTCTCGACTGGAGGCACGACCTGCCCGAGGATTTTTCTCGTTAATCTTGTCGATAGCTGGCTGGAGCGAATCAGGAGCCTATGAAAACAGCAATCGCAATACGCGGACTCCTTTGCGCGGCGCTTCTGGTCCCCAGTTGTGTTCACGCGCAGGCGCAGGACGATGCACGCCGCATCTTCGACCTCACCAATCAGGATCGTCAGCAACAGGGCCTGCAGCCGCTGCGCTGGGATGACGCGCTGGCCGCTGCTGCGCAGGCGCATGCCGTCCGCATGACACAGCAGCGGACGCTCTCGCATCAGTATCCCGGAGAGCCGGAGCTGATGGAGAGGGCGGCGTCGGCGGGGGCGCATTTCCGCGCCATTGCCGAGAACATCGCTATGGCGCCGAGCCCGGAATCCATCGAAAACGGGTGGATGCACTCCCTCCCGCACCGCACAAATATCATGGACCCCAAAATGGATGCACTGGGGGTCGCTGTGGTCAGTCAGGGCGGCTACCTGTACGCCGTTGAGGACTTCGCGGAGTCTTCCGAGGCGCTCAGCCGGGAACAGGTGGAGAGGCGCGTCAGGGAACTGCTGCGAGCCCAGAATGTCGATGCTTCAGCTCCGGCCGGCCCCGCAGAGCAGGCGTGCTCGATGGAGCGTGGGGCGCCGCAGGGGACGAATGCGCGGTCGATTGTGCGATTCGCTACGCCGGACCTGAGTCAGTTACCGAGCCAGGTGGCCCAGCAGATTCGAGGCGGAGACTACAAGAAAGCTGCGGTCGGCGCCTGTGCGCCGCAGCCGAGCCAGGCAGACTTCACCACCTATCGCGTAGCGATCCTCTTCTACTGAGCCTTTGGATTACTCCGCGCCCTCGCCCGGCTTGGTCGGCTCGATCTGCAGTGCGTTGTTGAAGCGGTTGAAGTAGTTGAACAGACCGATCGCCGCCATCAGTTCGACGATCTCGCCCTCGTCGAAATGCTCCCGCAGAGCCTCGAAATCTTCATCAGGAATATGATTCGCATCGAGCGTCATTTGCTCGGCCAGCCGCAAGGCGGCCTTCTCGGCGCGGGAAAAATCCCTGCGATCGGCGAAGTGCGCCAGGTTCTCTAACTGTTCGCGCGACCATCCCAGCCGCAGCGCGATCTGCGTGTGGGATCCCAGGCAGTATTCGCAGCGATTGAGCTGCGAGGTGCGCACGATCACCAGTTCCTTGAGCCGCAGGGGCAGGGTGCCAGTGTTCAGGATCGCTTCAAAGTGCGCGATCATCGTCTGGAAAATCTCCGGCCGGTGCGCCATGGTACGGAACATATTGGGCACGTTGCCGCGTGCCCGCATATAGCGGTCGTAAATCTCCGCTACGGCCGGCGTGGCCTCGGCTCGCGGCACCCGCGAAAGGCGGGCAGCAGTCTTCAGCATGGCATCCTCCTCCGGTATCCAGCGTAACCCACGAGGCAGCTTAAGACCGATAGGCCCTTTGATATAATCGTGGGAGAGAAGTAGCGCACTCACTCCTCAGTAGCTCAATGGCAGAGCATTCGGCTGTTAACCGAAGGGTTGTAGGTTCGAGTCCTACCTGAGGAGCCAAAACTAAAACAGAATCAATAAGATGCGAGGCAGCCAAATTGGCTGCCATTTTTATTTTGTTCGAATGGCTGTTTTGGTGGCTGTTCCTCATTATTTTGTTCATGGCCAGGAATGGCATCGGCTCCGTTCTCATCCAGCGTCCTCCTCGTGTGAAGTCTATAGCACGAAACTCTGAATGATTCCCGCAACTGCTTTGAGTCAGTGAAGCGCGACGCATAAGTTCACTGCTCCGCCGTTCTGGATGCTAGGATTTTGGCAACATCCGAAATCGGTAAGAGCATGAGCGAACTCGAAACTACTTACATACCGCATCTCAGAGCGCAGTTTGAGCGCGGCCGCCCGATTCTACTTACGGGGGCTGGGTTCAGTATGGCCGCCAAGAACATCGAGGGAAGTGGACTGCCATCCGGCCCGGGCCTTCGTCAGCTGCTTTGGCCAATTTGCTTCCCAGGTGATCCTTTCGAGGAGAGTTCGTCCCTGCCCGACCTATACGATTTCGCAATGCGAAGAGCGGCTGGCCAGTTGTCCGAGCTTCTCTCCCGAACATTTACCGTCTCCGGGGACGACTTGCCAGAGTGGTATGGCCGCGTGTTTGCAATGCCCTGGCAGCGGGCGTACACACTGAATATCGACGACCTTGAACAAGCGGTCGCCCGCAAGTTCTCGCTTCCACGAGCTATTCGATCGGTTTCGTTCAGCGCGGGCGAATCCCCGGAGCCCATACCGGCCGGGACGCTTGAGTTGGTTCACTTGAACGGAACCCTCGACGAAGCTCCCGCAGGTGTTACGTTTTCTCCAATCCAATATGCGCAACGGTTAGCGAGCCCGGACCCGGTTTTTAGGCGTGTGGCTGCCGAACTGGTCAGCAGCCCATTCGTTTTCGTTGGCTCGCCACTTGAGGAGCCAACGCTTTGGCAGAGTATTGAAGGGAGGAGGCGCAAGGGCGGTCGAGACCAGCGAGAGTTTAGGCCACGATCGTATTTAGTAAGCCCGAGCCTGCCTGCCGCCAAGCGTGCACTTTTGGCGGAGTTCAATGTGGTTTGGCTTCAAATGACGGCGGAGGAGTTTTCTGAAACCGTATTGGCGAAGTTGTCAGACGCCACAGCGGTGGGGCTCGCGTACATTCATGCTTCGATCCCTTCCAGTTCCGCAAGTCGACAGATACCCTCTGTCGCAGAACTAGCGGTTCATCCTGACCTCAAGAACGAGTACCTTCTCGGAAACCAGCCAATCTGGGCTGACATTCAATCGGGTAGAGCCGTAGAGAGGGAGCACGATTTGGAGGTCTGGAAGCGGATCGAGCAAGCCAGAGGCTCGGACGCATCGCGCGGAATTGTCCTGATCTCCGGGACCAGCGGCTCGGGAAAGAGCACCGCGCTCATGAAGGCAGCGCTGAGGCTTTCTGCTTCCGGGGAAGAGGTAGGGTGGGTTGACCCTGAAGAGGATTTCAGCCCTCGCGACATTCGCAATTATGCAAGACAAAAGCGAAAACCCTATTCGCTTGTGATCGACGACGCGGATGTATACGGATCACAACTTACCCCACTTCTGCGCGAGCTAATGACCGGAGAATGCCCAGCGATCGTGCTCATCGGCATCCGCTCTGGAAGAGTGGATCGATTTATAAACAGTACAGTTCTCGATGACTCGATGTTGGTCGAGACCTCTGTGCCCTTGCTAACCGACGACGACATTGAAAAGTTGATCGATGTCCTGATTCGCGAGAACCGCCAGGGAATACTCAGGGGGCGCCCGAGAAACGAGCAAGTGGCACTCTTCCGGGAGCAGTCAGGGCGGGAGCTTCTTGTTGCGATGATTCAAGCGACATCAGGAAAGAAGTTTTCCGAAAAGGTGATTGAAGAATTTTTGGAGTTGTCCACGGAGCAAGCACGAATCTATGGGCTTGTTGCGGTTTCCTCCTCTTTCCGTTTCGGAATGTCGAGTCAAGACATCCTCATCGCGCTGGCGGATGAGACCAATGCCTCCCTAAATGCAATTGAAACGCTTATCTCAAGGAAGCTTTTGCGACGGGGCTCTGATGGTACGGTTTTCCTTCGCCATCGCGTAATCGCTGAGGTAGTCCGAGATTACCTACAAACCAATGGATTCTTGTCCGCGATTCTCCAAGGTCTTGCAGCCGTGGCGGCGAGTCGCAGCGTGGAATTGCGTCAGTCCGGCTCACGTGCCCGTCGAATTCTTAGATCGATTCTCAACCACGACTTCTTAATTAGAAGCTTAGGTATTGAAAGCACAAGGAATTTGTACGGGTCGCTAGAGGAGATACTTTCATGGGATCACCATTATTGGCTCCAGAGGGGCAGTTTTGAGGTTGAGCGCGGTGACCTTTCTCTCGCCCAGAATTTTCTTAGTCAAGCGCGTGGGCTTGCTCCAGAAGATCCGTACGTAGAAACAGAATGGGCGTATCTTTTATTTTCCCAGGCGAATGCGAATCCGACTGGGTCCAGTGCTGAGCAGGCCGTCGAGGATGCAACCGCAATTCTGCAAGTTCAAATGAACCAGCCCAATCGTCGTGACGGCTACGCGTTTCATGTGATGGGAAGCCAAGGGCTAGCTTGGAGCAGAAGAGGCATTCATTCAAAAGCGGAAAAGATTAGATATCTCCGCCAACTCCACGACGACGTCCAAAGGGGAGTAGGTAAGTCTCCGTCGAGCCGAGACCTGGTTCAGCTTCGTGACGACATTCAGCGTGAGTCACTGAATCTAACAGTGGAGACAGAGCGCCCGCTCTTCCCATGAGGGCATATCGAGGCGTCAAATCAACGGAACCCACCATTGAGAACTAATCCCGATTGGGTCGCGTCAGGTCACAAAGTTTCAGGAGCGTTTGCCTGCTCTGAGTAGCGGCGCGTCTTCTATAGGCTCGCTCTCTGGACCGAATCGACCCGGCGCCGATTCGGCACCACGTCTCTTTTCGGAATAAATGGAGACCGCGTGTCCGTCGCCGCGTACCCGCTCCGGGTGATCCCCCCGTGCAAAGCGTCGGACCGCACTCACAGGGATCATTACCTTGCCTCCCACCCTGCGCATGGGTAGTCGCTGCGTCGTGATGAGATAGTCGATCGAACGTACGCTGAGGCTCAGAGCTTCGGCGGCGTCCAGCTTGGAGTACAGAAGTTTTTCGACTTTATGATCCATGAGAGTGCCCACCGTTTGAATGTGCCGAATCGTGCGCGACCTATTTACTAATCAGATTCCGTCCGTTCTAACCGAAGTGTCCAATACTTAAAAGAGATACCGGGTTATGCCTAAAAGAGATTGCGCACCGGACTCACCAACGTCAATTCTGATCGTCGGGTTTCCGCGGTCCGTCTGCGAACGGAAATGATCCCTGGGTGGGCTTGGAACGCGTCTCATCAAACGACGGCTTCTGCATTGTCGCCACGGGGAAACGGCGTTCCAATTCCCGCTCTAACAACGGTAAGGCCATTTGCGGATGCTCGGGTTTGAAGACAAGTGCCGAATCGACGGTCCAGTTGACATCCCGAATCGGCCTGGTGGTCAGCTCGCCGTCCAGCGGTTCGCGTTCCCGGATCAGAGCCAAACAGATGCGGTGCTTCACCATCCATTGCACGTGCTCGGCATTGAATGTGGGATTGGAGATCCGCGGCACGATCCCCTGTTCCTCCAGCATCTCAAGCAGCCGAGCATAAGCACGCGGGTGATGCCGCGGGTCGCTGAAGATTCCAAGTTGCCCGCTCAGTTGCTCGGGTGCAAGCGTTTCATTATGAGCCAAGGCATCGTCCTTGCGGAGACACACGACCAGTTTCTCGTGCATGATCGGTTGCACGGCGACTCCATCCGATGCGATGGGGAGCGTGACCAGCGCGGCGTCGATCTCTCCGCTGCGCAGCCGTTCCACCAACACTTCGGTGTCACCGCTCTGCGGTTCAATTTCGCCTCTCGGGAAGAGGTCGCGGTAGGCGTGCGTTACCGTTTCGAGTACATGCGGTTCGACAAAGGGAGTAAAGCCGAGCCGGAACGGGCGCATGGCGCTCTGTTCGATCCCTTGTACGACTTCGATGATTTCCTTGCGCATCCCGATCAACTTGTCGGCGAACCCAAGCAAGGACTCTCCGGAGACCGTAAGCTTGGCGATGCGATGCATCTTGCGCTTGCCTCCGCCCTTACGCTCCACCCGCTGGAAGATCTGAATATGGTAGATGTCCTCAATCTCTCCGATCTGGCGGCTGATAGCCGACTGCGCCACGTGCAGGCGTAGGGCGGCGGCCGTAAAGCTGCCCGTCTCTGCGACCGCGATGATGTACGTCAGGTGACGGAACTCCAAGTGATCGTAGATACTCATGCGCCGCTCCAGGATCTCAAAAACGTCGATCTGAGTCTGGTGTGGCTATGCGTAGTTGATCTCTTCGCAGCAGTCACGTAATGTCGAACCGCGAAGCTGGCCCAAAGATGCCCCGCGCCGATCTGCGTCGATGTCGTGCAGAGAAGTTCGACAGATAAGATCAAGGCGGCAATGGCGATCGCTGTCGCAAGGCGAGGCGTTTCTACAAGACAATTCAGTTCTGCTCTTGGGGGAGGGTATTCGCATTGGCCATCCTGCTTGACGGTTGGTGTTGTAGATGCCAGCGAGGTTGTTCATGGCAAACGCCCGCTGCATGGAACGAGGGCCTGCCCGACATGGCAGTGTAAACACCAAGCCCTACACTGATATACAGCGAGTAGCTTGGAATTCTCCCATCGCTGATTGGGGAATGACTGTCAAATTCTGGATTCTGTAAGCGCGTATACAGCGCCCGGAGCCGATTTCTACCACCCTGAAAATATATTTTTTCGCAAGCCGGTTTGTATCGAGTTTGCCTTGCTTCTACACCTCCAATCTGCTAATCAATAGCACAAACGTACTGACGCGCCGCGCCGGCGTGGCCTTCGCCCCCTCGAAGAGTGAAAATAAAAAAAGGCCTAGAAGCAAGAAAGATATCGCATGGCGGATTCTGGAATCCCCGGAGATTTCCCAACACCCAACGCCCTCAAGGAGCTGGGAGATGGGGAACTTGTGCGCTTGCTGATGCGGGGATATGGCGAGGCCATGACCGTTGTGTGCGACCGCTATTACGCCATAATGATGCGCGTCGCTCTTCGCGTGCTGCGCAACCGGACAGAGGCCGAGGATGTCGTGCAAGTAGCGTTTACCGATTTCTACCGCCAGATCAAATTATTTGACGAGGGAAGGGGTAACTTACGGGGCTGGTTGCTGCAATACGTATATGGGAGAAGTATTAACCGGCTAAGAACCATGAAGGTCCGTCATCATTTCGATCATATTGAGTTATCCGATGTGCCTCCTTCCGAACTGGCCGCTCCCGGCGAGCGTGTCTTTGACTTGAACGGACCGGAGGTAAAGCGACTGGTGCAGCAGATTTTGGGAACGCTGAATGAAAAGAAACGGAGGATTGTGGAACTGGTCGTCCTGAATGGAATGACCATCCCGGAGGTGGCCGCATTGATGCGAGAGCCGCGAACGCGAGTGCAGCATCAATACTATCGCGCCATTGCCAAGCTGCGCGCTACAGCACGCGAGGCCGAAGCAATATCGGACCTGCCGCCGAAGATGGAACCGATTGCTGAGAAAGGTGGACGGAAGTTGCCAGGTGCGTTGAGTGTGGACGCGGAGGAGGTGGAGATTGGCTAAGCACGCATACTTTGAAGAGCTGTGTGCCCTTGCCCCTCTGGGTGAACTCAGCCCCTCGCAACTCCGCGAACTGGATAAGCACATCGCTGGGTGTGACCAGTGCCGTCAAGCGACCATCGACTATAACCGGTTCTTTCAGCAGGTGGTCCCCGCAGTGACCCGCGCCGATGAAGAATTCATTGAATCCCGCCGGAGCGACGTTCGCGCAGCGGTCATGCTCAACGTGGCCGCGATCGACAGGGAGCGGGAGCAGCAGGCAATCAACTCGATTGCGGACAGACTTCCATTTGCTTCTGTTTCCTCGGGCTTGCCAAGAGGCAAGCTCCTGATCGCACTGTGGGCTGGACTTGGAGCGGTCTCTCTCGCTGTCGCAGGCTTCTGGATTGGCGCGCACTTCTATGGCGGTGCGTATGAACGTGGAACGATTGGTTCTAGTGCAGCGTCTGTGCCGCCTGCGGCCGCGCCCAAGCCCGTGATGACGCCGAAGGCAGCCGCTATGAACACAGTTACACATGACGACGGCACAAACGGGCGACTGGTAGCGGCTCTCGATGCAGAACGGGAGCAGAACGCCGAACTCGCCAAGAAGCTGTCCGTTGAAGATGGGGAGCTGGCCCAGGCAATTGCCGCCCAGGAGGCGTTGCGCGCGCAGATCGACCAGCAGACTCAGGCTTTGGGTGCGACCAGGGGGGACCTCGAAGCCAAGACAAATGCTTTGATGCAGGCGCGAGCCGCCGACTCTTCGGACAGCTCTACCATTGCCGGTCTTGAACTTCAGGTGCATGATCTCAACGAGAGGATGAACACCGAGAGCGCAAGCCTGGACCGTGAGCGCGATCTGCTTTCGCACGGCCGAGAGATCCGTGACATCATCGGCGCGCGCAATCTGCACATCATCGACGTGTACGACACAGATACATCTGGAGCAACCGCAAAGCCATTTGCGCGGGCTTTTTATACTGAAGGCAAATCGCTCGTTTACTACGCCTACGACCTACCTCAACGCAGAGCAGACGAAGGCAAATTCTCTTATGTGGCCTGGGGCGAGAGCAACGGTAATAGGGCCACTATCAAGAAAATCGGGATTCTCTTTCATGACGATCAGACACAGCGCCGCTGGAGTCTGAACTTCAGCGATCCGCAGGTACTCAGGGAAATCGACTCGGTATTCATTACGCTAGAGCCCAACGGCGGAGATCTGAATCAGCCGAAAGGGAAACGCCTGCTCACCGCTTATCTGGGGACGGCTCCAAACCATCCCTAGCTGTCGAGAAGCCGTGCGGCTCTACTGGCCGGAAATGCGGACTGTCGTGCTTTTTAATGCGGAGCTGCTCGGCTGACCAGCATTATTGTTACGTTCAGCGCCGGGCACTTCCAACTTCTTCGCAATGCTCCGCAGCTTGGCGCGAATCCGCTCCTGGCTCGCATCTTCGGAATCGCCCCAGAGCTTGAGCAAGGCAGAGAGAGCAATAGACAGCGCCGCGTGTTCCTGTGTGGTCAGAGCGAGTTGAATGTGCTGTCGTGACATAGCTCCATACGCTCCTTTCAAGTCTGAATGATTTGAAGTATACCCGCGCAAAGCTCGATTCACCGAGATGTGAGCTTGGCTCGAAGCCCGATGAAACCCATTCATGAAGTTTTAATTGGAGAGGGGTGGTAGAAAATGCCTCTGGGGTCTGTAGACGATATTAGAGGAGAAAACCATATGCCCTACTTCGCTCTTCCGAGCCTATGCTCCCCGTCTGCCCTGTTGCGCAACATCTTCAAGACAGTGATTAGTGATAAGTGGCATTTGGCTCACAACAGCTCGCTCGCCCACATTACGCATAGGAGATCTATGCCCGGCGCAAAGCCCGCCCCCACTAACCACTCGCCACTGCTCTTAACACTCGCCACTGGCTCGTGTCCCCCGTCTGCCCAGTTGCGCATTTTGACTCAACGCGTTCTTCAACTCGGTTGCATCGTGGCGCTCCTGTGCCTGCCTTTGGACATGAAAGCGCAATCGCCAGTCGCAACGCTCAGCGGCACCGTCACAGACACAAGCGGCGCGCTCATCACCAAGGCACAGGTCACAGTGACGAACGAAGACACCGGAACCACGATAACGACCCACACGACGGGCGGAGGTGTCTACGTCGTCCCTGCGTTGAGCCCTGGACGGTATCGCGTGTTCGTAGAGCATCAGGGCTTCAAGCAGGTTGAGGTAAGCGACCTGGAACTGCATGTGCAGGACACGGTCAGCCGCAACTTCGTTCTGCCTGTCGGGGCAATGTCCGAGACGGTTCAGGTTAACGGCAATCAAAATACAATCGAGACCTCGGGCACGGTCAGCACCGTCATCGACCACGCCTTCATCGAGAACATGCCGCTCAATGGAAACAGTCTCTCAACCCTCTTCGAATTGACACCTGGCACAGTGACTAACGCCAGTAATGGATCTGTGGCGAATCCCGGAGCAGGTGGAGGCCTCTCTGTCAATGGCCAGCGGGGGACATCTAATTACCTCACCCTCGACGGGGCCAGCGAGAACATCTATATACCCCTCACAAGCGGATCCAAGAATGTTACGGGACAAGGTATTGCCGTATCGGCATCCGGTGGGACAAATGGCTTACTTCCAACAGACGCCGTAGAAGAGTACCGCATTCAGACCTCGACCTATTCTGCTGAATATGGTCGGACTCCCGGTGGACAAATCGGCATTAGAACGCGGGGCGGAAGTAACGACTTTCATGGATCGTTATTCGAGAATTTTCGCAACCAAGTCATGGATGCGACTGACTACTTCATTAAGTTTCTCAATGAAAAGCAGACTCCGTTGCGTATGAACGACTTCGGTGGGACACTCGGCGGACCCATCCTGAAAGACAAGGTGTTCTTCTTCGTCGCCCATGAGAGCTTGATGATGACGCAACCCCAGTCTGGCACCAGCATCGATGTTCCGAGCGACTGTGCTAAAGCAACCGCAGCGAATGCACTGCAGCCATTCCTCGCTGCATTTCCGTTGGGCAACGGCGACGACGTGGATACGACCCAACCACTCTGCAGCACCAGCAACCCGAATCTACCAGCTTCAAGTACAAATCCGACAATTTCTGATACTTTCAGCGAATCGTTCTCTGACAGGATCAAAGATCACAGCACGTCCGCACGCATCGATGCAAACCTTCCTTGGAAGTCGCAGGCGTTCTTTCGAATAAACAGAGCCCCCTCAGATGAGTTCTATACGGGGTGGAGTGCTTCGAGCGTCTCGACAAACATATGGACAACCACTGGAGGGATCACAAGCCAGATTACGCCGAGAGTAATCAACGAAGCAACGATCAACTTTAGCGAGAATAAAAACCAACTTGGCACCAATTTGTTGTCATACGGAGGGAACAGTCCATCCACTTTTGAGAGTGCAGTTGCGAGTATAGCCAACCCTGCCACAACCCAGTTCGAATTCGTTGACACCAGTTGGATCGGCGCTTACCCGACCATTGGGCCTCAACAATACAACACCATGAAGCAATGGAACGCAATCGACACTGTGTCTTGGACGTTTGGACGCCACTCACTCAAGTTCGGGGCTGACTACTTGGGGAGAAATCCCATATTGAAGCCCTATTCATTGTCACTCTTACCAGAGATCACTTCATATTCTGGCCTTCAATCTGGCACGCTTAGCTTCTTGAGTTATAGTCAAAACTATTCCAACCCCGACCTCGCTCTTACCAGTATATCCTTCTTTGCGAACGACACGTGGCGCATCACTAAGACGCTGACCTTAAACTACGGTCTGCGTTGGGAAATCAATCCGTCTCCGTCAGCGTCAAGTCCTGGTCTTCTAGCAGTCGAAGGAAACATTGCGAATCCGTCAACAATCACCGAGGCCCCAGCCGGGACACCGCTCTTTTCGACGGTCTACACAAACTTCGCTCCCCGCTTCGGGTTTGCCGACTCTCTGAGAAGCAATCCACGATTCGGAACTGTGGTGCGAGGAGGGGTGGGGATTTTCTTTGATACAGGAATGGCGGCAACTGCCTCGCAGGCTGCTCAAGAGGGATATCCATATAAGGGAAATGGCTCCCTGTCTAATATCCCGTTCTCGTCAGTCAACTGGAGTGGCCTCAAGAGCAGTACGCCGTCTCTACCCCAGGCCACTCTCTACATCACAGATCCAAATCTTCAGGCGCCACGAACGTATCAATGGAGCTTGACGGTCGAGCAAGGACTCGGCTCCGGAGCAACCCTGTCGGCGAGCTACGTGGCGAACGATGGCCAGAAATTGATTAGCACAGTGGGCGATTTTGATGGCGAAGGGACTCCCATTACCACCTTCTTTCAAAATCCAATGCTAAACAGCTCGTATGGCACATTCGAACTGGTAACAAACGGGGCCGACTCGAACTACCAGTCGCTGCAGATGCAATTGCGAAGTCACATCGCGAGTCGACTTGATGCCATTGCATCATGGACGTGGTCCCACGACATCGATAACGGCGACAGCGATTTTTCCGGGCCGTACAGCATCGCGACGTATAGCAGTCGCTCGGATTCCAGTAATGATATTCGTCATATCTTTTCGTCTGCTATCCACTACAACCCAACCGGATTTCGGGAGAACCACCTTCTGAAGGCTATTACTGGAGGATGGTCGTTGGACACTATCGCGTTGCTGCAAACCGCGTCCCCGTTATCAGTAAGCGCAAATCTGCCAACGGGTATTTCGGAGGAATTCAATGGTCTCGCTGACCTAGTTCCGGGAGTTTCAACAATACTTCACACAAACGTGAATCCGGTAACGGGAAAACCTGTACCAGGTGGGAAAATGCTAAATCCAGCTGCCTTTTCGACTCCTATCTGTGCCTGTAACGGCGACAGTACGCGAAATGGCTATCGTCTCTTCGGCCTAACGCAATGGGATCTGTCTGGCAGCCGTAGCTGGAACTTGTGGGAGAACGCGACATTCAATTTCAAGGTAGATGCATTCAATCTCTTGAATATCGCTAACCTTACGAATGTCAGAACCCTCTACACCTCCTCTACGCTCAATACATTCGGCGAGGCGCAGAATACATACGCTGGCAACTACGGAAGTGCTGGTGGTGCGGGTGGTGGCACGCTTAACACTGAATTCCAGAACGGTGGGGCGCGGTCCATTCAACTTTCGGCAAAGGTCAGATTCTGAGCCGCACGTCAGCATGGGAGCCGCGCTACCGTGCTGACGCTCGGAACCAGACCAGCAATGTCTATTTCGCAAATCGCTCACATTCGCCAAGGGGAAACGATGCGCCTTGCCTTGTTTTCGATGTCAACTTGCACCTTCAAGGGACAAGAGTTACAGATTATCGCAAACACGACTGCAAATCCCGCGAATAGCGGACAGAGACTTGGATATGAAATTCGTCCCATCTGGCTTCTTCTGATCTTCTTTACCTGGTTCACATCGCTCTCTGTTTTTCCGCAGAATTGTGCCGGTCATGCTACGCTCAACACCTTCGAGCGCGTGCAGTTCATTCAAGTGTCGCGTGGCATGCGGTCCGATGTTGTGGCTCAATATCTGTCTGCGCCGGGCTGCGGGCACGCGATGCTGGATGAGCTAAGAAAACTCGGTGCGACCGTCGATTATGCTGACGAGAAATCGGGCTTCGCGTGGGTGAGTATCCCGCGTGAGACGCTGCTCGCCTCCCTCGATTCGCCCGGCGTTGAGTATGCCTACACTCGTTACGACGACCCCATATATTACCGGGACCCGGACGCGAAGAATCCTCAAAGTGAACGCACGTCGGAACCAGTTCCGGCAATCAAGATTCCCTATCCACGCGTGGCAAACATACTTTCCCCCGATGGCCCCTTCTTTGCCGCCAGCGACATTGGACTGACAGAACTCTGGAAGGAACATCCGGATGCCGACGGACGCGGTGTGCGGGTGGCTGTTCTGGATAATGGTTTTGATCTCCTGCATCCAGCCTTGCAGGAGGCTCGTAATGCTGCAGGCGACCCCGTGCCCAAGGTCGTCGAAATCGGCAGCCTCGATGGCCCCGAGGATGACGCAAGCTGGGTCCAGATGGGGGAGCTAATCGAGTCGAATGACGGCACGCTCACCGCTGCGGGTCGCACATGGCACATCCCGACGGATGGGACGTATCGCTTGGGCATCTACAAGAACGAGTTGACGCTTGGGCCATCATCGAACTCGCACGTGAGGAAACTCGATTTTGCAGTTGGGGTCTTGTGGGATCAGGCGGCGGGCAAGGTTTGGGTGGATACCGATGGCGACGGCAGTTTCGCTAACCAGCGTGCGCTGGGCGACTACAGCGCGACTCATCAGATTGACTGGTTCGGCTCAAAGAGTGGAACGGAAGACAACCGCATTCCATTTGCCGTGAAGATCGACGAAGTGCATGAGGCCGTCTATATCCGGATTGGAGGCGAGCACGGAGCACTGGTTGCCGGCCCACTGGCGGCAAATACGTGGACGGGGGGTCTGTATGACGGCTCGGCCCCGAGCGCTCAACTCGTAGACGAGGGGCTACACCGTGCGCCGCTTGTGGCCGCCATGGTTAAGATGTTTGCACAGCCGGATGTGGATGTGATCAATCGTTCGGGAGGAATTGGGCGTGCGGGATACACGGGATTGCGGGAAGGAATCGAGGACTTCGCCCAACACGCCATCGAGCGCGAGATCTCTGTCTACAACAAGCCGATCGTAGCCTATGGAGCCGCGGCGGGGATGGTTCACGTGAACGATTACGCTAGCGCCGACGCGCTCAAGCGCAACCGTCAACTGGGACCGCCCTACAAAGACACCATCAATAGCTTCGTTTGGGATATGACGAACGGAATCATGAACACGATTCTCGCGCCCTCGGTGAATCTTGAGACCGAATCGCGCTATGATCCACTGGATCTACCCGCGCCCAATGGAAGGAAGAGCAGCTTTTCCCAAACAAACTACGATCCCCCGGCGCCGGATGGTTACGTGATCGGCTCCAACAACTCCCCTACCATTCCAGTTGTGAGTGGCGTGCTTGCCGATCTGATCAGCGAAGCGCGGCTCGAACATGTGCGGTTCGATGCCGCACGGTTAGACGCTGCGCTGTTTACCGGCGCTCGGTTACTCAACGGTTTCCCGGTGTCGCAACAGGGATACGGCCTCGTGAACGCGGCCCGGTCCTGGGATCAGCTGGTGAAGATGGCCAGAGCCGATGACCCCGCGAACCCTGAACTGACTAGCTTCAGCATCGCACGCGATCTGGATGGAAAAAAGATTGAGGTTCAAGGATTCAACCAGAGCATCGACAAGCCCTGGACCAAGATCGAAGGCGAGATTTGGATCACCCGTCACGGTGGCTACGCTGGCGACCGCCAATATACATTCGGCCTTCGTGGCGATCACCGCAGTTTCGAGCTACTCGATCACGAGGCGACTTTAAGCCAGGGCAAGCCGGTCCGCGTCCGGTTTCGCGCTCTTGGTGCACCTGGATGGAACATCGCGTTGCTCGATCTACGCGATGTCAAAGCCGATGTGGTAATGGGGGATGTGCCACTGGAAGTCAAAGCTCCAGAGCTCGGAAGAGAGGTTGCGCCAGGGGTAGTGCGCTTCACGTCGAAGATTTTACCGCTGACCAGCGAATCCCACTTCCTCGAAGTTGGCAGCGACGTCCAAGCGGTGCGCTATGAAATCAGGGCACCTTATGTCGGTCCCGCCAGTATTCTTTATGCGCCCGGTATTCGGTCGCGTGATGTTATGCCTCCGGGCGAACCAATAGACCCCGTGCATCATGTGGGGCCGATGGAAACGCTAGAGTCGCTGGTGATCAATTCGGAGCCGGGAATTCAGGAGATTTATTGGGAGAATCGCGGCCGACCTGAGTATATGACCCCTTATGATCCTCCGGCTACCGATGCGCCTCGCCACGTCGAATTGACAGTGACCAGGTTTACTGTCGGCATCGAGCGCGAGGACGACAAGCTGATCCTCAAGAACCTACAAGCGGCAATCGATGGCCGGGCAGAGCTCTACGACGCGACGCTCAAAATGCAATCGCTGTCTGGGGCTGGATTGCATGCGATGGGCGAGGTCGAACGAGTGCTGCCCGACCATCTCGCCGAGTGGCGCCTGCGTGTGACGGCGGTCTCGACGATGGAAGGACCGGCCGATGTGTACGTGTTCAACTGCGCGGGTAAGAATGGTTGCTACGTAGCGGCGCAGCAGGAAATCGTCGACTCGGGCAAGACTCTGGTAATCGAGCATCCGGCGGCTGGCGCATGGAAGATCGTAGTGCGCAGCCGCAATCAAGAGCAGAAGCCGGTGACGTATTCCATCCGAGAGGCGACGCTGGTGCCAGCTGCCATTCCCATCGAGGCTGCCAACAGCCAGCATCCGAGCGGCGCATCTTGGGCGCTACCGTTGCCGATGAAACAGAGCAATGCTCAATACGCCGCGTTTCTGATTGCAGGAACGCCAGGCGTCGAAAGCGAGAAGAGCGGGTTGGTGATTGCGATGACGCCGCTCGACAGAGATGCGCCATGATGGGGCGGGAGTCGCTGGCGAAACTCGTCGCGTGGGCGTGGCGAAAGTCGTCGCTTTTGGTTGGCGAGATTCATCGCTGCGGGCCGGCGAATTCC
>Ga0210385_10000833_pt1 | contig 19967 bp, 16 predicted proteins | sample IncBWH26OmetaG_FD_160107 | JGI IMG/M metagenome (GOLD analysis project Ga0210385, IMG submission 160107) | Forest soil microbial communities from Barre Woods Harvard Forest LTER site, Petersham, Massachusetts, United States - Inc-BW-H-26-O ...
CGTATCTGTTCGAAGCAGCGCAGCGTGGGGAAATTCGCGATCGAGTAAGTGAAGACGATTTTGCCGGAGAGCGCCATGCCGGCGGCAATGGCAGTCATGTTCTGCTCGGCGACCCCGGCATTGACGAAGCGTTTCGGGAACTTACTCGCGAAGCCTTCGACAACTCCGAAACCCAAATCGCCGACCACCAGGTTGACGCGTTCGTCCTGCTCGGCCAGCTCGACCAGAGTTCGTATAAATGCGGTTCTCATAACGACTCCCCGAGTTCTCCTAAAGCCAGGCGCAAATCTTCGTCGCTCGGCGAGCGGTAGTGCCAGAGAAGCTTGTCTTCCATGTAGCTGACGCCTTTGCCTTTCACCGTGTGGGCGATGACGCAGCTCGGCTTTCCTGGCACAAATGGCACCGCAGACAGGTTGCACTCCAGAGCGGCCACGTCGTGCCCATCGATTTCGCGAACCGACCAGCGGCAGGCGGTCCACTTATCAGCGAACGGCTCAAGGTCCAAGACTTCCTCGACGCGCCCGATACTTTGAATTTTGTTGTAGTCGACCAGAACAACCAGATTGTCGAGCCGCTGGTGGCCTGCAAACAGCATCGCCTCCCAGGTGGAGCCTTCATCGCACTCGCCGTCACTCAGAAGCGCGAAGACGCGGTACGCGCGGTCGTCCCGTTTGCCGGCCAACGCCATGCCGCAGGCGAGCGGCAAACCATGGCCGAGGGAGCCGGTGGAAACCTCGACGCCGGGCACTCCGCAATGCGTGATGTGGCCGGCGAGCGGAGAGCCGTTCTGGTAGAAGGTGCGCAGCCAGCTTTTCGGAAAGAAGCCTTTTTCGGCGAGGGCCGCATACAGCGCCGCTGCCGCGTGTCCTTTGCTCAGCACGAAGCGGTCCCGGTCCGGCCAGTCCGGCCGCGCGGCATCGACGCGCAACACACGGCCGTACAAGACCGCCAGCAATTCGGCCATCGACAGGCAGGAGCCCGCGTGCGAGCTCTTGGCGTTGTGAATCATGCGCAGCGAGTGAATTCTGATCGCTCGCGCGAGATCGCTCAGATCGTGGCAGTTGTGAATCTCAGAAACAGTTTTCCCCATAGTCCCCTAACTGTGGCCCGGCTTTACTCTGGCAGCGGTTTAACGCGTCGCGTGACTTTTGGCGCGCGTCTTGACGATTAATCCGACGGTGCCGGCCAAAATTTGCAGATCCACCCAAAAAGAACGTTTTTGCACGTATTCGAGCCCCAGCCGGATCTTCTCGGGCCTGATCTTTTCTTGATAAGTCTGATGCGGGTTGGCGCTGCCTTTGAGGATTTCGCCCTCGTTATGAAAGCGCATCGAGGCCCAGTCGGTGATTCCTGGCGGAACGCGGAGCAGTTTACGCTGTTCGGGACTATAGAGCGCCACTTCGGAGGCCACTTCGGGCCTGGGCCCGACAAAGCTCATCTCGCCCCGCAAAACGTTGAATAACTGCGGTAACTCATCGAGTTTGTAGTTTCTCAATATGCGGCCGATCTTAGTAACTCGGGGGTCGTCGTCGGCTGTCGAAGGGCCACCGATCTTATCGGCGTTAATTACCATGGTTCGAAATTTCAGCAGGCGAAACGGGTTGCCGAATTGCCCGATGCGGGTTCCCGCGTAGAGCACCGGCCCGGGCGAGGTCAGTCGGATAACCGCAGCAATGAGCAGCATCAGCGGCGAGAACAAGACGATACCAATTACGGAAAAGACCAGATCAAATAAACGTTTTGTCAATTTCGAACTCCTGCGGGCGAAGCTTCGACACGCTGTTTTGAGGCCGCGGCGGGCACAAAGTCGAGCATTCCTGCTTGTTTCATTCGGGACAGAAACGCGAGGGCGCGGTCTGCTTCTTTCTTAGTGACTCCGGCGTGACAAGGTAATGTGACGACTTGAGTGGATACTGTTTCAGCGGCGGGGCAACTTCCCTTCTCGTAGGCTACGGCATTCCATTCCCGCTCCGGTAGAGGATGTACCGGCGAGGAGAACCAATCGCCCATTTCGACGCTGTTCTTGCGGGCCTCGTCGAGCAGGCGCGTTTTTTCGGCGACCTGGATGGGATAACAAATCAATACCGGTTCCGCGCTGGAGTTCCGCACGGCTTCCGCCAGTCCCAGCGTGCGCAACCCGCGTTCATAGCGAGCGGCCAATCTTTTGTGGCGCGCGATTACTTGATCGCCACGTAACATGTGAGCCGCGAGGCGAGATTTCAAAGACGGCGCCAAGCCTTTTTCGTAATCAGGACCGAGCCGCCCTTCCAGGGAGTCAGCCGACCAGGTCGCGATCGCGACACCGTTCCTTGAAAGAAACCGGTAGGCATCCCGGATACGCCAGAAGAGCCGTGGATGCCTCGTCAGGCGGTGGGCTGCATATTGAAGGTGCAGCTTCACAATTTCCGATGCCGGCGGCTTGTGAAATAAGTGCTCGAGGCTTCGCATCGCCGCTCGGAGAGAAGGCGTGTTGACGGTAGCGGCGCCCCCCATGCCAATGATGAACGGCTTACCAGGGTCGTAGGAATAAAAGGCGGCGATGCCGATGCTGCCTAGATCTTGATTTTTGTATTTTCCTCCCCAAACGTGGCAGGTGTCCTCAATCACCGCGAGGCCGTACCTGTTTGCGATGGCCATGATTGCGTCCATGTCGCAAGGAATGCCAAACGTATGCTGCGCGATGATAACTTTCGAGCGCTTACTTACTTTGGCTTCGAGATCTGCGGGATCCAAGTTATAGGTGTGCGGATCGATATCCACATAAATAGGGCGAGCGCGCAGGCCGAGAATCGGGCTCGGCACTGCAATGCAGGTAAATCCTGGAACTAAGACCTCGTCGCCGGGCTGAAGGTCTAAGGCGCGCAACAGCGCATAAAGAGCCACGCGCCCGCGATAGAAGTAGAAGGTATCGTCAGGAGAAAAGCGCTGCATACGATATCGGTTTGGATCTTTCAAGCGCTCTGCTCGTTCCAGACCAGCCGGAAGGCGTGAGTAAGCCGCCGTTGGCCGAACAAACGAACCACTCCCCAGAGCGAACCCAAGCCGCGCATGATGTGCATGGTTGCGATGGTAAAGGGAACGAGGAAAACGAACCGCCACTCTCGCGCCTGGACGGCAATGCGTGCGGCAAGAAGAAACGTGACGAGCGCGTAGAGGCCCGCTATGGATACAAACGCCCAGCGCGAAATGGGAAACAGCAGGCCCAAGAGGCCTGTCAGCAGCAGTACCGTAACCAGGCACGCGGGCGCGAGATGGCGCGGGCGAACCGGCATCAGCTCTGCGTGGGCGAAAGCCAGCACGGTCCAGACGCCGTCAGACCAGTTATGCTTCCAAAACGACTTGAAATCGGACCGCGCTTGGTAATCGGCGAATGCACCCGGCGCCAGCATGATCTTGCCCCCGGCGCGCGCCAGCCGGCGCTTGAACTCCATATCTTGGATACGCGTTAACTTCTCGTTGAACAGCCCTATTCTTTCAAAGAGTTCCCGTTTGCAACAAAAGAAGGCGACTGTGTCGACAATCTCCGGCTCATCGGGCTGAGAGAACCGGTATTTCAAATTGCCTACGCCAAACTTCAGAGTGAGCGCCTTTACGATCGAGCGGCCGGTAATGGTGTCATCTCGCGCCGTGATTCGCAACGTGCCGCCCACGTCGTCGGCGCCATAGTTCGAGATCACGCGAATGCACTGCGCGATATAGTTCTTCTCGCAGATAGTGTGGGCGTCGAGACGCATGAGGATTTCGCCTCCGGCGGCGCGGATGCCGATGTTGATCGCATAGGGTGTTACTTTCTTTGGGTTATCAATTAACCGGATCAGGCTATATCGAGCGGCATAGTCTTCAATAATGCCCCGGGTTCCGTCCTCGCTCATGCCATCGACGACGAGGATTTCCATTTCGCCCAGTGGGAATCCGTTGTGCAGCACAGATTCGAGGCAATTGCCGATGAATCGAGCTTCATTCCGGCAGGGAATGATAATCGAAAGGCTGAGGGGCATATCTATTTACTTACTTGTCTTTACTTACTTGACTTCACTTAATTGTCGGCGAATTGACCGGCTACGCGGCAAACGCTAGTTAAGCGAGGCTGGTCTCAAAACGCCTCAACCAGATCTCGAGCGCGATCGGATTAAAAACGTCTTTGAAGGAGATCGATCCGCGGTTGGGGGGCTGCTTGCAATAGGCCTGGTAGCGCCGATTCAGCCCGTCGCGATCAATAAGGCCCAGGTCGGCGGCTAACAAGTGCCCTTTCAAAAAGGTTTCGATCTTACTCCGTAGCTCGTGCTTCAGCCATTCGGCTTGGGGAATGGTAAAGCCCTGTTTGTCTTTTCGCCACACGATGGAAGCAGGAAGGTCGTTTTCAACGGCCTTGCGAAAGACCCACTTCGTCCAGCCTTGACGCAATTTCCATTCCGGCCCGAGCGAAAGGAGTAACTGGACAAACCGGTAGTCCAGAAAAGGGAGCCGGATTTCGCGCGACCAGCGCATGGAGGTACGGTCCTCATAGTGCACGAGCGAGGGCACCGACAAGCGATCCAAATCCAGGAGTTGGCGGTCCGCCAAGCTCCCGGCGCCGAGCCCGGTAGCAATCACGAAGCTGCGCTCCTTCAAACGCGATCCGTAGATATTGATTTCAGCCTGTCTCACGGCGCGGGGGAGGTATCGCTTGGCTTCACTTATCTTGAATTGCGAAAGGACGGTTCGATTACGCAAGAACCCGGACAGCACTCCGGCTGCATTGAGCCAATGCCCATCGCGGGAAAGCTGCTGCAGGTAGAAGATGAGGAACTTGAAATAGCCGCATAGGTTTTCATCTCCTCCCTGGCCGCTCAAAAGAACGGTAATGCCGAGCTTTTGGGCCTCCTGCATCAGTAAGTAATGGGCGACGGGCGAGAAGCTCCCTACCGGCTCGTCATTCGCATAGATGACAGAAGAAAGTAAGTCGAACCATTCTTCGGGGTTATAATTCAGGCGGACGTAATGCACCGGGCAGGCTAGATGGCTGCTTACTGTTTCAATAAACGGGGTTTCATCGTATTCTGCACGGCCGCTAATGGCGGAAATTGCATGCAGGTCGGCATCGCGGCCCAGGGTTTTCCGCATTCCCGCCGCAATGGCTGAAGAGTCCATACCTCCTGAGAGCAAGATTCCGACCGGGACATCGCTGCGCAGCCGCAGTTTCACGGCGTCAAAGAACGTTGTGCGGACGGCCTCAATTCCTTCGTCGAGGCTCTTGAAGCCATTGCTCAGCGCCGGTTTCCAATAGCGGACTAACTTGGGCTCCCGATGGGCGCCGCGGCCGAGATGGAGTTGGAGCATGCTGCCCGCCGGCAGGGCTTCGATATCCGAGAAGAACGTCTCCGGCTGCGCATCCAGAAGGCTCTGGTGCAGAAATCTCCCTACAGTTGAGGTGTTGATCGGAAAACGCTGGCGGCTGCCTGCAAGGATCGCTTTGATCTCCGAGGCAAAGAAGAGAGTCCCTGCCTGCCGATAGAAGTAGAGCGGCTTGATTCCAAACCGGTCGCGGCACAAGACCAGGCTTTGATTTGAGACGTTGACCCAAGCGATCGCCCACATCCCGTTGAAGCGCTGAAACGCGTCGCAACCCCAGGTAGCAAGGGCCCATAGAGCCACTTCGGTATCGGATTTGGTTTGGAAGGAAACGCCTAAGTTCTGAAGTTCAGCCCGGATCTCCCGGTAATTATAGATTTCTCCGTTGAAGATGAGGCCTTGGCTTCCGTCGGGCAGGAACATGGGTTGGCGTCCGCCGTCGGTCAGGTCGATAATCGCGAGGCGCAGATGGCCCAGTGCAACGCCGGAATCTCCGACGCGACCGGACCAGAAGCCGTCGCCATCGGGGCCACGATGGCGCTGCACATCGATCATGCGCCGGGTGGCGTCTTGGCAGCCGAGGCTAGGTTCAGCGGAGATGACGCCTGCTATGCCGCACATATGTCAGGTGAAGTGACTTATCGCCCGCTTTAAGCGGGTAAGCGTCGGATCGGAAAATCCTCGGGGAGCACATACTGCAGTTGCCGGGCTTCTGCGTGAAGCTTGCGTTTGAACAGGCCGACGACGACTAGGTGAGCCAGCCCAGTGGCAGCGAAGGTCAAGAAGAACGTGTAAAGCAAGTCCGAAATGCCAGCTTCGGCGGACAGCCCGCCAAACAGGGCAAAAGCAAGGTAGGAAATCCGCCACTGCATCGGGCTTCGCAAACCTGCGGCATACCGGCGCAGAAAGCCTAGAAAGAGCCCAATGATCAGCATGTAAGTGATGGTGCTGAATAGCTTGTCGTCGGCATAGACCGATCCGACTAACCCGAGCGATGGCGATTCGCCCTTGTAAGTATGCGCGTCGGCGTGAACCATGAAGCCGAGGCCTTGGCCAGGCAGGTCGGCTCTTGTGCCGGTAATAAACTTCGGCACCCAAGCCGTAACGGCGAACACTCCTTCGGGGTGTCCTTGAAACAGATAGTGATATTTGGGTAACAGGTTAACGAACTGGCACCACCCGCGATATAAGCCCTGGTCGCCCCATCTGTTCTGGATGGGACCGAACATACTCACGGTCATACTTTGGGAACTTGGGCCGTTCATCAGCAGCTCGACTTTGATGCCGATGCCGATGAGAATCGCGGCCAAGCAACAAACCGCCACTCGCAATTTGGCGAAGGACCAGAAGCGGCGGGGATTGTATGTGTAGAGACCTAGAGCGGCCCATAAAATCGGTGTTTCGAAGCCGCCTTTATTAGCTCGCAGAAAGAACGAGACCGCGAACATCGCTACGAGCGCCAGGAAAAAACGAGCATTCTTGCGTTGGCTGGGTAAGATCAGGGCGAAGCCAAAGTCAGCTATATCGGCGCCCCGGTACCAAAAGCCTCCCGCTTTACCCGCCTGACCAGCGCGGAAGGTGTCTAGGCCATGGAAAAAATTGGCGGCACTGAAAGCGTGAGTAAGAATGATCGCAACCAGGGACATGCTCAGCCCTATGAGCACTAGGGCTGCTCCGGTGTAGGCGACGAAACTAAGTTCCGGCCCGGAAAAACCTCGGCCGATCGGAGCGGGTTTCGGATTCGTCAGAAACAATCCGGCGAGCAAAGCCAGAAGAGCGAGTATGTGAACGAACCCCGGGTAAAGACGAAAAGTGAACTCATCCGGGCCGAGCAGAAGCGTTCCCGGCTGAAAGAAGTAATCGGCCAGCAGATTTACCGTGTCGCCCACGATGGCCAAACCGAGGAAGGTGGCACAATAGCCCTCCACCGACGCCATGCCATGCCTTCTGATAATGAAGAAGACGAGGCCGAGCAGAGCGGAGGTCAGCAACAAATACTCGACTAAGACCATAGGAAGCTGAATAAGTGGCGATACGAGAATCTGACTAAGCTTCGAGATCTTGGCGGGAGTGCAATAACGAATGAAGCCGGAGGTAGAGGTCCGTTCCTAGCAAAGTTTTCGGCACCGCCGATATGCGTTCTCTGGCTTGTCGAAGAAACAATCCGTCACCGCGACAAGCGCGAGCGAAATCGTCCGGCGCCATTCCTCGCAAGATGGAGATTCTCGCGAGCCGATACGGGTCCGAATGCATGCTGTTGAGGCCAATGCGGCTTGTGGCCACCGAGCGATAGCCGGATCGCTTCGCGAGGCGGGCCACTTTGGGGCTCCAAAAACCGCCGGGGCACGAGAAATGGTTGACGGCGGCGCCCAGCGCCTGTTCCAAGCGAGCTTTCGCATCAACGATTTCGACCTGCAATTCGGCGGCATTCAGTCCGCTGAGATAGCGGTGATTCATGGAGTGACAGCCGATCTCAAAGCCGCCGGCTTCGAGTTCGCGCAAGCCTTCGGGAGACAGATAACCTTTGCGTCCGAGCCAACCAGCGATCACGTAGAAGGTCGCATGGAGGCCGGCTTTCTCGAGAAGGGCAGCCGCTCGAAGGTCTGTCTCCGAGCCATCATCGAACGTGATAGCCACACTGGCGGGATTACGAGCGCCATTCACAGCGAGTGCTTCCGTAATACTGAGACCGCACCAGCCATGCTCCTTCAGGAACTTCAGTTGCGAGTGCAGCTCGGCTTGCGGAACGGCATAGGGCGCATGTCCTGTGAAGTCGCGAGATAACTCGCGGCCCGGTACGGCAATCTCATGATACATGAGAAACGCAACTTGGTCTGCTGTATTATGCATTCCGCACGCGAACTTACAAGCGCCGGTCTCCATCTGAATCTCCACGCGTCAGATGGCAATCCTGGATCTGCAAAGCGGGCAGATTTTTTGTGAAAAAGTGATAGTTCGAAGGGCCAGGGATAAACCCGGCTGCGCAGGCTGCGGCAACCAAGCGGCGGTCCGACAGGTTCGTGACGATTATGTCGGCCCCGCCGGCCGCTAAACTGCTGACTGCCGCGTGCAGCACTTCGCGTACTTCGGCGGGCCGTTCCGGGTTTGCCAGAAGATCGACGACGGTGCCAACCGTTAAATTGCCAAAATAGGCATTATTATTCATGGCAGTGAGCTTCGAAACCACCCACCCAATAAGTTGATCGTGCAGGAAGACCCCCATACGCTCATAACATGGCTCTGCATATCTCCAGTTCAAGTAAGTAACTGAGCGATCAAAGACCAGGGTGAAACGATCGAGCAGCCGCGCCCAAAGATCGTCCACTGCCTCGGGAAAGGTGCGCCAGTGCTCGATGCGAACGCCAGCTTCGCTGCGAGCTCGCCGGCGATGCCGTAATTCGATGACTTTGCTCGGAAGATAGAGCCGGGAGGCAAGATTAGACGCGAAGAACAGGGCGCGATTCCTTTTGAATACGACCAGATTCCGGAGCAGCTTGGATCCATGCAGTACGAGATAGAGGAACGGCACTTCGCCCCAATAATCGAAACGAAGCGCGCGGTAAAGCTTGCCTACTTGCGACTCAACGCCCGGCGTGCCCAGAACGGCATGTCCAAGATTCAGCCGGGCGACGGTGAGCATCAGCGCTGCGGTGGCATTTCCATGAGCAACATCGGACACCGCAAACAGGTCGCGCCACCAGCCGGCATCGATCGTGCGTCCCTGGTGGTAGGCGGGACATGGGCTTCTGGACAGGTGCGCCACCGGTTCGCCCAGGTCCGAAGCCAACCAGCAACTCCCGGCCCCATTTTGAAATGGGTTGCCGACTTCCTGTGCCCATAGATTCTGACGTTCTTCGGCGGACATTTGAGGGTCGCCCTTGGCCGCACGGTAGCGCGACCAAAACCTCTCAATAAGCGGGAATTCCTTGTCGCCGCAGCGTTGAATGCTCACGGGATCGTCTTTCGCAATTTCAGAGTTCGCCTTCGGCGCCGCGTTCTACTAATTCGATGAGAACGCCGTCGGCACCCATCAACCAAGCCACGCGCCGAGCGCCGAATGCGCACGCCTGGACCGGAGCGGAGACCAAGTGCAATCCTTCCGAGCCGAGCCGGGCGCAATCCTCATCGATTGACGGCGTGGAGTAGCATAAGTGATTCAAGCCCTCGCCTTTCATGAGCGCATTCGTCAATTTGCTGTTGGGACCGTCGGGCGAAACTAACTCAAGATACACGCGATCATGCGGAAGTTTCAAAAACTGCACATACGCAGTCTGCGTAAGATCGCGGACGATTTCCGTGCGAACTTCATATCCGAAACGATGGCTGTAAAGTGCGGCCCGCTTCGCGATATCCCTTACTAAGATTCCAACGTGATGCAAAGCCAAATCCAAGGCGAGACCTTTCCAGGGATAACTAGACCTTGGCGGCGGAACACTGAGCGGCGTCAGACGTTCCTCGGGAGATGATCCGTCCCTGCAGGTAGTTCCAGAATGCATCAAAGGAAGTTAGAGATTCGATCTCGGACGGCGGGAACTGAATCGCGAATTCCTCCTCGATCACAGCCAAGAGCGTCACCATCGCGAGCGAATCCCATCCTCGGACAGACTCCGAGTTGGCGTTTAAGATTTCTTGTCGAGATAGCGCCGGGAACACGGTGGAAAAACATTTAAGTAACTGCTCATGGGCCTCATTCATCTACGGTTTCCTCACGTTTTGGAGTTGCGAAGAAAACAAAGCACTTTGAGTAAGCACGCAAAGCGAAGCTAAACCGCAAGGACGGCGCGCCGCTGGTCTTTTTGCGTTTCAATTTCTCCGACGATGCATGTTGCGATGCTCTGAATGTTCGCTGGGTCGAGAACAGCAGGGGTCGCCAAGGGGTCATGCCACTCACCTTGATGAGCTGTCTCCAACATCGCCCAAATAAATTTGAGCAGGAGATCATAGTTAGGCTTGTATCCATGGATAACATTCGCAAGAATCGACGGCAATTCGCTTATTGTTTCACAGGAGTAGAGCAAATCAAAAAATTTGTAACCTAGCGGACCGAAGGCAATTACCGGCTTTTCATAAAGGATGCCCTCCCAAGCTGTGGTGCCAACTATAGTGAGCAGCGCATCCGAACCTTGAATGATGCTGTGGCTGTCGATCGCCGGGGACACGAGTTGAACGTTGTAGAGCTTCTTGAGATCCCGATAGTAATGCGCAGGCCGGAGGCCACGCATCCCGGGATGGTCCTTCACGAGGAGACGGTAGCCGCTCGGAATGCTCTTGGCGATATTCTCGATGAGGGCCAATTGATTGGTGCAAAACGGCGCACGCACGTCAATGGTGAACTCGGGCTGAACGTGCAACGGGAAGTAAACCTTGGGACCTGGGGCAATCGCGCTTTCAAAGACACGGCTTTGGCTGAGGTGCCGAACGATCCGCCGCAGATCCTTCCAGATAGGCTCCCAGGGCGGTCTTCCGTTGTAAGAGCCGACCTCGAAATGTCCGTCTTCCAAATAGGTGCGGACTCTAAAAGGAATGCGTTTCGCCCGCTTCTTCAGTTGTTCGATCCTGCTGCGGTCTATGTGCACCGGCGAGCGGAACGCGGGTGCATGGATGGCCGAGCGCAAACGGGTTTGGCGGAAAGTGGTCAGAAAGTCTTCGGCAACCCGGGTCTGCTTTGGGGTTAACCCGCGATTCTTTACGTCCCGATAGACGGCCTCGGCGGCATCCCATCCACCGGCGGGCGAGCGAACGAAATAAAAGCGGCGCGGCAGCGGGCCCGGATAAGGGATCAGGTATTGGATTCCGAGCCGCCGGGAAAGCGACCAGGCGATCCACTCCGAGGCGCAGGCGACCTCTCCGACGACGGCGTCCGGGTGCACGTTCCGGAGAAGCTCTTCCCAGAAGCGGCAAACGCCGGCCATGATCTTTATTACCCTTTCAAAGGGATACTGCCGAATGATACGGTCCGCGTAGGTGATGACATTGAGCTCTGCGACTTCCCCTGAAAACTCGAGCTGCTGTAGGTACTTTAGGCATTCGTCCAGATCGTAGTGGGGAACATGCTGCTTCAAGTAAGCTGCCTGATTATAGACCTGATCATAGACCCGCATACATGGCAGTTCGGCTGTCGGCGTGGCGAAGGTCAGCGCATCGATACTGTGCCCATACTGCCGCTTTAACGTTTCGGCGATCAACGGCATGAAACCGTAATATTCGCCTTTGCAGATCATCAGGATCTTCATCTAACTCACCTAGTATCGCGTGTTAGTCCTGCCCATCAATCGGCTAACACCTAATCACTTGACTAGCCGTTGGGGTACTTATTCCGGCGGCTTCACTCCTTTGGGTAATCGTTTGACCGAGTGATCAAAAAATGGCAGATTGTCGCTTCCGCCTGTTACATTGCCGGCGGAGAAATAGGTTACACTGCCGTTCTGGCTATCCATTACGAGCCACGGCAGGCCGGCGCATCCGCTCAGCTTGTTATCCTCGAGCGCATTTATGCCGCCGAGCCGTTCGAATCTGATACCGTCCTGGCAATTTACAATGTAGTTGTTTCTTACTTTGATGCCGGAGGGGCCGAAGTTGCTATCTCTCGCCTCGAACTTAACGCCATTTCCGCAATTTCGAATCTCGTTTCCTATCACTTGCACGTCGCTCACGGCGCTCGAGTAGAAGAACACGCCCAAGCTCTGTTGCCCGCGGCATTCGATGTGATTGCCAGAAATAATCAGCAGCTTGCCGGTATTGCCCTTGATTCCGAGCGCGGAGTGGTCTTGGGCGGTCACCGTGATGCGATTGTTCTGAACGCGATCGAGGAACTGCGGATGATCTCCGAATACGATGCCCGCCTGATGGGCATTGATATCGATGGTGTTGTTTTCAAAGATTACGTTCGAGGCGTTCTTCACCAGGATGCCGGTGTGCAGCACACGCCCGATGACGGCGGCAGGCAAGCCAGGAAAGTCAATGTTCTCGATGGTGTTGTTTGAAACCAGGCCGCGCGAGTTCCATCCAGCCACGTACATGGCTGCGTCGGCGCAGCCGATCAGGGCGTTGTTCTCGAACCAGAATTGATCGAGGAATCCGTTATTTCCGCCCAGACAGTTCACAGAAGCCGTGACAACCCTGACGTTGTTCACGCGCACATTCCGCTTAGAGGATGTTTGGTCGGCGCCGAACGCCACGATCCCTACGCCCAAAGTGGCGTGTTTCGGATACGCTGTAGAAACATTCATCAAGGTGAGATGATCGATTTCAACGCTGGTAATGGGTGTGGCGCCGATTGTCACGAAGGTGCCCACTTTGTCGAAGCCTGAGTCGGTGACTGGAACGGCGGTTGCTGCAGGTTGGTCGAGGAGAACCTCGGTCGGGCTGACATACTTCGAGATAGCGGCATACAGCGGCAGATACTTCGGGCCGGCATACTGCACCACGACGGGCGCACCGGCATCCGTCTTCGAGAAGTTACAGGGCCGGTCGCCCTGTCCGCCATACTTCAGGACGTTTGATCCCGATGTCATGCTGCCGCCACTGCACCAACGCCCGGTCGGGGAGGGCGGGAACACGATGACCGAACTTCCCTGTCCGGCAGCCTCCCCCTCCACCAGCTTGGTTTGAAGGATGGTGCCGCCGCCGGTGATGCGAAGGTTCGAGCACGGCTCGATGGGTTTATCGATAGCGTAGACGCCCGCTGGAAAAGTAAGCGATACGGGCTCGGAAGCGCTCATGCCGGATTTGCAGGCGGCTCGCCGCGCCAGCAGGATCGCGTTCGTGTCATTCGCGCCGACGGTCTGGACCAGTGAGTGCGAAACAGTTTGAGTGGCGGCATCGGCCAGGGTCGCGGTTCGCGCGTCTGTCACTGCTTCCACGGTGGTTGCAAGGGACAGAGCATCGGGCGCATTACTCGCTCCGTAAACGTAGATTCTCCTGCCTTTATCGATGGCGCCGAATGAGCAGTCGATGCAGTTCAAGGTCTTCGATCCTGCCGTAATCGAGCCTTCGGCTGAGACGCGCGAATTCCCCTTCGCGCCGTACCTCCGGACATCGAAGATGCCGGACTGCTGGTTGAAATGCATGGCGAAAAGGCGCGGCAGGAGTAGCAGCGAAAGCGATAGCACCGCAGTGACGAATGTGCCGCCGCGTCCGTTGAGGCTGCAGTGCACAAGCAAGGATTTCATCGTTAACCCTGAATGCCGAGCACGGCAGCGGACGGGCTCGATCTACGCGCGAATGCGTTATAAAGAACAACTAACTCGTCCAGCCGCAGATACCCAGTAAGCAGCGAGGCGATGACAAAGGTGGCAGCGCCGGCAAGAATATGGGCGAGCGCTTCGGCCATCGAGGCCGAATGTACCGGCCACAGCCTCGCCAGCAGCCACACGCTCAAGAGCGCCAAGCCGGTTTGACCGATCCACATCAGGCGGAAGGTGCGCCGGAAGAGGTCCCAATTCAATGCCACGACGAACACGGCGCCAGCGATGGAGGAGACTAATTGGCTCAAGCCAGCGCCTCGGATGCCCATCCTAGGCAGTAAGAACACATCCATGGCCAGGATGATCACGCCCATTCCGGCCCACACGGCAGTGGTCCACCAAACGCGCATGCGCACGTAGAACATGACGCTGTACAGCACCACGGCGCTCATGAAGATGCCTTGCATGCCGAGGATAGCGAGTGTCGGGGCTCCGGAGGCGAAAGCTCCGGTTGTCAAAGCCCGTAGAATTTGCTGCGGGAAAGCGACGAGCAGAGCGGTCGCCCCGACCGCCAGCCCGATGACAAACTTTTGCACGCCGGAAAAGCGGGCGTAAAACTGGTTCCAATCGCCGGCGTCATAGAGCGCCGACATCTCCGGAAGTAAGACGTCTGTAAGTGGGCCGCAAAAGAAGAATCCGATGGCCGAGACAGTGAAGCAGACGCTGTAAATTCCGACTTGGCGGAGATCGAGATAATAGCCAACTAAGTAGCGATCGGCAGCGAACGAGAGCGTGGACGCCAAAGCTCCCGGCACTAAGGCGGCGCCATAGGGAACATACTTCCTAATGACTGGTGCGCTTGGTTTCATAAGGCGTACCTGCTGGTAGCGGGCCAAATACCAGAATCCGAGGCAAACAGCCAAGAGCGCGGTAGAGAGATAACCACTAATGGCGGTCACCGGACTTCTCAGCCACCACCAGGCGACGGCCATCAGCAGAAAAGTTTCCGGCACCTGCCGGCCCAGCGTAAAAAACGCCCAGATGCGGTTCAGGCGGCGGGCGCGCAAAAACCCGCGCATCTCTTCGAAGTAAGTCTCGAGCGGCACGATCAAGGCGGTCAAGATGAGGACGGTTCGGCCGCGCGGGTCGCGGAACAGAAGATTCGAAAGCTGCTGCGAAAAGGCGCAGAGCAACAGGGCGCCACAGAACGAGGACATCGAAACGGCGGCGAGGACCGAAGAGAGCACGCTGTTTTTCTCTTCGCGCGTCCGTTGGCCGCTCAGAAAACGCATCATCGCGTTTCCCTGAGTCAGGCTGGTCAGGATCAAAGCCGTTCCGAGCGTGCCTTGGAAGAGCGCCCAAATACCGAATCCACTGGGGCCGAAGGCTTTCGAGAAGACCACCAGCCACAGATAGGTCCGAACCTTCTGGAACGGCAGAGGCAGGTTTGCGAAGAACACGTCCCGAATGAACTTGCCGGTTCCGTCCTTGGCGGCCACGACGGGCACTGCTTCCAGTTCCGTCGTGTGATGAAGTGTATTGGCGGGCATCTTTGCGGGCGGCGAGTCCGTTTCAGGCCACAGCGGCGGCCGAGATCGCATACTGGAATTCCAGCATCAGGCGTCTCTTCCTGGGCTTGGCTCCCTTGTGATAACAGAAAGTGTCTTCGAAAAAGCCCTGCCCCGTTTCGCCCAGCATCACTTTGATGCGGCCCGCGTATCGGCTCTCCGCTTGTTCGTCGGTCAGGCGGCGATGGTTTTTCTCAAACCAGTCTTTCTGTTTGTGCGTTCCCTCGATGATCACGTGCGGGCCGCGCTCCTGGTCTACGTCGCACAGATAGAAGAATAACTTGAGGAACTTATAGTCGTCGATATCATAGTGGAAGCCGTAGAGCGGATTGTATCCTTCGCTCAGGTCCGGGTAGGACCAAAAAATACGGCTGGAGCGGAGAAGCGGTTCAGCCGTCAGATATCGGCGCGCAACTTCGACCAGAGCCGGATCGCGAGTCAGCCTATCGACCGCTTCGCACTGCTTGTGGGGATTCGAGCATCGATACGCCAGCCGGCCCGGCCGCGGGACCGCACCATCCAGCGGATCGATCAGGAGTTTTTCCTTGCTGTAATCGTCTATGAACGGAGCCGTCGCGCAAAAGTCTAATATTTGGCCGATGTAATCCGACGGAAGAACGAGTCCGGTAGCAAACCCTTTCTGGTGAAGCTCATTTGCAGTCTTATTCACATCTAAGTCAGGCACGACGGTTTGAGCGGTGGTTTGGATGCTGCTGCGCTTGACTTGCGAGCAGCGGTGAATGGCCGCACGCCGTAAGTGATTGCTCCTCGAGACCAGCCGCATGACACGATAATTCAACGGCAAGCGCGTGTTCAGCGTTTCGAGAGCCACCTCAGCGAAGGTGGTGCTGTTTAACCAGCGCACGGCGCGATTAGCTTTCAGGGCGCGAACTAGCTTTTGCTTCGGGTCGTCCATACGCTGGCTCTTGATATCCGGGAGGCGATCACCGCTCGCCCGCCGCGCATAGGCTCGAGCGGGCACTCTGGCGCTGCGACAACGCGCGGCTCCAGACTTCGAGCGTCCCAGCCTTGGCGATAAAACGATAGTCCGGCCGTCCTTTGCCGCTTACAAAGCTAGTAAGCTGCTTGCCGACATATTGTTCATCGAGGAATTCGAAGATACGCGGCACGCGATCCGGAAAGACCGGCGCCCGCAGCAGCTCGCGATAATAGGCGCCGATTGTACCTTCGAGCAACAACTGCTCCTGCGACTTGGAACACTTCGAAGACCCTTGGTCAGGCCGCGGACGGTAGCGCATCCCGTTTCTGCGCAGCAAAGCTCGAATGACATGTTTCGGCTCGCGGTAAATCGCGCGCGCCGAGTAAGGCAGGCTTCCGAAGTAGGTTACAGCGCGAGCGTCCATGAATGGCAGCTGTGCGCGGCCTCCTTCCTGCCGGTAGACATGGAACAGAAGGCGGGAATCCAAATGCAGCATGTTCATATCCATGCTCAGCTGGATCATCTGGCGGTAAAAAGACGCCGCATCCAAGTCCTGTACGAGGGGGCGAATAAAATTCGTGGAATACCAGTCGACCACGCGCGCGAAACCCGGTTGCGTCAGCATCGGAAAATAGCCGGCGGCGGTGCCAGGCATTTCTCCGTAGCCGAACAGACGGCCGGCGTAGAAGGCTTCCCGCTTTGCCATGCCCCCGAGTATGCTTTCTACCATGCGCGAGATGCGGACTCCGCCGACAGACTTCGCCGCCGCGATGGTGGCGCGGCCGATGCTGCTCGAAGGACGGGGAGAGGCGGCGCTCAGCAACGGCATCAGCCGCAAGCCCCACGGCGAAAACAACGCGCGGCGGATACGGTATCCGGGTGAGGAGCAGGTGTAATTGTTGTCCGCCAAGGTGTCCGCGGTCTGCCCGGCGATGATGTTGTAGCCTTCGCCAAGACGCTCCCGCAGATGCAGCGCGAAACGGCGCCACAGCGGTAATGTCAAACGCGCACCGCTCATCCAGGAAGTCGTGCACAGGAGCGATTCTTCAGGCAAGGTTTCGTCTCGCGGGTCGAGCACCACGGCGGTGTGCGGGATGCCGAAATCCGTCGCGATCGAGCGCGAATGTGCAATTTCGCCTTCGCCTTGGTCCCATCCCTTCACGGAGCCCGTGAGCGCGAGCATGGCTTGCTTGCCGGGTCCAGCATGGTTACGGCCGGAGGCGAGATTCAGGATGACGGAAGAATCCACGCCGCCGGACAACAATAACGCGGTTCTGCTGTCCTGCCGAACAGAGATGGCATCGTTCAACAGCGTGAACATCTTCGCACGGGCCGCTTTCGTAGTGGGCAACTTCCAGCGCGCTTGTGGCGACCAGTAGTTTTCAACGCTCAACCGCAGCTTGCCAGTGCTGGTGCTTATCTTTGCGAATCGGGATCGGCCGACGGCACAAACATTCGGCGACACGGTGAAGGGCGCGGGAACGAACCCCTCATGGGCCAGGAGAAAGGAGACGGCAACCGGATCGAATCTCTCGTCGCCGGCAATCAATTCGGATGGATCGGAAGCAAAGAAAAGCGACTCGCCGTCCTGCCGTAAGTAGATGTCGTTGCATCCAAGCTTGTCTACTACTAAGTACACGGTGTCCGACTTCGGATCCGAGAGCACCAGGCTGAAGTCGCCGTCGAGCAGGGCAAACACGCTGGGACCTTCGGCCTCGAAGCGCCGTGCGATCACATCGGGCGCCGAGTCGAGGGGAAGAGCTGTTACCTGGGTGGATTCGCCGAAATCCCCGTCGCTTCCCAGATACAAAGATCCGGTGGCAAAGACGGACGGAGCGGTGGGCCGATCCGAGAAGTTGTGCCACGCGCTAGCTGTCCGTGCGTGATCCCCACTCACCGCTATCTCGAAGTGGCGGCGTTCGTAGCGCCACACTGGCGCCGTGTGGGGCGGCGGATCAAAGCCGGCCGAGTGGCCGATCCGGCCTGAAAAGCCAAATTTTTCCGTTCTCATTCGCGTAGGGGCGGGAAATAGGGACTAACTCAAGCCAGCGGGCTTACCGGCTGTGATACATTTGCGGAAGCAGTAAGTGGAACAGCAATCGACACCCTCTTCAGCTTCTTTCTTTGAGGAAGCTCGATATCCAGGATCTCCCGTTCCTTGTAGCTCAGAGCCTTACTAACTGCGTCGATGTCCCGAACAACTCTGCGCAGCCCGTCCGGCTCGAGCGACGCGGCATGATCGGTTCCCTTCGAGGTCCGGTCCAACGTAAAATGCCGTTCGATATACATGGCTCCCAAGCTGTAGGCCACCGAATCGAGGGCAATGCCCAGGTGGTGCCCGGAAAAGCCGATCTCCTTTACCGCGCCGCCGTACGTTTCTTTGAGTCTTTGGATCTCCAGCAGCGATACTTGCTCGAACGGTACTGGATAGCCCGAGGTGCAGGCGTATAACACCACGCTTCGTGCCCGGCCCCGTTTGACGAAGAAATCGACAATGCTCTCTTCTTCCTCGCGCGCGGTCATGCCGAGCGCCACGTGCAACTCGCCTTCGAATTCGTCGGCCAGATAGCCGAGCAGGTCGAAGCGCAGATTGCAGGCCGAAGGCACTTTGATCATGGCTGGACTGAGAGACACGATCTGCCGGGCCGAAGTCATGTCCCAGACCGACGTGGAATAAGTCAACCCCGTTTGCTCGCAGAACGCCTTCAGCTCCCGGTGCTGGTCGAGGTTGAATTCGAGAAACTCCCGGTGCTCGCCATAAGTTCGGCCGTAACTGTGGTAGGGCTCGGGGTGGGGTGCATTGTACTCCTCGGGCGTCAGAAGCTCCCGCGGATGGCGTTTTTGGAATTTGACTACGTCCACCTTGCAAAAATGCCTGGCGACGGTGATCATTTCCTTGGCTAGTTCCAAACTGCCTTGGTGGTTGCAACCGATTTCCGCTACGATGGTGGCCTTTCGGGGTTGAATCATAGTTCTTTTGAAAGAAGCTCGAGCATTTCACGAACGGCTCCATTCCCTCCTGTGTGACTAAGTATGTAATCCGCCGTGCCTCTGACCTCGGGGGCAGCATCCGATGGGCAAAAACTAAGACCCGCTTCGCGCATGCACTCCAGATCGTTCAGGTCGTTCCCGATATAGCAGACCTCAGACCAAGACAGGCCGCGCGCGGCGAGTTCCCGGTCAAGCAAACAGCGTTTGTCATCGACCGAGGAAAGCACTTCCAACTGCAACTTGGCGCAGCGGCTCTGGACAATCGGATTCTTCTCCTTGGAGACCACGACGACCTGAATTCCGAATCGCTGCCGGAAGATACCCAACGCGAGACTGTCGGCTTTACTCGAGGCAACGCCTTCCTCAGAGTTTCCGAACGTGTATACCTTGTTATCCGTCCAGACACCGTCGAAATCGCTAACGATCAGTTTCACCTGTTTCACGCGCCCGGCAAGCGAAGTTACTCGACGGGACAGCAGCTTTTCGACTGTTTCCCAATCCTCCGGATCGTCTATCTCGACGGCGGTGTCCGGCGCCATCTCGAAGATGCCAATGTTTCCACCCAGGCGGTTGCGGTACCGGTTGAGGGTATCCCGGGTGGTCAGATAGAAAGCTCCGTTCTCCATAATTGATCCCTTGAAATTTTGGCTGAATGGCCGGTGGAAGGGATCGTAGTTCAAGGGTCGTGCGTCGGGCGACCAAAAAAAGCGCTTGACCGGCACACCGGTCAAGAGAGAATCATTGCCGTTTCGCAACAATTGAGTAAGTGCGAGATCCAGATCGGAGCTGGAGACCAGAGGAGAAGTAGCTTGGACGGTCGCTACGATGTGGAAATCCACGGCAGTGGCAAAGTGCAGTATGACGTCGTCGGTGGTCGCGTTATCCCCAGCGAGCGCCGGCGGCCGCTGCAACACGGTCACGTTCAAACCGAAGGATTCGACCACGGCCCGG
>Ga0210385_10000834_pt1 | contig 19958 bp, 18 predicted proteins | sample IncBWH26OmetaG_FD_160107 | JGI IMG/M metagenome (GOLD analysis project Ga0210385, IMG submission 160107) | Forest soil microbial communities from Barre Woods Harvard Forest LTER site, Petersham, Massachusetts, United States - Inc-BW-H-26-O ...
ATGCCGTGATCTTTGTCGCCGTGAATTCCGCCGAACCAGAGGAACATTTTTTTGTAGCTGGGCAGGCAGCCGATCACGTAGTTGCTGGTGCCAAGCGCAACGTAGGCATCGTTGGCGGAGGGATCGACGGCGAGCAGAGTCTTCGCTTCGTCCTCGGCCTGGCGCATCAGCGAGAGCGCGGTGAGCTGCTTCTTTTCGATGATCTCGTCGTAATTGGATTCCATGCCGTCCGCCATGGTGATGGCGAGCAGGGCTTGTGGGTCGTGAGCATTGATCTTCAGGCGTTCGCGGGCGGCCTGGCGCGCCGATTGGTTGGCGCTGAGAAAGGCGGCGTTGTGGTTCGCGCTGCCTTCGACGCCGCCGAGGAAGCGGTCGTCGTCCAGAAAGAACTGCGACGTGAGCACACCCTTCTGGTTGAACTGCTCGTAAAGATAGGTGGCCGCTTCGGCGGCTTTGCCGACCGGATCGGCCGGCTGCTTGTGCTGATAGTCTGAGAACTGCGCGCGGGCGCCGTTGAAATCAAGCTTATAGAGATCGCGAAAGCCGGAATCGAGGACGATCAAGTCCTGGGAGGTTGGAGTGATAGGCGCGAGCGCGTCGTGGTTCTTATTAGCGCCACGCGCGCCGGCAAAAGGCGCGGCCAGCGAAAACACCAGCGCGGCCGATCCTGCCCGCAGCACAATGCGCCGAATTTTTTCCTGAGTATTCACATCCACCACCGCAAGGGCCCTGTGGGACTACTCTTGCACTCCCTTACTATATGAGAGTCCGGTTGAAAGCAATGAGTTGTATACGTTAGATGTGCTCGGGGAATTATGGGGCTGGCAAAAGTGCCAGTCGCCAGCGTCAGTCGCCGGTCGAGGGCGATTGCGTTGTGTTGGACGCGACGGGGTTGGCGCCTGCCGTCATGCTGATGTTGCGGAGGTAGCGCCACGGGTTCACCGGCGTGTTGTAAATGCGAACTTCATAGTGAAGGTGCGGGCCAGTGCTGCGGCCGCTTTGTCCTTCGAAGCCGATCACGTCTCCCGCGTGGACGTGCATCCACACCTGAACGTTAAATGCCGAGAGGTGACCGTAGCAGGTGGTGACGCCGAAGCCGTGGTCGATGACGATCAGGCGGCCGTACCCGGCGCGGTTTTCCGCCTCGGTGATGACTCCGTCGCCGGTGGCGCGGATCGCGTCGCCGTAGTGCGAGGCGATATCAAGGCCGGCGTGGAACGCGCCTTCACCGCTGAAGGGGTCCATACGCTCGCCGAAGTGGCCGGTGATTTCGCCGACCACAGGCCAAAGGGTCGGCACGATGCCGAGGCTGCTCAACTGGTCCGTGGGAAGCAGGCGCGTGCCGGCGGTGGACATTGACACGGCTGAGACGTTCTTTTGCAGGTAGCTGAATTCGTCGACCGAGGCCTGGAAGTCGGCGTCGGGCTCCTGGGCGGCGGTGGCGTCGCTGTCAGTAAGGCCAAAGGGAGTCTGGCGGAAGCGGGTGATGCCGTAGGCCATGGCGACTTCACCGGCCAGGGACTGGAGCGAATCGAGCCGCTGGTTCGTGTCCTTTACCTGGGTCTGGAGCGCCTGATATTGCTGCTTGAGGTTGTCCTGGTCACGCCGCAGGGAGTTGTAACTGGCGGCTTTCCATAGCATGCGCGAATAGGAGCCGACCCCGGCCATGACGGTCATCCCGCCGACCACGACGAAAACGGCCAGCACGTGGAGAGCGTACGCAGGGATGCGGACGCGGCGCATCGCGCCGGACGCGCTGGATGCAATGAAAAATGTGTATTGCTTGCTCTTCATTCAATAGATCGCAATGGCGATAGTTCGCCTAAAGCAAATTACCCGACTGAACGCCCGGTTGGTTGACAGCCGCTTTTCCCCTAGCACGGCTGGCCGGTGCTGCAAGACCTACAAGAAAACCTCTAGAAGAGTCTGAACCGAGAGCCTTGGTCCGAAACCCAGAGCGATTCTATCCAGACTGACACAACGCGTCAATCTAATATTCCATTTTGTGTAGATTGGCGGTTAATGGCGCTCGAGCGGGCGCGTCTCCTTAATGACGAAGACAGCCAGAATATTGCCCAGCACCGCGATGGGTGCAAGATAGTGAGACACGAAACCGCGGTCGCGCAGAACGGCGTCCGTGAGCCAGGCGACGATGAGAACCACCGACGCCAACCAAAGAGTGATGCCGATTTGCCGCTTGTCCATTTTGCCTCCTCGCCCGGTTGCGTTTCTCGCCCTATAATCGGGCAAGTGCCAGCCAAAAGAAGGCTAACTTACCCCGGGTGGGGGCGACAACTGTACAGAGGGGCAGAATTGGAGTGCAGGGCGAAGACCAGCAAATGCCAGACGAAACTGACCTTATCCGGAAGTTAACCCGTGCGATTCCTTCCTTTGTAGGTACTAAGGGTTTGATAGTGGGCGTTCCATTTGGGATCGGGGACGACGCGGCGGTGCTGCGTGCCAGGGCTGGAATGGAATGGGCCGTCACGGTGGACGCGTTCGTGGAGGATGTCCATTTCTGGGTCGGTCGACACCCCGCGGATTCGGTCGGGTACAAGGCGTTGGCCCGGGCGACTAGCGATCTGGCTGCGATGGGCGCCAAGCCGCGTTTCTTTGTGCTGACGCTGGCGCTGCCCAGGGCGCAGACCGGCGCGTGGCTCGATCAGATGGCGGCTGGGATGGGGCGGGCGGCTCGGGCGTTGGGGCTCAAGCTTGTTGGCGGTGACACCACTCGGGCCCAGGCAGTTTCAATTAGCATCACCGTGATTGGAGAGATTGCGCCCGGCCGGGCGCTGACTCGCACTGGGGCACGACCGGGCGATACCGTGTTCGTTTCCGGCAGGCTTGGAGAAGCGGCGCTTGGGCTGGAGCTGGTGCGGCGAGGGTTCTTCGGTGATCGGAGGATGTTTGACCCTGTCGCGCGGCATCTTTATCCAGAGATACGCGTGGAATTGGGCGCTTGGCTGTCGCGGAACCGGCATGCGACGGCGATGATCGATATTTCGGACGGGCTTTCGACGGATCTCGCGCGAGTTTGTGACGCCGGCAGCGTGGGCGCGCGGCTATATGCGGAGAAGATTCCCTGCGTCGAGATTTCGGCGGAGATTGCGAAGCGGCTTGGCAAGCAGCTTCCCAATCCCTTGAAGATGGCTTTGCATGGAGGCGACGACTACGAGTTGCTCTTCACTGTCCCCAAAAGGTACGTGCCGAAGCTGATCGGGAAGCCTGCGTTCAAGAAAGCTGTGGCCATCGGCGAGATCGTCCCTGGAAGCGGAATTTCGCTCGTTGGAGAAGACTCCAAAGAGACGAAGCTGGCGGCTGGAGGTTGGGACCCGTTTCGGGAAAAGTGAACGCGCAGCCGCGCGTGCTAACGTGCGGGTGCTGGATCGGCAGCGCTGGCGGGAGCCTTGGCCGACGTAGCGGGCGCCGGGGCTTCGGGAGCGGTCGATTGAGTTAGGCCCTGCTCGGCGGCGTCGGCGGGCGGCGCGGTGTCCGCGGTGTCGACTTCCGCGTGCTGTGTTGGCGCGAGTCTTTCGAGCGGCGTGACGTTTGGAAAATCCTCGATCGGCATTCCCTGCATTCCCTGCTGCATGAACTCAAGCCAGATCGGGAGCGCCGCGCGCGCTCCGGTTTCCTTTGAGCCAAGCGAGACGCGCTTGTCGTCGTTGCCCACCCAAACGCCCGCCGTGATCTGAGGAGTGAAGCCGATGTACCACGCGTCGGTGAAGTCGTTGGTGGTGCCGGTTTTGCCGCCGGAGAAGCGGCCGAGTTCCTTGGCGCGAACGCCGGTGCCGAACTGGACCACGTCTTCCAACATCGCCACCATTGTGCGCGCGGTTTGCGCGCTGACCACGTCCGTTACCGCCGGATGTGCTTCTTCCAGTAGCGAGCCATCGTAAGTCGTCACTTTGCGAATCTCGTGTGGTGCAATGTGGACACCGTCGTCCGCGAAAATGGTGAAAGCCGAAGTGTGTTCCATCAGCGTAAGATCGGCGGCACCCAGCGCCAGCGGCAGATACGGCGGCAGCGGGCTGGTGATGCCTGCTTTGCGCGCGAGGTCGATCACATTTTGGATGCCGACGTGGTCCAGCAGACGCACGGCGGGAATATTGCGCGAATCGGCCAGCGCGCGGCGCAGGGTGATGCGGCCTTCGAAGTGTTCGTCGTAGTTGTGCGGTGTGTATTCCTGGCCGCCGCTTCGGAAACTGACCGGCGTGTCCGACACTACGTCGAAAGGTGATCCGCCCTGCTCCATCGCTTCGGCGTAGACGTACACCTTGAACGAGCTGCCCGTCTGCCGATAGGCCTGGGTGGCGCGATTGAATTTCGATTCGTCAAAATCGTAGCCGCCCACCATGGCCTTGATCTCGCCCGTGGCGTTGTCGATCGCCAGCAAGCCGGCTTGCGCCACGGGAATCTGTTCGAGCTCCACTTCGGCCGTTGTTTCGGAAACGTCCTTAATAAGGACGGTCACCAGGTCGCCGACCTTCAGCAGCGCGGCCGGCGATTTTTCCTGCGTCCAGGCAAAATCGGCGGGCGTGAGCATCGCGTGATAGAGGCCGATCTTGATCCATGCGAACGTGGGCTGTACGGACGTGACCAATCCGGTAACGTAGTCGCCCTTGTCGATGCCGCCGCGCCAATCGTCGTTCTGATATTTGTCGAGCGTGCCGAGATGCTGGTCGAGAATATTCGGCAGCTTGCCGCGCCAGCCGTGGCGACGGTCGTAGGCGTGCAGGCCGTCGCGAACGGCTTGATCGGCGGCTTTTTGCATTTGCACGTTGAGCGTGGTGTAAACGCGCAAACCCTGTTCGTGAACGGCTTCGGTGCCGTAGGTGTGCTCGAGGTATTCGCGAACGTCTTCGACGAAGTAGGGCGCCAGGTCGTTCTTACCGGACTCGACGTGCAGGCCGAGTGGCTCTTTGATCGCGGCGTCGGCCTGCGCCTGCTTGATCTTGCCGTTGCGAACCATCAGCTGGAGCACCAGATTGCGGCGCGCCAGCGTAAGCTCCGGATGGTTGATCGGCGAATAAATCGGGCCGCGGATGATGGCGGCAATCATGGCATATTGCGAAAGCGAAAGCTGGCCAACGGGCTTGCTGAAATAATATTCGGACGCCGCTTCCACGCCGTAGTTTCCGCTGCCCAGATAGATCTGGTTGCAATACATCGCCAGAATCTGATCTTTCGTGTAGTGGCGTTCGATCTGCAGCGCCAGGATCATTTCCTGAATTTTGCGATGGAAGCTGCGGTCGGCGCGATTGAGGAACAGGCCGCCGGCGAGCTGCATGGTAAGCGTGCTGGCGCCTTCCGCCATGCGATGGTGCACCACGTCGCGATACGCAGCCTGTGCCACGCGCGGCAAGTCGATTCCGAAATGCTCTTCGAAATGCTGGTCTTCCGTGCTGATAATGGCATCTTTCAGCGTGGCGGGAATCTGGTCGTAGGTGAGCAGAATCCGGCGCTGCAACGCAAATGTGCCGATGGACTGGCCGTCGTCCGCATAAAGCTCGGTGACGACGTTGGGACGATAATCTTCGAGCGCGTGGATTTCCGGCAGATCAGCGGTGTAGACGAAAAGAAGGCCCAGCCCGACGCCCAGCCCGATCGCGCAAAGCACGAGAAAAGTGAATATCAGGCGGCCAAAAAAACTGCCGCCCGCGATCCTCATTCGCGAGGCGCGTGTGGGTTGAGGACTCTCGGGAATTTCTTCCATGGGACAAAAACATTCTAACGCATCCGCACATGGCAAGCGGATGCTATGCGCCGGGCGTGTTCGCCGCAGGAACAGGCAGCGAGGGTATCCCCACGGTTGCGAGGAGACGCTTCAGCGCCGCAGGGTCGGAGACCGGAGGAAAGCACGTGGTTTCCACGCACAGAAATGCCTGCGGTTTTGCCGCGTCCAGATTCGGCAATGTTTCATGCAAGGCTCGCGGCAGTGCGGCCGATGCGAGGCGTTCCGGCGTGATGCGCAGCACCGGCTTGCCGAAGCGATAGACTTCGTGAGCCGCTTTCTGGAGCGCTTCCGCTTGCGGGTCGTTCGAGGCGCCCGCGATCACTACCTGCAGCGGATGGCGCGCGTGCAACAGAGCCGCAAGCCCATACGTGCCGGCGAAAAGTCCATATTGAGGGATCAGTCCCACGAAGGCTTCCAGCGTTTTCTCCGCCCATTCGTGATACAGGCGCTCTCCGGTGAATCCGTAAAGCCGGTCGAGGACCATGGCGGCAACGGAATTCGCGCCCGGCGTGGGCGAATCCTGCAGCGGCTTGCGGCGGACTTCAAGGCCGCCCATGGGAGCCGCGTCTTTCGCGCGATCGAAAAATCCGCCGCCATCGGGATCGCCGAAGCGTGCGATGGCCAACTGCATCGTGCGTTCGGCGGCGGCGAAATAGCGCGGGTCGAGCGTGGCCTCGAACGCATCGAGCAACGCCGCGGCGCCGAATACTTGATCGTCCAGCGAGCCTTCGAGCCGCGGGCCGCCGGCGCGATGCAGAAAGGCGCGCGATTCGTCCCAGGCTTCGGCGAGCAGTCGGTCGAGCGTCTTCAACGCGAACGCGCGGCAATCTTCGCGGCCAAGAACATTTGCGGCTTCGAGATAAGCGGAAACGAACATCGCGTTCCAGCCGGCATAAAGCGTTTCGTCGATGGCGGGCGTGGGGCGCCGTTCGAGGCGCGCAGCGAGCATTTTTGCTTTGGAGCGAGCGATGATGCTCGCCGCTTCGTCCGCGTCGAGCTTCAGCTTTTGCGCAACGGCATCGACAGGCTGCGCGGCCCAGAGAACATTTTTCTCGTGATTGTGGTGCATTTCGCCGTGCTCGCCCACGTCGTAGTAAAGCGCCATCACTCTCGCTTCATCGGGCGAGAGAATGGCGCGCAGTTCGGCGAGAGTCCAGGTGAAATAGTCGCCGTCGTCGTCGAGTGTCTGGTCCGCGTCCTGGCTGGCGTAAACCCCGCCGCGCGCTTGATCGGAAAGCACTTCGCCCACCCAGAAAATAATGTCTTCCGCGACCGCGCGGTAATACGGCAGGCCGAGCGACTGAAAGCCGTGCAGATAGTTTTTCAGCAGCTCGGAATTGTCGTAGGTCATCTTCTCGAAATGCGGCACCAGCCAGCGTTCGTCGACTGAATAACGATGAAAGCCGCCGCCCACCTGATCGTGAAAGCCGCCGTCCGCCATGCCGGTGAGGGTTCTTTCGATCACCGGCTGCAGGGGTGCGCCGTCCGGCCACATGCGGCGTTCGAGCAGCAGATCGATGATCGCGGAGTGGGGAAATTTCGGCGCGTGACCGAAGCCGCCGTATGTTTGATCGAAGATGCGGAGCGACGAGTCGACGACGGATTCGATGACCGACGCGTCGAACTCTCCGCGCGCGCCATGGAAAATCTCCGCCTTTGCCACGGCCTCTTCGAGCGAGCGAGCGGAGCTATCGATTTCGGCGCGACGCTTATCGAAAGCCTCCGCCACGGAAACCAGGATGCGCTTGAAGCCGGGCCTGCCCATCGCGTCGTCCGGCGGGAAATAGGTGCCACCGAAAAACGGTTTCCCCTCCGGCGTGAGGAAGGCGGTGAGCGGCCAGCCGCCCTGCCCGGAAATTGCGCTGATCGCGGACTGATAGCGCGAGTCGACATCCGGGCGCTCGTCGCGATCGACCTTCACCGCTATGTAAAGGTCATTGATGAGCTTCGCGATTTCGGGATTCTCGTAGCTCTCGCGGTCAATCACATGGCACCAGTGGCACCAGACCGCGCCGATATCGAGCAGTACCGGCTTCTGTTCCGCGCGCGCTTTCGCGAAAGCCTCTTCGCCCCATTCGTGCCAATCAATCGGCTGATGCGCGGCCGAACGAAGATAGGGGCTGGCGGAATTCTTCAGGCGATTTTCGGGAATTTGGGCCTCGGACATTTACTGGATCGGATTCTGGTAATCGGCGTCGCGAGGATCGAGGGGTTTGCGGCCGGCGAAGCCTTCGTCCTGGCGATGATAAAAGCGGATACGATCCTCGCCAAGTTTCCAACAGAGGTAGACGTCCTGATTATCGATGCGCGCGGGAAAATCGAGCAGACCCGTCTCGAGATCCTTCACCACGCAACCTGTGGCTTGAATTTTTTCCAGAGCCGCTTCCACCGCTTCCTGCAGGCGATTGCGCTCCATGCGCAGCTTGGCGATGCGCTCGTAAGGAACCTGCATGCCGCCGGAGCGCTGGATGCGTTCGGCGAGGCTGCCGAGCTGCTCGTCGTAGCCGGAAAGCTTGCCGTGTGCTTCCATGGCTTCAATCAACACGGGTTCGAGTTCGACGCGCAGGCGTTCGGCCTCGGTGAGCGAGAAGATTTTGCCGTCGTCTTCGGACATTTACATGAACTCCCAAGAGGCAGGACGAGAATAGCTTACCGAGGCGGGGGCGTAACTGCAAACTCGTTGCTGAGAGGCCTCTGAGCGGTTTGTAGTGCGGGCGCGTTTCCCGGCTCCGGCTTGAATTACAGATCGTAAGATGCCCACCTGAAAGGTGGGCGCTACGAAGGCAAATTCAATTGCAGAGCAGCGCGCGAAGGCGAGCTCCGGAAAATGCTCAGCCGCCGATGAAGACCATGGAGCGCGCGGGCGGCACAAAATCGGGCTCGTTGATGCGATGGCTCTTTTCTTTTTGCGCCACGATTGCCCGAATCTCGCTCGCGATTTCCTCATCGCTGGCGTTGCGCTGGAGCAGAAATTTCAGGTCGTGATCTTCCTTGCTGAAGAGGCAGGTGCGCAGCTTGCCGTCGGCCGTGAGGCGAATGCGGGAGCAGTGGCCGCAGAAAGGCTGCGACACGGGCGCGACCAGGCCAATCTCGCCGCCGCCTTCGGCGAAGCGATAGCGGCGCGCCGTCTCGCTGGGTTCATGAGCCACCGGCACAAGCGGCCAGCGCGCGTGGATGCGCTGATGAATCTCCGCGGCGGTGACGACGCGATCGCGCGTCCACGTGTGGCCGGCGTCCAGCGGCATGAACTCGATAAAGCGCATGATGAGATCGTGCTCTTGCGCGAACGCGGCGAAATCTTCGATTTCGTCGTCATTGATGCCGCGGACGAGAACAGCATTCACCTTGATTGGACGCAAGCGCGAATTTTGCGCGGATTCGATTCCGGCGATCACCTGGTCGAACGTCTTCGTGCGCGTGATCGCTTCAAAGCGTTCGCGTTTGAGAGAGTCGAGGCTGATGTTGATGCGGTCGAGGCCGGCGTCGATCAGGCGATCGAGTCGATCGGCGAGCGTGAAGCCGTTCGTGGTGAGCGAAAGATCGCGCACCCCAAGCGCTTTCAGCCGCGCCAGAAAATTCTCGACGCCCTCGCGAACCAGAGGCTCGCCGCCGGTGACGCGCACTTTGCGAATGCCGAGGCCGACGAGAATGCGGACCAAGCGCTCGTAGTCATCGAAGGAGAGGCGTTCGGCGCCCGGAATGTCCGTCTCGCCCGAGCGGCAATAGACGCAGCGAAAATTGCAGCGGTCGGTTATCGAGACGCGTAAGTCGGTTATGTGTCGCCCGAAATTGTCGGTGAGTGGCATGTAATGACGCCGCGAAGGCTATATGGAAATTCTACGCTTGGCACTTCCGGTGGGCAAACTGAGCGGTTACCCCCGAAACCGACCAGCGTGACGTACTTCCTTACGATAGTCTGGCGAGGTCATCTCAACGGTACGGCACATTTCATAAAGCCGAGATCGGATTCGCTTCCCGACGCGTTCCTCTAGGCTGTCTTCTCTTACACTCGCCATCAGCTCTCCCGAGGGTAGTCGATTCACTATAGTAGACTTGGTCAAGTCAACGGTGCGACGATCTCGCCGGTTGGAACTGACAATCTGCGAGCTATTTTGCATGTCAGGCGTTCGGGCAAACTCCGGATCGAGATAGTTTGTGGTGATGATCGTTACGCGATGCTCATTGTAGCGCTGCCCCAAAATGTAGCCGACCGTCTCAAGCGCCCAATGCGAAGGCTTGCTCGATCCAACGTCGTCCAGAACGAGGATCTCAGTCTTCACTACGGGCTCAAGAACGCTCATCTCGGTCGCTTGGCGCTCTGGGTTGTAGCTATCCTGAATTTCCTTTAGAAGGGCGGGATACTCGTAGAATAGGCCACTATGCCCGCGCAGAACAATTTCCTTTAGTGCCGCCACAGCAAGGTGGGTTTTGCCGACGCCGGCAGGACCCATCAATAGAAGTCCGTGTTCACTGCCAATGGGGAACTCTTCCGTAAACCGTTGGACGCAAAGCTTCGCTTGCGTGAGGCTTTGCCGCCAGGTCGCCAATTCCCCAGCCGGGCTGCTGTCGTAGGGGAGGTCTGTATCGTAATTTTCGAAATCTCGATCGCGATACCGTTCAGGGATATGCGCCTTTGTAAGAAGACGGTCAGTACGGTCTCCGACCGTGCAATCGCAGGGAACCGCCCAGACCATCTTGGGTTCGTCCGCGCTGCTGCTCGGCCGATCCGTGGAGAGCGGCTGCGCGCCGTCAGCGGAACGCTCGACGGTCTTCCATCCGCTGCCGCCGCATGTGGGACAATCCGCGCGTGCCATGAGGGAAGAATAGTCGCAGGTGCAGAGGAGCGCAAGGCGATCCGCCTGTGAAAAATTGTAAGGATGTGGAAAGCGACGTGTGCCCGCCGGCTGATAACACGTAAGGAAGAGGGTCGTGTGGTTTCGTTGACTGGACTGACAGGGCTAATATAGTTTGGGAAGTACGAGGTGCGACTTCAATGACCATCGACACCGCAGCTATAAACGCCCTGAGCGCGCCTGAAATAGATGTTCAAGTATATGACACCATCTCCGCTGCTGCTGGACTGGCTCGTGCGGCATCGGACCGAATTAAGGTAGTCGTGATGGCGAGAGATCTCTCACGAGCCAATAAGAGTCTTGCGGCACTATTCGGTGTTCTCGACGATGCAATGACCGGCAAGAAATCGCTTTCCCCCGGCACCGAACCCATCACAGTTCAGCGGCTCAACGAGATTATCGACAATCTCGCGCACACATCACGCATCATCGACCACGTCCAAGAGATGATGCGCAGGGCTCGACTTGCAAACAATCCTCGATTTGTAGGAGCGGTGCGGACACTCGAAGCGAATAATGAACGCCTAAAGGACGTGGTCGATTGGTTGGACGCGATCGCCAAACCGGATGAGCTGAAAATTATATTCGAGAGAGCCGATCGGGAGAAGGAACGAGGCGAGCTGTACGACTTGCCAAAAGCGGAATAGCCGTGCCGCTAGCGATAAAATTTACTAAGACGGCGCTAAAATACTTTGAGTCCCTCGACAAGCCCACCCGAAAGCGAATCGCTGACAAATTAGGCGCTATCGCTGCAGCACCCCACGATCCTCGGCTTTCCAAGCCTCTCGAATCTTCTGCGAAACGCAGCGCCCGGGTTGGCGACTACAGAATTCTCTTCGAAACTGGCCACGAGCTGCTCGTTGTTGCTGACATCGGACCGCGCGGCCAAATTTACCGACGACTACGACGCTAACGCCGCGTCTACTTCACCACGCGGATGGCATTGCGCGGGGCGGCGCGGACGATGGCGTTGCGCGAGGGGCGTTCGCCGGGCGCGTGAAAATTCTGCGCCACTTCGCTGCGCACGAATTTGATGAACGCCTCCATCTGCGATTGCATGTCTGCCATCTTGTCGCGCATGTTGAGGATGATCTCGATGCCTGCAAGATTCACGCCGAGTTCGCGCGTGAGATTAAGGATCACTTCCAGGCGCTCGAGATCCTGATCGGTGTAGAGGCGCGTGTTGCCCTGCGAGCGCGACGGCGTGAGCAAGCCGACGCGTTCGTACAGGCGCAGCGTCTGCGGATGCAGCTTGTAAAGCTCAGCCACTGCGCTGATCATGTAGCCGGCTTTGGCTTTTTTCCTGCCTCGGGCGACCATGTTCCATCTCTCCTGATCGGTCTATTGCGACGATCACTTACAACGAACGCTTACAACGTTGCTTTCGCAAAAATCTCGCCGCGCGGATCTTCCGGTTCGAGCTTCGCCAGGTCTTTCAGCAAAGTGCGCACGCGCTCGTCTTCCGGCTTCGGCACCATCACCTGCACTTCGATGATCTGGTCGCCGCGTTTGCCGGGCTGACCCGCCGATGGCGCGCCCTTTTCGCGCAAACGCAGCTTCGTCCCGCTGTTCGTGCCAGGCGGAATCCTCACCTGCGAACGGCCGTCGATCGTAGGCACTTCCACTTTAGCGCCGAGCGACGCTTCGGTGACGGTGATCGGCACCACGGTGAAAAGGTCGTCGCCGCGGCGATCGAAGAACGGATGCGGCTGGACGTTCATAATAATGTACAAGTCGCCCGGAGGGCCGCCTTGCACTCCCGCATTGCCACGGCCGGCCACGCGAACGCGCGAGCCGGTCTTCGCGCCGGGCGGAATGCGCACGTCGAGCGTTTCAACTTTCTGCACGCGGCCTTCGCCGCCGCAATTGTGGCATATCGTGCGAAGTTTGCCGGTGCCACCGCAGCGCGAGCACGTGACTTGAAAGCGCATCTTACCGCTGGTCTGCGTCACGCGGCCCGTGCCGCCGCAGGTCGGACAAGTTTTTTCCTCGCCCGGCTCGAATCCATTGCCGTGGCAGACGCTGCACACGTCAAGCCGCGTAAAGCTGAGCTTCTTCACGGTGCCACGCATCGCCTCGGCAAATGAAATGTCGATCTGATATTCGAGATCGGTGCCCGGCTCGTGTTCGCGAACGGGTTGCTGCGCCGCGCTGGCTCCGCGGAAAAATTGACTGAAGAGATCGCGGAAACTTCCCGCGCCGGCGCCGCCACCCTGCGCACCTCCGGCGCCAAAATCGAATCCGCCGAAATCGAAGTGAATGTCTTCCCCGGGAGCCCCGCCATATCCCGCACCCGGAGGCGCACCGCCACCCGGCCCCGGCACGTTGAAGCCAAACTGGTCAAACATCTGGCGCTTCTTGGTATCCGAAAGGACTTCGTAGGCTTCCTGAATCTGCTTGAATTTTTCTTCGGCGGATTTGTCGCCGGGATTCAAGTCAGGATGATACTTGCGCGCGAGTTTGCGGTAAGCCGCGCGAATTTCCTTCACGGTCGCCTTGCGCGGCACTCCCAGAAGTTCGTAGTAATCGGTTTTTGTAGTTGTGGCCATTTCGATCTTAGCTGTCGGCAAAAAGGGCGGATCGAAATCCGCCCCTGCCGGTCAGTTGATTTTACTGAACGCCGCACCTCTTGCGGTGCGGGCTCAGCGGTTAGTTCGGCTGCTTTGTGTCGTCCACGTCGACGAACTCAGCGTCCACCACATTGTCCTGTTGTCCACCGGGTTGCTGGCCGCCCGCCGCACCAGGACCGCCTGCTGGTCCGCCCGGTCCGGCATTTCCGCCGGCCGCGGCGCCCGCCGCCTGTTGCGACTTGTAAAGCGTTTCAGCGATGCGGTGCGAAGCCTTCGTTAGGTCCTCGACCGCCGTGTTCAGCGCATCGAGCTTGCCGTCGGTCAACGCGCGACGCCCGGCTTCGATCGCTTCCTCGGCCGCCTTGGCATCGGCATCCGAAAGCTTCTCGCGGTTTTCCTTAATCAGCTTCTCGGTCTGATAGACCATGTTGTCGAGGCGATTGCGCGCATCGACTTCGGAAATCCGCTGCTTGTCTTCGGAAGCGTGAGCCTCAGCTTCCTTCGCCAGCCGATCCGCCTCTTCCTTGCTCAAGCCGGTCGAAGACGTGATCGTAATCTTCTGTTCCTTGTTCGTCGCGGTATCTTTCGCCGAGACGTTCAAGATGCCGTTGGCGTCGATGTCGAACGTGACTTCCACCTGAGGCAAGCCTCGCGGCGCCGGCGGAATTCCGATCAATTGGAATTTGCCGAGCGTACGATTCCCGCTTGCCACCGGCCGCTCACCTTGGAGCACGTGAATCTCGACGGACGTCTGATTGTCCGCCGCAGTCGAGAAGACTTCGCTCTTGCGCGTCGGGATCGTCGTGTTGCGCGGGATCAGCACGGTCATCACGCCGCCCAGAGTCTCAACGCCCAGCGATAGTGGCGTCACGTCCAGCAGCAGGATGTCCTTCACTTCGCCCGCGAGCACGCCGCCCTGAATCGCGGCGCCCACAGCGACCACTTCGTCCGGATTCACGCCCTTGTGGCCTTCCTTGCCGAATACTTTCTTCACGAGCTCCTGAATCATCGGCATGCGGGTCTGGCCGCCGACGAGAACCACTTCGTTGATCTTGCTCGTGTCGACTCCCGCGTCCTTCATGCACTGCTCGCAGGGACCGATCGAACGGTCGATGATGTCCTTCACCATCGCTTCGAGCCGCGCGCGGGTCAGCTTCTTCACCAGGTGCTTCGGACCGCTCGCATCCGCCGTGATAAACGGCAGGTTGATCTCGGTCTCCAGCGTGGTCGAAAGTTCGATCTTGGCGCGCTCGGCCGCGTCACGCAGCCGCTGCAACGCCATTTCGTTTCCCTTGCCGTGCAGGTCAAGGCCTTCGTCGCGCTTAAACTCTTCGATCAGCCAATCGACGAGGCGCTGGTCGATGTTGTCGCCGCCCAGGTGCGTATCGCCATTGGTGGCCTTCACTTCGATCACGCCTTCGCCCACTTCGAGGACCGAAATGTCGAACGTGCCGCCGCCGAAGTCATACACGGCGATGGTCTCTTCCTTCTTCTTGTCGAGGCCGTAGGCGAGCGCGGCTGCCGTTGGCTCGTTGATGATGCGCTTCACTTCGAGGCCGGCAATCTTGCCCGCGTCCTTGGTGGCCTGGCGCTGCGCGTCGTTGAAGTACGCCGGTACGGTGATCACTGCCTCAGTGACTTTTTCGCCGAGGAAGTCTTCCGCCGCCGCCTTCAACTTCTGCAGAATCATCGCCGAAATCTCGGGCGGGCTGAACTCCTTGCCCTGACCGATCACGGCGACGTGATCGCCCTGCTTCACCACTTTGTAGGGCACCATCTTCATCTCTTCGTTCACTTCGTCGAAGCGCCGGCCCATGAAGCGCTTGATCGAATAAATCGTGTTCTCCGGGTTCGTAATGGCCTGCCGCTTCGCCACCTGACCCACCAGGCGCTCGCCGCTCTTCGTGACGCCCACCACGGAGGGCGTGGTTCGCGCACCTTCCTGGTTGGGGATCACGACCGGTTCGCCGCCCTGCATCACGGCAACGACCGAGTTGGTCGTGCCCAAATCAATCCCAATAATCTTGCTCATTGAATAGCTCCTAAGTAACGAACGGGCCCATGGCCATCGTCCGTATCCGCTGTGCAAACAGCATCATACACATTGAGTGTATCATTGTCAAGTTTCTTGTTGCCGCGAGCATCGCTATTATTCTAAAGCACTTAACGGCCTCTACGGGCCGCGGCCGCGAGCTTGCCCTGCGCGCAACGGTATCAACTCCTTCGCGGAGGCCCTCCGCGCGGGCAAAGCGCACCCTCGAATGTCGCATCCAAGTCCGGGAAGTCTCATCGTCCCCCTTGGCCGATTGGGCCGTTTGTGAATCGACAAGTTGCCAAAGTGGCGCAGCAAATCGTGTGGTACATTTCGCGCTACAATGCGTCTGTCTATTTGATAAGGATCGCGTCAAGAAGAGTCATGAGGGAGCGATGCGGCTGAATTTCGCAACATCATCGATGAAAAGACCTGTCATCTTGGGGCTCACTGCCACGGTTGCGGTGGCTGCCGCGCTCCTGGGCGCCGGGGCGGTTGCCGCTCCCCAGACGACGCCCGCTCCTGCGGTACACAAGACCGCCGCGCACCCGGTGGCTCCGTCCCTCGCTGCTCCGGTGAAGACCTACGGTTCGAAGTCAGCGCCGATCACCATGGAAGCCTTCACCGACTATCAGTGCCCGGGATGCCGCGCTCTCTTCGAAGGCGCGTTGAAGCCGATGATTAATGACTATGTAGCGTCGGGCAAGGTCTACCTGATCCATCACGATTTCCCGCTGGCCATGCACCAATACTCGGGCCAGGCCGCGCGCTGGGCAAACGCCTCGGCGTCGATCGGCGAGTTCGGTCCCGCTGAAACTGCCCTATTCGATAACCAGCTGTCGTGGGAAGCGGATGGCAACATGGCCCGTTTCATCAAGGGCGCAATGTCCGAATCGGATTTTGACCGCGTGCAAGCCATCATGAAGAATTGCACCACGCCCGCGCCGCAGGCCACCACGCCCAACGTCGATCCGCTGGCGAAGAGCGGACATGGCTGCCCGGTCGATCAATTCATCGCGCCCGACATCAAAATGGGCTACACCATTCCAGTAGACTACACGCCGACCTACGTGATTTATTACAAGGGCAAAAAGATCGCTTCCAGCTCGGACATCGTGTCGTGGCAGGTTTTGAAGCAGCTGTTTGATTCGCTGTTGCAACAATAGCGGATCGCGCCGCGAACAGCTCGAAGGGGCGCGGCAGCACGCAAAAAGGAATCAGGGAGAGAAATTTTGAATTCAGAACTCAGGATGATGCCGAAGGGCCGGCGTTCAGTCGCCATGGCGGCACGCGCCGCTGGGAAATTGCTGTGTGCATTTGTGCTGGGCGGCATGCTGATCGCCACGACGCTGGCTGCCCCGCAAACGGGAGCGCCCGCCGCACCAACGGCCGCCCCGGCGCATCCAGTGGTCCACAAAGCGCCTGCCGGCGCGAAGCCGGCCGCGTTCACCGCGCCTGTGAAGGTTTACGGCACCAAAGGCGCGCCGATCACGCTCGAAGTTTTCACCGACTATCAGTGCCCGATCTGCCGCAGCTTTTTCGAGAATACGCTCCGCTACGTGATCAACGACTACGTCGCATCCGGCAAGGTCTACATCATTCACCACGATTTCCCGCTCGTGATGCACCAATACTCGGGCCAGGCAGCGCGATGGGCGGATGCCTCCGCCACAGTGGGCGAATTCGGTGCAGCCGAGTCGGCGCTTTACGATAACCAGACCGCGTGGACCGCCGACGGCAACATGGCGAAGTTCATCGCCGAAGCTATGCCCAAGTCGGACTTCGACCGCGTCGCCGCGATCATGATGAATTGCAATACTCCGGCGCCACAGGTGACGCAGGCCGACGCCGATCCTCTGGCCAAGAGCGGACACGCTTGCCCGGTCGATCCGTACATCGGAGCGGACATGGAAGTGGGCTACAAGAACAACGTGAACGCGACTCCGACCTACATCATCTATCACAACGGACAGAGGGTGACGCAGGGTTCGAGCTACGTTACCTGGCCCATTCTGAAGCAGTTTTTCGATTCGATCATGGCGCAGTAGCAGCACCGGCGAGGTTCGCCAGGGAGAGGACCGGTTCGGCCCCGGCGCGAAGGAGCGCAACAGATGAATCCAGGCTTTCGCCTGCGGATGAGTAAGAAAAATCAGCCGGGTCGGGCACGCGGCTTTCTCATCCTGGCCGGCGCTATTTTTCTCGTTCTGCTTTCCATCTCGCCGCTTCCGGCGCGCACCGGCACATCCCAGGCTGCCAAATCGTCCGCGTCCATGGCTGCTCCGAATAAGACCTACGGCTTGAGCACCGCGCCTATCAGAATGGACGTCTTCACGGACTACCAGTGCTCCGTATGCAAGGCGTTTTACGAAGGCACGCTGCGCCAGGTGATTCGCGATTACGTCGCGTCCGGGAAGGTCTATCTCGTTCACCACGATTTCCCGCTTCAAATGCACAAGTATTCCGGCGAGGCCGCGCGCTGGGCGAATGCTTGCGCGGAGGTCGGGCAATTCGACGTGGCCGAAGAGGCGCTTTACGAGAATCAGGATTCCTGGGGCGCGGATGGAAATATTGGAAAATACATCGCTGCTGCTCTGCCGGTTTCCGATTACAAGCGCGTGCAATCCATCATGCAGGGCAGCGCCATGCCGGCGCCGCAATCAGGCCGTCCCACCGATGACCCGATGGCGGGAGTGAATCATCCATGCACGATGGATCCTTATATCGTGCAGGACATCCGGCTCGGCTATGGCATTTCGGCGCCCGGCACTCCGGATTTTGTGATCACCTATAAGGGACACTCTCTTCAGCCTGTCTACACGATCGTTTCGTGGCCGGTGCTGAAGCAGCTTTTCGATTCGCTTCTCAAGCAGTAAGGAGTTCTTTGGATATGGAACAAGCATCGCGCGCCAAGACTTTACGAATCCTGATGATTCTCTGCCGAGTCGCGCTCGGGATCATCTTCATCTTCGCGGCCTTCTCAAAGATGAAGCCGCTCGAAGGCATGCCGTGGACCGTCGGATCGGTGAAGACGTCGCTGGCGATGTTCGCGATGGGGATCGACTCGTATCAAATTCTGCCGGCGTGGGCTGTAACGCCGATGGCGCAAACGCTTCCCTTCATCGAAATCGGGCTTGGACTCTGGCTGATCAGCGGGATTTGGCTGCGTCTCTCGTCGTTGGTTTCCATCCTGATGCTTTGCATGTTCATCGTGGCGATGTATTCCGTTTGGCGTCGCGGTCTCACCGTCACCTGTGGATGTTTCGGGCAAGGCGGATCGCCGATCACGACGAAGGAAATGATGCGCGACGGCTTTCTGTTTATGCCGCTCGCCCTGGTGCCGTTCATCGGCTCATTCTTTTTGAATCGGAAATCCCGGCCTGCGGTGGCAGCCGGTGCGATGTCCGTTTCTCAAAGCCCACAGGTTTGAGGCGAGCGCGGCTTCGGCGTCACAAGTGTCCCGTCCAGAATAAAATCAGCAGGACCAGGATCACCACGCTCACTCCGGCAATCGGATAAAATCCCCAGCCCTTGCTGTGCGGCCAAATCGGTAGGGATCCAACCAGCGCGATCAGAACAAAAACCGGAAGCACCAGAAATACCATCACGGTCGTGTACCTCAGCTCTCAGCCGCAACGCGCGCGGCGCACATAGAGCTAATCAAAAATGACCGTCTTTTTCCCATACAGCAAAATCCGGTTTTCAATGTGCCAGCGAACCGCGCGCGAAAGCACCGCGCGTTCCAGATCGCGGCCTTTCTGAATCAGGTCATCCAGTGTGTCGCGATGCGAGATCCTCACCACGTCCTGTTCGATGATCGGGCCGTCGTCGAGAATCTCCGTCACATAATGGCTGGTGGCGCCGATCAGCTTCACGCCGCGTTCGAAAGCGCGCTGATGCGGATGCCCGCCCACAAACGCCGGCAAAAACGAATGATGGATATTGATGATGTGGTCGGATGGATACGCCGCGATAAATTCCGGCGAGAGCACCTGCATGTATCGCGCAAGAATCACCAGATCGATCTGCTGCGCGCGAAGCAACTCGAGCTGCTGCCGTTCGGCCTCGGCCTTGTTTTCTTTTGTCACCGGAATCACGTGCAGCGGGATTTTGTAGAAATCCGCCCAGCGCTGCGCGTCCGGATGATTGCCGATCAGCAGCGGAATTTCGCACGCCAGCTCGCCTGTATCATGCCGGTAAAGTAGATCGACCAGGCAGTGCATGTATTTCGAGACGAGGATCGCCACTCTCGGACGTTTCGCCGAAAGCGCCACGCGCCAGCGCATGCCGAAACGCGCGGCCACTGGCTGAAACGCCTTGGCGAACTCGCGCATATCGATGGCGAATCCGTCCAGGTCCCACTCCACGCGCATCAGAAAAAGTTTTTGCTCGCGGTCCTGATGTTCGTCCGCGTGCAGAATATTTCCATTCGAGCGGAAAATAAAATCGGCGATCGAAGCTTCGATGCCTCGTTGGTCGGGGCAACTCACCAGCAATATCGCGCTATTTGCCAAGAATTTCCCGTCACCCTTCGAGGAGTTTGGCCCAGCCCGCGATGTGGCGCAGAGCCTGCGCGTGGGTATGGTCCAGTTGCAGCGGCGTGATCGAAACGGCGCCTTCGAGAATCGCCGCGTGGTCCGTCCCTGGCTCCACGTCTGCGGCGATCTTTTCTTCTGAAATCCAATAGTAGTGCCGGCCGCGCGGATCGATGCCCGGCTGCAGCAGCGTCCGCGTCACTTTGGGAGACTGCCGGGTGATCCGCACCGGGC
>Ga0210385_10000835_pt1 | contig 19956 bp, 13 predicted proteins | sample IncBWH26OmetaG_FD_160107 | JGI IMG/M metagenome (GOLD analysis project Ga0210385, IMG submission 160107) | Forest soil microbial communities from Barre Woods Harvard Forest LTER site, Petersham, Massachusetts, United States - Inc-BW-H-26-O ...
GAACAGTCATGAATTTGCAGCAGTCCGCCAGCGATCTCGCGGAGCAATTGACCGCGGACCGGTTGTCGGTCGAGAAATTTGCCGTCGGCCAGTCGGTGCCGCGCAAGGAAGACCCCATGCTGCTGCGTGGCCAGGGGCACTATACCGACGACGTCGCCCTGCCCGGCCAGGCCTATGCGGTGATGGTGCGCAGCCAGAACGCCCACGGCATCATCCGTTCGATCGACACCGAGACGGCGCGCAAAATGCCCGGCGTGCTCGGCGTCTATACGGCTGCCGATCTGAAAGGCTACGGCCCGCTCAAATGCATCGTGCCGTTCAACAACCGCGACGGCTCGCCGATGAAGAAGCCGCTGCGCGAAGCGCTGGCGGTCGGCAAGGTGCGCTATGTCGGCGACCCGGTGGCCTACGTCGTCGCCGAGACCGTGCACGCGGCCAAGGACGCCGCCGAAGCGGTCGTCGTCGACATCGAATCGCTGCCTTCGGTCACCGAGGCGGAAGCCGCGGCGCAACCAGGCGCCCCACAGCTCTACGACGACGTGCCGGGCAACGTGGCGCTCGACTATCATTACGGCGACGCGGAAGCGGTCAACGCCGCCTTCGCCAAGGCCGCTCACGTCACCAAGCTGAAGCTCGTCAACAGCCGCCTCGTGGTTGCCGCCATGGAGCCGCGCGCGGCGCTCGCCGCCTATGACGGCCAGCGTTTTACGCTTTATGTCGGCTCGCAAGGCGTGTTCGGCATGCGCGCCAATATCGCCGAAGCGCTCGGCGTCACGCCGAAAGATGTGCGCGTGCTGACCGGCCAGGTCGGTGGCTCATTCGGCATGAAGGCTGCGGTGTTTCCCGAATACATTTGCCTTCTTCACGCGGCGCGCGCGCTCGGCCGCCCGGTGAAATGGACCGACGAGCGCTCCGGCAGTTTTGTCTCCGACAGCCACGGCCGCAATCACGACGTCGTCGGCGAGCTCGCGCTCGATGCCACCGGCAATTTCCTGGCGGTGCGGTTAAGCGTCCACGCCAATGTCGGCGCGTTCCTTTCGCCGGTGGCGCCGATGCCCGGCACTCTCAACGCGGTCAAGAACGTGCAGGGCATGTACCGCACGCCGCTGATCGAAGTCTCCAGCAAGGTGGTGTTCACCAACACCTCGCATGTCTCCGCCTATCGCGGCGCCGGCCGGCCCGAAGGCAATTACTATATGGAGCGCCTGATCGACGCCGCAGCGTCCGAGATGGGCATCGACCGCATGGCGATGCGCAAGCGCAACCAGATTTCGCCGCGCGAATTGCCGTGCAAGGTCGCGTCGGGCGGCACCTATGACAGCGGCGATTTCGCCGCGCTGACCAAGCAGGCGTTCGAGTTTGCCGACGGCAAAGGTTTCGCCAAGCGCAAGCGCGAAAGCGCGCGGCGCGGCAAGCTGCGCGGGCTCGGCATCGGCAACTTTCTCGAGGTCACCGCGCCGCCGTCGAAGGAGCTCGCCGACATAAAATTCAATCCCGACGGCACGGTGACGCTGGCGACCGGCACGCTCGACTTCGGCATGGGCCACGCCACGCCATTCGCACAAGTGCTAAGTGACCGGCTCGGCATTCCGTTCGAGAAAATTTCGCTCCTGCAAGGCGACAGCGACAAGCTCGCCATGGGCGGTGGCTCCGGCGGATCGAAGTCGATCATGCACACCGGCACAGCGATCGTCGAGGCGGCGGCGAAAGTCATCGAGAAAGGCAAGGAGCTGGCCGCGCACGCCCTTGAGGCCGCGCCGTCCGACATCGGCTTCGATCACGGCAACTTCACCATCGTCGGCACCGATCGCGCGATCTCGATCATGGAGTTGGCGGAAAAGCTCCACAACGGCACGAAGCCCCCGGCCGACGCCCCGCAATCCCTCGACGTTACCCATGTCAGCGACGGCCCCAGCGCCTCGACCTACCCTAATGGATGTCATATCGCCGAGGTCGAGGTCGACCCGGAAACCGGTACCGTCGAGATCGCAAAATATTCCTGCGTCAACGATTTCGGCACCGTCATCAACCCGCTGATCGTCGAAGGCCAGTTGCACGGCGGCGTGGTGCAAGGCATCGGCCAGGCGCTGATGGAGAAGACGGCCTATGATAGCGACGGCCAGCTGCTCACCGGCTCGTTCATGGATTACGCCATGCCGCGCGCCGCCGACGTGCCGTCGTTCACGCTCGCCGATCATCCGGCTCCGGCAACGACCAACCCGCTCGGCGTCAAAGGCTGCGGCGAGGCCGGCTGCGCCGGCGCGCTCACCTCGGTGATGAATGCGGTGATCGACGCGCTCGGCGACCGCGGCATTCGCCATATCGACATGCCGGTGACGCCAGCAAAAATCTGGCAGGCGCTGCAGGCCGCGAAGGCCGACAGCCCGCAATGACGCAAGTCGTTTCCGTCCAGTCGATCCGTCCGGCCGAGTCGCGATTGATCGCCGCCGTCTGCGCGGCGCACATGATGAGCCATTATTACATGCTCATGCTGGCGCCGCTGTTTGTCTTCATCCGCGCCGATTTCAATGTCAGCTATACCGAGCTCGCGCTGGCGCTGACCGTGTTCAATGTGGTCTCCGGCCTGTTGCAGACGCCGGTCGGCTTTCTGGTCGACCGCATCGGCGCCCGCTCCGTGCTGATCGCAGGGCTGGCGCTGTCCAGCATCGCCTATGCGGTCGCCGGTGCCGTCGGTTCCTATTGGGTCTTCATCGCGATGTACGGCGTCGCCGGCCTCGGCAACACCGTGTTTCACCCCTCCGACTATTCGCTGTTGTCGCATCACGCGCCGCCGGAACGGCTCAGCCATGTCTTCTCATTCCACACCTTCGCCGGCATGGTCGGCTCTGCTATCGCGCCAGTAACGCTGCTCTACATGCAAAGCATGTTCGGCTGGCGCGGCGCCTATATCGGCGCATCGATTTTCGGCTTGCTGGTTCTCCTGGTGCTGATTGCGCAACCCGAGCCCGTCGCCGAAATCAAGCCGGTCGCGAAAAGCACAGCGAAAACGCGCCCCGCCGTTACCGATGTCGGCTGGCGCTTGCTGCTGTCGGCGCCCATCCTGCTCAATCTCGCCTATTTCACTTTGACGTCGATCATGAGCGGCGGGCTCAACACCTACCTCGTGGTGGCGCTCGGGGCGTTGCATGGAACCGCACCGGCCATCGCCAATATGGCGCTGACCTCGCTGCTCGCCATGAATGCGGTCGGCGTGCTCGCGGGTGGCGTGCTCGCCGGACGCACCAACCATCACGCCATGGTCGCCGCGGCTGGCCTCGCGGTCGGCGGCACCGTCACGGCGATCATCGGCTGGTTCGCTTTGCCGGCGGCTGGTCTCATTTTCCTCATGGGCTTCAGTGGACTATGCGTCGGCATGACCTATCCGTCGCGCGACATGCTGGTGCGCGCCGTCACCCCGCCGAACGCTTATGGCCGCGTCTTCGGCTTCGTCAGCATGGGATTCAATATCGGCGCCAGCATCGCGCCGATCATCTACGGCGCAATGATGGACCATGGCGAGCCGCTCGCGGTGTTCATGCTGTCGGCCGCCGTCTGCATCATCTGCATCTCGACCGTGACGTTCGGTTTCTCGCGCCGCGAGGTTCACTGAGACGTCGTTTCGATAGAGGAACCGGAGGAATGAACGGTCGCAACGCTGCAGCGTTGAAAAGCCTCGGCTTAGCGATCGTGATCGCGCTCGCCGTCGGCTTGCCGGCGCGTGCGCAAGAGCACAGTTGGCTCCAGCCCGAGCTGTTAAGCGCGGCCAAAACCGAGGACGCGCTGATCGTCTATGGTTCGATGAACGAGCAGGAGGCGCTGCCACTGTGGAAGCTGTTCGAGGACGCAACGGGCGTAAAGGTGAACTACGTGCGCTCCTCGGACACTCAGATCATGGCGAAAGTGGCGATCGAGAACCGCGCCGGCCAGCACACCTGGGACATCGCCTTCACCACCACGGTGCCGCAACTGCCCTCCGCCTATCTCGCGCAGTTCGATCCGCCGGAAGCCAACGGCCTGATGACCGAGGCGCGCGACACTAATCGCCGCTGGTACGGCGGCTACGCCAACTATAACGCGCCGGCCTACAACACCAATCTCGTCCGCCAGGCGGACCTGCCGAAAACTTACGAAGACTTCGCCGTGCACAAGGAATGGGCCGGAAAGATCGCCATCGACGACACCGACGACGAATGGCTCGCGGCGATCTGCGCCTTCTACGGCGACGTGCGCGGCCAAGCGCTGGTCAAGAGCATCGTCGCGGCGCTGGACCCGGTCGTCACCGACGGCCATCTCGCGCTTGCGCGTTCGGTCGGGTCCGGCGAATATTGGCTGGCGCTCAACAACTACCTGCCGCTGACGCTCAACGTGAAGATGTCCGGCGCGCCGACCGACTTTTGGCTGATCGAGCCGGTGCCACTGATCTTCGGTTCCGTCGGCGTCAACACGCTGGCGCCGCACCCGAATGCGGCAAGGCTTGCCGGCAACTTCGTATTGAGCCAGGAAGGCGAGACGTTCATGACGCGCAAGGGGCGCCTGCCGACACGGCCGGATGTTGCGACCAATCCGCCCGAGGTCGGCGAGATGCTCAAAATGAGAAAGATCATGCCGGTGGTGTTCAGCGGCGACGATCAGAGGAAATGGCAAAAGACCTATAACGCGCTGTTCGGGCGCCATTGATCGGCCCGAAGGTTTTGGGAAAAGACAGACCAAGGAGAAATTCATGAAGCTCTGCCGCTACGATGACGACCGGATGGGAGTTGTGCGCGGCGACCTCGTGCACGATGTGACCGAGGCGCAAACCGAGATCCGCAAATCCATGCCCTATGCGATGAAGGGTGACGCCGTGGTGGCGGCGCTGCCGCAATGGCGCGAGCGCATCGAGCGCATGGCCGACAAGGCGCCCGGCAAGCCGATTGCGCAGGTCAAATTGCTGCCGCCGGTGGCGCGGCCGACCAAGCTCTCCTGCGCGCCGACCAATTACAAGGCGCATATTGCCGAGATGGAGAAAGCGTCGCAGCAGCCGGGCTCGCAGATCGTCCGTCACCAGTCGCCGAACATCCTCGAGGCGGGCATGTTCTTAAAGGCAAACTCCGCTCTCGTCGGACCATCGGAAGGCATCCCGATGCGTTTCCCCGACCGGCGCAACGACCACGAGGTCGAGCTGGTCATGGTGATCGGCAAAACCGGCAGCGACATTCCGCAGGCGAAGGCGCTCGACTACGTCGCCTGCTATGCGCTCGGTCTCGACATGACCGTGCGCGGCCGCGAGGATCGCAGCTTCCGCAAATCGGTCGACGGCTACGCGGTGCTCGGCCCCTGGATGGTGACCGCTGACGAAGTGCCCGACCCGGACAACGTGCCGATCAGCCTCACCGTCAACGGCGAGACGAAGCAGAACAGCAATACCAGCCAACTGATCTACAATTGCCGCCGGCTGATCGAATTCGCCTCCGAGTTCTACACGCTTTATCCGGGCGACCTCGTCTATACCGGGACGCCCGACGGCGTCGGGCCGGTGAAACCAGGCGACGTCATCGTCTGCCGCTCGGCGCCCGCGCTCGGCGAATTGAAGATCGCCGTGCGGGCCCATGAAACGGGCCGCGCGCCGAGCGAACAGCGCGTTCCCGCCTGAGCGGCGCGCAAAAGGGAGATTGCCATGTTGCAGATCAAACGCGCCGGTCACTCGACGCTGACCACGCCCGATATCGAGCGGACAATCGATTACTTCACCCGCATCGTCGGTTTGAGCCTCGCCGCGCGGGAGAAGAACCGCGCCATCCTCGCCACCAAATCCGGCTTGGAGGCGATCGTGCTGGAGCGCGGCGGCGCGGTCGACGCGCCGCGGCTATCGTTTCAGGTGGCGCCGGGCAGCGATCTCGGCGAGGTGGCGTCGCGACTGAAGAAAGCCGGCCTGAAGAGCGAACGGCGCAGCGATATCACGCCCGGCATCGGCGAAGCGGTCGCGTTCACCGACCCCAAAGGCACCACGATCGAAATATTTTCCGATTTCAAATTCGCGCCGGAGGACAACACCTTCACCGGCGTCATGCCGATAAAGTTCGGCCACATCGCCTATCAGTGCCCGGACGTGAAGGGCATGGTGCAATTCTACTGCGACGTGCTCGGCTTCCGGGTGTCCGACTGGCGCTCGGATTTCTTCGCCTTCCTGCGCTGCAGCCGCGACCATCACACGGTGAATTTTTTGCGCAACGACAAGACCGCGATCCATCACATCGCCTTCGAGGTGCGCGACTGGTCGGACATCAAGCGCGCCTGCGACATGCTTGCCAAGAACGACATCAAGCTGACCTGGGGACCGATCCGCCACATCATCGGCCACAACATCGCGATCTATCACAAGAACCCGGACGGCGTGGTGATCGAGTTCTTCACCGATCTCGACCAGATGCACGACGAAGAGCTCGGCTTCTTCGAGCCGCGGCCCTGGCACCAGGACCGGCCGCAGAAGCCGAAAGTGTGGGGCGACGACACGCCGTCGAACTGGTGGGGCCCGATGTCCCACGGCTCGCCGCAGCACGCGCAGGCCCTGGCGCAGCCGGCCGCCGCGCCGGTCCATCACGGCCTGCAGCCCGCGCCGGCGGGGGCGCGCAAGCCGGCGCTCGCCGAGGCCCGCGCCAAGCAGCCACAAAAAAAGAGCCGCGGCAAAGCGAGGCCGCGGCGTTAGCAACGAGACTTGGAAAATCGGCCGAGATGGCCTAAATGGTGCGCTCGCTTGGCAGTAGCTTTAGTGAGCGCTCTGGCGCCACGTCGCCACTGCCAAGTAGATTTCACGATTTCGGCTAATATGCTGATTGCGTGAAGGAATTGGGGAATAGTTCAACGGTAGAACTGCGGACTCTGACTCCGTCAATCTAGGTTCGAATCCTAGTTCCCCAGCCATAGTTTTCTGTTGGCGGATAATATAGATTTATCAGCAGGTTATCGGCAGCGCTATGCCATCGTACCCTAACGCTGTCCCCAACGCTTGGCCCCCAACTCGCATTCTAAGTTCTGTCTGTCTAACGTTCACCGCTGCGCTGTTTGGATAGCGAATGAAACGCGCCACTAAAATTCCGAGCATCATTTTTCAGGAAGTCTTGAAGCAGGCCGAAGCGCAACTCGCGTTAGCCGCTCAAGGTGCGGCGAATTTCAAGCACAAAGGCATTCGTGGCGACGAAAGAGCAAATGCGCTCAGGCAGTTTCTGACGGCTCATCTTCCGAATGTATTTGCTACCGGCAAAGGCGAAGCGATTGATTTTGAAGATACCCGAACGGGCGAAATTGACTTTTGCATTTATGACGCCGCGACTTCGTCGCCGATTCAATCGTCGAGCGAGAATGCCCTGATACCGGCAGAGGCCCTTTACGTCGTCGTGGAGGTCAAGTCCGTGTTGACGCAGGATGAAATCGATAGCTGTGCCATCGCCGCAAAGAAGGTGCGTTCTTTGAAGCCATTTAAGGAAGCGTTTGTGGCTACACCCACAAAAGGGGCAATTCCCGACGGTCATCGGTGTCTCTATATCGTGTTCGCTTACAGCTCCAACTTGGGCGAAACCGATTGGGCACAAAAAGAATTCGATAGGATTAAGGCAGCGACCACCAAAGCGGGTGGGACGCTCGACATGATTGACCGGGTTCTTGTTCTGGACCGTGGAATGATTAGGCCGCAAGTCTTGGCTGCGCGATTGAGAGACGAGACAAAGGGGATATTTCTTGAATTTTATCTACATATCGTGAACTTCCTAACTCGGGAACGAAAGCGACGTCCTGAGATTGATTGGACCGCGTACGCGTCTCGCTCTACTTGGATCAAATTATCCTGACGCATGGCGTCGACGGGCGCTCCAAGTGCTCCATCGTCATGTCTGTGCCTTTAAGTGGCTGAGGTCTTTACTGTCACTTCGCCCACTGCCTTATCCTTGATGGGGCTCGCAGCTATAAGCGACGATCGGCGCGCGCCTACTGAATGCGACAGCACCCAGCCCGGACCGCGGCTTCAACGACCCAGCCGAGCAGCACGGCGACAGCGAAGCCTATTGAGGGCCAAGTTGAGATTTTCGACCGGGTATTTCCAGCGCTGTCCTCATCGTCCGGATCATCTCGACCGACTAGGCGTGCTGCCGCAAGCTTAGCTTTACCGGCGATAGCCGGTACAGGCGATCAGAGTCTCGGCCAAAATGCGTGCGCGCCGTATGTGCTCGGGATTGGTCGGGTCGAGGCGGTCCGTGGTAGCGCTCATCAGTAGTCCGCCATCGGGCGTACGTTCGGTCAAGATTTCGGGCGCCAGCTTGAGGCCGGTGGTGAGCCCCCAGGAGAGACACGCAATCCAAGGAATATGAAAAGCAGTATCGGGAAACGTTGGGTCACTAGGAACCTGCGACACGCTGTCTAGCCTAAAAGCCTGCGCGCCGCCTAAATCTATCGGCACCGCGATGGCGCCCGACCTGTAGACCTGAGCGCACGCCCAAGACGCCGGCCAAACCGCGTTGATCGCGAGCAACGCCGCCTTGAACAACGGATAAGTCACGATTGACACATCGGGAGCCACGTCATACTCGCCGAATTTAAGCATCGTATCGCCGCCGCGCTTTCCGCCAGCCTGGAGCGTAAACATCACGCTGCGCGGATCTTTAAATCTGCCTGCTCTGGCGTGCGCATGATAGCCATAAACTGGAGAGGGTTCGTCGAAATCGTCGCGGGCGATATTGTTTTCGATTATGCTGGCCATCCGCGATCGCGCTGCGGCGAGGGAGAGCAACGCCATGTTGCGGGCATCACTTACCGTCCAATCTGCAAGAATCGGATCGACGTTGCTCAGCGCATCGAGCGTCTTCACAAACTTCGCACCTATCGAAGTTGGAGTTTCCGTACGCCCCTGCCACTCAGAGCGAATGTAATAGGTGTAAAATACCTGTTTCATCGCGACTCTCTCTTCAACCACGGCATTGGCACAACAAAGATTCTCTCGAGGTCTTTGTTACTATTAAAGAGCTCTCGCGCAAAATCTGCCGCCTCCGGCTCGGCAAAAATCCAGACGAGCGGTCGTCCGCTGCTCGCCTGAACCTGCCGGAGGGCTTGATCGGAAAATTGTTTCCTAATCGAGTCTTCGGCTTGCGGTATCTGCAATAGCGCCGCGTATTCCTCTCCTTTGATTTCGAACAGTATACCAGACGTTTTCTGACAGTCATCGTAAGTGACCACTGCGCCGTTTTGCTCCGGGTTCGGCAACGCATAGACAAAGCCGCTCGGGGTAGGTCCGGTGGGAGGAGGATTGATGAACTGCTTGACGTAGTTTTCGTACTGTCTGGCTCTGTCGTCATCGTATGGTTTGCCTCTATCGCTACCGGGCCTATCGGGAACCGGCGCCGGGCATAGTTTTGCTTCGTCCGTTTTCGCCAGATCGGGAGATACGGCGGCCACATCGATGGCAATATTGCTTCCGACAAGCACGCGGCCAATGACCCGTCCATGCTCGTCGCGAAACACATCGTCGTCCAAGTAGGCCGCGAAGGTGCGGTGTGCTCCCTCCGAATCGTCGTAAGTCAGACGCAGCTGCGTCTCGTCGCGGCTCCAGGAATATCGCAGTCCGGGTACGCCCGACACCTCGCCTTCGACACGGAGATTGTTCGGAGACGGGATAAACAACAATCCGAATGCGGCTGTTGCACCAGCTCCGGTAACGAGCAAACGCGCAGCAAAGCCGCCGAGAGATTCTACGGCCGCAGGCGGGAGCGCGGCGAGGAACGACAGCTCGCGCGTCCACTGGCCGCTCTTGCTGCCGCTGCCGGCCGGCACGCGTGGCTCGGCCGGGTTGTAGATCTTCTCGACGGCGTCGATGTAGGTCGCGCCAAGGCCGAGAGCATCGAAGACGGCGCGGGGACTGGTCCCCGCTTTCATGAATCCGTCAACGATGAAGAGGCGGCGCGCCGCTTCGTATGGGTCTTGCAGCTCGCGCAGCCCCGCATGTGCCAGATGGATATAGGCGAGGCAATCGTCGCCTTCGCTCCACGCCTTTGCGGAGCGTTCGATATTGCCCGGCACCGAGGGCGCAATGGCCCTGCCATAAGCGGCGGACAACAGCGCCAGCACTCGAGCTTCCTGGCCTCGCAGACTTTTCAGCCGGCGCGGACCGTCGGCCGGGACCAGCACCGTGCCCGCTCCCAGCACCAGACCCTCAGGTGTTAAGTTCAGGACCGGACTGATAGGGACGACACGTTTGCGCGCATGCCACGCGTTGCGTAATTGTTCATGCAGCACGCGTTTCCTCCGCGTCGCAATGTTTGGTTTGCTCGATGAGAAAAGACCCTGAAACCCCAACACCCGTAAAAATTGACCTGCACGGCTACCATCCCTCCGCCATCGTCGGGTCGCCGATGGCGCAGATCATCGAGCAAGCTTGGGAGATAGGCGCGGAGAGGATTTGCTTCATTCACGGCCACGGCCGCACGCGCGGCAAATCTCCGGGGTTCGTGAATACCAACACCGGCTATTTTGGGCTCTGCGTCAGGCGCGAATTGCGGAGCAACAAAGACCTTCGCCGCTGGATCAAATACACCACGCTCGACTGCGGCGACTGGGGAGCGACCACCGTCAAGCTGAGGGCCAATCCCAATCCGACACGAAACGGCCTCGACCTCACCGTGCTGCCGGCTCGCAGCTATGCGCGATGACCGCCTTCATCCGCCGTCGGCGATCATAGCGGCTTGGTCGGGACCGACTGGCTGTTCTGAAAATAGTCGAGCGGATCCCATTCCTGTTTGGCCTGGATCAGGCGCGGCAGGTTGTCGCCGTAATAGAGCCGCAGCGCTGTGGCGAGGCCGCCGTAATTGTTGAGGTCGCTGTCGCAATAATTGATGTAGCAGCCATCGACATTATTTTTGGGATCGCGCGCCGGATCGGGGATGCCGCCGTAAGCGGCGTAGACCTCGCGATAGAAATCATTGATCCAATTGATATAAACGTCGCCGTCGGGGCCTGGTCCGCTCCGCGGATTCTGCCAGTAGGTCTGATACTGCAGCTTGAAGATCGAGTTGCGTTGCCAGACCGCCGTGTCCTGCGGCGCCACTTTGTTGATCTGGCCGCCATAGCTGTCGACCTGGAGCAGCGATTGCGACATGTCGATGCCCTTGGGCGGCACCCAGGTCAGATATTTGTAGATCGCCTGGATTTGCTCGTTGGGAAAACTGTCGCGCATATAGGCCGACTTGTACTTTCCCTTTTGATTAGGGCCGGAGCCGTCGAGCGTCTGCACCGCCTCGAACCAGCGCAGGTCCTGGTACGGCAGCGGCGTCGCATAATATCCGGGATGGCCGACGATCGGGCCTGTGGGCGCGGTTGCGTCATTGTCGAGACCGAATTGCGCGAGCGCCCGTTGCAATTCGGATTGGAGCGTCCCCGCCCCCGCGGCGCCGTCATAGGTCTGCTGCGCGACCAGCGCGACCGCTCCCGCGGCCTGATGCGTGAGCTTCAAGAGCCCAAAAAAACTCGGTGGCATCGTGCGCGTCAAATGGTCGAACAAACCGATGATCTGCGCGAGGTAGCTCACCCCGCCCTTTGCAATGGCATCCCACTTCCAGCTCAAGCTGACGATCTCGGCATATTGCGGGGCGACCGGCAGCGTGGCGAATTCGTACCGCGTGATGAGGCCGAAATTGCCGCCGCCGCCGCCGGTATGGGCCCAGTACAGATTTTGCGCGGAGGTGGCGGGGCTCTGCTTGGTGACGCGGTTGAAAACCGTGTTGCTGTCCTTGTCGACGGTGACGACGTGGACGCCGGTCAGCCAATCCACGGTCAGGCCGAATTGGCGCGACAACAGCCCATAGCCGCCGCCGCAGATGTGGCCGCCGAGACCGACCGAGTAGCATGAGCCGGCCGGGAGCGTCCTGCCGAAGCGCCAGTAGAGGTGACGATAGAGGTCCCAGTTCGTACCGCCGCTCTGCGCGTAATAGACCCCGTTCTGCGCATCGAAGCCGACGTCGTTGAGGAGCGTCGCGTCGATGATCGCCTGCGCGGCGTCGGTGAAGACGAAATCCTCGTAGCAATGGCCGCCGCCGCGGACCCGGAAATTGCCGCGCCCAAAGGCAACGGCTTGCGTCAGCGCCGCTTGTGCGCCCGCCTCGGTCAGCGGCACGAAGATCTTGGCGCAATTGGGCGCGGTCCAGCGCCGGTTGAAGCCTTGGGTGAGCCCGACGAATTGCGCACTGCCGGGCTCAAGCACCAGGAGATCCGTGCCGGCACCGCCGCCTGCCGCGGTGACGAGCTGTTCCTTGGCTTGCGCAAAAGGTTGCCCGGCGGCGGCCAACAGGCTCGCGACCGAGCCGGCGACCACCGTCCGCCGCGTCATTCGTTCCTTCACCGGATCCTCCCGCGCCATCTGCTCCTTGTACGCCTACGCGCCCAGGTGTTCGCTCATGGATGGACCTTCCAATGGGGGCCACGGCAGAACGCACCCGGCCGTCGCGTGGCTCGCGACAGCGTCGTTGGACGCTACACAACGTTCACTTGCATCAAAATTACATTACACCATTCCATCGCCGCCGGGAACTCCTGGCGTAACTGTTTTTCCGGCACCTGCCGCTTCCTATTTCAATGTCGGAAACCGAGACACCACTTAACTGCGAACAGGAAAAGGTAACGATGAGTCCGGTGTCATCGCGACGATCGATTGCGGCACGGAGCTCGCCGGTTCGCTTAAAGCCTGTGTTCGGCTACGGCGGCAATTTTTCGCCGGGCCTGTCTTTTGACAGCTGAGACGATGCTACCGGGCACCGAACAAGCCGTCGCGCCACGAATGTGACGCTGCGTCGCGCTCATCCTCACGCTGCTTGTGGCGGCGAATAAAGTTGGGCCGGCTGGCAGCTTGAGATTGCAGTGTGACAAATAGCACTTCGGTTGAAGGTTGCGGCGTGGTAGGCTTGGCACCCTGGCCGCCGCCAATGGCTCACGTGTACATGGGAGGATGAGATGGCCGACAACGATAAGCGCAAAACCGGCAAAGGAGACCACGCCCGCGGCGCCGGACCGCACCCCGAAATTGCGCCCGAGATCAAGCCGGACATCAAGCGACGGCCCGAGGTGATCACCGAGGTCTCGCCCGAGGTCAGACCTGACGTGAAACGCGGGCCGATCATCGAGGTTGCGCCGGATGTCAGAACCGACGTGAAACGCGGGCCAATCGTCGAGGTCGCCCCGGGCGTGAGGCCCGACGTCACCCAACGACCGATCCAAGAAGTTGCGCCAGAGGTAAGACCCGAAATCCTCACCGAGGTGAGACCCGAAATCCGGCCTGAGATTAGCCCCGAAATCATCACCGAGGTGAGACCTGAAATACGGCCTGAGATTAGCCCCGAAATCTTTACCGAAGTGAGGCCGGAGATCCGTCCCGAAGTGCGGCCTGAAATCCGCCCCGAGGTACGGCCCGAAATCAAACCTGAGATAAGGCCCGAAATCCGCCCCGAGGTCAGGCCTGAAATCCGCCCTGAGGTGCGGCCCGAAATCCGTCCCGAGGTGCGGCCCGAAATCCGTCCCGAGGTGAGGCCGGAAATCCGTCCTGAAGTGCGGCCAGAGATCCGCCCGGAAGTGCGACCTGAAATCCGCCCCGAAGTGCGTCCCGAGATCGCCCCGGAACGCAAGAAATAAGGCAGCGAGACCGCGTATCCGGGAGGGCGCCCGCCGATGCCGTCCGATAAGCCGATCGCGCTCGTCAGCATGCCGACGCTTTCGGCGCGGTTTCCGTCGTTTCAACTCGCGCTGCTCAAGCCGTTCCTCGAGCAGCAGGGTTTTTCGGTGCAGCCGTTCTCGCTGTTCATGTATTTCGGCTCCCATGTCGGCTGGCGCATGAACGAGACGCTGGCCGATGTGTGGCCGAGTCTCATCGGCGAGTGGATCTGGACCAAGGCGGCGTTCGGCGAGAGCGGCGACGACGCCGAATATTTCGACGCCTTCGAGCACAATCTTCGCACCGTCTGCCGGATGGCCGATTGTTCGCTGAGCGACCTGCGCCGCATCCGCGACGATGCGGCGCCGCGGTTCATCGATTTCTGTATCGACAGCGTGGACTGGAGCCGGTTCGGTCTGGTCGGCTTTTCGCTGGTGTTCCAGCAATTGCTCGCAAGCCTGGCGCTCGCCCGCGCGCTCAAGGCCCGCCATCCATCATTGCCGATCATCTTCGGCGGCGCCTCGTTGGAAGACGACATCGCCGAAGAGGTGATCCGCGGCTGCCCGCAGGTCGATTACGCGTTCTGCGGTGACGCGGAAATCTCCCTGCCCAAGGTCATCCGCGGCATTCTCGATGAAAGCCCGCTGGACGGGTTGCAGGGCCTGATGTCGCGGCAGGGCGGCCAAATGGTCTACGGCGGCCGCGCCGCCAATCTCAACGATCTCAACCGCACGCCGGTGCCGGAATTCGACGAGTATTTTTACGCGCGCGGCGAAGGCGGCTACGGCCAATATAGCCAAACCAACGACGTCCTCATCCCGATCGAGACCGCGCGCGGCTGCTGGTGGGGGATGAAACACCACTGCACGTTCTGCGGCCTCAACCGCGCCGGCATGGAGTTTCGCGCCAAGGAGCCGGAACAGGTGATCGACATGCTCGAAACCCTGTCGCGGCGCTACGGCGCCCTCGACTTCAACGCCATCGACAACATCATGGCGCCCGAATATGCCGACAAGCTGTTCGGCCGGCTCGCCGAAGCCAAGAGCGATATCCGCCTGCACTACGAGATCCGCCCCTATTTCAAGCGCAGCCAGCTCGGGCGGATGCGCGCCGGCGGTCTGTTTTCCGTGCAGCCCGGCATCGAGAGCCTGTCGACCCATGTCCTGAAGCTGATGAAGAAACACTCCACCGGCATGCGCAATCTCGAGCTGATGAAGTGGTGCACCTATTACGACATCAACAATCTCTACAACATCCTGTTCGGCTTTGCCGGCGAGACGGTGGATGACTACAGCCAGCAATGCGAGGTGATCGCCAAGATCCCGCACCTGCAGCCGCCCTATGCCATCGCCAAGGCCCGGGCCGACCGCGGCTCGCCGATGTTCACCGAGCCGGACCGGCACGGCGTCGGCCAGCTGCGGCCGGCCGATTGCTATCGCTACATTTTCCCGCGCGGCCGCTTCGATCTCGACAAGATCTCGTATTATTTCGATCACGACGGCCCGGGCATGCTGCCGGATCACGAATACGACGCGATTTACCGCCTGGTCGGGACCTGGCAGGAGCGCTGGCGCAATGGCGATCGGCCGACATTGCTCTATCGAAAATCGTGCGCGTCGATCTTCATCGAGGACCGCCGTGCGCCCGAGGCCCGGCATTTTGAATATTCCGACGGCGCCGCCGCGCTCTACGAGTTCTGCATGGACGCAAAGACCGACGAGGCGATTGCCACCCAGTTCGACCGCGCCGATTGGCTCGCGCCGGCGCTGGCCGATTTCCGCGACAGCGACCTCATGGTGCAGCTGGACGGCCATCACCTGAGTCTCGCTTTGCCGAAGAACCCGTATATCTGATGGAAGCGTGGTCGGATGGCTTGGCACGGCTGCCGGCGCAATTTCACGCCGACCGCGCCGAGCTGCTTGGTCTCTTGCGCAAAAACGCGATCCTCCACGAATCCCCGACCCAGCCGATCCTGTCGCGCGACGGTTCGACGGCGCGCTGGATGCTGGACTCGCTGCAGGTGACGCTCACGCCGCGGGGCGCGGAACTGGCCGGCCGCTGCGTCCTCGAATTGCTCAAACGCTTCGAGGGCCGGCAGATCGCAACCCTCGGTTTGACCGCCGCGCCGATCCTCAATTCCTGCATCATGCAATCGGGCGGCCGCTATCACGGGCTGCTGATCCGGGCGCAGCGCAAGCAGCACGGTTCGCTCAAGCTGATCGAGGGGCCGATCGATCCGAACGAGCCCACCATCCTGCTCGATGATTCCATCGCCTCGGGCACCGCGGTGCAACTCGCTTGCGACTATCTGCGCGACGCCGGCATCCGCGTCGAAGGTGGAATCTTTCTCGTCCGCTTCGGCTGGTATGGCGGTTACGCGCGCATGCAGGAGCAAGGTTACCGCGTCGAGGCGGTGACCGACATCTGGAGCGACTTCATCCATCACATGGACGGCGAGCCGGAACCGGTCGGCAACCCGACGAAGATCTTTCCGACCGTCCGATGGAGTGACGAGCGCGCTGCCGAGGGCTTGCATCCGGCCGCATTGGCGCGCCTCGCGATGCGCGAATATCTCACCAAGGGCACGCTGCCGCACCCGCCGCGAACGCTCGATGCGGACTATGACGCGGCGGGCGGCGCGTGGGTGAGCTTGCGCTCGCTGGACAATATTTATGTCCGGCATGCGCGCGACGGTTTTTGGCATTTTCCGGGGGAGGAGGCGTGGCCGGCGCCCGAGGGCGTGATCAGGGCGGCGTTGCGGACGGCGGCGGAGCTGCCGCCGGGGGAAGCGCTGCGCCAGGTCGACGACAGTGCGATCGCGGTGACGTTCTTTTCGGCCTTGGAGGCGTGTCCGGTCGGCGCGCTCGACAATGACCGCTACGGCATTGTGGTGCGCAGCCTCGAGCGCCCGGGCTGGATGGGCGGCGCGTTGCCGGGCATGCCCGGCATCCTCAACGAGTGGGACCAATACCAGCACGCGCGCATCACCAACGGGCGGCTGGTTTCGTTCGAGCCGCATGTCATCTTGCGCCACGATGTCTGCAAGGTCGTCGAGCCGGGCGTCACCTGGCAGCCGACCGGGGTCGCGGCGCCCGACGCGCCGCATCCGCTGACGCAAGCTGCGTATGGCGCGCCCGTGGCGGCGCGCGCGCGCGATCTCGCGCTGGCGCGATTGTCCGGCGGAGCGCCGCAGACAGCGCCGCTCGCCGACGATGCGCTGCCGCGCGACGTCGATTCTCTTTATGTGAGCGTCTATCTCGGCGGCCGGCTGCGTGGCTGCTTCGGCTCAAGCCTGCAGCGCCTCGACGAGGATGTGACGACGTTGGTCGACGCGGCGCTTGGCGATTCCCGTTTCGAAGCGGAGCCCGATGCGACGGCGCCGGACGACGTCGCGGTCAGCGTCGCGTTCCTTTACGATCGTCTCGCGCTCGGAATCCATTCCGTCGACGACATCATCCGCCGCATCCGCTACGGCCGGCACGCCCTGATGGCGGAGCAAGGCAACCGCTTCGCGCTCTATCTGCCGTCCATCGTCAGCCGCTATAACCTCACGCCCACAGCCTTCGTCGAGGAGCTCCTGCACAAGGCGCAGATTACGCAGCCGCCGTATCGCTGGATTCGCTTCGAATGCGCGACATGGCTCGCCGACCGCACCGGCGAGCGGTTGATGGAGGGAAGTTTCGCGCCCGAGCCGCCGCCGAACGCCCTGCCCGACCTGGTGCGACGGCTCGAGCCGCTGGGTGTGGATTACCTGCTGCGGCACCAAAAGCTCGACGGCACGTTCTTTACCCGCTACGATCCGCTGCAGGATCAGCTCTATTCCGGCGTCGACCTGCCGCGGCTGGCGCATGCGGCGTGGGTGCTGGCGCGGGCAGCGAAATCAAGCGGCCAACCGGCCGGCGAAGCCGCCGCCAGGACCACAACGTTTCTCTTGAATACGGCCGGCGAAACGGCGGACGGTATTTGGCTCGTGCACGACGGCAACGAGCAATCCGTGGCCGAGATATCCTTGACCGCGCTGGCGCTATGCGAGGCCGATGGTGCACTTGCCGCGCGCTGGGTGCCGCAGCTTGCGGCCGCGCTGTGGTCGCGCATCGACGCGCACGGCTGCGTGCATACCCATCGCGATACCGCATTGGCGACGGACGCGTTCCAGGACTACTTCCCGGGCCAGGTGCTGCTGGCGCTCGGCAGTGCGGCGCAAGCGCAGCTGACGCCGGTCGACGAGGCCAAGCTCGCGCGCGCGTTCCGTTATTATCGCGACCGGTTTCGCAACCGGCCGCATTTCGGCCAGGTGTCGTGGCTCACGCAGACGTGCCGCGCCTGGTGGCGGGTCTCCGGCGAGCATTGTTTCGCCGAGCTCGCCTTCGAGGTTGCCGATTGGATATTGCGCTTTCAGCAGCAGAAAACCGGCGCATTTCTTAACGATCATCAGTCCGATACGCCCGGCTACACGACCGCGCTTTATATCGAGGGCATCGCGGCGGCAGCCGCGCTGGCACGCGACTCCGGCGAAGCTCAACGCCACCGCCACTATCTCGACTCGTGCCGGCGGGGCCTGCAATTCCTCGACGGCCTGATCATCCAGCCGCGCGACGCCACGGTGCTGCCCAATCCGGCGCTGGCGCTCGGCGGCTTGCGCCGCAGCTCGCGGCGCAGCGAGGTCTATGTCGATTTCGTGCAGCATTATCTTGCCGCCGTGCTGGAAACCGACCAAGCATCGCTTACTGGATAGCGACCATCCGTCCGCCGGGTGATGATCGACGAACTGCCTTATGATAATTTGGAAATTGAAGGCAACGCGCCTATCAACCAAAAGGTTTTTACCCAACGGAGACGGGCTGATGAAAAATCCCTTTTTGTACGATCTTGCAAAATCCACCCCCGCCGTGAAGAAGCCGTCCGGCACCGTGCAACTCGCCTACGAGAAAGTGTTCCCCGTGGTGGCGGGACAGGACGCGGCCATGGCCCTGGTCGTCTTGAAAAAAGGGGGCATCCGCGAGCCGCACTGGCATCCCGATGCTTGGGAGTTCGATTACTGCATCAGCGGCAAGGCCCGCATGTCGGTGGTCGGGCCGAACGACGAATGGCAAAGTTTTAAGGTCGAGCCCGGCCAGATCGTTTTCGTCCCGCAGGGCTATTTTCACTATTTCGAGAATATCGGCGAAGAAGATCTCCGCTTCCTGATCGTGTTCAATAACAGCACCAAGGAAAGCAGCGACGATATCGGCGTCTCGGTGTCCTTGGGCGGAACGCCCAACCATGTCTTGGCCGCGACGTTTGGGGTGCCGGACTCCGTGTTCGAGCAGATCCCCAAGCTGCACAAAGAGGTCATCGTTACGTCGAAGCGCAAGCGGGGTCGTTAATCGCCGCGCTTCGCCGGCGGCACCGGCCACCGCTGCAGCCTGACCTGCGATAACGGACACGGGTGCTGACAGTCAGCGCGGTCGAGACGGACGTCAAACGGACACTCCAAGGCCTTTCACGGGACCATGAAGTAGCCCACTCCGCGGCTAAAAGCGTCAAGTTTTGTCGGATAATACGGCACAAAACGGCGAATTAGCCCCGATTTACGCCTCGTTAGGGATAACAGATTACTATCTTCGGACCGCCGGTCATTCCGATCGGGCAAGTGCACGTGACGCGTCGCAAGTGCAAGCGCGCGTGTAGCCAGAGGGTTCGGGTACCATGTCCAATATCACTTTGAACGCGGGCATTCGGCAGAACTTACTGTCGCTGCAGAATACCTCCGCGGAACTAACCACGACCCAGGAGCACCTGGCGACTGGTAAGAAGGTCAACACCGCCTTCGACAATCCGACCAGCTATTTCACCTCGCAATCGTTGACCAACCGCGCCAACGACCTGAGCGCGCTCCTTGACCAGATCGGCCAGGGTCAGCAGACGCTCAATGCGGCCAACAACGGCCTCACCGGCCTGACCAGCCTGCTCGAGCAGGCGCTGTCGACGGTACAGCAGGCGCAGCAGACCACGCCGACCGCGGCGGCGGCAACGACCGGTTCGGTCGCGCTGACCACCGTGAACGCCGGCGGCAACCTGCTGATCAACGTCGGCTCCAACTCCTACACGGTCTCGATCACGGCGAGCGAATCGCTGTCCTCGATCGAAGCGCAGATCAACGCCGTCTCCGGCCTCGGCTCCAACGGCGCGGTGACCGCGAGCGACGACGGCAGCGGCCATCTGGTGCTCACCGGCAACACCAACACCACCGCGTTCACCGTCTCGGCGAATGCGGAATCTCTGGCGCTCGGCGTCACCACCAGCGCCGCGGCCAACAA
>Ga0210385_10000836_pt1 | contig 19925 bp, 15 predicted proteins | sample IncBWH26OmetaG_FD_160107 | JGI IMG/M metagenome (GOLD analysis project Ga0210385, IMG submission 160107) | Forest soil microbial communities from Barre Woods Harvard Forest LTER site, Petersham, Massachusetts, United States - Inc-BW-H-26-O ...
TGCCTACAGGGTCCCAGTCGCGCGGGCCTAACCGCTTGCTTCAGCTAAGCGGAGACGGAAGGTCATTTGACGGGGGAGGGGCTGCGCTCCGTGAATTGTCTCTGGTGCCAATAGGGATACGCCGCAGGCCTGGCACTGGCCGCATCCAGGCGGGCGATCTGTGCAGGACTCAGGTTCCAGCCGATCGCGCCGAGGTTATCGCGTAGTTGCGCCTCGTTACGGGCGCCAATGATCACGTTGGACACCGTCGGGCGCTGCAGAACCCAGTTGAGCGCAAGCTGCGGAATGGTCTTGCCGGTTTCGCGTGCCAGTTCTTCCAGTGCATCGACGACGTCGAACAGGTAGTCCTCGGGCACCGGCGGACCAATGTCCACCAGCAGCTGGGTGTTCAGCCGGCTGAGCTGCGGTCGAGGCTGGGCGCGGCGGATTTTTCCGGTGAGGCGTCCCCAGCCAAGCGGGCTCCAGACGATGGCGCCGACGCCCTGATCGATCGCGAGCGGCATCAGCTCCCATTCGTAGTCGCGTCCGACCAGAGAGTAGTAGGCCTGATGCGCTACATAACGTGCCAGACCGTATCGTTCCGAGACGGCGAGCGACTTCATCAGGTGCCAGCCAGAGAAGTTCGAGCAACCGATGTAGCGTACCTTGCCGGCCGTGATCAGATCATCCAGCGCCCTCAAGGTCTCCTCCACCGGTGTCGTCGCATCGAAGCCATGCATCTGATAAATGTCGATGTAGTCGGTGCCGAGCCGCTTGAGGCTGTCTTCGCAGGCTTTGAGCAGATGGAAACGGGAGGAACCGACATCGTTGGGACCCTGGCCGGTGCGAAAGGTCGCCTTGGTGGAGATCAGCACCTGCTGCCGCCGTCCGCGAATGGCCGCGCCCAAAGCCGTTTCTGCCAGGCCCGCCGAATAGACATCAGCCGAATCGAACAGGGTGAGGCCGGCCTCCAGGCAGATCGACACCAGGCGCGTTGCTTCCTCGACGCTCGAGGTGCCGAAGCCCTCGAACGCGCCCTTGCCGCCAAAGCCCGCGGTACCGAAGCTCAAAACGGGAACCTTCAATCCCGAGCGACCCAATTGACGATATTCCATATGAAGATGCTCCTCGATGTGAACGGTTTCGCGTGCCGGCGGCCCCGCAGCGCGCTAGAGTGCAATAATGGACCATGCTCCACCAGTCCGGAATGCCTGCACTCGATGTTGGCGCCAAGCGATATCTGTGGCGCTATGCCTTTGTATCGGGTCGGGGATTGCGCGGGCCACTGAAATCTACAAATCCGTGGACGCCGATGGGCATGTGACCTACAGCGATCGGCCCATCGTGTCCGATGCGCCCGCGGATCAAGGGCTGCTCAGTGATGGCAGCAGTGACATGGGCGGGGTGGGTGCTACGAGTCCACCGCCGCCGCTGCCGGATGTCGATCAACCGCCCTGTCCGGAGGACGGAGACCTGTGGACTCCAGGCTATTGGGCCTGGGACGGAGCTGAATACTCCTGGGTATCCGGCGTTTGGGTCATTCCACCGGGTGTCGAGGTCTTCTGGACTCCCGGCTATTGGGGCTACAGCGGCAACGTGTTTGTATTTCATCGTGGCTATTGGGGCCCGCGGGTGGGCTACTACGGCGGTATCAATTACGGTTTCGGATATCCGGGCACCGGCTACGTGGGCGGGCGTTGGGTGGGCAAGGTCTTCTTGTACAACAGCGCCGTGAATCACTTGGACGCGAGCATGCTCCGTCATGCTTATGATGAGCCCGAGAGCAACCACCGAAGCGCCAGTCGTGTGAGTTACAACGGCGGCCCCGGCGGTACCAGCACTGTCGCCAGCGCTCAGGACCGCCTGGCCGCTCAGTCACGTCTGCAGTCATCCGCGCAGCACATCCACTTGCAGGAAAATCCGGTGCCTTCGGCCCCGACACCCTCTGGCAGTGGGCAAAGCGCCGCGACCGCGAAACCGGCCGTCCCCCGGCCGCCGCCATCAGTCGCGCGCCGCACATCGGTCAGTGCCGTGACGGCGCCTGCGGCGCCGGCCAATGCCGCTACCCGGCCCGCGCCCACTACAGCGAAGACGGCACGACCACGGACTTCGCCGACAATCAGGTCGATTTCGATCAAGTAGTCCGGGAACTAGCTGGCGCTTCCCGCGGGCGGGGCAATCGGCGCACAGTTGGTTCGTCCCGACATCACGCAGTCCTGAAGTTTTCCCGTGCGATTCAACACGTGGACCAGGAACAGTCCGCCCAGTACCAGCAACAGGGTGATCACGAGGCCCGCCACCGCAGCGCGTCGCGAATCAGGGACCGGTGACGTCTCGGATGGCGGATCTTCGCCCCGCACGAAATACAGCGCCGGACCCCTGAAGAGCCTGGCGATGAAGCCCGGACCCCATATTGGTTGGCCGTAAATCATGTGGCCGCAGCATAGCTCCTATGGACCCGCGCGCGCTGTGATTACGCATTGTAACAAGTGCGATAGCGGTCGGGTCTATTCGCCATTGCGGGTGGCCCGGGCCCCGACCGCCGCCGCCTCTTTCTCGCAGACATAAGCGCCATTTTTCGTACGCCCATACCAGCGTTGGCCCTTGTAGTGCCAGATCCTGGTCGGCAGATTGAGCCAGACCACAATGTCTCGGGGACAATGGGTTTGGGCGTCGCGTTCGGTTGGGAACTGCACCGGAGCGGCGGCCGGCTGGGCGTACGGGCTGGCGCAGAGGAGCAGCGCGGCCACCAAGAACAAGAGGCGTCGCATGCTGGATCCCCGCAATCAACCGTCGTGGACTGCAGTTTGCATAGGACCGCAGCGCACCAGCAAGACCCATAGGCCCGGGGTATTCGTCGGTGCGGATTTGCGCTAGGTTGCATCCTGCCTCATCGGCATCAGTACAAAGAATCAGCCAGGGAGATGGATATGAAGCAATTGAACCTGATCGTGGGCACCATCCTCAGCATATTCCTGTCCGGCATCGCCTGCGCCAACTATGCGGACGATAGGGCGGAAATCGAGAATCTGTCTAATCGCTACATGATTGCCGTGGACGTGGGTGACATTGATACCGTCATGAAGACCTGGGCCGATGATGGTGAACTCGTCTGGGCCAGTGGAACGGAGCACGGCAAGGCCGCCATCCGCAAGGCCATGAGCGGCTTTTCCGAGGCGCGGATCAAGAGCATTCCCAAGGGCGCCACTTCATGGCCGCGTTCGCGGCACATCATTCTCAATCACGTCATCGATGTCAGCGGTGATACCGCCACGACCATTGCCTATTGGATCGAGATCACGAACAACACGCCCCAGAAGGACGTGCAGCTGGTTTACCTGGGTCACTACGAGGACCAGCTGGTCAGGCGCGGCGGCCACTGGCTGTTCAAGTCCCGCAAGGTCTACAACGAATCTCTGGCGAACAAGGCACTCTTCTATCCTGGCCTGGGTGAGAAGGACATCCGCTGACCCCGAGGCGGTGCGGCCCGGCATGGCCGGGAATGCCAAGGCTTTTCGCGAGCGCCTTCACAGTTCCTGGATTTCGTCATCTTGTGGCCAGAATGTTGGGGGAACATTCGGGGCATGGGCCAGATCATTGATCGAACAGGAAATGCTGGGCCGGGCCTGATGCGCGGGCAGCCGCGCCGCCGGCTGCCCTGGGCGGCGCTATGGGCCGGGATTGGGGCGGTGCTGTTCAATGCATGGGCAGTGGCGCAGACCCCGGCCGAGCATTTGATGGCACTGGTTGAGAGTCAGGACCTCGATAAGATCGCGGCCTACCTGGCGCAGCCAGGGGTGAACATCAACGACCGGCCGGATGAGATCAAGACCCTGCTCGATTTTGCCGCCGAGCGTAACGAGGTCAGCGTGGTCACCTACCTGCTGGATCACGGCGCTGATATCAATACCAAGGGGCGTTCGGGAGAAGACCGGATCACCAACCGTCCGGCGACGATCACCCCGCTCGCGCGCGCGGCCAATTTCAATGCGCTGGATGTCATGCGGCTGTTGATCCAGCGCGGCGCCGAAGTGAACACCCCCATACAGGGTTTCTCACCGCTGTTCCTCGCGGCGGCGCGCGGGAATCGGGACGCTGTTGACCTGCTGGTCGAGCACGGCGCCGACGTCAATCATAAGTTTGCCTACAGCCAGACGCCGATGAATGCGGCGATTGAGGGCGGCTATGTGGAGATTGCCCTGTATCTGCACGCCAAAGGTGCCACCTTTTTGCCAGGCGATGTCATCAAGGCAGCGCGCACGGACAGCCTGGCGCTGGTGAACCTGACGCTGGGTCCGGACTCCTCTCCGCCACAGGATCTACTGAATGCCGCGCTGGCCGCAGCCGCCGCGAATACCAAGGTGGCTGAAGCGACCCGGCAGCAGATGCTGACGCAATTGATGGCGCATGGCGCCAACCCCGCCACCCCGCAGAACGGCCTGTCGACGGGTGTCCTGCCGGAAGCGGCGTCGGCCGAAACAGCCACATTCCTGCTGGACCATGGCGCCAATGCACTGGCCAATCGGGATGGCTACGAGCTGGCTGCGGACATCGGCTGCCATTGGTTCGCAGTACAGCGAGACCCGCTGCCGCTGTATCGGATGCTGGTGGCGCGCGGCCTTGATTTCAAACCGCCGCTGCAGCGCGCCAACAATCCAGTCGGATGCGCCGCAACGGCGGGGAACCTGGACGCGATCGACTACCTGATTGCCAACGGGGCAGATGTGGCCCATCCGGATTTGAGCGGTCGCGCGCCCATTTTCGAGGCAAAAACCAAGGCGGTCGTCGATGACCTGGTCAAGCATGGAGCGAGCCTGGAGCAGACCCTCCAGGGGTGGCAGCCGGACGGGTCATTGCGACCCCATCCGGGTGTCACGCCTTTGCAGGAGGCCATGTCGGCCTCTGAATGGGACCGGGTGCTGTTCCTGATATCGATGGGTGCGGATGTACAGGCTCAAGGAGATACGCTTCTGTCCGAGGCGGCCATCGGTGGTCAGCTGCGGGTGCTCGATGCACTGTTGGCCCGCGGACCCAACATCAAGGCCCGCTCCAGCATCGCTCAGCTGGACACGGCGCTGCTGGCGCTGCTGGCCGTGGTGAGAAGCGGCAGCACGCCGATGATCGTGGCGTTGCTGGATCGCGGGGCCGAGGTCAATACCGTGGACGCGATGGGACGTACGCCGTTGTTCAAGGCAGTCGAAGCCCGGGATATGGCGAGTGTCAGAGTGTTGCTGGCGCGCGGCGCCGATCCCGATCTGGCCGACCGCTCCGGCATCACCCCGCTCATTGCCTCACGCACCGAGGAGCTGCGCGGATTGCTCAGCGGCCGGGCACCGCCATCCGTGACCGATGGCACCAGTGCGCAGGACGTCAGGGACTGCGCCGAAGCATTGGTGCATCTGACCGTGACGACGCCTGTCGCAGAGGTAGCCACGGCGAGCAAGCCACGCGAACCCGGTGAGGACTGGGAATACTTTGACTCGGATACCGGGGCTGCCACCGATGTCACCGTGAACGGCCGCCCGTATCTGCTTGCGCGCAGCACGAACACCGGCTATCTGGCGCGAATCGACTCGGATGGCGTCGAACGCGTGGTGTGTGAGTATGGCAGCAAGGGGCCGGCCGGTGAGTTGAGGCGGCTGAGTGAATACGAGCGTCTGCAGGCGCGCGCCCTGCGCGATGACACCAGTGTCAGCCAGGAATCGCTGAAGCTGCAGGGTTTGCGCGGTGCGATGGCGCTACTGCAGATGAGCAGGCGGCCGCAGGCGCCGGTGCCGCTGTCGGTGATGTCCGAGGATACGGTACTGGCCGATGCCATCAGAGGTCATCGGGATGACCTGTTGGCGTATTACCTGGACCAGGGTATCGATGCGAATCTGGTCCGGCGCAATCTGCCTGCGGCGGATTCCAACCTGTCCTCGGAGCCGTCGCAGCCTGCCTTGTTCCTGGCGGTGACGCAGGGCTCCGAGGCCGCGGTCGACCTGCTCCTGGTCCATGGCGCAAATCCAGATGCCAGGGAACCTCCGCCGCCGGGCTACCCGGAAGGGGAGGGGACGCCCGCCATTGCCGCGGCGGTCATGAAGCGTGATCCGACCGTGGTGGCAGACCTGCTGGCGCACGGTGCAAGTCCGGACATCCCGACCGGTCCGGTGCCGGCCTCGGGGGATGGAATTTACAGGGTGTTCCACAATGTACTGGGGGGTGAGCTGAACCAATGGGCTGCCGATCGGCTCTTCAAGAATCCCCGTTCCGGTCCCAACGTCCTGGCGAACGCTGAGGTGATGTTTCGCCACGGCGCAGCGGTGGATCCGTGGCTGAATGGCATGTTGAGCAACCTTGGAATATGGGCACAGGGCGCACACCTGTCGCTGCCTGAATCCTTCAAGAAGGGAGCCGGGATCATCCCCGATTCGCAGCAGGTGCGCGAGACGGCTGCGGCGATTCAGTCAACGGCTCCGGAGGTGGCGGATCTGATGATGCTCGGGTTGCGATACCGGGATGCGCCGCTGTGCAACGAGGCCACTGCATCCACTGAGCTGCAGTATTGCCTGCCGAATTCGCTGCGTTCGGCCAATGCCGAACTGAACACACGCTACGAAAAACTGCTGGCGACCCATGGTACGAATGTTCCTGGCGCGCGCCAGGAGCAGCGTGCCTGGTTGGCACGGCGCAATGAGTCGTGTCATCTGCACGAACCGGGCGGCATCACCCAGGCCGGCTGGCTGGCATACGTGCTGTCGGATCCGGCCCGGGCTCAATGCGTACTGGCGCAGACGCGCACGCGTGTGGCGCAATTGTCGGGTAACTGAGCGCCTGGCGCTACTTCGCTCGGCCCTCGTAGCCGTGCGCCAGCATGTGAATCGCGACCAGCTCGCCGCCCTGGCCACCCATCACATGGTCGCTCGGCAGCCCCAGGCCGCCCTTGGCGTACTTGTGGTTCAGAGCCACCGCATACAAGGTCCGCCTGCCAGGACCGCCGAAGGTCAGGCTGATCACATCGTCACCCTGGGGCAGCGGAATGATGCCCAGAAGGTGCCCGTCGTCGGGTGAGATCACATCGATGACCGTGCCGCTGCTGACAAAGATGTGGCCCTCGGAGTCGATGGTGCTGCCGTCACCGGAGCCGGTCAGGTGCGCCAATACCTTTTGATTCGTCAGGGTTCCATCGGGCTGAACGTCGAAAACCACAAGGTTCCCCGGTTGCCCGAAAGTGCCGCTGGTCACGTACAGGTGCTTCTCATCGGGGCTCAGGATGATGCCGTTGGTGCCGGTGACATCGCCCTGGCGGGTGATGGCCCCGCCTGGTGCAACGTAGTACAGGTTCCCAAGGGTGAAATACACGCCCCCATTGGCGGCCGCCGTCAGATCATTGAGCCCGCCACTTCCCAGGCAATCGATCGAGTCGCCATCGATGGTGTCGGTGAGCATCTTGTGCTCGGGTGAGACCTCCCAGATCGACTGATGCAGGCCACGCTCGACGAGGAAGGTCTGGCCGCGCTTGTTGATCGATACCGCCCCGCCGGTATTGGTGTCCTTGTAGAGGACTTTGGCCTGGCCGGCCGCGTTGACGAGGACGACATCGCTGCTGTCCTGCTGCGCGACCAATACCCCCTCGCGCGTGCCGACGATGCCGTCGGCGTTATTGCCCGTCTCGTGCCAAACCGAGCGCCAGTGCGCGCCGGCGGCAATGATCCCCGGGATGGCCTGGACGTCAGCGGGCGCCGCGTCGGGCGCCGCCGCTCGGGCACCGGCTGGGCCAGGAGTGCGGATCACCGGGTGGTGGTTCTTGCACAGATCGATTTCGGCCTTGTAGCGCGAGTCTTCTCCGGCCTTCAATCCCGGACCCTCGGTCCTCTGAGGGGTTTGCGCCAGCGCCACCGTGGCGGCCATCAGACACAGTGAGACGGCTACTAAGCTTGAAGATCGCATGTCGATGCCCCTCATTTGAGATCCACTGAATACAGTGACTGGTGCGTCAGGATGTACAAGGTCTGGCCATCCGCCAGCAGCTGCAGCGGGCGCTCCGGCACCTCAATGATACCCAACTGGCTGCCGTTCGCGCCGTAGACGAAGATCTGGCCGTTGGCGACATAGACCCGCCCGGAGGCATCGGCGGTCACGCTTTCCCCACCGCGCTCGGCGAAAACCCGCAAGTCCTCGAGCGCGCCGTTGCGCCCCAGCCTCGCGGAGTAGGTCTTGGCCTCCGAGGCATTGCTCACGTACAGACGTGTGCCCGGCGCGGCCACGAGAAACCCATACGTGTCCAGTGAATGAGAAAAGCGCCAGCCGCGATAATCCGGCGCGCCCTGATGAAACACCCGATAGGCCGGCAGCACCAGGCTGCCATCCGGCGCGGCATACTCCTGGGCAGCTCCAGCAGCCACTTCCTGCGCGAAGAGTTCCGCCAGGGTGGTGAAGTGATCGGTCCGCGGATCGTATTGATCCTTGAACTCGCCGTTGACCCACCACACGGCCGGCACCGCGATCTCGGCCGCAGGGTGCCGGGTCGCGGGCTCCGGCTCGATGAGGCTGAGGGCGCCGTCCGGACCCCCGGGCGGCAAGCTGTACACCGTGCCGGTGAGGCCGGCCGAGGACAGCACCAGCAGGTTGCCCGAATGGTCCACCGCCAGGTTCACCGGATCGATCGGTTGGCTGCTGATGATGGCAAGGCCGGCCTGCGACCAGGCGTAGATGCGCTGCGCGATCCGGTCGATGAAGTACAGCGTCCCCTTGGCATCCAGCGCGCCGCCGCCGAGCGCCTCGAAGCCACCCGCCAGTTTTATCACCACCGCGCCGGGCCGTAAGACCGCAGGCGCCGCGGCGACCGGGGCTGAACCCAGATCCAGGCGCGCGAACTCGCGCTCCCGCACGGTCATGCCCTCCGGCTCGTTTTCGATGGCATTGTCGAACGGATACTTGCTCAGGCGCAGGAAGGTGGCACAGCCGCCGTCATCGCAGGTCGAGAAGCCGCTTTCCGCATTCACATGGACATTGCGGAAGTGGATGGCGTCGACGCCGTACAAGCGTACCGCTGCCGGCGCCGGACCCAGGGTGCGGGTGACGCGGTAGGCGTGATAGTTGGCGATCAGGATGTCATGCGAGTCGCGCAGTTCGAAGGACACGGCCTTGAGGCTCTCCCGGTATTCCTCCTCGGTCTGCGGCGCGAGGAACTCCCAGTGCGAGACATGGTTCAGGACGATCTCGTTGCGTACATGGTGCTCCACCGACATCTCGTAGACATGTCCCGGTATTTCGGTATCGGAGACATACAGACCGGCACTGGCATAGGTATCCGGACTCCAGTTGCCGACGAAAGTACCCCCGCCATGGCTCACCCACAGACTCGGGTACTGTCCATCCCAGCGCTGGGGGGAGTCCGCACCGCCCGGCGTCCCGCGCGGCAGTTCGAATTTGACATCGATCACCAGGGAGTTCTCGCCCGCGCTCCATAGCAGCGCCGTGGCCCGTGGATTCACACCGCCGGTGAGCAAGCCAATGCCGGAGACGATGGCATCCCCGCCCATAGCCGACTGAAGCAGGGCCTTCGGTCCGCCCGCGCCCTGGAAGGCTGCCGTGCCATCCGCGATTTCGAGGCGCGTCAGCCCTGGATGCAGGCCGATCAGCACCGAGTCGGGCCGCAGCCGCAGCGTAGCGCTGACCCGGTACGTGCCCAGGGGCAGATAGATGATGCGGTGCGCATCGATGGCCCGTTGCAGCGCCACGGTGTCGTCGCTCTTGCCATCGCCCACGGCGCCCAGTTCATGCGCATTGGCCCATTGTGCAACCGGCGGCAGGGCGCGCACCGCCGGTGCGGCGGGCGCGGGTAGATGAGCGATGGGCGTCAGATCCTGCGCAGTGGCGAAGTGTCCGAGCTGTCCGAGTCCCGGCACTGCGAGCCCATGGCTGAAGGAGCGGACACGATAGCTGCGTCCCGTGCCCGCCACGCTGCGCCCACTGTCCCGGAAGCGCACGAAGACCGGCGTATCCCGGGCCACGGCGTTGTCGAATCCCACCTGCGTATAAACCGTGCTCTCATTGGAGATCACGACGCCGGCTTCCCGCACCCCTTCGAATCGAACGTCCTTGCCCCACAGCGAATCACCATACCCGCGGTCGATTTCGATACCGACCGGGACGTTTCGCAGCCACACATCGACCAGCGTCAGTCCCGCTTCATGTTCGCGGATCGCCGCGACGCTCTGGCCCTCGAAGCTCGAATCCAGAACCGTGAACTGCCAGGCGGGCGAGGTCTTCTCGGTGACGATGCCGTAGCGGCCGCCGAAAAAGTGCAGGTTCTGCACGAAGTTGCCGGCCTGGTAGATACCGGCAAACGCGCCTCCCAGATGAAAGTCCATGTTGCTCAGGTAGGCATGCTGCGCCACCCGGAAGCGGATTGCCGCCGCGGCAGGGTTCTCCGGCCCGATCTCGATGTCGATGTTGCTCATCGCCGAATAGAAGGTGCTGGAATTCGCATCCGCGACCTTGGCATCGAAGGGCACCACCGTCGGCGGCGGAAACGGCACCCGCGCTTCGCCGGGTCCCGGGCCGGTGCGCACCGGATCGCCACGCCTCGCACCCGTGAACACCACCATGCTGCCCACGCCTTGCTGGAAGCCCGGTGTGTGACTGCCCAGGAGGAGGACCGGGCGGCTCGCGCCGATGCCGTATAGCCGGACACCCGGTGCAATCAGCAGCGTGTGACTGATTCGGTAGCGCCCCGAAGGCAGGAAGACCACGCCACCGGGTGAGTGTTCGGTCGCCCTATCCAGAGCCTGCTGGATGGCATCGGTATCATCGGCACGTCCGTCGCCCTTGCCCGCGACGGTGATGGCGCGCGGGTCGGAGGGGGTCGTTTGGAACACGGAAATGCCGGCGGACGCGGGCATTGCCGCTATCAAGGCAGCGCTGCTCAGCAGCCAACCGACCGCACGCAGGTAGGCGGGACTCCGCCGCTGGCCATCCATGGGTGCGGAGGTTGCCGCTATCGACCTGCCCCGGGGAACTTCAGCGCCATCTCGTTGCGAATGTGGGCGAGGATGGGCACCGGAACGGATTCGGTATGCGCAGGGCAGCCCGAGTCCTGATAGTTGCGTATGAAGGTTTCTATTCCGGCAATGGTATGGCGCACGTTGACGATGTCTCCGGCTCGGAAGGCAGTGGATTGCCGGGTGGAGAGTTCCTCGAAGAGATCCTGCCACGTCATGCTTGCGCCCCCCGTTGGCCGTGCGGCCGACCTACACTATCCGAAACTGGCAACATCATGCCAGATCCGGTGGCGGACGGTCCGTCGAAGCCAGTGCAGGTCATTTGGCGCGCAGCGCGACCGTGACCGGCACGCGCGCCGCCCGAGCCGCCGGCAAGAGTCCGCTGAGCACACCCATGCCAAGCGCCCAGCCCATGCCCAGCGCGGCCAGGTCAGGCGTCACGGCCAGGTGAAAGCTGAACCCCAAGGGGCTGGCGGCAATGCCGTCAAAGAAGAGCCACGCAAGTCCCGCGCCGATCAGTGCCCCGGGCATCGCCAGGAGTATGGCCTCGGTTAACGTCGCCACCACCATGGGTGCGGCACCGAATCCCACGGCGCGCAGCGTCGCAAGCTCCCGGCGGCGGCTGTCCACCAGCACGTAGAGGGAATTGGCGGCACCGATGGTGGCGGCCACGGCCAGTATGCTGGCCACAAAGTAGCTGACGAAGTCCAGTATGGCATTGACCTGCTGCACGCCGTCCTCGGCCAGCTGCGCTTCGTGCTCGACTTTGACATGCAGCAGGGGATTGCCCCGGGCCGCATTGACGAGCTGATCAAATGCCGCCGGGGATCCCAGCATCACGTTGACTTCGTTGTAGTTGCTGCCACCCAATGCAGACAGAACGGTGTTCGCATCCGCATAGACCGTGCAGCTCCCGTTGCTGTGCCCGAGGTCGAAGTTACCCACGACCCGCCACTCGAGGCCTTGGATAAGCCGCCGGTCGCCCGCGCTGAAATTCTGGTACTGGTGCGCGCAGTAGTTGCTCGCGATGAGCTCGTGCAATCCCGGGTGATACATGTGGCCGGCGGTCAGATGCAGCTCCGGTGCATAGTCGGTGAGACCCGCTCCCGCGCCCGTGATGGAGAAGCCGACCAGGGTGCCGGAGTCCTTCCTCCTGGCCACGACGTACATCAAAGTCTGCGGCACCGCGATGGGCTGACCGGCCGCGTTGCGCCGGATTCCGGGAAGATCACCGATCAGCGCCGCGATATCCTTCGGAATGCTGCTTTGACCGGGTCCGACCGCATCCAGGCTCAGCACGCTTGCCCGGTCAGGGCGCACATTCCCCATCGCTGCCTGCCGGGCGCCGACACCCAGGGCCAGCATGGAGACCAGTACCCCCACGGCACAGGTCACGCCGATGACGGTGGTACACACCAATCCCAGGCGATGTGGCAAGCCAAGCAGGTTCATGCGCAAAACCACACTCAGCTGCCTGAGGAATTCCATGTGCCTAGAGTTCCGTCAGAGCATCGACGATGTTCAGCCTGGCCGCGCGCAGCCCTGGCACGCTGACGCTGAGGAGGGCCACCAGCGCGGCTCCGAGAATGCCCAGGGCCATGACCGTCATGGGCATCGAAAGCCCGGGTATGTACTTGCCGGCAAGGGGGAAGGCGGCCGGAGCCAACATCAGACCCAGCAGCGAGGCCGCGATGCAGATCAGCAGCGACTCGGCCGCGATGAGGACAAACACCGTCCGGTTGCCGAAGCCGAGCGTCTTCAGGACGGCCAGCTCGGGTGTGCGCTCGCGCAGCGCCTGCATCACCATGGTGGCGGTTGAGAACACCAAAGCCGCCAGCACCGCGCTTAGGATCCAGCGGATGGCGAAGTTCAAATCGCCGAGTGATTGCAGCGTCTGCTGCGAGCGTTCCCTGAACGAGGCCGTTGCGGTTGGAGTCGCAGAGTTGGCGAAGGCGTGATCGATGGCTTCGCTCACGGCGGCCGCCTGCTTCGGGTCCGCGGCAATTGCGTAGAAGTGGCCCACCGCGCCCTTGTTGAGCGCGCGCGCCTCATCGATGTAGTAGTAGTTGGCAAATACAAAATTGGCCTCGTCCCTATCGTGAAAGGTGACCATGCCCACGATATCGAAGGCCCAGGTCGAGGAGCCGCTGCTCTGCAGCGTGCTCGAAGTGAGCGGAATCCTATCCCCGATATGCCATCCGTATTTTTTGGCGATGTCCGCCGTGATCAGTATCCCGGTTCGAGTCTTGCGCAGGGCCTCGAGGTCCTTGGGCTGAGCAATGAAGGCTTCCGGAGCCATCGTGAGGAAGAGGTCACTGGGCGGGATGGCGAAGACGTAAACCGATTGGGTCGGCTTCTGGTAGAAGGTCATCATCCCGTAATTGAAGGACACGGTTTTCACGCCGGGAACGGACTTGAGGCGGCTCAGACCGGCAATCGACAGCGGCGCTCCGCCGTAGACGGCGGGACCGACATAGAGCACGTCCGCTCGAGTGTTGGCGATGACCCTGTCCATCCCGGTCTTCATGCCCTGCAGCACGCCGAACAGGGCGAAGGCCACGCAGACCTGAAGAAAAATCAGGGCCGTGCGCACCGGCTTGCGCCAGATGCCGGACCAGATCAGCGGGACAAATTTCAAACCAGACCCCCCCGTTGAGCCGCGAAGCCAACGAGAAGACTGTTGCCAGGGTGAAGTAGTTTCACCGATTGGCGGCATTTCTGAGGGGGCGGCCTGTCCCGACCCGGCGTGATGAGCAGTGCTGGCGCGGGAAGTGCCGCTTCCGGGAAGGTTCGACCGATAACCCCAAGCCTGCGGTCACTTGAAAGAGGTCAGGGTGAAAATAACTTCAATATAATCATGGCTCTAGAGGGGGGATTCGAGCCTGCGGCGCCTGCGTTCTCATCCCGGCGCAAGCGCCGTACCCGGCGCGGCTCCCGCCGCCGCAGAGCCTGCGACGACGGGAGCATGGCATCTGCCGATCAATGCATATCAGGGCTCGATGCGCACCGCTGACGAGGTACCGGGATAGCCCGTTGCGGGCGCCGGCGTCGGCGCTCCCGGGGCAGGCACCACGTTGTTGTCCATGTCATAGAACACCGTCACGTTGGTTCCCGTGTAGGAGTTTCCGTCCTTGGACAGCGTGTCGGTCTCGGTCTCATTGAACCAGCCGGCGATCATTCCGCTGGAATCAAAGATCCAACCGAAGTGATTGCGCGACACAGTCCAGGGGCCCGTGGCGATCCAGGAGCCCATGCAGATGTTTCCGCCGATGGTCGGGTGAGTGATGTTCTCCCACTCGGTGCCATCGCTATGCCATTGAATGAAGGCCTGGCCAACCGGACCGTAATTCACCAGCCAGGTGCCAACGATGCCTTCATGTTCGGCGAAGTTCGGGTGATGAAAGGGCAGTGTGACCTGCTTGCCGTTCCCGCCACCTGGATAGGCGCAGTTGGCCTGCGCCGACACTCCGAAGAGCGTTGCGGTCGCGACGAATGCGATTCCGATGAGAGCCGTTTTCATGGAGATTACCCCTGTGTAAGTTTGTTGCGTTGCAATGTCGATCGATGTGCCAAACCGGTTGATGGAGCGTTTGGATAGCGATCTGCGCACACATATGGCCCAAACCCGCTGAATGGTCTTTGGGTGGCCTATGAATCCTTATTAAAGGTTTTGAAATCACACCAATCGGCCAGACGTTGGGGCGTCAGTCGGCTTACTGGTCGACGGCAGCACCGCGCCAGGCATTGCAGGATGCGTTGTCCACCGGGATTTCTGACGCACGCCCATCCAGGGGACTCGAACGACAGCCCACGCCACATGACACTGAGTGAGGTTGGTCAGGCTTAAGGTCCTGAATGCCCTGCACCCTTGGACATTCAACCTCACTGGGGCCGACGCCCGGGCAAGCGCGCTCTCAATAGGGCGTAGGTTCGACCCTACGCGATCCAGCATCCAAGCCCAACTACCGACTTCCGGTTGCGTCCGGATCGATGCCAGCTTGCACCAGCATCGTCCGTGGTCCGGCCCATCCGGGTTCCAGCGCCATGGATCTCTTCAGGCGCTGCGTGGCGAGTGGCTTGTTCTTCATGTCCAAGGCCAGACGTCCGCCGTAGTAGTAGGCGGTGGCGCTGGTCGGATACAACTGCATGGCCTGGCTGATGATCGGTTCCGCCTCCGCGAATCGGCCGGCACCTTCCAGTGCATTGAAGACCGAGAACAGTGTTTCTTGCGGCGGCGCCACGGTGTAGCCCAGGCGCGCTGAGATTGCGGCGTAGTGCTTCTCGAGCCCGCTCGCGCCTGACTCCTCATAGAGCTGGAATGGATCGGCGATCCGCCAACCCGTGAAAATGACCTGCAATCCGTCATAGATGCTGCGCACCGGGATGCTGCCGTGCGTTTCCTCCGGATAGCGGCGATAGGTAAATCGCAGGCTGCTGCGAAAAGTCCGCTCCTGCAGCCAAGAGGCCATTTGCCAACTGCCGCTGAGCATGCTGCCGCCCTCATTCGCCAGGGTCATGTATATATCGGCCGCGACCGCTTGGTGCTCGCGCAGGTAGGCATCCACCTCCTGGGCGAGATCCTTGCTGTCACCGAAGGCGGGGCTTGCGAGCACGTAACCCTTGAAGGCGTCGGGCCGGCGTATCAGCGCATACAGCACCAGCAGCCCGCCGTCGGAATGGCCCGCCAGCACCCGATAGGGCTGCGTGCGATAGTCCTGATCAATCCTCGGCATCAGTTCGCTGGCGATGAATTCGATGAACTTTTCCGGCCCGCCGTGGCCCGAGGGCACGACTCCTGGTGGCGGCTTGCCATGCGGGATAAGGTCGCGTGATCGGACCGTGTTCGGGATTCCGACCACGATCATCGGTGGAATAAAATCGGCCGCCGCCAGCGCATCAACCGTGGTACTCGCGTGCGCAAAGTCATCCTCGCCATCCAGCACGATCAATACCGGGTAGCGATCGGTGCTGGCGTCGTAATTAGGCGGCCGGTGCACCTGATAACGGCGCGTTTCGCCCATGCTGGGGGACACCAGCTGGAATTGCTGGCCGATGGCAATGGGTTCGCCGGCCGGTGCCGCGGCAACGCCCATAAGGCTCCAGGCCGAGAGCAACCCAAGCATCGCGCAGCGCCCGGGAATTCCTACGCGCATACCTTCCCCCTGAAGCTGTGTGCGCTGAGGATTATAGCCGCCTCAACGGGGGCCGCGGCCGAGTATTGCGAGGGCCCGGCGCATCACAGCGGCCGAATTGATCTCAAGCCACCGCTGGAATTACCGGGAAAAAGCCGCGGCATCTTTGTCACGGAAATCAAGGGAGCCCCTACTAGTCCCAGGGATCGAATGTATCTATCGGGAGGGTAACCGAGTACGGATTGGCGCCGGTCGTAAAGGGACTGCCGGCGACCGCTGCAAGCGCGCCAGTTGTGGCATCGATGCTCAAGACCGAGACGCTTCCGGATTTCAATGCTCTGGATGACAGGATTTGAACCTGCGACACCTACCTCCAGAATCTGTCCGAACCAAGCAGGCCGAGTGCTATCAGAGGTCACGCCGGGCTTGCGCCAGGCGATGGACCGCTCTACGGATTTCTGTCCGGTCGAGTGATCCAAACCCCATGCGGGCGGCCTGCACGATCTGTCCCGACATCGAATGAGTGGACCCCGGCGTAAGTCCCACCTTGCGTTGGCGACCCGCCTCGGCCAGCGCGGAAACGTCGATCCCGCTTTTGAACTCAACCCAGATCGCCAACCCGCCGGCTGAAAGCGTGAATTCCACATCATCCCCGAAGGAATCTCTAAGACAATCGGCCAGCACCGTCCGACGCTCGGCGTAGCACTTGAGCACGTGACGCGTATGGCGCTTGACGGCTCCCGTTTCCATCAGTTCGGCGACGGCGGCCTCGGTCGCGGGATCACCTTGCCGGTCGATAACCATGATTTCCGCTGCCGCCCGATCGATTACCGAGGTCGAGGCGTGCATATAACCAACGCGCAGGCTCGGCGTGAGGAGTTTGGACATTGAGCCGATGTAGACGACTTTGTGTCCCTGATCCCCGCTGGCGAGCGGCAGCATGGGCCGGTGGTCGAACTGAAACTCATGATCGTAATCGTCCTCGATCAGTGCCAGGCCGAATTGCTCCGCCAATAGCATGAGATAAAGGCGGCGCTCCGGCCTAAGCACCACCGTGGTCGGAAACTGATGATGTGGTGTGATGTAGACGGCCCGTACCCTGCGTTTGCGGCAGAGGCGTTCAAGCTCATCCAACCTCAGACCCTGCGCGTCGACGCCCACGCAGGCGATCTCAGCTCCAGCGGCAATGAACGCCTCGCGGGCCGGCGGATAACTCAATGACTCCATAACCACCACATCGCCGGGACGGACCAGCAGGCGTGCAGCGAGGTAGATGCCCATCTGACTGCCGCGAACGAGACAAATATTTTCAGGTGTGCAGCTTAAACCCCTATCCATATGCAGCATGGTTGCCACTGCCTGGCGCAATCGAAGGGATCCTCTGGGGTCACCGTAGCCCAGACGGTTGGTCTTCACTGCCTCCAGGAGGGCCCGGCGATAGGCGCGCGCCAGTACTTCAATGGGAGCCAGACGGGTGTCGGGCAAACCGTCATCGAAGCACAGCATGCCCTTTGTTGGCGCAACGAAGTCAAGATTTGGTGTACGACGGTGCAATGGAAAGTCCGGTTGCGCCACCACGCGCTCCGTGCGACCGCGGGCCCCCGCAGGCGGTTGATCCATCACCGGAAACTCCCCGGATACGAATGTCGCCCGAGTCGCATCTGCCGTGAGCCAGCCCTGTGCGATCAGTTCCTCATAGACCTGAACGATCGTTTTGCGGTTCACCTTCAGCTGCTCGGCGAGTTTGCGGCTGCCGGGCAGTGCCGAGCCGGGCACCAGGCGGCCGCTGCGGATCTCCTCGATCAGTGCGTGGACGATTTGCTGGTGCACGGAGGCATCAGCCTTACGACGGATGATGATGTTCGGAGCCCAGGGTCGCAGCATTCCATCGTCTCCCAAGACTGGACCAGCAAGAATTGCAAAAACTGGCGGTTCTAAGCAGCCAGCTGCGACTGTATCAATGGCACCCAAGGACCGGTAGTCCTCCATAAGAAATCAGAAGACAGGAATGACCGGGCGGGAACTTATTGTCCAACCACGGTGTGCACAGAAAGGACTCACAACATGTCGAAGGCAACACTCAAGACAAATTGTCTAGGATTCGGGGAGCTGCTCGCGCAAAGCGTGGCACTGATCTCCCCGACCATGACTGCGGCACTCATCATCCCGGTCATGTATTCCAATACCGGAAGCTGGAGCTGGCTGCCCTATCTGATCGGGACGGCCATGTTGTTATTCGTGGCGTTGAACCTAAATCAATTCGCCCGCCGGTCGACGTGCTCGGGCTCGATGTACGCTTATATCTCGCGTGGTCTGGGCTTGACCGCCGGCGGCATTGGCGGCTGGGCGCTCATCTGGGCCTATCTTGGGATAGCAATGGCGGGCGTCACTGGCTTCTCTATCTTCGCCGGCAAGCTGCTGTTGATGGTCGGAATCGACTGCCCACCAGTCGTCCTGTTCGCGGTTTGCGTCGGCGCCGCATGGTTCTGTGCCTGGAAGAATGTCCAGCTGTCGGCCATGCTGATGCTGGTCTTCGAAGGCGTTTCCATGGCGCTGATTTTCATTCTGTGCCTGATTACCCTCGGTCAGCATGGCTTTCAGGTCGATCACAGCCAATTCGCCGTCAGCACGCTGCCCTGGTCGAAAGTGGGTCTTGGCGTGGTCGTGGCGATATTCAGCCTGGTCGGCTTCGAGTGCGCCACTGCCTTCGGCGATGAAGCCAAAAACTCATTGCGCTCGATTCCCCGTGCAGTCTGGATGAGTCTGCTGATCTCGGGCGGGTTCTTCGTCTTTGTCACCTACGTGATGGTGCAGGCGACACAAGGCTATAAGACTTCGCTGGACCAGATCGATGCTCCGCTGAATGTCATGGCCGTACTGGCTCACATGCCGTCGCTTCAGGCGCCACTCTCGGCTGGCGCGATGATCAGCTTCTTTGCTCTATGCCTCTCGTGCATCAACGCCGGCGCTCGAGTGATCTTTGCCATGGGCCGCCACGGGATTTTTCATTCTTCAACGGCAGACGCGCATTCCCGGAATGCGACCCCTCACATCGCAGTCACGCTCATGAGTGCCATCGCGCTCGCCGTGCCCTGCGTGCTCGTGTTCCTGCACAACGCTCCTCTGGATATCTTTAACTGGGTCGGAACGCTTGCGGCCTTCGGCTTCATCGTCCCTTACTTCATGATCAGCCTGGCCGCCCCGGCCTACCTCAAGCAGCTTGGGCAGCTCAAGACCAGGGACGTGGGGCTTTGCGTCGCATCGCTGGTGATGCTGGTCATTCCGGCGGTCGGCAGCGTTTACCCATTGCCCCCCGCGCCGGTCCTGTACTTCCCGTATCTGTTCCTCGCTTACCTCGCGGCAGGGGTGGCCTGGATCATCGTCTTCCATCGCACCAAGCCGAGCGCGCAAGTGCGTATACGCCAGGATCTTGACCTGGTCCATGCGCGGCACCAGCCGGCCCAGCCAGTGACCTAGCGAGCCCGGGGCGACCAAGACCTTTGGTCGCCCCAATCCGCTATGTCTTGGTCATCGACCATAACCATGAATCAGTTGCCGATGCATGAGGATTCCGCCGCGGCGAATCGCTTTGAGGCTGCGGTTCAGCGCCTGGACCGCCTTGCCGCTGATGTCACCCGCTTGGTGCTCGCTCCGCCGCCCCAGGCAAGGTTTCGCTATCGACCCGGGCAGTTCCTGAGCTTAATTCTCGCTGACGGTCAGCGACGCAGTTTTTCGATGGCAAACGCCTGCGGAATCGACCGGCCGATTGAGCTTCACATCCGTCGGCGACCCGGCGGCCGTTTCTCAGAAACTGCGCTCAGCCTGCTGA
>Ga0210385_10000838_pt1 | contig 19896 bp, 13 predicted proteins | sample IncBWH26OmetaG_FD_160107 | JGI IMG/M metagenome (GOLD analysis project Ga0210385, IMG submission 160107) | Forest soil microbial communities from Barre Woods Harvard Forest LTER site, Petersham, Massachusetts, United States - Inc-BW-H-26-O ...
TCGTTAATTTCCGTCGAGATCACCGGCTTTACAAAATCCGACGGTACCGTCGGCTGCTCGATGAGCACCAGCGTCTGCGACGTGTAGCGATTCGGAAGAAGTCGAGACACTCCGTAGGCCAGCGGCCCGCCGACCACAGCCAACACCGTTATCAAAATCCATCGCCGCCGAAGTATTGCGGTGTAGTCCGCGAATTTTAATTCTCGTTCAATCATGCCATCCTCTTTCGCGGGCGAGCTCCCCGCTTAAAACGTTCTGGGTCTTCCGCGCCAGGCCAGCCCTACACTGACCAGGTTGCGAGTGTAGGAGCCGCCGCAGTTGTTGCCCTCGCAAAACGTTGCGTCCGAGTTCTGGTACTGAAACTGGTATCCCAGAATTACCTGCAGGGTCCGTCCGATGGGATGCGTCAAATGCCCGCCGGCAGACCAGTAATCGAACGTTCCATTCAGAACGGGAAAATTCGCTATCGCAACCGCGAGACCGCTATTTCGCGCGTACCCCACTTCAACGTCTCCGGTGAGCGTCCTGGATATTTGGTGCGAAACTGTTCCTAGCACCGTATTCCCGATCGAACCCGCCAGCACGCCAGATCCGCCCGTCACACCGTGTGTGTACGTCGCAAAAAAGCCGGTTCGCTCAAGCTGATAACTCAATGTCGTGTTTAAGGACCACAGCAGGTCGGTCGTAGAGCCGCAGGACGCTCCCGTCATTCCGCATTTAAGTCCTGTGGCGAATATGGCGTATTCGGGTCCTGCCGCAATCTGAAATGCCATACGGCCGGTTACCCGCCGTCCATAAGAGAGTAGTGCGCTATGCGTATCGATTGATTGCGCGAAATTACTATAGCGAAATCCATTGTAGACGTAAGAAACTCCGATACCGTCGGTCTTGCTTAACTGATGGTTGTATCCCGCTTGAGCGTAAATTTCAGTGCTGTTCAGCAAGTCCTGATCGAAAAAATACAGCTCCGAATAACCGCCTGAAAACGTCAGGGAAGATCGCCTCGATAGTTTTACGTCGGCCTGCACTGCTGTGGCATTGGTAAGCCGCTGCCCAAACGCGTTCAGAATTGTTTGGTCCGAGCCGAACGGCAGGCCAATCGGAACTCCAATCGTTGTCGGGATCCCTCCGAAACCGATGTTTCCGAAGGCAAGCTCAGGCGTGTACCTAAGTTCGTCGATTATCGTCAGCGTCCAGCGACGAAAAGAAAACTGGGCCTCCAAATTTGCATCCTGCAAGATCCCGTTACCCGTTCCGCCCCCGGTGGAAAAAACTCCGCCTCCCAAATAGTCAAACGTTAGTTCAGAATTGCCGGAAAATCGGTGCACGTCGACGCCACCGATGACAGATGTCCACGCTGTCCAGCCTCCGCCCGCGCTCTCAGGTGGCTCGGAGTCACCTATCAAATCGACTTCCGCGTGAGGTTGCCAGTAACTGTGGCGATCCAGCGGTACGCCCAGCGACAAATCCTGAATTCCGGTCAGCGGCCGAGTATCCGGAGCCAACTGCATGGGCTCGTTGACGGTGTCGCCGTTATCAGCCTGCGAGGCTAATGGAGACTTGTAAGCTGGAATCGGCTGCTGGGCTTCTTGCGGTTTCTCCGGCTGTTGCGTCTGATCTGGTTGCTGGGGTTGTGACTGGTCTTGGGCCTGAGCAGCAGACACACCTATCACCGTAGCAAAAATTAACGTCCCGGCGATTTGATACAAACTTGTCATTTATCCCTCTAAGGAACAACGATCGTGTCGCCAGCTTTCAATACAATGTCCTGCTCCGAATGTTTTCCGCTCACCACATCTTTGTAGTTGAACGGATATTTCACCTGCTTCCCATTTTCCAGCCGCAGAACATAAATACCTTTCATCTTCGCGAATTGCGTAAAGCCGCCCGCGCTTGAAAGACCGCGTAGCACCGTGGTTCCAGGCAACAGCGGAAAAGCGCCGGGTCGCGTCACTTCGCCCAAAACGTAAATTCGCTGGCTATTAATCGCGGTGACGATCACGGTAACTTGCGGGTCTGTCACGAACTTTTTCAAGCTCGCTGTGATTTGCGCTCCCAGTTGTGTCGGCGTCAAACCAGCCGCCTGCACATCATTCAGCAGTGGAAGCGAGATCTTTCCATCCGGCCGCACCGGAACCGTTCGCGAAATATCGGCCTCTTTCCAGACGTTCACGTCGATCACATCCTGCGGCCCAATAACGTAGTTCGGATCCTCTGTCACTGCGCGCTGTGGCGTACCCGAGCCAGACGGCGCCGCGGACTGTGTGTCCGGCTGCGACGTCCGCTTGCTCCCGTCTTGTTGAGCCAACGTCGGAATCGCGGCTAAAAGCGCAACCACTAGTAATCTTTGCAATCCTTTAATCATCTTCTCTCCTGCTTCTGAGTTACTCAGTTTGGGTCTCTGGCAGCCCAATCTGTTTCAATTTATAAAGAAGCGATTTGTAGCTGATCTGTAATTCTTGCGCCGCTCGCTTCCGATTCCACCGAGTGCGCGCCAGCGCTTCCAAAATCATCCCTCGCTCCGCTTCTCGAGAAGCGGCTCGAGCCGCGGCTTTCAACGAGTAGCTGCGCGTTTCCACCGGCGGGGTTCGCACCTCAACTGGTGCCGCCGCGGCCTCCGGCAGCGCCAGATTCTCGTCGCCCAGCGCCACGATTTTCTTAACTACATTTCCCAATTGGCGTATGTTCCCAGGCCAGGAATAGTCAAGGAACCTTCGGAGTGTGCGCGGGCTTAATGTCGGTCTCGGCCGTCCAAATTCCGCCGAATATCTCGTCAAAAAGGATTCCACCAGAATCGGAATATCTTCCTTCCGGTCTCGCAGCGGAGGAAGGCGCAAGCACGCGCCTGTGATGCGATAATAAAGCTCGCTCCGAAATCGTCCTGCTCGCATTTCCTCGTCTAAATTCCGACTCGTCGTCGAGATCAGTCGGGCTCCCAGAAAGCCGCGTCGAGGCCTCAAGTCGCCATCCGGCAACGCGTAAAGAAGATTCCGTTGGCAGCCCGCGTCAAGTTCGCTGATTTCGTCGAAGAAAACAGTTCCAGGCTGGAAGCGAGCCAAGTCGTTCGAACCATTACTGTTGACATCTAACCCAAGTTCGCCCGCAAAGTTTGCGGCGTTCATCGACGCACACGCTATCTTCACCAACGCGGTATCGCCATTCGCTGAAAGGCGGTGAATCCTTTGGGCAAACATTTCCTTGCCCGTACCGCTTTCTCCGACTAGCAAAACGGGAATATTGGTCAGGGCGATTTCCGCCACCACATTCTCAAGGCTTTGCATTGCCGCCGACATGCCCGCCACAAAGCCCAATTCCCCTTTTACCGGTTCAACTGCGATATCATGGCTTGCCATAGAGCTTCTCATCCTCGTTCACAGGTGCATTGGTGTACATAGGACTACTCGTTCCTTAAGCACCAAATGCAAGGCCACTGCCAAGGATCCCGTTCCAGAAAAGTGCCCCAGGAATGACCTAAACAGCTTACTATCTTTCGTTTAGCGGATAGGCCTCCCTAACTGTGCCTCTGGGATGCAATCTTGGAAATCCTTGCAAACTTCCACGTTTGGGTAATTTGCTTCCGCTTAGTGCCCGGTTGGCACTCCCAGTCATACCAATCATTGAGAGTAGGGCTGCTCGTTCAAGGTTACATTGCCATAACACTCAATCAATTAGGGTACCCGTAAGCACTTTGCCGTCTGTAGTATGCGTCAGGAAACCCCGGCTCTCACCCCACCATACTCCTGTGGATTGCCTCGGAACCTGAGGATAGAATTGCAGTGCGTCCTCAATCGAGCGATGACAACCCTTCGCGGAGCAGTCGAGAATGAGATTCGGTATTAAGCTAGCTTTTTCCACTACGCTCGCACTGGCCCTGGTCGCCGGCTGCTCCCGCGATCCGCAGGTCCGCAAAAAACAATTCCTCGACAAAGGCATCGCGTATTTCGAGAAGGGCAACTGTGACGCGGCCGTCATTGAATACGATAACGCGATCCAAATCGATTCCGGCTACGCCGCTGCGCACTACGAGTTAAGCCGTTGCCTCGCAAAAAAGGGCGAGTGGACCCATGCTTTCCAGGAACTCTCTCGCTCGGTTCAGCTCGATCCCAACAATTCGAAAGCCCAACTCGACCTCGCTGATTTGTATCTCGCCGGCCGCAGGTTTAAAGACGCTCGCGACCACGCTGCTATTGTGTTGGGGAATGAGGCGCAAAATGCCCGCGCCGAGGTAATCGTTTCCAACGCGGATGCAGCGCTGGGAGATTCCCAAAAAGCTTTGAGCGAGGCCCAACAAGCTGTGCAGATGGATCCCAATCGCTCTCTGTCCTACCTGAATCTCGCTTTCATGTACGAACGATCGAGCGATATCGCTGCCGCGGAACAAAACTTTGTGAAAGCGCTCTCTCTGGATCCGAAATCCGCGTCCACGACAATTGCACTGGGGACTTTTTACCAACGGCAAAAGCGCTGGGGCGACGCTGAAAGAGAATTCAATGCTGCCATCGCGATGGAACTTCAAAATCCGGCCCCACGCGTGGCCTTGGCTAATCTTTATCTTGCGCAAGGAAAGAAGCCCGAGGCTGAGCAAACCATCCAGCAAGCAAAGGCAGTGCTCAAAGACAATCCGGCGGGCTATCGACTGCTCGGCGATTTTTACTTGAGCCAGGGAGAATTAGACAAAGCTGCCGGCGAATTCGGCGCTCTCTATTCGCAACATCCCAAAGACAAAGCCATTGCCGAAACCTACGCCCAGCTTTTGGTCCAGCAGAATCATTTGGATCAGGCCACCACAGTGAACGAAACCAACCTGAAAAATTTCCCTTCCGATCCTGGCGCTGTAATTCTGAAGGGCGCGATTTTGAATCGGCAGCAGAGGCAGTCCGATGCCGTTCCCGTCCTCGAGCAAGCGGTAAAGAATGCGCCGGATAATGCCGTCGGCCATTTTCAACTTGGACTCGCGTACGCTGGAATTAGAAACTTAGGCCAAGCCGAAGCTCAATGGCGCGAAGCTGTGCGCTTGCAACCGACCATGCCGGATGCTCATCGAGCCCTCGCTGGCCTGGCATTGCAAAAACATGACGCAAAGCTACTCGCGGAGAGCGGAGCAGCTTTGAAATCAATCGCTCCAGGTTCCTTCGATGGATACATTTACGAGGCTCAAGCCGCGCTCTGGCAAGGTAATCAGGCTGCCGCTGAAGCAGATCTCAAACGGGTCATCGAGATAACTCCGCAGAATCCGGCCGGCTACATCCAGATGGGCGATCTCCGTTTGGGCCAGAAAAAAATAGACGAAGCCGAGAAGTATTTTGCCCAGGCGCTCAAGCTCGATCCATCATCGTCCGACGCGCTCGCAGGCCTGGTGAACATCTCGGTGGAACACAAAGACCCAGCCAAAGCTATGCGCTTGGTGCAAGACCAGATCGCGCTCGTTCCCAACAGCAGTAACTTTTATTTTCTCCTTGGACAAATCGAACTTCGTGCCCAGGACCCGCCCAAAGCGGGTGCTGCTTTTCGCAAAGCCGTCGATCTCGATAAGAACAACGTGCCCGCCGTGCTCTCCCTCGGTGGCTTACAGGTTGCCGAAGGCTCGGTCGATCAAGCCATCGCCACCTATCAGCAAGCCATTCAGCAAGCCCCTGGCGACGCTCGCCTCTACACCGGCTTAGGGGGAGCACTTGAAGCACACCAGGATTGGCAGCAGGCCCAAGAAGCCTACAGAAAAGCTTTGGAAATCCAGCCGGACTATGGTCTGGCCGCAAATAATCTCGCTTATATGATGCTCGAGCACGGCGGCGACATCAACGTAGCCTTTTCCCTCGCGCAAGCGGCACGCAAGGGCCTGCCCAACGAAGCATTTTCCGCCGACACTCTCGGTTGGGCTTATTACAAGCAGGGCATCTATAACGCCGCTATCGGAGCGTTGCAGGAAGCCGTAAAGGCCAGTCCCGAAAATGCAACCTATCACTATCACCTCGGTTTGGCTTACCAAAAATCCAATAATCTCCCCATGGCCAAAAAGGAATTCGCCAGCGCGCTACTTCTTAAACCCAGGCCGAGCCAGGCCGAAGAGATCAGAAAAATACTCGCATCTCTCTCACCAGGAAAATGAATTTTCAAACTCTAGACCCAATATGAGCTTCTCTTGTCACCAGCAACCTGACTGGCCGCAGGAAGCAAACTGTGTTTACTCGCAGTTTGGCGCTTGTTAGTATTTCCGCCATCAGAAAATTGGTTTCCAAAAGGTGCTCATGCAACGGTATCGCTTAGGACTCAGCCTAACTCTGGCGGCGCTATCAGCGCTGGGGCTTGTCGAATCACATCCGAAGACTACTCGCGCCGAGCCTCGCTATATGTTTCTCACCGTCACAGATTTCGAAGTTGGAATTTCTTACCGGCAAGCCCAGTGGCACGCTCCCATCGGACAATTGATTGTTCCGTGTTCTTACGCTGACCATTTCGCAGCGACCATCGATTGGAACGACGGCACCGGCGAACGCAAACCTGACATCAACGTCGAAAAAAAAATGATCCAGACGACTCCCGCGGTTCAGAGCGGCACTTATCTTTTTTGGGATGATGAACACACCTCGACCACGGTTGGCACGCAAATTGTAACGACCAAGCTGTCGCTGCACTGCCTCGGAAATCCTCCGGGAGATCAGCAATACATTTATCGGAATGTGATCGAGGTGCACTCCAGAGTCCCGGTCAATCAAGTTCAGTTCACCAGGAATGGAAAGAGCATTGACACCGTAAAAGGCCACGATGTCGTCGATCTGACAATCACTCTCGACGCTCCAGCGCCTGCCTCAGGAACCTGGGTGCGCCTTGAAGTAACGCCGCCGGGCAATCTTAACTCGCTACCACCGTATGTTCGAGTCTCGCCGCAACAGACCGAGGAAACTATATCGAATTTGGAGTTAAGAAGACCGAGCGCGGATTTTACCGTTCAGGTGACAGCATCCACCGTAGGCCGCCCGCAAGAATCACAAAAACTTACAGTGACGCCGTAAAGCCAAAGTTGAAGAAATAATGCAAATTCGTTCTTCTTGTACCTATATTTTCACAAAACCGGCAAATGAATTCCGGCTTGGAGATTTTTTCCACGGCCAGTCAGCTGTAGCACTTCTAGGAAGGGCGTTTTCATGGATTTAGATCGTAGTTTGAGCCCCTCAGCATGCTGGTTCGGCCATTCAAATGCACGTTCACGTTGTACTTTTAATACCTCTCTGGGGATTGGAGCAACTCGATCAATGCACCATGGTTTTTTGCATCCGGCGCGACTCACCGCCAGCTTGCATCAGGTCCGGACAATTTCGGGGATCTGCCTCAAAACTGCGCTGGTGCTTTTGGCAATTCTCATGGCGTCGCTTTCTGCTTTGGCTCAGACGAGCATTCTGACTCAACATTACGATACGATGCGCACCGGCCAGAACATCAACGAAACTATCCTGACTCCCGCCAACGTGAACACCACATCATTCGGAAAAGTATTTTCGGTATCCGTTCAAGGATATGTTTACGCACAGCCGCTTTACGTGCCTGGTGTAGCCATTCCAGGCAATGGAACCCACAACGTTTTATATGTCGCCACCGAGCATGACTTCCTTTACGCGTTTGACGCAGATAACGGCGCGCAATTGTGGCTAGTAAATTTTTTGGTTAATGGGGCCACCCCTCTTTCACCCAGCGACGTTGGCAATACTCAGGACATCAATCCGGAGATAGGGATCACCGGCACGCCGACGATCGATCCCACCTCTAAGACTCTCTACGTCGTGGTCAACACAAAAGAGAGCGGCAAGCTCATTTACCGGCTGCATGCCATCGATATCACCACTGGCGCGGAAAAACTCGGCGGTCCAGTTTTGATCACCGCTTCGGTGCCCGGAACTGCTCCAGACGGCAATGGCTCAACCGTTCCCTTGAACAATGCTTGGGCGAATCAACGCCCGGGCCTTCTCCTCCTGAATGGCTACCTTTACATCGGATTTTCCTCACATGGAGACAACGGCCCCTGGCACGGATGGGTCCTCGGATATAACGCAACTACCCTCGCCCAAACAGGCGCCTGGTGTACCTCACCGAATGGAAAGGGCAACGGTATTTGGGGAGCCGGCTCGGGACTCGCTGCGGACGCTGCAGGCAACGCGTACGTAGCCACAGGAAATGGTGATTACACTGTCCAAACGCCCGCTCCTCCGCCATCTACAACCATCGACTTCGGTGACAGTCTCGTGCGCCTGAGCCTCACCAACGGAGTTCCAGTTCCGACGGATTATTTCACGCCCTATAACCAAGCCTCCCTGGATTCCGGTGACGCAGACGTGGGCTCCGGAGGTGTCCTCGTTCTCCCCGACCAGCCTGGTCCTTTTAGCCATATTTTGCTGCAGAGCGGAAAGCAGGGATCGCTGTACGTCGTGAATCGCGACAAAATGACGAGCGACGGCAGTCACTACTGCAATGGCTGCTCCAGCGATCCGGAGATTATCCAGACTGTATCGCTTGGCGCCGGACTCTGGAGCATTCCGGCGTATTGGAACAGTCAAATCTATGTTTGGGGCAATGGCGGACATTTGGAGGCCTACTCGCTAACGAACGGTATGGTTTCTCAATCTCCGACTTCTACATCAGGCGAATCCAGCAATTTCCCCGGCTCCACTCCCGTTGTTTCTTCCAACGGAACCAGCAACGGAATCGTGTGGGCGGTCGAATCAGACGCCTACAATTCCAGTGGCCCCGCTATTCTGCGCGCCTACACCGCAAACGATGTCGCCAATCTGCTGTACGGCTCCAATCTTACGAGTGGACGCGACACACTCGGACCGGCGGTGAAGTTTGTGGTGCCGGTCGTCACCAATGGAAAAGTATATGTAGGAACCCAAAACGAAGTGGATGTGTTCGGATTGATATCCGGAGAAACGCAAGCCGTCGCGCCTACCTTTAATCCAGGAGGCGGCTCTTATAATGTTGGCACCCAAGTCGCCATGAGCACCTCAACGCCGAATGCCTCCATCTACTACACCACCGATGGCAATCCTGCCACGAACGCCTCGACTCTCTACACCGGTGCTATCACCGTTACTGAAACCACTACATTCAACGCCATCGCTGTTAGTCAGGGCTACATCCAGAGTACGGACGCATCTGCCACCTACACGATTCAGGACCAAGCCGCGCCGCCTGATATTTCGCCCGCTGCTGGTACTTATAGTTCTGCCCAAACTGTTCAGTTATCGGATACTTCGCCCACCCCAACAATTTATTACACGACAGACGGCACCAAGCCGAGTCACAGCTCGCCGCAATATTCGAAACCCATTTCCGTCACTGCAACTACCACCATCAATGCGATCGCATCTTCTCCTGGCTTGAACGACAGTCCCGTCGTAACAGCAACGTTTACGATCGATCCGAATGCCACCACAATAAACTTCGGCATGGGTTTCGCCACGCCGACTGGTCTGCAATTCAACGGGTCCACCGACTTGGACGATAGTCGCCTGCAATTGACAAATGGCGGGACTAACGAAGCGGGAAGCGCATTCTTTACCACCCCGGTTGATATCAGCAATTTCACCACAGACTTCACTTTCCAGCTTTCCGACGCGCAGGGTGATGGCATGACTTTCACACTCCAGAACTCCTCGGCGGCCGCAACTGCCCTAGGCCCCAATGGCGGAGGGCTGGGATACGGTCCCGATACTCCCAGCGGAGCTCCTGGGATTTCCAATAGCATCGCGGTGAAATTCGATCTCTATAGCAATGATGGAGAGGGCGACGATTCGACCGGGCTTTACACAAATGGTGCTTCGCCTACCGTGCCCGCCAAAGACATGACTTCGTCTGGAGTTATCCTCAGTAGCGGCGACACCATGACCGTCCATATCACCTATGACGGCACAACTCTCACCATGACCATTACTGACTACGCCGTCAACGCAACCTTTACCACCAGCTGGCCTATCAACATTCCGCAGACAATTGGCGGGAACATCGCTTACGCTGGTTTTACAGCCGGCACCGGAGGATTTACCGCCAGCCAGAAAATAGAAACCTGGACATTCGCCTCAACGCCTCCTGCTACCCAGGTGCAAACTCCGGTAATCACTCCAAAGGGAGGCAAAATCTCCACCACGCAACCCATTTCTATCACCGACGCTACCACTGGCGCGGCAATATTTTATACGACTGACAGCAGCATACCTTCTCCCGGCCAGGGAACCACGCAGCAATACAACATGCCCTTTACACTTCCCGCTTCAGCGACGGTGAAATCGATTGCCACATTCAGCGGGTCCGCGCCAAGCGCTCTATCGGCGCAAAGCTTCACTGTCCAGCGTGTCATTGTGCCGGTCCTCACCCCGACCGGTGGAGCAATCCTGACCACGCAGACCATCTCAATCACTGACGGCACCAGCGGGGCCGCGATTTATTACACCACTGACGGGACAACACCCTCGCCGGGGATGGGATCCACGCAGCAATACCTCGCGCCTTTTACTCTTACTTCACCGGCAACGGTGAAGGCAATCGCGACCGAGAGCGGCTATCAAGCCAGCGCTAAGGGTTCGGCAACCTACACTTTCCAAAAGACGTCCGCGCCGGTGGTTACTCCCAAGAGCGGTACAATCGCCACAACTCAAACAATTACCCTTACCGACAGCACCCCCGGGGCAGCAATTTACTACACCACCGACGGAACCGTGCCCTCGCCGGGTCAAGGAACCACGAAAGTGTTCGGTTCGCCGTTTACGCTCTCCGCTTCTGGCCCGGTGAAAGCGATCGCAATTGCGGCCGGCTATTTAAATAGCGCTCTAACCACCACATCGTTTACCTTGCAACGCGCCACGAACCCAACGTTCAGTCCTACCGGGGGAGCAATCTCAGCGACACAACCGATTACCCTCGCGGACACCACAACCGGCAACGCGATCTACTACACCACTGACGGCAGCGTGCCTTCTCCCGGCATGGGAACCACAAAACAATATGGCTCGCCTTTCACGCTCTCCACTTCCGCCACCGTTAAAGCTCTCGCCGCCGCACCTGGCTATATGAACAGCGCAATCGCCCAAGCAAGCTACACCGTGCGCTAAATCCTTCGATGTGGGAAGCGAACACTTCGGAGTGCCAACGTTAGCGCGTTATCACGCATTCCGCCGAGAGAGCAGATTTCTATTAGCATTTACGCCACTGAGATTCGCCCCGCCTCTTGTCATCCCGCCCTTCCTGGATGATGCTAAACAAGGGATATAGCGCCTGCACGTCACCGTACTCGCAAGTGCATCCCGCGGGCTAGAAATCGTTCTTGGGGAGGACCGCATGAAACGGGGGCCTGAATCAGTAACTCGGCATTTTAAGCTGTCGGCTTTCATTGTTCTCCTCATCCTTCTGCCTTGGTCCGCTTCGGCCCAAAAAAGCGCACCACCGCCGCCTCCTCCTCCAAAGAAGAGCGCACCGGCGCCCGCACCATCACATCCTGCCCCCGCGCCTACGCCACATCCGGTGAGCCATGACAACTCCGGACATCCAGGTGGAGATGCTGGTAAAACGGGAAGCGGAAGCTCGCAAGGCGGAAATCGCACGAACACAAACGGCGCGACAAATAATCACACGTCCACCGGACCGAATTCAGGTGGCACCCGAACAACCGGAAGCGCAGCAAACGCGAATCGCACCAATATCAATGCGAACAATCGCAACAGCCGGACCTCCGCTGCAAAACCTTCCCAACCAGAAAATGAAACGATCGTCCGGGACATCACACCGAATTCAGCGAGCGGCAAGTCCGGCGCGAATTCAAAAGGATCTGGAAATTCTCTGCCGGCAAACGGGAAGACGGCCTGGGGCGCCCCGGTCAACAAGAACGCAGTGAATGCAAATCGCGTCAACAATCAACCCGGAACACATCCGTTGCCCAACGGTGGCTCAAGGACAGTAAAGGCCAACGGCAGCGCGGTGGAAAAGAACAAGGACGGAAAAGTTACCGGCGTGACCACAGCGAAAGGTGTGACCGTAAAGTTTGACGCGCACGGGCATCCGGCGGCGATCCATGACGGCCACGGCACAACCATCAGCCGCGGGCCGCATGGCGAACGTAGAGTGGAAACCGTGCGCGCCGATCACAGTCGGCTCGTGTCCACGGGAGGCCATCGCGGATTCGCCGAGCAGCACTTCACGCAAGGCGGAAAAGATTACGCGCGGCGGACTTACTTCGACCACGGGCACCTCTACGCGCGCGTCTATCATCCTTACTTCTATGGCGGATATCCTTTTTACAGCTACATCCCTCCCTTCTATTTTGGGATAGCATTTTACGGATGGGCGTACAACGGGTGGGCGGTACCGGTGCCGTACACCTGGGGATGGTATGGGGCACCGTGGTACACGCCTTACGGCTACTACTTCAGTCCGTACCCGGTATATCCAGCGCCGGCTTTTTGGCTGGCTGATTACGCTATCGCAGCAAGTTTGCAGGCTGCCGCGGAAGACGCCGGGTCCGCGAGCTTGCGCCACCAGCCGGGATTGGTGCTGGCTTCAGCGCATCTCGACGAACAGAACGGCGCCGCCTCGGTAGTGATGACCAAAGAACTGAAGGACGCGATCGCCAAGCAGGTCAAAATACTTATCTCGGACGAGAAGGCCTCCGCAGCGGCACAGGGAAATTTGCCTTCGGACAAAGACGCGGAGCAAGTTCCGCCGTCGCTCGACCCACGCTTCACCCTGTTCATTGCCTCCTCCAATGCAAGCCTTGAAACCGACAACGGAGCATGCGCGATTACCGCCGGGGATATTGTCCGGCGTTCCGAACACACACCGGATGCAGACAACACGGTGGGCGTCGAGGTGCTAAGCAGCAAGAAAGACGATTGCGCCGTGGGAACTGCTTCGCGCATGACGTTGGACGACCTGGAGGAAATGCATGACAGCTTCCGCCAGAAGATTGACGATGGGCTGAAGTCACTTTCCGAAAGCCAGGGCAAGGGTGGAATCCCGAACGCACCACCCGCCACCATGCACACTCTTCCTGAAGGTCAGGCGACTCCCGATCCCGCGGTTGAATCCGATCTAAAAAAACAGCAGGAAGCTGCCGATGCAGCCGAAAAGGATGCGCAGGCCGCTTCGCCGGACAGCGGCGCCGCAAATTAGCTCGGACTACAGGCGAGTCGCCCTTGTGAAAACGATTTAGAACTGCGCAGAGTGGCGACATGACATTTCCAGGTGATCGGCGAACCCTTTTGTGCGAGCCGTAAAGACGCCATGCCGGTCCCGAAAATCATAGCTGCAGTCGGCGTCAACATCCTGGTTCCGCTCCTCGGCGTTATCGTTTTTATCTTGCTTTGCCGAAGGATGAAGCGAACGCATGTTCCCTCGCCGCCATTTTTCCCCTACTTCATTTTGTTTACCGCGTTTGGTGGTTGGCTGATGGTGTTTCTTACGGATCGTTTTTGGGAATGGTCAGGGATGGCTTCTATCGGTGTTTTTTACCTGGTATTGGTCGCCCCAATTGCCACAGCCGGCGTAGCTTTAAGTTTACATCGTTACTACGCCTTGTCGGTTTTTCATCGGACAGCTTACGTTGCAAGCATCGTCTACAGCGGCATGATGCTAGCGACATTTGGGGTATGGATTTATTTTCTTGCGAGATAAATTATTCGCTGTGCCACAAATCCTTCCGAATGACTGCGCTGTTAACGTGCCTCAGGCCGACGTAGCTGAACAATACCACTTCAGTGGTTAACCATAAGTTAGAGTAATATGCACTTTGAATATGGACGTCGGAGCAAAACAGAAAAATCTTCGCCTGCTCACCAACGGCATCTATGTGCTTACCTCGCGGGACGGCGATCGTTACGGCGCGGCCACCGTCACATGGGTCTCTCAGGTTTCGTTTAAGCCTCCGCTGATAATGGCTGCATTGCGAAAAGATGGAAGCGTTTTCAACTGCCTGGCAGCGAGCGGGATCGCTGTCCTGCACATCGTAGGGAGCGAGCAACAAGACATCGCCCAAAAGTTTTTCTCTGCGACCAAGGAATCCGGCGGCTTGCTGAACGGCGAACCCTACTCCGCAGGAAAAACTTCCGCGCCTGTCCTGAAAAACCTGAAAGCGTATCTGGAATGTAAGCTTGTGGACATTTCAGAAGACTACGGCGACCACGCCATCGCAGTTCTAGAAGTCGTCGAAGCTGGCATGCATGGAGAGGTAGTCCCCCTCATAGTTAGCGATTCTCCCTGGAAATACGGCGGTTAGCTCAGACCCGCTGCAATTCAGCGTAATTCCCCTTCGCACCCGGCAGCGCATATGAATCTGATTTGGGCTTCGCGGCAAACTCCACTATAATCATTGGATTCAGTGTTGCTACAGGAGTGGCAAGGTTTATGTTGAAAAGCATTCAGCAGCGGGACCTCGACAAAAATCGGTGGGTCAAGGTCACTATGTGGGTCTTGTTAGTCCTCATCAGCGTCAGCATGGTGATTACCTTGGTTCCTGGACTCGTCGGCGGTTCCACCACCAATAGCCCCGATACTGTAGCTTCCGTGGGAGGCCAGGATATTTCCCTTCTCGAAGTGCAACGCCACTTGAATATGGTCCTGCACGGGCAGAGCCCTCCCGAAATGCTAAAAGGTTTGTATGCCAAGCAAGTTCTCGATCAGATGATTTTTTCTCGCGCCCTCGATCTGGAAGCCCAACGGCTGGGAATCAGTGTCACTCCTCAAGAGGAATCCGATCGCATCAAGCAGTTGTTGCCCTCGGCATTTGAAGGCGGAGGCTTTGCGAAGGATCGCTATGTCGCGGAAGTGCAGAATCGCCTCGGAATGTCGGTTCCGGAATTTGAGAACTTTTTACGCGACGATATGCTGATGGAGAAATTTCGCCGCCTGGTTACCGCTTCCGTAAGCGTTAGCCCGTCCGAAATTGAAAACGAGTTCCGCCGGAGAAACGAAAAGGTCCAGATTGAATACGCGCTGGTAAAACCCGCAGAGCTGGCCTCTTCGATTCACCCCACTGATGCGGAGCTTTCCGCTTACTTCTCGAAAAATGCTGGACGCTATCAGGTCCCTGAAAAAAGATCGGCGCGATACGCGCTGTTAGACTTGGCCAAGCTGCGCGAAAGCGCCACGGTAGGCGATGACGCCTTGCGCGCTTATTACAACGCGCACCTCGACCAATATAAAGTAGAAAACCGAGCTCACGTCGAGCACATATTGTTCAAAACTATCGGCAAGACCGACGCCGAAATAGCTGAAATCCGCCAGAAAGCCGAAGATGTTTTGAAGAAGGCCAAGAGCGGAGCGAATTTCGAAGACCTCGCCAAAAAGTACTCAGAAGATGACGCCACCAAGCCGAAAGGCGGCGACCTTGGCTGGATCGTTGAAAAACAGACCGTGCCGGAATTCGAGCAAGCCGCTTTCACTGTACCGAAGGGCTCGGTTTCCGATCTGGTAAAGACCCAGTACGGCTTCCACATTATCAAAGTGTTGGACCGCGAAACCGCTCACACCAAGCCTTTCGAAGAAGTGCGCGCCAGCATCGTACCGCTTCTCACTGATCAAAAGCTTAGCGCAGACGCCAACAATATCTCTACGCAAATGGCCGCTGCCGTTCGCCAATCCAACCGCCAGTCTCTGGACGATCTAGCGCGAAAATTTAATCTGAGGCTCGGCGAAACCCAGCCCGCATCCGTCACCGATCCGGTCGGCGACCTGGGAAACACCCCGGAACTGCACCAAGCTCTCTTCCAATTGCGTTCCGGCGAGCTGAGCCAGCCATTTCAGCTCCCGCAGGGCTACGTGATTTTGACCCCGAAAGATATCCAGCCCGCACATCAGGGAACGCTTGCCGAAGTTCACGACAAGGTCCTGGCGGATTACCAGCAGGAAAAATCCATCGAGCTAGCCAAGACGAAAGCCGACGAACTCGCCAAACGAGTGCAGTCCGGCGAAGCTTTTGACCAGGCAGCCAAAGCATTGGGTCTGACAGTCGTCACACCGGCTCCCTTCGCGCGAAATGGCTCCGTTCAGGACGTAGGGTCCGCGAAGGTCCTGGAAGCTGCGTTTGGCATGCCGGTCGGCCAATCCAGCCCGGCAGCCCAGGTGGGCGGCAACTGGCTGGTTTACCGCATCGTGTCCCATCAGCCGGTCAACCCGGAAGATCTCGCGGCCCAGAGCACACAGATTAAAGACCAGCTTACGCAAGCTAAACAGGCCGCCGCTTTCGACGCTTTCCGCACCGCGCTGGAAGATCGCCTGAAAAAAGAGGGAAAGCTGAACGTAAACGACGACGCCATGAAGCGTCTGTCTCGAAAAAGCTAGGTCCGTCCGCTTCATCGACTAGCTTCGGGACCCGTTACCCGCCGCCGATATACTCAAATCATCTTCGAATGCGCAACAGTGGCGGAGGTTTCAGGAGCGTGATGGCCCGCTCGTTCCGCCGCTCGTCCGTCCTGGATTGAACGCATCTGCCTAGTTTTCCCGTCTCTTACTCCCTCAAAATGAGCCGCTAAACCCATACAAATAGGGTATTTAACTATTTTATTCAGGCTTCTTGCCTACTTCCCGTGCCTTCTATAAAATGGTGTGTATCCGCAGAGCCTGCCCCGTCGCCAGCGGGGTTCTGACCTAAGGCGAGAATCTTCCCAACCTTGCCCGGTCACGAATCAACTGAGCGCCATCAAAAAGGAGCATTCCGATGCCGGAAAAACGGTCAAAGGCAAGCAGGCTTGCGGCAGCACTCGCGTTGGGAAAAAACCGCCGTGACGACTCGAAGGCGATCGACTTTGGGGTTAGAGCGGAAAAACTGGGGACCAGGATGCATACCAAGACCACATCAACTGGAAATGAATATCTGTGCGCCATGGAGAAGAATCAGAACGGAAAGTACAACGTCCGCGTTCGTGCCTATTTCGGGCGCGGCGCGTGGTCGCTGCCGGTCTATTTTCTGGCGTCATCCTTCAATGCTGCCATGAAGAAGTTGGAGGAAGCGCTGCAATTGCTCCAGAAGAATGAAGAGCGGCTCCGGTTCTGGGGTGTCGAGCGTTCCGACGATCCCGGCGTCGCGGGAGATCTTTTAAAGGAATTTGGTTTGTGGCTCGATCGCCGCAGGGAATACCCCAGGAAAGTTGCCGAAGTCAACGTGAGCCGCGAGCGTCCTGTGCCGGCGTCTATGCTGGCTCCGATACGCCGCGTGCTGGCCGACTCAGTGTCGCAGGAGCGCGTTTCGCTCGCCGCCGCCGGCGATTGAACGCAGTAAATTTCACCAAGTCTGCCGACCGAACCCTGTAGTTTTGAAAACTTCATCGTCGGATCTCGAACGAACGACTCGCGCTCGGAGAAGTGCCTGCCTCGAACGGTCATTTTGCGCGGATGAGGACTTCGCCGTTGGCGACCACCGCGTCGTTCAGCGATAGCTTGTAGCGATAGGAACCGGGGTTGAGTCCGGGGCGGATGGCTCCGCTCTGCAAGCGGACGCCGGGCGGGGCTTGAAAGACGTTTGACGAAAATGGGCTACGCTGCGCGTCGAACTCAATTTTGATATTTCCGGCGTTGGAGAACCATTCGACCTGCTCTCCGGGATCGAGCACGACCACTTCGGGAAGCACTCCTACCATCACTAGCTTTTCAGCCACGCAGCTCCTCTTTATCTTTCGCTAGATTTTTAATTATCGATCGGCTCGCATTTGCGGCCCAAGCGGCGAGGTCAACCAATTCGTCGGGTCGCTCGCTCCTGCAATACTGCGCCCGCATCATCAGGTTACGTCCGCCGGCTATGAGATGGCGCGGACGGCTTCTGCGATATGCCGCGCGGAGATTCCGAAGGCGTCCACCAGCTCTTCCGGCTTTCCTGAGTGCGGCATTTTGGTTACGGCGATGAGCTTGAACCTTGACGGCGCCACGCCAACTTCCGCCAGAGCTGTTAGGACCGCTTCGCCAAGGCCGCCTTCGGGCCAGTGATCTTCGGCGGTGATCAGGCGGCCGCCGGTTGCCTTGATCTGCTCGGCGATAGCTTTGCCGTCGAGCGGCTTGACGCAGTAAAGGTCAATCACTCGGATCGCGGTCCCTTGAGCCTTCAATTCGTCCGCTGCCTTCAGCGCTTCGTGGAGTGTGACTCCGGCGCCGATTACGGTGGCTTTGTCCTGCGCGCTCTGCCTCAGAACCTTAAATCCAGGGACTGGGAACTTTTCGTCCTTGGAATAAAGGATGGGCATCTTGGGGCGCGAAGTCCGCAGATAATTTATTCCTGCGCGCCGGGCCATGTGCTCGGTTATGCGTTCGGTGGAAATCGCGTCGCTAGGATAAAAAACTTCGGAGCCATGCACAGCGCGGAACGTGGCGATGTCTTCGAGAGCCATCTGCGAGGGGCCGTCTTCTCCGATGGAGACGCCGCAATGCGAGCCGCACAAATTAATGTTTGCCCGGCTGATGGCGGCCATGCGCACGTTGTCGTAGGCGCGGGAGAGGAAGCAGGCGAAAGTATCGGCGAAGGGAACTTTCCCGCGAGCAGCAAGTCCTACTGCGGCGCTGACCAAGTTTTGTTCCGCGATGAAGCCCTGGAAGAAATGGTCGGGATAGGCGTCCTGGAAAATTTCAGAGAAGGTGGAATTTTTCACGTCGCCGGAGATGCCCACAATGTGGGGATTCACTTTTCCCAGGCGCTTCAGCGCGAAGCCGTAAGCTTCGCGGGTAGCGATGGGTTTGTCCTGCGCGTATTCCGGAGCGGGCGGCTCGGGGAAATCCGGCGGCTTGGGCAAGTCGGTGCGCCTGTAGGATTTTCCAGGATCGGGAGGAACTACGGGCGGGGTGCCGCCCAGTTCTTTAATCGCCGCAGCGAGTTGATCTTTCGAGAACGGCTTGCCGTGCCAACCCATTTTGCCCGCCACTTCGCTGAAGCCGTGACCTTTGATAGTTCTGGCGATGATGGCCTGAGGTTGGCCCTTGGTGGCTTTGGCGCGATCGAGAGCGGCGAGGACGGCGGGAACGTCGTGGCCGTCGATCACTTCGGTGGCAAAACCTTCGGATTCGAATTTGCGGCGATAAGTTTCCATGTCGTGCTGGTACATGGTGGGATCGCTCTGGCCCAGCGCGTTGATGTCGCATATGACGGTGAGGTTGTCGAGCTTGTAATGCCCGGCGAACGAAGCCGCTTCCCAGATTTGTCCTTCGGCGAGTTCGCCATCGCCAGTGAGCACATACACGCGCGTGGGGCTTTTATCCATACGCGCGCCGATGGCGAGTCCGGCACCGACCGAAAGGCCCTGGCCGAGGGAACCGGTGGCAGCATCCACTCCATGAATGAGAGGGGTGGGATGGCCTTCGAGTTCGCTGGTGAGCTGGCGGAGAGTCATCACGCGCGATACGGGGAAAACTCCAGCTTCGGCCAGCGCGGAATATAGAAGCGGGGCGGCGTGGCCTTTAGAGAGGACGAAGCGGTCGCCGTCGTTGGAGTTGGCATTCTTGGGATCAAACTTCATGGCGTAAAAGAAAACTCCGGCGACCAGTTGCGCGGCAGACATGCAGGAGGTCGGGTGGCCCGAGCCGGCGGCGGTGGTGGACATCATTGAGTAAATGCTGAGCAGACGTGATTTCTCTTTGATGTTGGCGATGGTGGCGGCGGACGGCGCGGTGGTGGGACTGGCGCTCATGATGGCTCCTTTTCGTTTTGTGCCTTCAGCGGGATTTTACCCTGTTCGGAGGCGTCCCGCGAGGCAGATTCTTTTTTACGCTGGGCGTCTAGTGGGATGCGAAAGTCGTCGCGAAGTTGCAAAACCTTAAGTGCAAATCTAGAACCGGTTAGAGAGGGTTTAATCGTTTCTTTTGTATAACTTCTGTTTTTGGTGCAGAACCGGTTAGAAATGCGATTTTGCGAACTAAATTCTTCGGCAAAAAGCGGTCCCGGCA